>Ga0105103_10001826_pt1 | contig 11349 bp, 9 predicted proteins | sample PPLLaktember2015_2_FD_79107 | JGI IMG/M metagenome (GOLD analysis project Ga0105103, IMG submission 79107) | Freshwater sediment microbial communities from Prairie Pothole Lake near Jamestown, North Dakota, USA - PPLs Lake P7 Core (6) Depth... | ecosystem: Environmental > Aquatic > Freshwater >...
AGGTTCTCGCACGACGTGCCATCGCGCTCGATCAGGTAGGGCACGGCATCCACGCGGAACCCGTCCACGCCGATGTCGAGCCAGAACTTCATGACGTTCCACATCTCCTCGCGCACCGCCGGATTCTCGAAGTTCAAGTCCGGCTGGTGGCTGAAGAAGCGGTGCCAGTAGTACTGCTTGGTGTCGGGGTCCCACGCCCAGTTCGACCGCTCGGTGTCGACGAAGATGATGCGGACATCCGGGTAGCGGTCGTCGGTGTCGCTCCAGACGTACCAGTCGCGTCGCGGGTTGTCGCGGGAGCTGCGGGCTTCCTTGAACCAGGCGTGCTGATCCGAGGTGTGGTTGATGACGAGTTCCGTGATCACGCGCATGCCGCGGGCGTGCACCGCATCGAGGAAGGTCCGGAAATCGTCCATCGTGCCGTAGCTCGGATGGATGCTGCAGTAGTCGGCGATGTCATAGCCATCGTCCCGGAAGGGAGAGGGATACATGGGCAGCAGCCAGAGGCAATCCACGCCGAGGTCCCGTACGTAGTCGAGCTTGCTGGTGAGTCCTCGGAAGTCGCCGATGCCGTCGCCGTCACCGTCGAAGAAGGTCTTGACGTGCAGCTGGTAGAAGACGGCGTCCTTGTACCACGTGGCGTCCCGATTGGCGAGGGCGCGCGGCTCCATCACGCGACCTCCCGCTCGCCCGACGATGGCTCGACGATCCGGAACACGGCCACGGAGCGGCCGGCCAGCTCGTAGCTGCTGCCCTCGACGGTGAACGGCCGCGACCACTCTGGCAGCGACGTGTCGAGCAAGCGGGACCACCGCTGGTGGGGCAGGCGCGAGGGCAGGGTGAACGGGATCGGCTCGGGGTGTGCGCTGAACATCAGGAACAGCGTGTCGCCCTCGATGAGCTCGCCGTGCTCGTCGGTCTCGTCGATCTCGGTGCCGACGAGGCGCACGCCGAGATGGCGGACGTGGCTCGACGTCCAGAACGCGTCCGACATCTCGTTGCCACCGGGCTCGAACCAGGTGATGTCCTTGACCCCGCCGCCGCGGATGCTGCGGCCCTGGAAGAACCGCCGGCGCTTGAGCACGGGCTGGTCCTTGAGGATGCCGACCATGTACTGCGAGAAGGCCAGCAGGTCGCGCTGCTCCGGCGTGAGATCCCACTGCACCCAGCTGATGTCGTTGTCCTGGCAGTAGGCGTTGTTGTTCCCGCCCTGGGTGCGCCCCATCTCGTCGCCGGCGTAGATCATCGGGACCCCCTGCGAGAGGAACACCGTGGCCAGGAGGTTGCGTTTCTGCTGCTCGCGGAGGGCGCGGATGCCGGGGTCGTCGGTCGGGCCCTCGACGCCGCAGTTCCAGCTGTTGTTGTGATTCTCGCCATCGGCGTTCCCTTCGAGGTTCGCCTCGTTGTGCTTCCGGTCGTAGCTGACCAGATCGTTCAGCGTGAAGCCGTCGTGGCACGCGACGAAGTTGACGCTGGCATAGGGCCGCCGGCCGCTGTGGTCGTAGAGGTCGCTGCTGCCCGCCAGCCGCGTCGCCAGCTCCGACACCATGCCGCCGTCGCCCTTCCAGAACTGTCGGACCGAATCGCGGTAGCGGCCGTTCCACTCGGCCCAGCCGAGCGGGAAGTTGCCGACCTGGTAGCCGCCCTCGCCGAGATCCCAGGGCTCGGCGATCAGCTTCACCTGCGAGATGACGGGATCCTGGTGGATGATGTCGAAGAACGCGCCCAGCCGGTCCACGGCGTGCAGCTCCCGGGCCAGAGCGCTCGCGAGGTCGAAGCGGAAGCCGTCCACGTGCATCTCGAGAATCCAGTAGCGAAGGCTGTCCATGATCAGCTGCAGCACGCGCGGATCGCGCATGTTGAGCGTGTTGCCGCAGCCCGTGTAGTCGACATAGTAGCGCCGGTTCTCCGCCGCCAGCCGGTAGTAGGCGACGTTGTCGATGCCGCGCAGCGAGACCGTGGGTCCCAGGTGGTTCCCCTCGGAGGTGTGGTTGTAGACCACATCGAGGATGACCTCGATGCCGGCGCTGTGGAAGTTGCGCACCATGGTCTTGAACTCGCGCACCGCCGATCCGGGATACGGGTTCATGGCGTAGCGGCTGTTCGGCGCGAAGAACGCGCTGGTGTTGTAGCCCCAGTAGTTGGCGAGGCCCTGCTCCACGAGGTGCCGATCGTAGGTCGGGTGATGCACCGGCATCAGCTCCACGGCGGTGACGCCCAGATCCTGCAGGTGCCGCAGCACCTCGTCGGTCCCGAGCGCGGCATAGGTGCCGCGCATCGACTCGGGCACCGCGGGGTGGCGCTTGGTGAACCCACGGACGTGCAGCTCGTAGATGACCGTCTCGTGCCACGGCGTCCGCGGCGACCGGTCGTCGCCCCAGGTGAACGCCGGATCGATTACCGCGCTGAGCGTACAGAAGGCGGCGTTGTCGCGATCGTCGAACGACAGGTCGGCGTCCGGGGCGCCGACACGGTAGCCGTGCATCTCGTCGGCCCAGGTGATCGTCCGGCCGATCGCCTTCGTGTAGGGCTCGAGCACGACCTTGTTCGGGTTGAACCGGTAACCCTGCGCCGGATCGTAGGGGCCGTGGACGCGAAAGCCGTAGAGCTGTCCCGGGAGGATGCCCGGCAGGTAGGCGTGCCAGACCAGGTCGGTCTGCTCGGTCAGCGGCAGGCGCAGCGATTCGTGCCGGCTCTCCGGCGAATCGAACAGACAGAGCTCCACCTTGGTGGCGCGCTGCGAGAAGATCGCGAAGTTCACACCCGATCCGTCCCAGGTGGCGCCCAACGGATACGGCGTGCCAGGGCGGGTCTTCATGCGCCCTGGTCTCCCGGGTCGACGCGCAGGATGTGCGCCGGCTCGCCATCGATCGGGTCGAGACGCACCCAGTTGGACGCCCCCCACGCGAACCGCTGTCCCGTGAGCACATCGTCCACGTGATAGAGGCTACCCGGCGTGACGCCAATCGCCTCCGGTGGGACCTCCACGGTGCCGTACTGCGCCTGGGTGGGGTCGAGATTCACGATCACGATCACGGCGTTCGAATGATCGGGCAGCGTCTTCACGAAGGCGATCATCTGCTCGTTGTCGATGTCCAGAAAGCGGAGATTGGTCAGATGGTGCAGCGCCGGGTTCTGCCGGCGTGTCAGGTTGACCAGGGTGATGAAGTCGTTCAGGTTGCCCGCCGCGTCCCACTGGCGCGGCCTGATCTCGTACTTCTCCGAGTCCAGATACTCCTCACGTCCGGGCAGCGCCGCGTGCTCGCACAATTCGTAGCCGCTGTAGATGCCGTAGGACGGTGAGAGCATGGCGGCCAGGACGAGCCGCATCTTGAACGCGGGCGGCCCGCCGTGCTGCAGGATCGGTGGCAGGATGTCCGGCGTGTTCGCGAAGAAGTTCGGCCGGAAGCTCGCGGCCGCCGCCGGGTCGGTGAGCTCGGTCAAGTACTCGGTGAGTTCGGCCTTGGTGTTTCGCCACGTGAAGTAGGTATAGGACTGCGTGAACCCGCGCCTGGCCAGCGCCTGCATCATCGGCGGGCGCGTGAAGGCCTCGGCCAGGAAGATGACGTCGGGCGACTCGCGCTGCACGGTGTCGATGAGCCAGGTCCAGAAGCCGATCGGCTTGGTGTGCGGGTTGTCGACGCGGAAGATCGTCACGCCGTGGGAGACCCAGAACCGGACGACCTCGAGCAGCGCGTCCCACAGGCTGCGCCAGTCGGGCGTGTCGAAGTTGACCGGGTAGATGTCCTCGTACTTCTTTGGAGGGTTCTCCGCGTACCGAATCGTGCCGTCAGCGCGCTGGTAGAACCACTCGGGATGTTCCCGCACCCATGGGTGATCCGGGGAGCACTGGATCGCCAGGTCGAGCGCGACATCCATGCCCAGGGCCGCCGCTGCCCGGACGAAGTGGTCGAAATCGTCCAGCGTGCCGAGCGCCGGCTCCACGGCCATGTGGCCGCCGGCCGGGCTGCCAATCGCCCACGGGCTACCGGGGTCGTCGGGACCCGCCCCCACCTTGTTGTTCGGTCCCTTGCGCTTGGTGTGGCCGATGGGATGGATCGGCGCCAGGTAGACCACGTCGAATCCCATGCGGTGCAGGGCGGGCAGCCGCTGCTCTGCATCGCGGAAGGTGCCGGGGCGCGACACATCCGTGGTCTGGGAGCGCACGAACAGCTCGTACCATGCGCCGAATCGCGCCCGGTGTCGATCGGCCACGATCGTCAGCTCTGGCTCGAAGTGCCCCTCGTCTTCCCGCTGACCGAGGCGTGCCATCAGGCTGAGTGCGTCAGGCGCGCCGGCCAGTTCCAACAGTAGCTCGGGGTCACTGGTGGCCTTGCGAAGGGCGGCAAGCAGCGCGGCAGCATGCTGTTGGTCCTCCCCCAGCGTCGAGTGTGCGACCCGCTCGACCAGCGCCAGCCCTTCGGCCATCTCACTCGCCACGTCAGGTTGGGCGGCGGCCACCCGCTTGCGCAGCTCCTCGACCCACGACGCGTAATGATCGGTCCAGCCGGCCACCGTGAAGCGATACCGTCCCACCGTGTCCAGGGGCAAGGCGGCGCGCCAGCGATCCATGCCGGGCTCGACGAGGGTCATCGGCACCTCGCGCGGATGCGTGTCTGCCGGCCCCTGGTAGCGCACGGCCGCGCGCAGCCGCTCGTGGCCGTGACGGAACACCAGCGCCTCGACGATACACGGCTCGCCGGCCACGGCTTTCGCGGGGTGGCGACCACCCTCGACCGAGGGGGTGACCGATTCCACCACAATCTGCTCGTAGGGGCGCTTCGAACGCATGATGCCTCCAGCATCGGCATTGCCGTGAAACAGGGCGATAGCTTCCGGCACGACGTGCCAGCGCGACCATGGTTTAAACGTGAGCGGGAAGAACTCGTTCCAGCTGAACAGAAGGTCTAGAGGCCGGAAGGCCGCCGGCCGTTACTCTTCCCGACGGTACCCCGTCATTGCGCGAGTTTCAACCAGTTCCGAACAACTGACTCTGCCGTATTAGAGGTTTCTACGGCTCTGTCGCATCAACCCTTGACGCCGCCCGAGGTCAATCCGCTGACGAGCCGCCGTTGCGCCGCCAGGACCAGCAGGGCTATTGGTGTGGTCGCCACCAGCGCAGCCGCCAGGACCTCGCCCCACGGCACTTGATACTGCCCGCGAAACAACGCAATCGCGACCGGGACCGTGTGACGCTCCGGTCCCAGCGTGAACGTCAGGGCGAAGAGGAACTCGTTCCAGCAGTACAGGAAGGTGAGCAATCCGGTCGTGACGAGGCCGGGCGCGGCCAACGGCAGGGCGATGCGGCGGAACGTCGTGAACCGCGAGGCGCCGTCCATCATCGCGGCCTCCTCGATCTCCACTGGCAGCTGGCGGAAGACCGTGACCAGGAACCAGACCGCGAGCGGCATCGCGAAGGTCAGGTAGGGCAGGACCAGGCCGGGATAGGTGTCGATCAAGCCGACGGCGCGCAGCAGCAGGAACAACGGCGGCACGACCGAAATTTGCGGGAACATCGACATGGCCAGCACGAGCGCCAGCACGGCGCCCCGCCCGCGAAACCGCCAGCGGGCCAGCGCGTAGGCGCAGGGCGCACCCAGTGCGAGCGCGAGAATGGTGGTGGCTGTGGCCACGATCAGCGAGTTGCGGATCGGCACCCAGAACGCGCGTTCCGCGAAGAGGGCGCGGTAGTGATCACCCACGAGGCGCACCGCCGCCGCCGACGGCGCGTCGAACAGTCGCGCGTCCGGTGTCAGCGACGCCACGAGCGCAACCATGAGTGGCGCCAGCGCAAGGAAGGCGATGACGCCGGCGACGATCGCGTTGGCCGTGCGCACGCGCATCAGGCCTCCTCCCGCTCGAAGTGTCCGGCGCCAATCAGCCGGATCAGGGCGAGCGCGCCCAGGAACGCGGCCGCGAACATCATCATCGACACGCCCGATCCGTAGCCGAACCGCAGGTGGCGCATCAGCGCCGCGAAGGCATACAGGGACAGCGGCTCGGTGGCGGTGCCTGGTCCGCCCGCGGTGAGGACGAAGACGAGATCGAACACGCGGATGGCGTCCAGTGCGCGAAACAGCGTGGCCACCAGCAGCGCCGGCGCGACGAGCGGCAGCGTGATCGCGCGGAACTGCGTCCAGCGCCCGGCGCCGTCCATCCGCGCGGCTTCGTACAGCGACGGGTCGATCTGCTGCAGCCCCGCGAGCAGCAGCAGCGCGACGAAGGGCGTCATCCGCCACACGTCGGCCGTCACAATCGGCACCCACGCCGTCACCGCGCCGGCGAACCAGAGCACCGGCGCATCGAGGATCCGCAGCTGCATCAAGCCGCTGCTGGCGATGTCCTGGGGCCCTTCGAAGGCGAAGCGCCACAGCAGGGCCACCACCACCGTGGGCAGCGCCCACGGCAGCACAGCAGCCGCGCGGAGCAGGCCGCGTCCGGCCATGGCCCGGTTCAGCGCCAGCGCGAGCGCCATGCCGCACACCACCTCCAACGAAACGGTGAGCAGCACGAAGATGGCGGTGTGGGTCACAGCCTCGAGGAATCGCGGGTCCGCCAGCGCCTCGCGGTAGTTGGCGAGACCGATGAACGGCTGCCCGAGCCAGGGCATGCGCAGGTCGTGCAGGTGCACCGACTCCCACGCGGTCCACGCGATGGGCGCGAGCGCGACCAGCGCCACCGTGATCAGGGCCGGCGCCATGAACATCCACGCGACGCGCGATTCGGCAGCGCGGAGGGACCGCTGTGCCCGCTCGGGGATCACCGTTGCCCCCCTTCGTCCAGCCCCGCGCGAGCCAGCAGGGCGCGCATCTCTGCCGCGGCGAGCGACAGTGCCGCTCGCGGCTCGGCCTGTTCGGTGAGTGCGCGATGCAGGTGCACCTGAAGGATGCCGGACAGTTCGCTGTAAACCGGGGTCACCGGTCGCGGTACGGCCCTTTCGATAATCCCTCGCGCGACAGCCGCCGGAATCGGTAGCGCCGCCTGCAACGCCTCATCCTCATAGAGCGCGCGCCGGCTCGGATACTGACCGACGACCCGTGCCCGCTCGAGCATCTGCTCCGGTTCCAGCAGGAACGAGACCAGCGCCCATGCCTGATCCGGTCGGGAGCTGCGCGCGTTGATGGCGAGCTGCGAACCTCCCAGGGCCGCCGTGGCGGTTCCCCCGGGAGCCGCCGGCATCGGCGCCACGGCGAAGCGACCGGCCACTGCCGACTGCGTCGCGTCGGCGAGGAGGGGCACCGCGTACGGCCAGTTGCGCATGAAGCGGGCGCGTCCGTTCTGGAACGCGAAGCGCGCGTGCTCCTCCTGCCACGAGAGGACTTCGCCCGGTACCGCGCCGTGTCGGTGAATCGCGTCGCGCATGTACTCCAGCGCAAGAACCGCCGCTTCACTATCCACGACCACGCCGCCGTCGTCGTCGAGGATGCGGCCTCCGAAGCCCCCAAGGTGCTCGAGGAATACGGTGACGAGGCCCTCGTATCGCGCGCCCTGCCACACGAAGCCGGAGGCAGCCCCTGGCTGAGCAGCCTCCGTCAGCAGTGTGGAGAGGTCGGAGGGCGCGCTCGCGGCCAGATCGGTACGCCAGTAGAGCATGCCGACGTCGACGAACCACGGCAGCGCGAACACGTGACCGTTCCAGGTGTTGGCGGCAATCGCGGCGGGGAAGAACGCATCGGTCTGGGGCTGGTATCGATCGAGCGGAAGAATCCAGCCCGCGGCCGCGAACTCGGCGGTCCATACCACGTCGAGCTGCAGCACGTCGGGCACTGTGGCGTAAGCGTTCAGCCAGTGGACATAGAGCTGATGACGCGTGTCGGCCTCGTCCGGCGCGGACTGGACCTCGACCGGGATCTCGGGATGACGAGCGGCGAAGCGCGCCACCTGCTCCCTCACGAGCGTGCCCTCCCGGCCCAGCGCGCTGGCGGTAATGGTCAGGGCGGACGACGAGGGGGGAGAGGCGCAGGCTGACGCGGCGAGCAGCAGGACGCCGAGCAGCGAGGCGCGTACGAGCGTGATCGAGGCTGTCATCGTCGTCAGTGCAGGCGCGCACCGGTGGTGCTGTCGAACAAATGCAGCCGGTCGTGACGGACGTGGAGGCCCACGCGCGCATCGAGGGTGACGGGGGCTTCGTCGGAAATCATCACGCGGACGAGTGGCTGAGCGAGCCCCTCGAGCGCCACGTGCAGCAGGGACGCACTGCCGAGCGACTCCACCACCTCGACGCGTCCGTTCGCTCCGCCGCTGTCGGGTGCGGTGAGGGTGATGTCGTGTGGACGCACGCCGACGACGACGCTGCCGGGGAGGTCCGCGGCCAGGGTCGGCGCTGCGATGGTCAAGGGGCCACACGCGAGCGAGACGACGCCGTCCTGGTGCGAGGCCCTACACGTGAGCAGGTTCATGGCCGGGCTGCCGATGAATTCGCCGACGAAGCGATTGGCGGGCGACGTGTACAGCGCCATCGGCGGGGCGACCTGCACCAGCGCGCCCGACTGCATCACCGCCACGCGGGACCCGAGCGTCATGGCCTCTTCCTGGTCGTGCGTCACGTACACCATCGTCGTGCCCAGACGCCGATGGAGAAGTGCCAACTCGGCGCGCGTGGAGCCGCGCAGCCGGGGGTCCAGGTTCGAGAGCGGCTCGTCGAGCAGGAACGCGCGCGGCTCGCGGACGACGGCACGACCGAGGGCGACGCGCTGGCGCTCACCACCTGACAGCTGTGCGGGACGGCGATCGAGGAGGGCGTCGATGCCGAGCGACTGCGCGACGGCATCGACGCGTTCAGCTGATTCGGCAGCGGAGATCTGACGCATCCGCAGCCCGAACAGCAGGTTCTCGCGGACCGTCATGTGCGGGTAGAGCGCGTAGTGCTGGAACACCATGGCCAGGTCGCGCTGCTGCGGCGCGATGTCCGTGACGTCCTCGCCGTTGATGCGGATGCGGCCGGCGTCCGGCGATTCGAGGCCGGCGATCAGGCGGAGCACCGTGCTCTTGCCGCTGCCCGACGGACCCACCAGCACCAGCAACTCGCCGTCGGCGATATCGAGCGTGAGGTCGCGCACGACCGTCCGGCCGCCAAACCGCTTCTCGATATGGTCGAGCTGAATCGACGCCATGAGAGCCTAGCGTCTCATGCTTCGCGCCGCGCTATAGTCGGCTCCATGCAGCCGAGTGTCAGCGGGGGAAGGGCGACCACGGTCGCCGCGTTCGTCGGTGCCGCCCCCAGAGGCGTGGTCGACAGTCCGCGGCGGGTACGAGGCATCGCTGAGTTCGGGCGGGAGTTTGGCGGTACCGGCACACAAGGCCCGCTTGGGCTCGCTGTGCAGCAGTTCTTCCAGAACGGCGGACGCGAAGCCCTCGTGGTGCGTGTGCCGTCCTCGAACGGAGAGACCGGTGGCCCCATCAGCGACGATCTCGTGTCCGCTCCCGCGCTTCAGGAACAGAAGCGAGGCCTCTGGGCCCTCGACCAGGCGGACGCGTTCGACCTGCTGTGCGTCCCGCCGTTCGCGTTCGATGGAAGCGGCGATGTCGGCGCACAGACGCGCCGGGCGGCCGCCGACTACTGCCTGGTTCGACGTGCGATGTTCATCGTCGATCCGCTCGCGTCGTGGTCGACCGTGGACTCGGTGCTCGCCAGTGGCACCGGCCTCGACAGCCGTGTCTGGGGTCTGCCAGCCTCGGCGAACGCGGCGCTCTACTTCCCGCGTATCCGCGTGGCGGACGCGTTGCGGCCGGGACAGATGCTCGACTGCGCGCCGTGCGGCGCAGTGGCGGGCGTGTATGCGCGCACCGCCGCGGCACACGGCGTGTGGAAGGCGCCGGCGGGGCAGGAGGCGACCCTGACCGGAGCAACGGGGGTGACGGTCGCGCTCGCGGATACGGAGATCGAACGACTCAACCCGTGCGGCGTCAACTGCCTGCGGATCCTGCCTGCCCAGGGGGTTGTCGCTTGGGGCGCCCGCACGCTGATGGGCGACGATGCGCTGGCCTCTGAGTGGAAGTACGTCCCCGTCCGGCGACTGGCGCTGTACGTCGAATCGTCGCTGGCGGCGATCATGGCGAGCACGCTGAACGAGGCGGCGGAGGCAGCCATCGAGGGTGGGGAGCCGCTGTGGGCGATGCTGCGGCAGCAGGGCGGAGCATTCCTGCACGACCTCTTCCAGATCGGCGCGCTCGTGGGCGCCACGCCGCGCGAGGCGTACTTCGTGAAGTGCGACCGCACGACGATGACGCAGGACGACATCGATCAGGGGCGGTTGATCATGCAGGTGGGCATCGCCCCGGTGAAGCCGGCGGAGTTCGTCATCATCCAGATCGGCCAGTGGAACAAGGAGCCCTGAGACGGGCTCCGAGCTATTCCGATCCGTCGGCGCGGCTCACGTCGACATAGCGGTCGTCGCCATCGACGGTCACTCGCAGCTGCCAGGGGTTGCAGCAGACCTCGCAATCCTGGACGAGCACACCACGCGTCTCCGGCTCCAGGTAGATCTCGACTTCCTCGCCGCAGTAAGGACAGGTGATGAGGATGGGTTCGTCCACATGGCATCTTGCCACGGCGCGTGGCCTGGGGCCCGATCCCTGATCCCTGATCCCCGATCTTGATCCCTCGTTTCTACTGTTGTCACGGCAGGGCGTCGATACCGAGGCTCGCGATCAGCACCGCTGGCGGGTTGTCGCTGAAGCCGGGGATGGACCACGCCTCGGCGATGAGCCTGGTGGGCTGTGAGACCAGGACGACCTGTACCGTGGTGCGGTGGGTGTCGGTCGCTGATTGAGCCGCGCCGGCTGGTCCCGCGACCACCGGCACGAAGGCGACGGGGGCGAAGTCAGAGGTGGTGAATTGCCAGAGGACCCGCCGATCGGGTGCAAAGCCGGACAACGAGAACGTCACCGTGTCGCCGGGATGGACCACCGAGTGGGACGCGGCGACGTGAGGGACGGCGGGCGTTGGGGCTGTGGGCGAGCTGCAGGCGACACTCGTCGCAGCGAGGCAGAGCCACCAGAGAATCACGGGCCGAGTCGTTTCGGGCGCTCTGTGGGTCATCCAGGAATGCTCCAGAACACGCCTCGCGGCGTGGGGGGCACACTGGTATCAACGTCGCCGACCGCGAAACCGAACAGCTGACTTGTTGGGATTAGACTTATACCGCGAGCGGAAAGACCGGAGTGCCGTCATCTGCCTGTGACGAACGCGGGTACAGGCCGCTAGTGCGGCCATAGCGAGCGAACGAAAGTGCGCAGGCCTCGAAGGGCTGCCCTGACGAAGAGCCAGGCCGCTACAAGGAACACGACGGCGGCCAGGGCCACGTAGATGGCGGTCATATGGACGGGACGGGAGAACCGATTATGCAG
>Ga0105103_10001827_pt1 | contig 11347 bp, 11 predicted proteins | sample PPLLaktember2015_2_FD_79107 | JGI IMG/M metagenome (GOLD analysis project Ga0105103, IMG submission 79107) | Freshwater sediment microbial communities from Prairie Pothole Lake near Jamestown, North Dakota, USA - PPLs Lake P7 Core (6) Depth... | ecosystem: Environmental > Aquatic > Freshwater >...
AAAGCCGGATTTTTCAATCCGGCTTTCTCACCTAACAATTATTATTCTACCTATTTAACCTCTTCAAAATCTACATCGGTAACCTCCTGGTCGCCTTTGTTACCATTTTGGTTGCTCTGACCTGAATTTTCAGATTGTGCTTGTTCAGCTTGGCCACCCTGTGCACCTTGCGCTTGCTGACTTGCATTATACAAATCCTGTGATGCAGCCTGCCATACTGTATTTAATTCAGCCGATGCTTTATCGAGCTTTTCAATATCCTGGCTCTTATGAGCATCTTTTAAGTCGGCCAATGCCTTCTCAATAGCCGATTTTTTATCGGCAGGAATTTTATCGCCAAACTCTTTCAGTTGTTTTTCAGTCTGGAATATCATACTGTCAGCAGCATTCAGTTTATCAATACGTTCACGTGCATCTTTATCTGCTGCTTCATTGGCTTTAGCTTCTTCACGCATCTTCTTAATTTCGTCATCGCTCAGCCCCGATGAAGCTTCGATGCGGATACTTTGTGTTTTACCAGTCCCTTTGTCTTTAGCAGACACATGAAGTATACCATTTGCATCAATATCAAATGTTACTTCAATTTGAGGAATACCACGTGGAGCTGGCGGAATACCATCGAGATGGAAACGTCCAATCGTTTTATTTCCTGTAGCCATAGGCCGTTCACCCTGCAGTACATGTATTTCAACCGATGGTTGACTATCAGCAGCTGTAGTAAATGTTTCTGACTTTTTGGTTGGTATAGTTGTATTCGATTCGATAAGTTTGGTCATCACCCCTCCCATCGTTTCAATACCAAGCGAAAGTGGAGTAACATCCAACAGAAGTACATCTTTTACTTCTCCGGTCAATACACCACCCTGAATTGCAGCTCCTACAGCGACAACCTCGTCGGGATTAACACCTTTCGAAGGTTTTTTGCCAAACAATTTCTCAACTAGTTCCTGTATGGCAGGTATACGTGTTGAACCTCCTACAAGAATGACTTCGTCAATATCAGATGCGGTCATTCCTGCATCGCTTAAAGCTTTCTTGCAAGGTTCAATTGTGGCATGGATTAATTTATCAGCAAGTTGCTCAAATTGTGCCCTGGTAAGAGTTTTAACAAGGTGCTTTGGAATACCGTCAACAGGCATTATATAAGGCAGGTTGATTTCAGTCTGTGTAGAACTTGAAAGTTCAATCTTAGCCTTTTCAGCCGCTTCTTTCAAACGCTGTAAAGCCATTGGGTCTTTACGAAGGTCGATGCCTTCGGCATTCTTAAATTCATCAGCAAGCCAGTCTACGATTACGTGGTCGATGTCATCACCACCAAGGTGTGTATCTCCATTTGTCGACTTAACTTCAAATACCCCATCACCTAGTTCAAGTATCGATATATCGAAAGTACCGCCGCCTAAGTCGAAAACGGCAATCTTTAAATCTTTGTTCTTTTTGTCCAGTCCGTATGCCAATGAAGCTGCTGTCGGTTCATTAATGATCCTTTTAACAGTTAAACCTGCAATTTCTCCTGCTTCTTTAGTAGCCTGACGCTGTGAATCGTTAAAATAAGCAGGGACTGTAATAACAGCTTCTGTTACTTCCTGCCCAAGATAATCTTCAGCAGTCTTTTTCATTTTCTGAAGTACCATTGCTGAAATTTCCTGAGGAGAATACAGGCGTTCGTCAATTTTAACCCTTGGGGTGTTATTATCGCCTTTAACTACTTTATACGAAACCCTGTTAATTTCTTTCTGGGTATTGTCAAAGGTTTCACCCATAAAACGTTTAATTGAAAATATAGTTTTAAGCGGATTGGTAATCGCCTGACGCTTTGCCGGATCACCAATTTTGCGTTCACCATTTTCAACAAACGCCACCATCGAAGGGGTAGTCCTTTTTCCCTCGCTATTTGGAATTACAACCGGTTCGTTACCTTCCATAACCGAAACGCAACTGTTGGTGGTTCCTAAATCGATTCCAATTATTTTACCCATTTTTATACTTTTTATATGTTATACTTTTAAAATTTCCTATTTTCCAGAAATTTGACAATCATTATGCCAACTGGATAATTCATTTTTTTAACTGACAGAATTAATATGAAAGCATAATCGAGGCCATGATCTTGGTGACAAAACGACAGTTTATGACAAATACTTCATAAAAAGAAACTATTTCATGTCAGACTTTTGGATATATTTCTCAACTTTGCACAATAAACCTGTAATTAACGCAATATGTCAGTACATATGAAGGTAAAAAGGGTAACTACCCATGTTTTAAATGAGATGAAACTGAGAGGTGAAAAAATTGCCATGCTTACAGCGTACGATTTCTCAATGGCAAAGATTCTCGATAATGCAGGAGTAGATGTAATTCTTGTTGGCGATTCGGCATCGAATGTAATGGCTGGTCATGAAACTACTTTACCAATTACCCTGAATGAAATGATTTATCATGCAAGTTCGGTTGTTCGCGGGGTAAAACGTGCTTTGGTTATTGTCGACCTACCTTTTGGAACCTACCAGGGAAATTCAAAAGAAGCGCTGGCATCTTCTATCAGAATAATGAAAGAAACCGGCGCCCATGCTGTTAAAATGGAAGGTGGCAGAGAAATACAGGAATCTATTGTGCGTATCCTTTCTGCAGGAATACCTGTAATGGGGCACCTTGGCTTAACCCCTCAATCAATTCACAAGTTTGGAACTTATGTTGTGCGTGCACAACAAGAAGAAGAAGCCCGTAAACTTGTTGAAGATGCACATTTTTTAGAAAAAACAGGGGTATTTGGAATAGTTCTCGAAAAAATCCCTGCTAAACTTGCTGAAGAAGTTTCAACATCGCTTCGGATTCCTATTATCGGTATTGGTGCCGGGCCTAAAGTTGATGGACAGGTTTTGGTATTGCACGATATGCTTGGGATAAATACAGAATTTTCACCCCGTTTTTTGCGACGGTATCACAACCTGTACCAGGAAATTCTTGGCGCTGTAACCAATTATATTGATGATGTAAAAAGTATAGACTTCCCAAATGAAAGGGAACAGTATTAGCAGATTGTTCACTAATTAAATTTTTATTATTCACCGTGTAACTTGTCTGGCAGAGAATGAGCTTGCCACCCGGTGAATAAACCGCTACGGCTAATAGCGAGCAGTAATTGGCGAAGAACGTTTTTCAACAGCGAACAACAAGAAGCAAATTATAACAAAACTCATTTTTCATGCATCTAGAGATACTTTATGAAGATAATCATTTGATTGCCGTTAATAAAACCAACCACGATTTGGTACAGAAAGATAATACAGGCGATACTGCACTCGACGATGCAATTAGATTATATATAAAAGAAAAATGTAACAAACCGGGAAATGTATTTCTTGGGGTAATTCATCGACTCGACCGACCCGTTAGCGGTATAGTTTTGTTTGCCCGTACCAGCAAAAGCCTCACCCGCATGAATGAACAATTTCGTGAAAGAGAAGTAACAAAAACCTATTGGGCTATTGTTAAGGACAAACCTGAAATTGAAGAAGCCGAACTATCTCATTACATGTTGCGTAACACCAAACAGAATAAATCATACTGTCACGAAAAGGAAGTAAACGGAGCAAAATTAGCCAGACTCCATTATCGACTCTTAGCTGCTTCTGATAATTACAGTTTATTGGAGGTGGATCTGTACACAGGCAGGCATCACCAAATAAGGTCACAACTGGCACAAATTGGTTCAGCCATTAAAGGCGACCTGAAATATGGGTTCCCTCGCTCAAATAAAGACGGAGGCATATCACTGCATGCAAGATATGTTGAATTCCTCCACCCAATTACTAAAGAGAGAATTTCTATTACAGCCCCTACCCCCGATAATGATCCATTATGGAAGGTTTTTGAAAATCAATTGAAACAATAACAATATTTCTTAAAAAAATACCTGAAAATGTTTGGTAAATATTTTTTCTTGTCTACTTTTGTAGTGTATTAGTTTATTAGTACACTAAATAATTAATTATGATAAAAATTGAAAACATGCGTTTTGGCTATTCAAAGAATAAGATATTATTCGATGACCTGAGCCATGAGTTTCTTCCAGGGCATATTTATGGCCTGCTTGGAAAAAATGGTGCCGGTAAAACAACTTTGCTTAAAAATATTGCCGGTTTGTTGTTTCCGTTCGAGGGTAAATGTTCTTTAATGGGGCACTCATCTTCATCAAGGTTACCTGAAGTCCTTCAGGATATTTATATGATTGCCGAGGAATTTTACCTCCCTCCTATTTCAATCAATAGTTTTGTGCATATCAACGCACCATTCTACCCTTCGTTTAATCACGAACAATTTATTAAATATATGGGGGAATTTGATTTATCGGTAAGCGACAAGTTAACAGCTATTTCATACGGACAAAAAAAGAAAGTATTGATGTCCTTTGGTTTAGCAGCCAACACAAAACTCTTGATCCTCGACGAACCTACAAACGGACTAGACATTCCGTCAAAAAGCCAGTTCCGACGGATCATTGCTTCATCGATAACAGATGAAAGGTGCATTATTATATCTACACATCAGGTTAGAGATTTAGCCTCACTAATGGATGAATTAATTATTATCGAGAAAGGTCGAAAAGTGTTTGCCGATTCGATAGATACTATATCAAAAAAACTTCTGTTTACCGATATGCGCGATGGTAATATGAACCCTGAAATCCTTTACCAGGAAAAGACAGGCCTTTCTCATCATTCAATTCTTGCAAATAAAGGAGAAAATGAGACCGAGATCGACCTTGAGCTTTTCTTTAATGGTATATTAACTAATCCACAAGCAATTATAAATGTATTAAAGAATTAATTATGAATAATGCATCATTAAGTTTAAATCGCATATCCCTGCTAATACAAAGGCAACTCGTTATAAATCTGAAAAATTTGGCTGTTGCATTTTCTGCATGTCTGGGAATACTATTAATTATCAATTTCATTACAATATTTAATATTGATCAGGTTCATGCAGGAGCGCTTATTTCATTATCTTTTGTAATGATATTTATTGGCGGATATATTTTCACAAGCATAGGTTTTAATGAATTGCACAGTCCTGATAAAGCCTATCAATTTCTAACACTTCCTGCAACAACCCTCGAAAAGCTGATTAGCGTATGGTTTCTTACATCTATTGCTTATTTAGCCGTTTCTGCAATAATGGTAGGAGTATTAATAGTACTATGCAATTTGTTTGCAATTTTTATCGGAGCTGATACACTCAGCATAAATGCCTTAATGCATTTACCAATAGCTAAAATCATGTGGGTTTATTTTGTAACACATTCCATTTTTCTGTTGGGTTCATGTTATTTCCGAAAAAACAACTTCTTAAAAACAATTTTAGCCCTATTTGTGCTCGGTTTTATAATTGCAATATATTCAGGAATTAATGGCTATATCTTTTTTGGCCCTGATTTTAATAATTTTAGTGGCGACCAAATGAATGGGCCAATGACAGATTTTATGACTGCCCAATTTCCATCAATTATAAAATCCATTTTTAATTATTTATTAGCTCCATTCTTTTATGTCGTATCATTTTTTGTTTTAAAAGAAAGGCAGGTATAATATGGAATTCAGAGAAAACCAGGCAATATATTTACAAATCGCCGATTTGTTTTGCGAAAGTATACTGCTGAAGAAATGGAAAGCCGACGAGAAAGTACCGTCGGTTCGCGAAATAGCAGTTGAAGTTGAAGTAAATCCAAATACAGCTATGAGAACTTATACATATTTACAAGATAATGGCATTATATACAACAAGAGAGGCATAGGCTTCTTTATCTCCGAAGACGGGTATAATAAATCGCTCAAATTGAAAAAAGAAAAATTTTACAACCATGAACTTCCAATTTTCTTTAAAACTATTGAACTTTTGGGAATTACCATAGAAGAGATTGGAAAATTATATAAACCAAATAAATAATACTATAATGAAAACCAGCAATATATTATTAATAATCGCATTTGCGCTAATTCTTTTAGGAATAACATCGTTTATAGGCTATTTTAAAACTCAAATTGGCCAGAATTGCGTCGAAGGTGAAGGGCCGGTAGTTCAGAAAGAAATTAAAACCGGGCAATTTAAAAGCATTCTCCTTAATAATAATCTTAATGTAGAGCTCACACAAGATTCCATGCAAAAAGTAATTATCCAGGCAGAAGAAAACCTGATCAACAATTTTAGCTTTGTAGTAAAAGATGGTCAACTAAAAATAAGCAGGATTTACTGCATGAGAAAATCAAAAAATGTTTTAGTTAAAATTTATACAAATGACCTTGAAAAATTAAGGATTCAGTCAGGAGGTAAAATCACAACTTCAAATACACTAATTGGCAATACACTTGAAATAGATGCTAACAGCGGATCTAACTTTGAAATTGATCTCGATTATAAGGAGGTTTATCCTAATCTTTCGGCAGGGGCAATTGGTAAAATAAGCGGTAAAACTGATCAACTAAACTCAGATATTAGTGCCGGGAGCAACCTGAATGCATCAAAATTACTAATTGTCGATTGCACAATATCAGCAAGCAGCGGTGCATTCGCAGAAGTTAATGTTTCAGGTACATTATCAGCTTCAGCTAGTTCAGGGGCCAGCATCCGATATTCAGGGAATCCGACAAAAAAAATTGAAAATGCATCATCGGGCGGTAATATTGTTAGTATATCTAAATAATTGTTAATTATTTTTTATTTTTTGTAATCAATTAAATTTCAACGCATACTTAAAAGCAAGACCATTTTCATAATCGTCTTGCTTTATTTTTTTTTATTATCTGTAAAAAAAAGTTTGACAGATACAACCATTCCCCTATTTAGCTGTCTTATCGATATATATAATCGAAAAAATATAATCTATATGAATATTAGCAAGCTAATGAATATTTTAGCCCAAAAAAAAGTGAAACAAATCTTGTTAAAAAAGTCAAAATTTGAATAAGTTTTTTACATTTGCAGCGTTTTAATACAAAAGCACAGAGGTAAATGTTAATGAAAATACCTGATTTAGCTTTAAAACACAAAAAAGGCCGTGATTTTGATTCAGTGTTAAGGAATGAATAATCTAAATAAGTATACAAGAATATTTAGTTATATAGTGATCGGACTATTTTTTATTTTAGGCTTTTTTCTGTTGTTTTCTGGGTATTTTAAATATCTACCTCTAAATTATCGTATTATATTTGCATTTTTGATTGTTTCATATGGAGCATTTAGATTAGTAACAATAATATATAACCCAAAATCTGAAACCGATGATGACGAATAGTGTTCATCGTATATTAAAATTATTTTGTTTTTATGCCCTGTGCATAATTACTTTGGTTTCGTGTAATACCGACCCGAATGCCGGGCTTAAGAGAGAAACGCCAACAAGAGGAAATATAAAAATTAGTGTAGATGAATCAATGCGTATGCTCTTCGATACGGAGATTTATACTTTTCATGCAATTTATCACTATGCAAATATTACACCCCAATACAAACCAACACTTGATGTGTTGAACGATTTTTTAAATGACTCCGTTCGTACTATAGTATCGACAATAAAGCTCACACAAGAAGAACTCGATTATTTTGACCAACAACAAATTCATCCGCGTACAGAGACTATTGCGTACGATGCCCTTGCCTTTATTATTAATAAAAACAACCCTGATTCATTTTTAATGTCGACCGACATTGAAAAAATAATGATGGGTTCTTACACAGACTGGAAACAAATTAACCCAAAAAACAATTCAGGCAACATTAAAGTATTATTTGATAACATCAAATCAGGAAATATCATCTATTTTAAAGAGAAGTTTAAAATGGATAGTATCCTTCCAAAGAACTTCTTTGCAGCCAATACAAATGAAGAAATCATAGATTATATAGAAAAAAATCAAAATGCAATTGGAATACTAAGCGTTAACTGGATCAGTGATAAACACGATACTGTGACACAAAATTTTCTTTCACAAATCAGGGTTGCTGCAATATCGCCAGAATATGACCCTGAAGGAGGTAATTATGTAAGGCCATATCAGGCTTATATTGCTGATAAAACATATCCTTATGTCCGTGAAGTATACATGATTAACAAAGAAACATTTCAAGGGCTTGGATCAGGATTTTTGCAATTTGTAGCCGGAGAAAAAGGACAAAGGATAATTTTAAAATCGCGCCTTGTCCCTGCTACTATGCCAGTAAGACTTGTACAAATAAAGAGTGAATAATTTATAAAACACTAAAGGAGATGAAGATTTTTTACTTATTTTTTGCATTGTTCCTGCAATTAAGCTTTTCAAGCTTCTCACAGGATATGATTACGGCTAAAAACCTTTCACAAAGTCAGCGCTTTGAGGATGCAGCAGGTATTTATAAAGAACTTATAAATAAAGAACCTGCAAATGGAGATGTATATTTTTATTATGGCGAAAATATTCTTAGCGAATATTTAAATGATCCATATTCAAATTCAAAAAACAATGCTGCTAAAGAAGCTTCAGACCAGTTTAAACAAGGGATTAAAAAAGATTCATTGAACCCGTTAAATTATATCGGACTGGCAATGGTTGCTGTTTTTGAGAAAAAAGATACCAGTCTTGCAAATACATATTACGCAAAAGCCGAAAAAACCCTTCCAAAAAAGATAAAGAACTATACACCAAAAAATATAGAAACATTAATCAAACTATCTACTGCTGAGTTGTGCGCCGATAAACCAAGATTTGCAAAAGCAATTGCATGGGGCAAAAAAGCAACATTAATTTCAGAAACCAACCCTGAAGTATTCATTGCAATGGGCGATATTTATATCAGCAAAAGTGACCCTTCAAGTGCCATGAAAAATTATAACAGGGCTTTATATCTTGATCCAAATAATGTTTTACTTTTAACCAAGATAGGAAATATTTATATCCGGGCCAAAAACCTTAACCAATCACGTGATTATTTTGAAAAAGCCAAAGCCATCGATTCAACATTTGCCCCTTTATACAAGGGCTTGGGTGAAGCATACAGCATGGTTGGAAGACATGATTTTGCCAAATTAAACTACAAAAAATTCCTTGACCTATCAGGAAATAATATTCCAGCAAAGGTTAGTTACATCAACTCTCTTTTCAAAGCTAGGGATTATAAAGAAACATTAAACCAGATAGAAGAAGTTCAGAAAATTGATAACTCACGAAATTACCTCAATCGTCTTGGTGCATATTCTGCATTTGAAATGAAACCAGCAAATTATGACCTGGCTTTAAAATATATTGAGAAATTTTTTGAAAACACAACCCCTGATAAGACTATAACCAGGGACTATGCTTATCACGGCCGGATTTTATTGAAACTTAAGAAAAATGATGAGCAGGTCAATAAAGGTATCGATATGTTAAAGACCGCATACCAAAACGATACAACCGATATGGAAATGCTTGATGAACTTGCTACTACAGCATATTATAATAAAAACTTCACCTTAGCTGTTGAAGCGCTTGAAAAAAAGATTGAATTAGGACAGGCAAACACCAACGATTATATGTACCTAGGGAAAACATACTATCAGATGGGTGAATTTAATAAAGCTGATGAAGTTTTTACTATGATCACAAAAAAAGAACCTGATTACATTCAAGCATATGTATGGATTGCAAATACATATGCCAGTATGGACCCTGAATCGAAAGAAGGTTTAGCCGAACCAAAATACGAAACAGTAATTCAGAAGGCATTAACAGATACTGTTAAAAACAAAGGCGAATTATATGATGCTTATTCTTATATGGGATCATACTACCTGTTTTCACCAAAAGCTGATTTTGATAAATCAGAAATTTATTGTCAGAAAATCATCAATCTTGATCCTAAAAACAAGAAAATGCTTATTAAGTCGTATAAAACGATGGGGATAATTTATACTAAAAAGAAGGATTATCCAAGAGCAGTTACTTTCTATAAAAAAGCACTTGCACTTGATCCATCTGACACAGATACCTCAAAAACTATAGAAGGACTTAACAAAACTATTGCAGCGCAAAAAGAAGCAGCTGCTAACCAATAAAACTTTGAGAAGGAATATTTATCAATTAACTAATTAAGCAATATAAACAATAATTAAATTTTAATAACATGAGTACTAAAGGACAATCATTAAAAGAAGTTTTTCAGTCAGTATTTGCCTCTTCGGTGATCGTGATCTGCCTGATTCTTGCGATTTTCATCTATCAGAATGTATTTGGAAATCCAATCAATTTTGAAGGAGGCAACCCGGATGGAAGCCCAATACAAGGTAATTATTTAGGTATTATTTATAAAGGTGGGGCTGTGGTTCCAATTCTTATAGCAGTTAACCTAATTCTCCTTGTTTTTGTAGCTGAAAGATTTATTACTTTAACCCGTGCAAAAGGCCGTGGCCGAATCTCTGCTTTTGCCCGTAAAATTCAGTCTTTACTTCAGGAAAATAAAATTGAAGATGCAATTACTGCTTGCGACAAACAAAAAGGTTCGCTTGCTAATGTTGTTCGTTCAGGTCTTCACCGTTATCGCGACCTCCAGAAAGACACTACTTTAGCCAACGATCAGAAAGTACTTGCATTGCAGAAAGACCTTGAAGAATCAACAGCTCTTGAATTACCAATGCTTTCAAAAAATTTGGTAGTTATATCGACTATTGCTTCTATCTCTGTGCTTATTGGTCTTATTGGTACAGTATTAGGTATGATCCGTGCTTTTGCAGCTCTTGCTACTTCTGGTGCACCTGATGCTCTTGCTCTTTCAACCGGTATTTCTGAAGCCCTTGTTAATACAGCTTTCGGTATTACCGGTTCTTGTTTGGCTATTATTTTTTATAATTTTTTCTCAAGTAAAATTGATAGTATGACGTATAAAATTGATGAGGTTAACTTCAGTGTATCACAAACATTTGCTGAAAGCTTAAGCAAATAATGAACACCTGAATTTTTTTTATCAATTAATTTAAAAGGAAATATATGTCAAAAATTAAAATGCCAGTAAGGACACCACACATCGATATGACACCGATGGTGGACCTCTTTTTGCTGCTTTTAACATTCTTCATGTTGACAGCTACTTTCCGGCCACAAGAAGCAGTTCCAATTGACACTCCTAGTTCAATATCTGAACTAGTATCACCTGACGAAGATATTATGACGATATTCATCTCCAACGACAATAAGGTATTTTTCAATATTGATAATGGTAGTGATTCTTCAATGCACATCAGGAGAAAATTGTTAACAGAGATAGCTAATTACAAACAGGTTAAATTTACAGATAAGCAAATTAATTTGTTTGAAAAGCTATCTTCATTTGGAAT
>Ga0105103_10001828_pt1 | contig 11345 bp, 9 predicted proteins | sample PPLLaktember2015_2_FD_79107 | JGI IMG/M metagenome (GOLD analysis project Ga0105103, IMG submission 79107) | Freshwater sediment microbial communities from Prairie Pothole Lake near Jamestown, North Dakota, USA - PPLs Lake P7 Core (6) Depth... | ecosystem: Environmental > Aquatic > Freshwater >...
CCGCACCCGGAGGGCCCCACCAGCACCGCGAACTCCCGGTCCTGGATCTCGATGCTGAGATTGTCGACGGCGATCACGGACTTGAACTGCTTCACCACGTTCTTGAGGGTTACGCTGGCCACTTCGCATCCCTTTCTGCAGAATAAGGATCTGAGTACTTTGCCGCTAAATAGGGTTCATCCAGAAATGGGCTTTTCCGGATTTGCGCTGTCAGCAATCAGCTTTCAGCTATCAGCAAAAGCCAATAACAGTTGCGGTATCAAGCTGAGTGCTAAACGCTGACCGCTGATCGCTCCATCCTGAAATCTTCAATTTCTGGATGGACGCTAAATCGAATAAGAGGAAAACCCTCCGTCTATGGGCACCACGACTCCGGTCACGAAACTCGACGCATCCGAAAGCAGCCACACGAGAGTGCCGATCAGGTCGTCCGGCTCCCCATAGCGGCCCATGGGAGTGTGGGCGATCACCTTGCGCGCCCGCGGCAGCAGCCCGCCCGTCTTCCGATCGATGTGCAGGAACTTCAGCTGCTCGGTCATGAAAAACCCCGGGGCAAGAGCGTTGACCCGCACCCCGGTGCGGGAAAAATGAACCGCCAGCCAGCGGGTGAAGTTGCTTACGGAGGCTTTGGCAGCCGAGTAGGCCGCCACCTTGGTGAGCGGCGTGAAGGCGCTCATGGAGGAGATGTTGACAATGGCCCCTTTGCCCTTTATCACCATGCCCTTGGAAAAGGTCTGGGTCACGAGAAAGGTGCCCAGGAAATTGAGGTCGAACACCTGGCGGAACCCGGCTGGGTCCAGATCGAAAAAGGATTTTTCACCCGGGTCCAGAGGTTTTCCCGGCTCGTGGAATTCGTCCGAGGTGCTGCCCCGCGGGTCGTTGCCCCCCGCGCCATTGATTAGAAAATCCGGCGGCCCCCACTGCCGACAGACCGCATCGTAACAGCCCCGGAGTTGGTCCACTTCCAGGATATCGCATCGATACGCCTCGGCGACCCCTCCGGCCCTGGACACGGACTGGGCACGGGCTTCGGCCTTCTCCAGGCTGATATCCAGCACGGCCACCTTCACGCCCATGGCGCCGAGGGCCTCGACCATGTGACCGCAAAGATCGCCGCCCCCGCCGGTGACGGCGGCCGATTTCCCGCTCAAATCAAAGCGTTTGAGGATCGCGTTTGTCATTGAGATGGACTCGCTTCCGGTGAGAGGGAATATGGAAGATTTGGGCCTGTGTGTCAATGGGAAAGACGCAGCCCAAGAACGACCCATTACCGATAGAAAAAGCCATTTAACGGGAGATAAGGGGATTGCCGTGACCCTTCGGCTGCACGACCCCTGCCGGTTCCCCCGGCAAAAGGTCGATGATGGTCACCTCGGGCGGCGCCAGAAACCGAATGGGCGGGCCCCATGTTCCTGAACCTCTGCTCACATAGAGCAATGATCCAGAGGACAGGTCATAGAGTCCGGCAATTTGCGGGAAAACCAAACGGACGATAAGGGTCCAGGGAAAAATCTGGCCCTTGTGGGCATGACCTGAAAGCTGCAAATCGAAAAGACCTATCGCGTTTTTTTCCACGTCAGGCCTGTGCTTCAGAAAGAGAGTGAACTTGTCTTTGGGAAGGCCTGAAAGGACTTCTTTTTCCGGCACCTCCCCGGATCGGCCGTAACCTATCACCGCGGGGTCATCGACGCCTGCGATCGTGATCAACCCTGCCACGCTGGTCCCTTCCCCCCGGAGAACGTGGAATCCTGCCTGTTTCATGAATTCCAGTGACCGATCCAGGCCTGCGTAGAACTCATGATTGCCCGTGACGGCATATTTCCCTAGGGGTGCTTTGACGTCTCTCAGCAGGTTACCCACCCCGTTGAGGCTGTCTGTCTGACCGTCCACCAGGTCGCCGGTGGAAACAAAAATATCCGGGGAAGCGGCCCTCACTTGCTCCAGGATCCTCGACAGCCTAGGCTCCCGGATCAGAAGGCCCAGGTGCACATCCGAGATCTGGGCGATCCGAATCGGCCTTGTGATTTTGGGTGACTTGAGCACGATCGTCTCCGTCCGGATGTTCATGGCCTCGAAGAGTCCGTACCCTGCCGCCAGCATGGCCGCAAAGAGGGGAAGGAAAAATGCTTTTCGGGCCGAAAACTTGAGGATCTCCAGACTCGCCTTCAGCAAGCCCTCGGCCACATAGACCAGGAAGCGCCACACGTCGAGCGTGAAAGAGGCCGCAAAGAACAGGAACAGGAGGCCCATCCAGGTGTATCCGACAAAGGCGAAAACTTTCGCCGACCTTTCAAAATCAGCCGATTCCACAACCCTGACAATGATCGGGGTCAGAATCATCAGGATCATGAGCACTGCAATCAGAGCGGTGGAGATCCCGCTCAGGGCTACGGCTCTGCGCAGTTTAAGGAACGCGTAAACGTGCATGCTCCCATACAGCGAAGTGAATGTGGTGATGAAGATAAAGAATCTCACTGAAACTGAACTCCCGTGACTGCGGCTCTCGTCAACAGCCTTTCTTGATGAACTCGCAAAAAGTCAATAAACGCCGTTTTCTGTCATTCCGGCGGAAGCCGGAATCCAGGAATACCGAGAGGTTCTGGACCCCGGCTTTCGCCGGGGTGACGGCTTGGAGGACTTTTTGCGAAACCATCTTTCTGGTTTCACTTGAAAAATACATATTAATCTCATTTTTCGAGAATGCTATAAGGCTAAGGCTTCAAGGAGACGATGATCTCCTCCAGGGAGCGCTTGGGCACGTGATGCCCTCCTGATGCATCTCTCCAGTAGCGGATGTCTCCATCAGGTCCAAGGCTATCCAGGACGATCTTTTCCTTTGGTTTGCCTAGGGCAATCACGAGAAGAATCTCAAAGCGATCCGGGATGCGAAGATCTTTTCTGAGCCAGTCTCTGTCCACCGTGTCGATCATGCAGCCTGCAAGCCCCAGATCGGTCGCACCGAGAAGAATGTTCTGAGCCGCAATGCCCTGATCCACTCGAATGGACTTTCGGATGTCGTTGTCTCCCAGGATGATGACGTATGCGGACGGCCTCTCACCCGGTTCCGGTCCTTTCCATTCTTTCAGATAGCCGGCCCACCCGAGTTTCGGGAAAACGACGCCATTCATCGATCGCTCGTTGGAAAGCAGGTATTTGAGGGGTTGTTTGTTTCCTCCGGAGGCGCCAAGCCGCGCCAGATCCACGAGCTCCCGAAGAGTCTCTGTGCTGATCGAATGCTCTTCATGAAACCTCCGGCAACTCCTTGTTCTTCGAACCAGATCGGAAATCACGGGTGGCCTCCTCTTTTCTTTTGCACCTTGAACAACCCTGCTTGATCGGCTCCGAGCAAGCCGGCCTTGCGCGATCGCTCGTCCGCAAGGGACAGTTGCCGCACCGCCTTGTCCGTAATGATGGAAACTCTGCGTTTCTTGTCGAGCGCTTCTGCAATGAGATCCATAGGCCCATCCTGCACGGTCCACCCCAGCGTGTCAAAGCGTGCCAGGTCCAGCGGCAGGGTGTAGGCTCGGAGTGTCTTTTCGCCGGCTACATTGAAGAACTGCTCGAAATAGGAAAGGACCAACTCTCTCAGGTTCCGAAACACGGGTTCCCTGAACCTCAGACCCACGAAATTGGACTTGGCCACCGCTCCCCACAAGCCCTCGCGCTTGTAAAGAGCGATCAGGTGGTCGTCGTCCCTTTCATTGGGAACGAGTTCGAGAACCAGAGGGGGAAAACCGAGCCTGCGCAGTGCCGCTGCGGCGAAAACCGCACCGTCAAAGCAGTGTGCCCTGCGCTCCCGAAGAACGCGCAGAGGGCACCGATAGATGTCTTCCGTGGAGTAACTTGTCTTGTCAAGAAACTCCTGTATCTTGGGGGGACTCGTCAGACCCGCCATGACCCTTTGCTCCGCTTTGGTCAGCGCCTCTTCAAAGGCGTCAACTCTCATCCTCTCCCCTCCCCTATCGCTCCATGGCTTCCCTGCACTGCACAGCGAAGTTCAGCGCTTCCAGGGCCTCTTCGGCAAACCAAAACATGGGAACTCCCTTGGGTTCGAGAAAGGCCTTGGCCGCCTCCATGTGTTTCTTTTGGCCGCTGCAGCTCAGGTAGATCGGCTTATCCGGAAAGCGTCGCGCCAGGTCCACGATGAAATCCAGTGAAGGAACCCCTGTTTCATCCGTCATCAAGAGGACAGAGACCACCGCATCCACATTCGGGTCCATCAAAACCGTTTCCATTCCTTCACGATAGGCGGTTTCCGCACCGTGGATCGTGGCACTCGGCCAGATGTCCACAGGGTTTCTCATCCGAATGAAAGGCGGACTGATCGCCTGCAGGCGGCTTCGTGACTTCTCCTCCAACTCAGGAAGAGAAAGATCCAGATCGCGCACACAGACATCCGCCAGGCAAACCAGCATGGCCCCTGAGGGAGCGAGGACGGCGACGCGTCTGCCTTTGGGAAGAGGCATGAGCGCGAGCGCCTTAGCCGCAAGCACGAGGTCTGAGTATTTGGACATCCGGACTACCCCGGCCTGGCGCAGGGCCCCGCTCACAAGCCGATCGTCGGCGGCCATGGCTGCCGTGTGAGTGACGGCGGCCTGGGCCCCCTTTTCCGTGCTTCCTCCTTTGAGCAGCAGGACCGGCTTGCGACGCGTCACTTCGCGGGCAACCTCCAGGAAACGCCTGGGCTGTTTGAAGCTCTCCAGATAGATGAGCACGGCCTTGGTCTCGGGATCCTCCCCCAGGTACTGAAGGACATCGCTTTCCTCCACGTCCACTTTGTTCCCCAGCCCGACCACACGCGCCACTCCGTAGTTTTCCGCTGACATAATGTAGCGCATGCTGTGGGTGGCGAAATTTCCTGTTTGAGCGATGTAAGAGATGTTCCCGCGAGGGATCTTTCCAAGCGGGAAAAAACTGGCTGCAAGATTCTGCGGCATGGACAGAAGGCCTGACGTGTTCGGTCCCAGAACACGCATTCCCGTCTCGCGGACGACCCCGAGAATTTCCTCCTGGCGTGATTCTCCCTGGTCGTCGACTTCGGCGAATCCTCCTGCCACCAGAACCGCCGCTTTCATTCCCCTCTCGGCGCACTCTTTCAAGGCCACGATGCTGGCCGAGGCAGGCAGGACGAGCACGGCAAGGTCAAGGCCCGCCGGAAGGTCTGAGATGGATTTGAAGACCTTGACTCCCAGGATCTCTCCTCCCCTGGGGTTCACGAGATAGAGCCGGCCACGGTAATCATTGCTGTGAATATTCCGGATGATGTCGTTCCCGCCTTTGCCGGGCGTAGCCGAGGCTCCGATGATTGCGACGCTTTGAGGTTCAAGAAACTTCTTCAGTGCCGCTTCCAAGGTAAACCCTCCTCCGCTTTTTCTCTGCACGGGTTTTCATATACCTGTGAGCCATCAGGATCGTCAAAGGAATTTTACTTCGTGCTGATTTTCCATGAATCATGCTTACTGTTAGGACAACTTCTTCTTCCTAAGGACGGAGAAAGGCAGAAGGAGGTATGGTCATGCTAAGATCAATTATTTTGACTTTGGGGATGATACTGATGATTGCAACAAGCGCCTCAGGCGATTCAACAAAGGGGAATGTTTCCGAACAGAGATTCGAGAAAGCAACCTTCGCGGGTGGCTGTTTCTGGTGCATGGAGCCGCCTTTTGACAAACTGGACGGCGTGATATCCACTGTGTCGGGGTACACGGGCGGGACGGAGGAGAACCCGACCTACGAGCAAGTGTCCGCAGGAAAGACAGGGCACCTGGAGGCCATCGACGTCACTTATGATCCTGCAAAAGTGTCTTACGCTCAACTGCTCGACGTTTTCTGGAAGAACATCGATCCGACCCAGAACAACGGCCAGTTCGTGGACATCGGGCCCCAGTACCGAACCGCCATCTTCTACCGCAACGAGGAACAGAGACGACTGGCGCTGGAGTCCAGAAACCGCTTGCAGGAATCTCGAAAGTTTGGAAAGCCGATTGCCACGGAAATCCGTCCGGCCATGACATTCTACAACGCAGAGGATTACCACCAGGACTACTACATCAAGAATCCGATTCGATATAAATATTATCGCTGGGGTTCGGGACGGGACCGGTTTCTCGAAGAATCCTGGGGCAAGAAGGATTAGAGATAGACTTCTGAGAGTGGGTTGCTATAATGGGTCGCATTTCGAGCACAAGGAGCGGGCTTCTTCGGAACAGGGCTTGGAAGGGTTCAGCTATTCGACAGGGAGGGAATCGTGGCACAAGGGCACAAAAGTACCAGCGTCAGGAAAAAACAGATCATGGATGCAGCAAGGAAACTGATCATGAAGGCCGGCAGTGAACACGTGACCGTGAGGAATATGGCCAAGGAGGTTGGAATTTCCGAAGCCGCGATCTATCGCCACTTCAAGAGCAAAACGGAGATCTTATCCTTTCTTGCGGACAGTGTTGCGGACGGGTTGCTCCACGACATCGACATGGCCGGAAGTGTGGGCTTCACTTCCGTGAACATCATCGATGAAATCCTTAGAACGCACCTCTCCAGGATCGAGCAAAGACGAGGGCTCTCCTTCCTGGTGCTGGCGGAGATCATCAGTTTCGGCGACAAATCCCTGAACAAGAAGGTTTCGGACAACATCCAGATTTATGTCGACCGGCTGAGATTGCTCCTCGCCGACGGAGTTCGGGCTGGACTCGTCAGGGAGGATGTCAACCTCGAGGCTGGCGCACTGCTTCTTTTCGGAATGATCCAGGGTCTGGTCAATATCTGGGCTCTGAGCGGCTACAAGTTCGATCTAACCGAAAAATATTCCGAGCTGTGGAAAGTTTACAGGGAAGCTATCACCATGCGCTGAGATTTGCAGAGGGTTTGCCCTTCCCTAGCCTCCGAATTTTCTGTATGCCGCCATGATCACCGTAAAAAGGATGATCAGGCCAAAGGCGCCCACGAAGAACCATCTCACGTAGCTCGCGAGTTTCCCCTTCCCCTCTGTGGTTTCATTCTTGGTTTCCATTTCTGTTCTCCTTTCTAAGTGATTTTCGTCCAAGCGAAATTCGACCGGACGATTTTATTGCGCTCTTCTTGACGGTGCCGGACAAGCTAACGATTACTTAGTGAGCAATCGTTAACTATTATGATACTCTAGGATTTCTGTGTGTCAATTAGTTTTTTATATTATATTCAAGTGTTATATCAATAAATTATATTTTTTCTGAGAGTGATTGCTCACATACTAACATCGGGCCGAAATTCCATGGCATCGCCCATGAATAGAAGGCGGTAATTCCAAGGCTGCATGCCTTGACAGCCAGGGGCACCAACTCTATACTCTCGCTATATCAGGCAGTTCTAAGACAGCCAAGGAACCGGTAAGGACCTGCCAGCAAGAGAAGACATGCTCTTTGCCGATGGAGGGAGGGGGAAGAATGGAGACGAACCCAGGGCCCGGTAGGGCCAAAGACATCCTTCGCAGGATCTTCCTGAGCAGGGTCTTCTTCATCGTCGCAGGGGTCCTTCTTCTCTACACCGCAGCAGGTTTCCTCTTAGTCCCCTATGTGATCAAGCAACAGGCTATCAAGTACGTCACCCAGAGCCTGAGCCGGCAACTCACGATCGATGAGGTGGCCACCAATCCCTACACGTTCACGCTGTCCATTCGGAATCTCGATTTTCAAGAACAGGACGCCACCCCCGTTCTTGGATTCAAGGAATTGTTCGTCAATTTCGAGTTGTTCTCCAGCATGAAAAACTGGGCTTTTACCTTTGCCCTCATCCGCCTTGACGAACCGCGCTTCAACGTCCTCATGAGAAAGGACGGGAAGCTGAACCTCGAAGAACTGGCTGCTGCGGCAGCAGGCGAAGAAGGCCAAAAGCCGCAAGAGGAATCCCCCCCGACCCGCATGATCCTGCGGCAGTTCGTGATTCAGTCCGGCTCAGTCGATGTTTCCGACCATCGGGTGACTACCCCAGCGAAGGTCACGCTCCAACCTCTCATCCTTGAGATCAAAGACCTCACGACTCTCCCTGAGCAACGCGGGCCCTATTCCATTGCCGCAACCATGCCTGATGGGAGCACTCTTCGATGGCGCGGTGAAGTGTCGCTCCACCCCGTCTGGTCCGAAGGAACTCTCTCCCTCGAAAAAATCAAAGTCGCCACGGTCTGGCAGTTCCTCCGGGACCAGCTTCTGATCAAGAAACCCGGGGGCTCTTTTGATCTGGAACTCCGTTATCGTTTTGCGATTGCCAAAGAGCAACCCCACCTCGGCCTTGAAGGTTTGCATTTCAAAGTTTCCGACCTTTCCCTTGAGCCGCGCGACAAAACCGGGACCATTCTTGAAATTGCGAAAGTGGACGTGAAAGAGGGTCGTTTCGACCTGGACAAGAGGGAACTGCTCATCGGCCATGTGGAACTGGAAAAGGGAAAGATCTCCGCTTCCATGAACGAGAACGGTGGGATCAACTGGCAAGACCTGTTCATTGCGCCCAAGGAGAGCGCAAAACAGGATGCGACCAGGGAAGCTTCTTCTTCAGAACAACCTTGGCGAGCGGCCGTGCAACGGGTGGAGGTGAAAGAGGTGGGGGTGGACTTTGTGGACCAAAGCCGCCTTTACCCGGTGAATGTCAGTCTCGGCAAGGTTCAAGTCAGCCTCTCTACTTCTCTTGAGATGTCATCCCATGCTATGCAGGCCGTCGTGGAGGGTCTGTCGGTCGGCCTCAACGACATCGCTCTGCGGCAGGACAACGAGACAGAGCCGATGGTCCAGGTGAGTGCGATCGAGGCCTCGGGTGGGAGCCTGAATCTGCAAGAGCGAAAGGTTCTGATCGAACAGGTGAAACTCAGTGGGGGGCAGGCCAAGGCCTCTTTGGATGAGAAGGGGAATGTGGACTGGCTCAAGCTGATGGAGAAAAAGGTGCCCTCAGCGCAGGGGGAGAGCCAACAGGGCACCCCGAATGAGCCGCCCTGGCAAATTGCAGTCAGTGCCGTCGAAATCGCTGAATTTGGAGCCCAAGTCACGGACCGCCGCTTCGCTACTCCAACCCAACTTGATCTCGAAAGACTGCATTTCAAGCTAACCGGTTTTCATTATCCGGAGAAGAATCCTTTCCAATTCGAATTTCAGTCTGCGCTGAAACAGGGGGGAGAGTTTTTTGTCACAGGCGACATCCTTTCCCTCGCCCCCTCCCTCGAAGCCAGTGTGAAAGTGTCTGACCTCTCTCTTCCCGCTCTTCAATCTTATTTTCTTTCCTTTCCGGCTATCACCCTTTCATCCGGCAAAGTTGCGGCAAACGGGAAGCTGAAATACGCGCGCAAGGGCGGCAGCAATGATCTGACCTTTGACGGCAATGCGACCATCTCCGAATTTCATATCCAGGAAGTTAAGACCGGTGACACTCTGGTGGCTTGGGGTAAGCTTCAAAACGACGGGATCAAGTTCGTCTTGTCGCCCATGCGGTTGGATATCCATGAGGTCCGGCTTATCGAGCTGGGCGCAAAGCTCATCATCCAGGAAGACGGAACCATCAATGTCAAGGAGGTCCTCAAGCAGGGGACGGACACGCCTTCAGCTCAGGAAAAACCGGCGAAGGATGAAAAACTGCCTCCCATCAAGGTTCGAAGGGTCCTCCTTGAAAAAGGCAAGCTCCAGTTTGCCGACCTGCTCCTGAGGCCGCAATTCTCCGCCCTCATTCACGAGCTCAAGGGAGTGATCTCAGGGCTTTCCACAGACAGCAAGAGCCTTGCAGAAGTGAAGCTGGACGGCCGAGTGGACGAGTACGGCCTTGCTAAGATTGATGGGGCGCTGAATCCCTTTGACCCCAAGGCCAACACAGAAGTCAAACTGGTGTTCCGCAATGTCGAGATGACGTCCCTGACCCCTTATTCCGCGAGGTTTGCCGGTTACCGAATCGCTTCGGGCAAGCTCTCCGTGGATGTGCAATACAAAATCAAAGAGAGCAAGCTGGTCGGAGACCACCGGATCATCCTGGACAAACTTACTCTGGGCGAAAAGGTGGAAAGCCCCGGCGCCATGAACCTGCCTTTGGACCTGGCGCTGGCACTCATGAAAGATGCGGACGGGAAAATCGATCTTGGACTGCCTGTGAGCGGAGACCTGGACAATCCTGAGTTCAGTTATGGACATCTGATCTTGAAAGCCATTGTCAATCTCTTTACCAAAATCATCACGGCCCCTTTCGCAATCATCGGAAAACTGGTGGGAGTGGAATCGGCGAACCTTGATTCGGTGGGATTTGAGCCGGGCAGCGTAGCTCTTCCGCCGCCTGAAAGGGAAAAGCTCAAGCAACTGACCGCAGCCTTAAAAAAGCGTCCTAACCTGAAGCTGGAGGTGCAGGGGTCCTTCAATGCGAAAGCCGATGGTGACGCGATGAAGTCGCTAAGTCTCAGGCGGAGCATCGCCGGGCACGCGGGAATTCAGCTGAAGCCCGAAGAGGATCCCGGGCCGATCGACTTCACGGACTTGAAAACCCAGAAAGCCCTGGAGACGATTTACAGGGAGAGGTTTTCACCTGACGCTCTACGACAGTTCAGGAAACAGCTGAAAGAGTCCGCAGCGGAGAAAAAACCGCAGGCTCCGGCCAAGGAAGCCGATGCAGACCTGGAATTCTATCAAAAAATCTACGACAAGCTCTTCGAAACCGAACCTCTAGATGAGGCGAGGATGGCCGAGATCGCTCGCCAGAGGGCCGATGCCATCTTTCTGGAATTGACCGGGCCAGAACGGCTTGAACCGTCAAGGCTTTCGGCCCTGGAGCCTGCGGCCGCTCAAGAGTTGACAGACGGAATGGTGGTGAGCAAATTGATCCTCGGTGCCGCGAAATAGGATTCCTCACAAAAGTCGCAGAGATTACAGAATGAGAAAAACAGAGGTCCCTTGTCCGCAGTGCGGAGCCAATCTTTATCTCAAGAAAACCTGACGGCAAGTGTTCCTGAGCTGCAGGGCTTGCGGTGTAGACTACCCCATTCATCGTTTGGCCAAGTTCCTCGACGAGGAGATCGAGAATACCCTGGCCGGCATCCGCTGCGACGGGTTATAGCTTCATGCGATACACAATCATCACGAACCCTGCCTCCGGCAACCTCAGCGTTCCCGAGAGGCTAGAGTTGCTTGCCCATGCAGCCCGGACCCTGCAAGCCGAGGTTCACGGACTGGACACGACCTCCAAGGAAGAATTTCTGGCCTGTGCCCGGGACCTCGCCGGAAATTGTGACGTTCTCGTGGTGGCCGGCGGCGACGGAAGCCTTTCCGACGTCATCAATGCGATCGACACTCAGGAAAGACCCATCGCGTATATCCCCCTTGGAAGCGGAAATGCCATGAGCCATGCCCTGCACC
>Ga0105103_10001829_pt1 | contig 11344 bp, 11 predicted proteins | sample PPLLaktember2015_2_FD_79107 | JGI IMG/M metagenome (GOLD analysis project Ga0105103, IMG submission 79107) | Freshwater sediment microbial communities from Prairie Pothole Lake near Jamestown, North Dakota, USA - PPLs Lake P7 Core (6) Depth... | ecosystem: Environmental > Aquatic > Freshwater >...
AAGGCTGAAGCTAAAGCCAAAGAAGCGGGAGGTCACTGCCTCCAGCCTCAATCCGCAAACATAAAAGCCACCAAGCTCGACCTCAGCCTTCCTCGTCTTACTGGCCCTATCCTGCCGGCATGGTTGCCGCCACCGAGACTTCCCCTCTCTGATGAGTTAACCGATACCGGAGCTGATCGTAACCCGGCTGTAATCGTCTCTCCCTATTCTGCTGGTCTCTGTATGTGACCATGACGGAAGGGATGTGCATGAAGACGAGAGCGGCGGGTTGGTTGCGAAACTCTGCGTGGGTCTCTGTGTGTCTGGGCTTGTTCGGTTCTCCGGTCATGGCCGGTCAACTCGAAGATCTGTTGCTCGAGAACAAGCAGATCTCGATCGACCAGTGGGTCAAGTTGAAAGCCGAAGAAGAGAAACGGGAGGCGAAAGCGCTGGAAGAGAGCCGCGGGGTCGGCGATGTGCCGGTGCGGGAACGTTGGTACGAAAAGATCAACATCCGCGGGTATACGCAGTTCCGCTATAACCACACGATCAATAACGAACTCCTTCAAAGCAATCAGGGCGATCGTTCCATCTCCGGGAATAACGAATTCTTTCTCCGGCGGGCCCGAGTCATCATCAGCGGACAGCCGCATGAACGGGTCTTTGTCTACATTCAGCCGGAATTCGCCGGACTCGTCAACGGCGTGGAGCAGGTTGCCACATTGCGGGATTTCTACAGCGACCTCTTTCTGACCGAGAACAAGGAATGGCGTATCAGGGCCGGTCTCTCAAAGGTGCCCTATGGGTTCGAAAATATGCAGTCCAGCCAAAATCGACTTGGGCTCGATCGAAACGATGCGCTGAACAGCGGGGCGGCGAACGAACGGGACCTGGGCTTCTTCTTGTACTATGCGCCCACTTCTGTTCGGGAACGGTTTCGGCGCCTGGTAGACAGCGGGCTGAAAGGGTCGGGCGACTACGGGATGCTGGGTCTCGGTGTGTACAACGGCCAGGGGGTTAACGTTCGAGAACAGAACAAGAACAAGCACATGGTTTTCCACTCGGCTTATCCCTTCGAATTTCCGAATGGACAGATTGTTCAGTTAGGGATGGATGCCTACACGGGGCAATTCAATGTCTCAACCACCCCGGTCGTGCCGGCTTCGACGCTCAATGGAGATCCGGTCACCCCGCGCGTGACGAACGGCGGTAACTACCTCGATGAGCGGGTGGCATGGCACGCGGTCTTGTTTCCCCAACCGTTCGGCCTTCAAGCGGAGTATACCTTGGGCCGGGGACCGGAGCTGAATGAGGCGCGCACCGATGTTGTCCTCGGGACCATTCGCGGGGGATATATTCAGGCTTTCTACAAGTACCAGTGCGATCTCTATTGTCAAAGCATCATCCCTTTTGTCCGCTGGCAGGAATATTACGGGGGGAGGAAGTTTGAGGCCAATGCGCCGCGCAATACAGTCCGTGAGATCGAATTAGGCCTCGAATATCAGTTCAACCGCGCGGTGGAACTCACGGTCATGTATACGTGGACCCAGCGCACCTCGTCGGACGGGACGCAGGTTCCTGTGAACTCCTGTTCCGCTCCCGGTTCGCCGGTCGGCTGTCTCCAAACCCCTTATCAACTGCAAAGCGGCAATCTCCTCCGCTTCCAGCTGCAGTGGAATTTCTAAACAGTCCGGCATCGGCAGCAATGCCTGGTCTTCGGATCAGCTCCCTTATCGACAGTCTACTGAACAGGCTGCGGGGCGCTCTGAGGAAGCGTCGCAGGCTGGGGAGGAAGCAGCGAGTAGCGCACGATCACTTCCCGCCGGTCCGGCTGAAGCCAGCGTTCCGGCCAGGACCTTGAGGCAGGCTGTTCGGCCGAACGCGGTTCGAAGTACAGATGTCCCCGCTGGGGCGCGAGCGCCCGCATGGGGGTCAGGCGATCGTCGGTGGTATCGGCGACTCCGGCGTCAGCCATGTAATGGGTACGCGACCGGTAGTTGGCCACGATTACATGCAGATCCTCTCCCTGGACGTAAAGTCCTCCCGATGTGACGTCCCTGCTGATGGCGCTATGGTCGGATGATTCATAAAACGTTACGATTTCTTCCGGCATGGCCTTGCCGAGCGCGATGGCCAACAAGGGCGCAAAGAAGGCCACCTCCCGTTCGGTAAAGGCTTGATGCCGCCGTGGTTGCGAGGTTTCGTCGTAGATGGGAAGTTTCGCCACTGGTTCTTCAAACATGATCCCTCTCAAGACCGCGGCCACCTGCTGTGCGGTGAGCGTCAGAGGATGCGAATGCCCGGCATCCTTCGCCACCGTGGGATCGGTTTCCAGTCTCACATAAGCCGCCGGAGTCTCAAGAATCGTGACGGTCGTGAATTGACCGGTTCCGCATCCTCCCAGCAGAGCGGTCGTGAGAAGAACGGCCAGGCGAGAAGTCCGGGAGATAACGCAGGACATGTGAACAGGCATAGCCGTGTCGGCACTCTCAAGGCAATGGGTGGGGAGACTGGAGCGACGGGGCCTAATCACGAAGTTTCGGCGCTTCTTGAGCCGATGCGGCACGCACCGGAGCGCTCCATATCATCGTCAGGCGGTTCAACTCCGCCGTTGCAAGCGGATAGTAACCTTGTGCAATGACGGTTTGTTGTCCTTGCTGGCTCAAAGCGAATTTCACATATTCGGCCAGCGACGGAGAGGGGACCGTCTTGGGGAGCTTATTGACGTAGAGATAGAGATTGCGTCTGAGGGGATAGGATCCGTCCATGGCCGACTGGAAGCTGGGCGCGACGTAGCGTCCGCCCTGCACCGAGGCCAGCGGAACTGCCCGAATCCCTGAGGTCTGATAGCCGATGCTGCTGAATCCGATCCCGAACCGGTCCTTCATCAACTCAACCACGACCGAGGCCGATCCGGGCGCCTCTGTCATGGTTTTCTTCAGTGCCCCGCCGTTCAGCGCATGCTCACGAAAGAAGCTGGTGGTCCCTGACTTGGTGTCCCTTCCGTAGAGATGGATCGGCGCCTCCTTCCATTCTCCATCCAGGAGCAAATCGCCCCAGGTCAGAAGGGGATATTTCAGTCCACGCCGGCGATCGTTCGAAAATATCGCGTCGAGTTCGGCCAGGCTCAACCCTTCGATGGCATTGTCCTTGTGGACGAACACCGCCAACGCATCCACGGCGACCGGGACCTCGGTGGGCTCGTAGCCGAACTCCCGGATGAAATCTCCGATCTCTTGCTTGTTCATCCGGCGGGACATGGCCGCGATCTGCGCCTTGCCCTCCAGCAGTTTCGCCAATCCCGCTTCGGACCCTTCACTCGTTACGGAAATCTTTAATTCCGGATACAGCTGTTTCAGGTCGGCCGCCCAAGCCTCCGTGATCGGACGCATGGTCTCCGATCCCGAAATGGAGAGAGAGCCCTTCAGGGAGCTTGCCGGCTGATAGGCGGCGACTTGCGGGTCCAGGGCAGGTCTGACTTGCCCCGCTGCGGGACTGCTCCATACCAGGCAGGCGCCGACCGCCAGAGTAAGCAGGCGTGAGGCAAGCGGACGATCGATCAATGCGGGAAAGCAGTTCCACATCACTCTAGACCTCCAAAGAATAGCGTCGTGCCGGAACAGTGGCCGAGCGCACTCGCACGGTACTGAGTCGGGATTTCAGTCGAATCAACGAATTGTTAACTCCATGTTAAATCAAGAATGTCTATACAGGGCGACTCGTCACGAGGTGTAGGAGTTAACGGACAATTTACACGCCCCTAAGGCCAGGTTAACTCCGGGTCAGTATTGTGACGACGCGATGCATGCAACCATGTCGAGCCCAGCCCACGTTCCGGAATCTATCCTCATCTTCGTTCGAACGGATTCGTTCGCGCAATCGCTGAAGAAAGCTCTGGAGAGTAACGGATACCGCGGCACCGTCGTGACGACCGAGTCCGCTGCGTTTACCGAAGCTAAAGCGTCGGTGCCGTCCCTTATTGTCATCGACCGTCAGACCGGGACCACCTCGAATCTGCGCAACCTTCGGACCCTGGCGGCGGTTCCCATCGTTGCCATAGATGATACGGTGCCGGCTTGCACTGAAGACGAATGCGTGCAGGATTACGATCGCGGGATCGATCTGGTTGTGTGCAGCCAGAGTATCCGTGAATTTATCGCGCGGGTTCGTGCCATTCTGAGACGACGTGACACATCGAGCGGTATCACCACCCACTACGGGGTCGGTGAAGTGAAGATGGATCTCGACCGGCATGAGGTGACCGTTCAAGGGCATCAGGTCGAGCTCACTCCGAAAGAATTTCAAATCCTCCGGCAGTTTTTGGAGTCTCCCAGCCGTGTGTTCTCACGCCAGGAAATGCTGAATCGCGTATGGGGAGAGGGCTATGCGCTGGAAGAACACGCGCTGGACGTCCACATCCACTCGCTCCGCCACAAAATCGAAACGGATCCGAGCCGACCTGCCCTGATCGTGACGGTGCGAGGCGTCGGGTATAAATTGCGGACTTAGGAACCTGTCCGACACTGACCGTTCTACTGCGGCGAATGATCTGTCACTATCTGCGTCGTTCTCGGCCGGGAAAAATCCTCAGCGTATTCAGCGAATACGCCTCCGGTTTTTCCCGGCCTGCGGCCTCGCAGCTGATCACATCTCCTTCGCCTCGTCACGAAGGCAATGTCGGACAGGCTCCTAGCCTTGCCTGCGCCATTCCTTTCCATCATCTCTGGTTCACTATCAGACAGATCCCACTCTCCCGCGATTGTCGCGGAAGAGTAGTCATGACAGAATTGTGGCAGGGGGCAGGGGGCAGGGGATTGAGAGCGCTAGAATTCGTCGACAGAAACCGGCTGGAGCAGATCGCGGACGGAGAGAATCCCGATGACCGAGCCGCCTTTGATGACACCCAGGTGGCGGGTCCGGTGCCTGTTCATCAAGTCTGCAGCTTCTGTAAGGGGGCTTCGTTCCTCAATCCCGACGATCGGGGCGCTCATGATGTCTTCCACCGGGATGAAGTATGGACCACGGTCGGAGCCGATGACCTTCTTCACGATATCCGATTCCGTGACGATGCCGATGATGCGTCCCTTCTCGGCGATCAGCACGCTGCACACGTTGCAGGTTTTCATGAGCTTTGCGGCATCGATCACCGATGTTCCCGCGTCCACCGTAATCAGCTCTTTCTTCATCAATTGTCCGACTGTGACCATATGTTCCTCCCTTTATATTGTTGTATTGTTTGCAGTCTACAAACCCGGCGTTGCGGCAGAGTTAGAGGTGGATTACCGATGCGTAAATTTCAATTAGAGCGGGCCTGGTCCGGGGCAGCGCCGGCAGCCGCTTTGGGACGACAAGGCTGAAGATGTTGCGAAGCGACTGTTTGAGAGCGGAGGGTCCGGGCCCCATGTCTGCTTCGGTGCTCCTCATCGGATTCCTGTCGATGCTCCAGGGCCTCATCTTGTTGTTCGATATGTCCACTGTTCGGGCGGAGCTTTCCCCGAATCAGGTCGTGATTGTTGCCAACGCAAATAGCCGTGAGAGTCTTTCGGTCGCACAACATTATGCGACGCGCCGGGGAATTCCTGTGCAGCAAATTTCCAAATTGGATCTTCCGCTCGACGACACCATGAGCCGGGAGGACTATGAGCGCCGCCTGGTGACGCCCCTCCGGCAGATGCTCCACGCGCAGGGCATTCACAAATCGATTCGTGTGGCCGTGACGGTCTTTGGTGTTCCGCTCCGGGTTGCCGCTCCGAAGTTCACGGACGACGAAGAGCGCTGGCGTCGCGATGCAGCCGCCAGACTCGGTGCCGCGCGGGTGCGACTGGAGGATCTCGAGCGTCGGGCCCGGGCCATCGCCGAGATTTCCGGCTCGGCTCCTGCCGCGCCGCATGCCGAGAGTCCCGTCACCTACGAGCGCAACATCGCATTCTTGCTGCACGTCGACGAGGCCGTTCAAGCCTCCACTAAGCGGGTGAGGCAGCTGAAGCCGCCGGCCGATGCGCAGTGGTCTTCACGATTGGAGGCCATCGTTCGGGACCATCAGGGGGTGGCCGGGCTTTCGCAATTGCGGCACGAGCTTCTCCAGGATGGGTTGGATTCAGGGAGTGAAGCAGCCACGCAGATGCGGGCGCAGCAAGCGGAGGGATTACAATTGTTGCTGGGAACCCTGGAGCTTCCGATACGAGACCGGCGGACCGATCTCTATCAACGGGTCGAGCAGGCGTTCGGAACCTACGGGGTGTTCGGTCTGGCCGCGATGGAACAGGACCGGTTATCGGATGAGCATGGCGATGCGAGCGTCGACAGTGAATTGAGCCTGCTCTGGTGGGATCGGACGCTGTACGGCGCGGCCTGGCGCCGGGCGAATTCGTTGCACCATGCGTTCAAGAAATCCGGAGCGGCCCATCGAGAAATCCCTGTTCTCATGGTGAGCCGGCTCGATGCCTCCACCGCTGGTCTCGCGAGCGGGCTGGTGGATCGCGCGATGGAGGCGGAGCGGCAGGGGGTGAGCGGAACGGTGTATCTGGATGCGCGCGGATTACCGGTCAAGGATCCCTCCGATACCTATGGCCGCTACGATCAAAGCCTGAGGGACTTGCATCAGTTTGTCACGCAGCACACCACGTACCGATCGCAACTGGACAACGCAGAGGCGCGGTTTCAGCGTGCCGGCGCCGCGCCGGATGTGGCGTTCTATTCGGGCTGGTACCGGTTGAGACAATATGAAGATGCCTTTACCTTCCGGACCGGCGCGATCGGTTACCATATGGCCTCCGCTGAAGCCGTGAGTCTCCATAGCTCCGGTGAATCAGGCTGGTGCAAGAATGCGTTGGATCATGGGATTACTGCGACCCTCGGCTCAGTCGGCGAGCCTTACCTGGACGCCTTTCCGGAGCCGCTCGAATTCGCGGGACTGCTCATGACCGGCCGGTATTCACTGGTTGAGTCCTACTACCTGACCAGCCGCTGGGTAAGCTGGCGGATGGTGCTGGTCGGCGACCCGCTCTATAACCCCTGGAAAAACAGACCGGCTGCGAGGCGTTCTGCCTTAACCATGTTTTCGCTCGCTCCGATCGCACCGTCCGACCAGGCGTTTGCCGATCCGCTCCTTGCGAGAGACGACGTGAAGCGCCTTCAGAGCCAATCCCGAATCAGGCTCGATGCAATTCTGCAGAACCAGGCTCGAACGTTAGGACCGGCGGCACAGTGACGGCGGTCGCAGGGAAATGGATGCTTCACGAGTCTGCCGGGTGAGCATGACTGCTCCTCGCCGGCTTCCTTAAGCCCTTTCCCGTCACGCTGATGTTGGCAGGATTCAGAACAGATCGAATCGGATGTAGTCCGCCCGCGGACTTTGCCCGGCGCTATTGAAGGCAAGCACGGTTGCGTAGTAACTCTCCCCTTTCGGGAGGTCTACGGTGAGGCGTGTTTCATGACTGGTTTCGAAAGTATATTGGGTTTTGGCAGACATCGTCGAGACCAGAATCTTATATCCTACCGCATCGCCGGAAGGGCTCGGGTTCCATTCGAACGTGACCGGCTGCGTCTCAGGCTTCTCCCCCGCCAGGGCTTGAGCCGGCGGGCCGGCGGGCATCTCTGTTGGAAGCTGGGTGGTCTCCGGTGATGGGAGCGAGGGGGCTGGTTCAGCAGGAAATGTGGAGGCATCAGCGCCGGGCGTCGCGGTTTCTCCGGTCTGTTGTTGGGAGACCGGGGTGACGGGCGATTGTATAATTTCGGCCCCTTGCGCTCCGGAGGCCGGATCCTGCAAGTCTCCACAGGAGGCAGTGACGAGCAACAACCCGGTGAGAACCGGCCATAGGATGGCACGAACTGCTACCTGTCGGCGCAGGCTACCTGATAGTGGGATGAAGCGGGCAGGCGGGTTGGTTGTAGACATCGCGGAGAGGTATATAGAGCAGAAGCTGTTACGCGCCGCTCGGGTTGCTGTAACGGATGTGTTAATTATTCAAGTTCGCTATAGAAGCGATAAGATCGCGGTGATTCTTGCATGACCAGCCGGGCGGGTGTGAGGCTCGGGAGACTGTCATGTCCGGCGCAGAATCCGGTGCCACGAAATGTCACCGTGCGTTTCCGTGAATCTGCCGGTTAACGCAATCTTGAGCCGGCTGCAACGTGTTGGTGATGAGCGTGCGATAGGTTGAAACCATCATGTTCGGGACGTTGATCGGCATTTTTCTCACTTCTACCGGCATTGTGATCGGGGCCGACACCGTGCTCTGGGGATCCGGCGCCCCTAACCCCTCCCGAATAGAAAAAACCTGTATCCCAAGTCAGCGGAGTGTGGCGGCCTTTGAGGGGTGGTATGGCGAACGGCTCTCCCTTCATCAGCAGTTCCAGTCAGTCTGCAAGACCCTTTCCCGATCGCGTAAGTCTGTGGCGGTGGAGGCGCAGGCGGACCTCCTCATTCGAAAGCTGATGGATAAGTACCGGGAGCAGCAGAGGCTGTCCACCATACCGGCGGCAGCAATGCCGGCTCTGGGGAATCCTCACATCGCGTTCGTCGCAGTGGCAGGGTTTGACGGAACCATGCCGATGGTTGCCGTCCGTGAATTGCGGTGGGAGAAAACCCGCAAAGGGCAATGGAACGTTACAACAGCGCCGGTCGGGAAGCTGAGTTTCGACGGCTGTGGAGCACGGTTCCTGGGAGACGACGCTGTTGCGGCACTCTTGCTGGACAGGAGCGCTCACTTCGATCGAGACAAGCAACGACCTGAGGTCAGCCGTGCGATCGAAGCGAATCGCCAGCGTGGAGAGGACAATTGCTTCTTGTCGGCATTCAGCGTCGAAGACGCAAAGGCGCTGTATAAGCTTGCGGTTCGGGCGACGATCGATCATGGAGAAACATTTCAGATGGAGAACGGGGCGGTGGGCGGCCAGCTCCATCTCCTGACGATCCCGTCCGAGGGACCGATCCAGAAGGTTGTCATCGATCCGGAACAGTATTTGGAATAGGATGAAAGCTGAAGTATTCCATCAGGGACGCAGGTCAGTGTGACCAACATTGTGAGCGGCAAGGAGGTGAGCTTGATGCTTCCCAATCTGCGCGGTGCGTTCTTCCTCATGGTGACGCTGGTGCTTTTCGCCGGCATCATTGCTGTCGTAGCAATGGGTACGGTCATGAAGCCCGGCCGGTGGAGTGATCGGCCGAGAGTTGCCTGCTGAGACGGCGAACTGAAGGGGGCAGGCACTCTCTCGACCTCGAATGATCCGGATGCGACCTCAAGTGTTACTTTGGAGTTTATGGGGAACATCACGGCAATCAATCGCTCGTGCGCCAGACTGCGGAGGCTCGACCCCACCTCACCTCCCCTTACGAAGGGGAGGCATCGGAGAGGGGACGTGACGCAGTAGACCGGGTTCCAGGCGTTTAGTCCATCGATTTCCGGAAGCGAGGAATGATAAGCCGGTCGTATGAAAAGGCGGTCCACACTTTCCCCCATTGTGGTTCGGACGTCAGTAAGCAAAATGATCTGTCACACGACTACAGAGTGCTGAGAGCCAAAGCCAGGGTGGTTGAGGCATTGTTCCCTCGAAAGGAGTTCCGTATGCAACGGTCGCGTCGTATTCTATTGTCCCGTCTTCACCTCCTGCTGATCTCATGGGGTGTGCTCGTTCTTGTCGGCGCTTGTGCGGAAGTTCCTGCGCAGAAGGATTGGATTAAGACCGGCGAAACGACGAGAGAAGAAGTGATCAAGCGGTATGGTCAGCCGGATCTTGTCATGGCTTCTGAAGACGGGGAAACGGCAATCTATCGACCAAAGGATCCGAAACGGTCTGCCCCTCAGGTGGAAATTCCAACCATGCAGGCAGGACCTTTCGGGACGGTAACCACCAGGATGGAGCCTGTCAAAATGGGAACGGGCAATGGATCGGCGAACGGCAGACAACAGGAAAGGCCGGAGCAGGAGCTGAGGATTCGCTACAATGCGCAAGGCGTCGTGCAGGAAATCATCCGGTAGATTGCCTGAAACGGCCATCCGTCACTGACCCGGAGTCAGAGATCGGCACTGAGATCCCGGCCGATCTTCCGTTCAATTAGCACTGTTTCATTTTGTCCAAGGCATCATTCCAGGTTTCTGCAAGGGTGGTATGGGTGCCGTCACCGGATTCTGGCAGCGGCCATGCTGACGCCGGTTGTCGGTTGCGCATCTTGGAAGTGAATTGTCCCGACCAGCAGTCCCTACGCTTCACCGGATCCTGCCGAGAAAACCCGTCCAGGGCCGTTGATACTGAAGCGATTCGGATCATGAAACGCATCCGTAACAGTGGTCTGCGATACTACTTCAAGAATTAAACGGAACAATTGGAACCGATGGGGAAGGAGGGACTAATGAAAGACAACATTGTGACGATGGTCGACCGGAAAACAATTGCGATTGTGGCGCATGACAATAAGAAGCAAGATCTCCTGGCCTGGGCCAAATTTAACCGTGAGGCGCTGGCCGGTCATCACCTCATCGCAACCGGGACGACCGGAAAATTGCTCAACACAGAGCTTGGCTTGCCGGTGACATGCCTCCAGAGCGGCCCGTTGGGCGGGGATCAACAGATCGGCGCGAGGATCAGCCAGGGCGAGATCGATGTCCTGATCTTCTTTTGGGACCCGCTGGAACCGCACCCGCACGATCCGGACGTGAAAGCGCTGCTCCGCATCGCCGTCGTCTGGAATATTCCGATCGCCTGCAACCGGGCATCGGCTGATTTTCTCATCTCCTCCTCATTGATGCCGAAGCTGTACGAGCGTCTCGTGCCGGACTACGAGGGCCATCGGAACCGGCTGATGCGTCTGGACGTGGCGTAGGCGCAGGCGATCTCGTCGCGAATCGACCGGCGCCTGCCTCAGCGCTCAAGCGGAGTCTGATTCCAGGTGCCGGCCCGCTCCAGCATCTGCTGCTGGGAGTCGAGCGGCGCTTCATCCGGCTGCGGAGCCACGCGTTCGTACAAGCCCTGCTCATTCATCCGGCGCAGGTGTGCGGTGTCCCGCAAGTGGGGAAACAGAATATCGTCGCGGATCGCCTGGCGCAGGTGTACGGCTTCAACGGGAAAGACCACTTCGATCCGCCCATCCAGATTGCGCGGCATGAGATCGGCGCTTCCCATCCATAACTCTTCTTCTCCCTGCTCGAACCTGAAGTAGAAGATCCGGCTGTGTTCGAGAAAGCGGCCCACCAGTGAGGTGACGGTGATCCGGTCGCTGACGCCTGGGACGCCGGGGCGTAGTCCGCAGACACCCCGTATTTGCAGGTCGACGGTGACGCCCGCCTGTGAAGCCCGGTAGAACGCTTGAATGCAGGCCGGATCTGTGAGGGCGTTGAGCTTGAAGGCGATATAGCCCTGTCCCGTC
>Ga0105103_10001830_pt1 | contig 11338 bp, 10 predicted proteins | sample PPLLaktember2015_2_FD_79107 | JGI IMG/M metagenome (GOLD analysis project Ga0105103, IMG submission 79107) | Freshwater sediment microbial communities from Prairie Pothole Lake near Jamestown, North Dakota, USA - PPLs Lake P7 Core (6) Depth... | ecosystem: Environmental > Aquatic > Freshwater >...
CAATGAATTTCCGATGATAACCAGTTCGAGAAACCAGAGAAGACGAGGGGGTGGTCCCCCCTCACTCAACATGAGCAGGGGGTACCCCCCCCCGGGTTTTTTAAAGAAGGGGGGCCCCTCCCCCCCCACCCCGAGCAGGAGAGGGGGGACTACCCCCCCTTGGTTCTATGATTGCAATGCATTGGTTCCTATGGTATCATGTCAATGAGGCAGAGATATGGGTGGCTGTCTTTTTTCATGGGATATGATCCCGTTATGGTATTGTATGGAGTGCAAGGGAATGCTCCCAAACTGGACGCAGATGCAGAAGAATTTGCAAAAATAAACAGGATCAGATCTCGTTGAACAGCGCCACGATATCCGCGAAGTCGATTTGGCGGTTCCCGTTCAGGTCGAATGCAGCGATCGGTTCGTTTGTTCCTATCCTGGTCATCTGGTTGAAGTAGAGGACGACCTCGGCAAAGTCCAGCCGACCGTTGACGTTCCCCAGCGCTTATGGGGGTGTTAGTGGTGAGAAAAAAGGCGGGTTCGTTCCGGTTGCCTGGATGTGCCTGGAATAGGGGCAGATGAAAAAAAGGTTAATGCTCTCTTGTTCTCTGGATAAACAGTACGGCGCCAATGAATCCGATGATCATTGTTGCAGGCAGGATTGGCAACGGGAACTCCGGAAAACTGCAATAATCCTTGTTAAAGGTTACCCACTGGAGAGTAATGGAATATCCATAATTCAGTACTTTTACCTTGGCCCAGTTGCCACTTTTCGTATGGACTGCGAATACATCATCATTGATAAGCTGGTTTGTGGTATCATCATTACCGGGTATCGGGGTGGCGCTGTATGGTAACTGTTCAAGATGATTCACGGTTATTTCATCAAAATTAACGACCCCGAGATTCACAATCGTTGCACCGTTCTGAGGTACCATCCGGCGTGCCGGGCCCCCCGGTTGCTCCCACCAGATATCCGTCTCGCTCCATTGGGAAAAGGGTAAATTTAAGGTGCCGGTATCAAGATCCGCACCCCCCGTTCCCGTCAATATACCCGAACCCTCGCTGATAACTGGCGGGGGACAGGGATTCGCTGATACCGGTATTGCCAGAAGCACAATTCCTATAACTGCGAACACTGCAAACCATACCATTTTTTTCATCGATAACCCCTCCTTCCACCATCGGAATTAGGTTTTTTAATCAATGGTAGAGGTAATGATTACCTATTCTTATCAAATAATAAAAATTACGCAATGCAGTAATGTCATTCACTCAGGGTGGAGATGGTTGTTGCCCGGACTGCGGGCAGATGCTGAAGGGTTAAAAAAGGTTATTCTTCCCTGGTTCTCCAGATGAGCAGAACGGCTCCAAGGAACCCTGTACCTAAAATCACTGGCAGGAATGGCGAGGGGAACTCTGCAATATAGTGAGTATCTGGGCAGCTTGACATATCTGCGGTATCCCATTGGAGGGTAATGTCATATCCGGGATTCAGTACTTCTACAAAGGCATAATTGTTTCCACTCGTATAGACAACAAACATATCACCCTGGGCAAGCTGGTAACCGGGTATCGGGGTGGTGCTGAATGTTAAATCACCAAAATCATCCCAACCATTTTGACCAATATAAGCAATCGTTGCACCATTCACAGGTACCATCTGAAGTGCTGGCCCCTCCCCTGTCTGCTCCCACCAGATATCCCTTTGATTCATATCTGCCACATTTAATATATCATTTCCAAAGTTATCGAAATTTGCACTATTTGTTCCCCTCAATAAACCCTCACCACTGTACATATCTGGTATGCAAGCAGCATCTGCTGATACCGGCATTACCAGAAGCATGATTCCAATAACTGCGAATAATCCAAACCTTACCATTCTCTTCATGAATGAAACCCCCTTCCTTACTACTATCATCACGTTTTCAGATCAATAGCAGGGATAAACAGTCACATATTCTTACCAGATTATCAAGGTTATGCAATGCATCATTGCATTACAATATTATTTTGTAAATAGATCCCAACCCGCATCAAGAATGATGCAAAGGACATATCATCATCCCCATTAAAAATACCCTTAATTGTGTCTTGCGATCTTCTGTCGTTGATTATGGTAGCTGGAAATAGCCTCAACCTCATGGGGAGCCGGTGTTGACATGCTCTATGAAACCCGTTTTCTCCTTGCACTCGGTATGACATGGGCTATCGAGATCCCGGTATTGATCGTATTCATCCGTTTCGTCTTCCGGAACAGGACGTTGCCGATAAAAAAAATCATCGGCATCGGGGCGCTTTGCACCGCCCTCACCCTTCCCTATCTCTGGTTCATCCTGCCACCGTATGTGGACGCGGCCTATTATCTTGTGATCGGAGAGACGCTGGTTTTCCTTGTTGAGGCAGTGATCCTCAACCGCCTGCTTGGGCTGAACTCAAAAGTCGCGGTTGTTTGCTCGTATTTCATGAATGCGGCATCGTTTCTGCTCGGGCTGTATTTACTCTGAAAAAAGGAGTTCAGTTGGTAAGGGGCTGTCGCTTGCCCTTGTTCTCTGTGCTGGAGAAATAATCCTCTTATCTCCTCCCGGCCCGCGTTCCTGTAGGCTTTCTCTGCACTGAAAAGAGAAGGGGATGCAATGACTGTATAAAGAGATAATAGCCGGTTCGTTTCCGGTTGCCCGGATGTGCCTGGAATATGGGCAGATGAAAAAAAGTTAGTGTTCTCTTGTTCTCTGGATGAGCAGTACAGATACAAGTATCCCGATGACCATAATAATTAGCAGGACTACAGACGGTAAGTCGTTAACTCCCGCAGAACCGCCGACCTGGATGACACCATCAACGATCGAGGGAATGATCATTTCTCCTCCATCGCCATCTATCTGGACTTTGGTAAGGGTAATGGCAGTCGTACCAGGTCCTGTTGCTGCAACCCTCACGGAGCCGAGAAAGACATTTGTTGCACCAGGTTCGAATGTACGCTGCGAATCCCAGATTTGTATAAAAGCGTCATTGGGTGCCACGAGACCGTGCATTTCCCACGTGGCCTCAGCCAATCCTGGAGGAGTGACGCCGGTGAATTTTGCAACTGCCGTATCGCCCATCGATAGGTTAAACATATAACCGGAAAGTCCAGCGGGAACTGAATCAAGATAGAGGTCGATGTCCGCAGTTTCCCCGGCAGCAGCGAAAGTCTTACTGCCAATGGTTAATATCGATGCAGAACCCGGTGAAACCACGATTGCAGCTGCAACCAGCAGTGCAAACACCAAAATCGGATATTCCTTTCTCATGATTCCCTCCAAAAATAATTGACAATGGAATAAATGTATACGAACAATTAAAGGTTACGATGCCCCGATGCATTGCAGGAGTGAATTGTCAATTGATACGTCAGAGAAAAGAGGATACTCCCTGCCTCTTGCCTGGATGTGCCCGCACTGCGGGCAGATGCAGCATGATTAAACCGCCGATACCATCGGGATTCTTTTCGTGCCTAGCATCTGTTGGATTAATCCGCCAGTGATAGGGAAATGTATGCTGTTACTTGAAAATGGATTTTTACGGTTCTGTTTTTTTTCTTCCATGTATCAGATTTATTATCGTTTTACGATCTTTATCGGGTATAGGAAGATATGGTTTGGTTGCAGCAGCATCTTGATAATGTGAAAAATAATAGCCGACATAAGTAAGAACCTCCATTAAGAAAATACCCTCGTTGGTGATATCGGGATCTTTGCTAATATTTGATTTCAAAAGATCAAAATTCATTAAAATAAGAGAGGTCCTCTCTTGAGCAGTTCTTAAATATCCCTCGTTTGAAATTCGCTCTTGATAAAATGTTAATACATCTGCTACAACAGCCCAGGCGTCCAATAAAGCAATTGACGGGTCAGAATCGTCTCGCCCGTCATTTGCGATTAAATGCAATCGTTCTGATCGGATCGTCTCTAAAAATTTTTTATGATCCTGACGTGAAAGAGCTCGTAATTCATTAACAGTGACATTTCGAACCATAATCACCTTTGAGATATTACTGGTATATACAGTATCACCAGAAACAACAAAAAAGGCAAACACTCCATGAAGTTCTTTTTGCTTATCGCTACGCTAGTCATCCACGTCCCGTCGCGGATTACTACGGCTATCCCCTGCCACGCCTCCCGATCCGTGACATCATGATGCAGTACGGGTATTCTGTCCGGTATCGCTCGCAGGCTCAGCTGATTATCTCCCCACAATCACAGTAATCCGGGAAGAAAACAAACCTGCGTCATCCTGTTGCATGGCATTACTCTCGGGTGTTAACGACCTATCCTTGTCCCGGATTAGGGAGGGGCCAAAAAAAGCCCGCCTTCACCCATGCAGTACCTGCGAATGTAGGAAAACCACTCCCGGCACTACTGCCTCAAAAAGATTGTGAAGGGAAATCCATTGCAGCGAATCCCGCATGTTCCCGTTACGCTTTCCTGACGGGGATCCTGCGTTCGCCAATCTGCTGGCGCCACATGGCGTAATACAAACCCTTCTGGTCAAGAAGGTGTTCGTGAGAACCCGTCTCAACGATCTTCCCTGCCTCCATGACATAGATCACATCGGCGTGCAGGATAGTAGACAGGCGGTGCGCTATCAGAATGGAGATCTGGTCCCTGCTCGTGGAGATATCCCGGATGGTATTGGTTATATCCTCCTCGGTCAGCGAGTCGAGCGCCGAAGTCGCCTCATCGAATATCAGCAGGCGGGGATGACGCAGCAACGCCCGGGCAATGGAGATACGCTGCTTCTCCCCTCCTGACAGCATCATGCCGCCCTCCCCGATAAGCGTGTCAATGCCAAGAGACGAACGGGCCAGTATCCCGTCACACGAGGCCTTGTGCAATACGTCCATCATCTGCTCATCGGTCGCATCCGCCATCACGAACAGGAGGTTCTCCTTTATCGTGCCCGAGAACAACTGGGGATCCTGCGTGACAAGTCCCATCTGCCTCCGTAACGGGTTATACCGGATCACGGACGAAGGCTGGCCGTTGAAATAAATCTCCCCGCTGAGGGGCCGGTACAATCCCGCCAGGAGCTTCATGAGCGTTGACTTGCCTGCACCGGAAGGACCGACAAACGCAATCGTCTCGCCCGTTTTCACGTTAAAAGAAATTCCGTCGATGGCATTGTATCCGGCAGACTTGTGGTGGAAAACGACCTCCTCAAAACGGATATCGGCAAGCTCATCGATCTCGACCGGGTTCTCGGGTCCTTCTTCAACCGGCTTCAACATCAGCTGGTCAAAATTATGCAAAGAAGCCTCGACCTCGCGGTAACTGACGATAATAGTCCCAAGGTCCTGAAGGGGCCCGAAGATGATGGCAGTGATGAACTGCATCGAGACCAGTTCGCCCGTGCTCAGGGCTTTGTGGAATATCAACCAAAGGAGGATGAACAATATCGACTGCTTCAGGATGGAGAGCGTTGTTCCCTGGAAAAACGTCAGGAGCCGGACCCGTTTGACTTTCAGCATCTCCAGGTTGAAGATCTTCAGATTCTGTTCCCTCAGTCGCCGGATCTCAGGGAAGGTAAGGCCGAGACTTTTCACCAGCTCGATGTTCCGGAGGGATTCGGTGATCACCCCGGACATCTCATTTGTTTCGCGGTTGATTGCCCGTTGCGTTGTCTTGATCTTCTTGGAGAGCAGCCCCGTGAGCGATCCGAGAACGAGTATTCCGACAATAAACACAGGTACCAGCAGCCAGTTTTTGGTAACGGAGTACGCGATGAGAAACCCGATTCCTACAAACGAGGAGAAGAGGACATTGATGAAGGAATTGAAGAATGTCTGGGTATCCGACCGCACTTTCTGGAGCACCGACAATGTCTCGCCGCTCCGCTGGTCCTCGAACTCGTCATAGGACAGGCGGAGCGTCTGCTTGAGGCCGTCATTGAATATCTGCATCCCGAACGTTTGTACTGCCAGCCGTGCAAAATAATCCTGGAACGTTTTGGCAAGCCTTGCGAGTACTGCGACCGCGACGGCCACGCTCAGCCAGAAAAGCACCCCCTCGACCAGGGCATTTTCCGGAATGCTGCCCGGATTTAACGCATAATCATCAATGATCTTCCCGAAAATAATCGGATCGACCAGGTTCAGCAGCTGGCTGATGCCCGCTAATACGAGCGCGGCAATGATAAGCCACTTCTGCGGCTTCAGATACTTCCAGAGGATCATCATTGTTCTGGTAAAACGGCGTTTTTCCTTACTTCTTCTCATATATATACGGTGGCATAAACAAAATACTTGTCTGGCGACCGGGGTTATGGTCGATTCGGCAAAACCCGGCGGTTCTGATGCTGATTTCCTAAAAAAAAGCCCTTTACATGGAATACGACCCGGGGTTGCCTGAAAAGACACAACCGGTATTTCAGCAGAGTACTTTCGGATGAGAAAAGAGTACGGTCGCTGTAGCTATGCAAATATCCCTGATGAAGGGGAATGCCGGCACCAAAAAAGGTGAGAGGAGTAGCCCCCGTCGGTCCGTCTGGATCGCCGATGCCCGGATGCCCTGGCCTTCTCTCATTTCTTGCTGTACACATCACGACGGTGCGCTGAGGCAGCGTCACCGAATAGGACGGCGCTGAACCCCGTGAGGTCCCCGACCTCGCCCAGCTCCCGGATAACGTATCTTCGCGCCTCCAAAAACGCTATGCCCACATTCTCGCGGATGAACAGGTTCCGGTAGAAGGCTTCGGTGAATAGACCGGCGCCGGTGTCAGTGACCGGCCAGAAATAGCCGGCGTACGCAGACACGCCCGCGGTAATGAAGGCGGCGGCAAGGCCGTTGCTCTGGCTTTCATTCGAGGCAAGGCGCCTGCCGCCCGCTGCCCGCCCGGATTCGCAGGCACTGTCGAACACCAGGGTCGGCGGTCCCCCCTTCCACTCGAGACCGAGGACTTCATCGGCCGAGAGCAGCCCGTCAGAAAACCGGATAGCGCTCATCTCAGGCGCCGAAGGATCGAACGAACCGTGCCCCGAGAAATGGATGATGTCATACTCACTGGTTGCCAGCGCCTCAGCAAAGGCAACCCGGGTAGCAGTTTCCCGGGTGAGCACCTTCACTTCGATGCTGTAGGAGGAATGGTCCCCCTCCAGTCCCCGGAGAGCGGCGATCTCCCGTTCACCGGCCGCAAGATCGAGCGTGGGATTTGCAACCGCAAGTATGCGGATAACATTGTCCTCGTTTTCCGGTTCGCGGCCCGGGCGCGGGACTGTCCGGGTCGTGACCAGTCTGCCGAAGGGGGTTGTTAAAGCGATGGCGTTTCCGCCAGCCCCGATGAGTTCCCAAGGGAGATTGAGGATGGTCTCATCCACATTCAGCAGGACTGCGGTTGGGGGGATGGTCGCCAGTATCTCTTCTCCCTGAGGACCGATGAAGGAATCATACAACCTCATCCCCATCTGACGAACCCGGTCATTCGCTTTTTTTGGGGTCAGCGCAGCGTTCATGCTCCACAGGTACAGATCCTGCGTACTGTCGAGGAAGAAACGCTCGGTCTCCTTGTCAATTGTCACGTTCTGCTGCCAGGTTACTCCCGTCCCCTCCTCGTGGATCGAGACCAGGAACTGCAGGGGCTCCCCGCTTGTTGGCAGCTCACTGCTGTACCGGGCGATCGAGATATGGAGAACCCGCGGCAGCTTCTCCTTTCCGGGTCCGTACCGGTGCATCATGTGAATATCGGGCTCTTCTTTTTGTCTTTTTTACCCTCCAGTTTCGGGGTCTGGTCGAAATTGCTCTCCTTTAACAGTTTCTTGAGCCTTTTATGCAGGTCCTGATATGTTATCTGGTAATTGGCCTCCTCGATGGCCTTCAAGGCATAATAGGTCATTGCTCCATGGTACATCCCGTCGATTTCCGCATCATACGAGTACTGCTTGTCTGAACATCCGCTCAGCAGGATGTCCTTCATTTTGGATTCCGGGAATTTCGTCTTCCCCTTCTGAACCGCCTTCCATACATTCTTCAGGGTACCCCTCCCGATTATCCCCGGATTCAGAAACCTCTTGCGCCGGTCATCGGGAGTTTTCAGGCTCGGGACCGCCCGTGTCACCGTGCCGGAGAAGCAGGAATCGGAAATGACGGTCAGGCTGACATTGTCTGTCAGGGTGGCAAACAGCTCACGAAGTTCGTCATCCACGATCAGGGTTTCCCCGCAATCGTAGGGGCACATGGCTTCATCGTACATTTCCTCATCACCGCTCGTGTCTGCCACGTACGTTCCGTGCGAGGAATTCGTGAACACGAGCACATCCCCGGCCTCCGCATCAGTCACGAGTTCTGTTAAGGCCTTCATAATGCTGGCCTTGGTTGCCTGGTCGTCAAGTAACAGCCTGACGTCAGAGTCCGGAAAGTCAAAATGGTCTGTCAGCAATGCAGCCCATGCTTTTGCGTCATTCACACAGCCGTTCAGATCATTGTTCTCATAGGGGTAGTCATTAATACCCACGCAGAGCGCTTTCTTGGTCATTCATCTCACCTCTTCTGTGTTCCCGGCATTTTTTGCCTTCAACGTGAGTCATATATAACATGTTATATTTAAGTTTATTCAGGGATTCCCGCTGAGGTTGTTCTGTTCAGGGTTGACACTTCCATAGGACAGGCCGCGTGATTCCCTGGCAGACCCTGGATACCTGAATCCCTTTTGGCGTATTATTGGGGTGATGAAAAAATGTGTTCTGGAGAAAAGGGTATGAACGAAGAGTTCGCACCCGGATCATGAAAACAGACATGATGCCAAAGGGGCACAAACAGATAACCACATGAAAATGACGAAGCCATTTTCATATTAAATCGCAGATACGCGGGCTCCCGCCTCAGGATCCCGGAGCATGGCAGGGCAGTTCACTGTTTTCGAAAATGCTCCCGGTTATTGACCCGCCGCGGGGGCGTCCCTTCAGGGGCGTCGTCGTTCATCGCAAATAGTTAAGAGAGTAAAAAAATCAAAAATCACATTAGTTATTGCGATTTCACAGAAAAATCTTCTTTTTGTATGAAGCCCCTTCTCTTGCGCCACCAGTCCTCCATTGGGACGGGGCGCATCGGGAAACAACGATTCAGATTTACTGAAAAGAGTGTCAGAGTTTCTGAATGTTTTCCACGGAGCAGAAAAATGTTCAATCTGCACAAATTCGCTTAATGATGGATGTTTTACGGTTGCACATTCAACACCGGGAACTGCGGACGCTCACCAAAGCTGTTTGAGGGCCGGCTCACTTCACAACCTGATGCCCGTGAAACGATCCTCCAAAAAACGGATTACCCGTGTCATCTGTGCCCCTGTCCGCTGATAAAAAAATGGAGAGAAAAATATACCGGTGACGCTCTCTTATAGGGCCTGAGTATTTTCTTCCCGGAGCCCGAATGGATTTCCCTTGGTGTCCATGCAGTTGGCAAGGAAGCCCATCCCGAAGACTGCTATCTTTTCGGAAATGACTTTTCCCCCGAGGATACTGACCTGCTTCATTGCGTCGTCAATTAACAGCACTCCGAAATAATTCATCATACGCTGCGAGGGCTCCATCCGTTTTCCCATGCCGCCTCCCACCCCGGGCGTCCCGTCCAGGTTCGTTGTGGTAATGAGGTTGCACTCCATTTTCGGGAATGCCTGGAATTTCCATCCGAGAAGCGCTGCGTAAAATTTCTTCGCCCGCTCAGTAACCTCTGCGGGTACGTCAGAATGAACAATCGCTGACATCAGACAATCACGAATTTTCATTGGGGGATAATATATTAAAAATTTCTGATGACCAGTGGGATGTCGGACTGAATGGGACGGGATGGCCACGCCTCAGCCGGTGAGAAAACGAAGCCGGCACCGAATATCCGGATTGCCGGGGGGGCAGATCCGTCCGGGTTTTTTCCGGGCTGGCACTGGTCGTACCGGGGTGCAGCCGAATAAACCGGAAAAAACCACAAGAAGCATATTATTCTTCTGATACAATCCCTCCATTATGAAAACCGGTGAAAGGACTGTGGAGGATACGGAAGAGAACCGGCAGATATGCCGGAAGTTCTGTGGAGTATGCCCGACCTTCCGAAACAACTCCCTTGAAAAATTCAATCCCGATTTACTCTTCTGCGCACGTGGAACCTCATCAGCCGCGGACAAAAAAGAGATGAACTGTTATTGTCCGGCCTGCGAACTGTATACGAAGCACAGCCTTGTGATCGGGCACTTTTGTTCAAGACGATAGGGGATGGTCACCGGTTGGTTTGGCCTTCATGAAAAACTGAATGCAGGTACTTCAGCGGATGGTGACCGGCTTGACGGTACTGGAGCCGCCTGCCCGATGAGCAGGCGACTCTGCTTATTTATTGTCAGGTACATGATTCTGCGATGATTCTACCTTCTTCTTCCATCCCTTGAGTTTTCTGTGGAATTTTACTCCGGTTATGAATAATATCATGAGCCCCGCTGCAAAAATGATTGTTCCCGTATTGATAAGGCCCTGTTGTGTGAACAATAGTACCATCAGGATACTTCCTGCCATGATTGTGATGAAGCCGACTGCCAGAATTTTCCACAACCCCAGCAGGATGAAGAGTATGAGCAGGATACCTTCCCAGCTGTCCAGTTTAATGCCGGCAAACCCGGCCTTAGCCCGTCCCCGGTATTCTTCCCAGACATCCTCTGGCATGAGCCGGACCGCGAGGGCGATTCCCACCGGAATGATGATCAGATCATCAAGATAGCCGATACCGGGGATGAAATCCGGAATAAGATCAATTGGGCTGAGCGCATAGATGACGGTCAGGACTATGATGGCTTTTGCATACCAGGGGATCCGCGGATCACCCCGGGCAAGGTAAAGAGCATAGACATCGCTCATCATTTCCCCTGCACGCTGCTTGAATGATGCAAATGAGCGCATGGTCCCCTGCCGGTTATGCCATTGTATTCATTTTGTTATTTAAAAACCCGGGTTCAGCCGTTCCCGCACCTGCTTCGATAGCGCTGAATTGAGCGGACAGACGATCCGCATGGGCATTCCTGATTGAGACACTGGACTGCATGCCTTTTTAGTATTACCTGAAGATGGTGATTCAAGGCAACCGGGTATTTTTCGTATCACTGTAAAAGATTTTACGCGTTACGAAAAGCGAACCGGGGGGATTGAAGAATTGCGGTATGAGTCAATCAAAAAGAGCACCTGTTCTCATCCTCGTTTCAGGATGCCGCGATAAAACGGGCAATTGACCTGGGTGAAATCGAAGAAACCTGAAAGGTCCCGGTTGAAGACCAATAGTCCCCTCCTGCTTCGGGTCATTCAACGCTCAGCATTCTCCGGGTCTGATGACCTTTC
>Ga0105103_10001833_pt1 | contig 11320 bp, 7 predicted proteins | sample PPLLaktember2015_2_FD_79107 | JGI IMG/M metagenome (GOLD analysis project Ga0105103, IMG submission 79107) | Freshwater sediment microbial communities from Prairie Pothole Lake near Jamestown, North Dakota, USA - PPLs Lake P7 Core (6) Depth... | ecosystem: Environmental > Aquatic > Freshwater >...
CAAGAAAGGCCGCGATCCCAAACGCCGGACGTCAGCCCGCGTCTCTGCATTGCAAAAGCACATTGCGCTCAATCCGGTCTTCTTCGCACTCTTCGAGCAGCACCAAGCCATCCTGCTTCTCATTGAACCCCAGACAGGAGCCATTGTCGACGCGAATCCGGCCGCCGTGCGCTTCTACGGCTATTCACGCGCGCAGCTCTGTTCGATGCTGATCTCGGATATCAATCAACTCCCGAAATCGAGGGTCACCGAGGAGGCTTCGGCCGCAGCCCTTGGGGTGAAGAACCGGTTCATCTTTCCGCACCGGCTCGCGAGCGGCGTGATCAAGACCGTTGAGGTTCTCTCATCTACCATCGACATCGGCGGCGTCACGATGCTCTTTTCCATCGTCAATGACGTCACCGATCGTCAGATCGCCGAAGAAGCGTTGGCGCAGCGGAACAAGGACCTCGCGCTTCTGCTCGACCTCAGTCAGACGCTCGCCGGCACACTCGACCTTCACGCTGTCCTGCAAACCGTAACGGACCGCTCCGCGCAGGTCGCAGGGTTCGACACCGGAGCTGTCTATCTCATCAGCGATGAACAACTCTATCTTGGCGCAACGACTCCACCCCTTCCGCCGGGCTTTCCCGAACCTCTGCGACACGCCCGGCTGGCAGATCATCCGCACATCCGCGAATCGATCAGCAAGGATCAACCAACATTCCTGCGGGATGCCCGAGCGGTTGAGCTGACGCCGGAAGAATGGGTCGTCGTCGACTCTCGTCATCTGGTTTCCATCTTCTATGTTCCGCTGTTTGTCGAACATCGACCCGTCGGCATTCTCATCCTTGGGACAACATCCGCGACACGATCGCTCAATCGATCCGAGATCGATCTCTATCGAACCCTGGCGGGACATGCCGCGCTTGCGATCGAGAATGCACGGTTGTATGAGGATGTCCAACGCCATGTCGCCAATCTCGAACTCCGGGATGCCGAACGCACACGCGCGGAGTTCCTGCAGGCCGCCGTGTATCGAATCTCCGTCGCCGCGCAGTCTGCGATGCATCTTGGAGATCTGTACCGTTCCATCCACGAGATCATCTGCACATTGATGCCGGCGAGGAACTTCTTCATCGCGCTGTATGACCCGCCGACCGACCTGCTGCACTTCCCGTACTTCAGCGACGAGTTCGACTCCGAATGGGCGTCGATGAATCCTGGAAGGACGCTGACGGGATTCGTTCTACGGACAGGCAGACCGTTGCTGGCGACTCCGGAGACCTGCAGTGCGCTGGAACGGGCGGGGGAAATAGAGCTCTATGGCGCACCATCGGTTGATTGGCTGGGCGTCCCTCTCAAGACCCAACTGGATCAGCCGCTCGGTGTGATGGTCGTCCAGACGTATCACCAGCACGAGCATTTGACCGAACGGGACAAGGACGTATTGATGTTTGTTTCGTCTCAGGTGGCGAGCGCCATCGAGCGGAAGCGGGCCGAGGAAGCGCTGCGCGTCAGCGAAGAGCGCCATCGCCGCCTGGTCGAGTCCTTCCCCAACGGAATCGCCATTTACCAGAATGGCGTATTCGTGTACATCAATCCCGCTGCGATGCGGATGATCGGTGCGTCCGAGCAGACCGCCCTGCTCGGCAAGTCAGTGCTTTCCGTCGTGCATCCGGACTCTCAGCCCGCAGTTATTGAGCGGATGAAGCTGGTGGCGCGCGGAGAGATTGTTCCTCCGATGGAGGAACGGCTCATCCGATTGGACGGCACAAGCTTTGACGCCGAGGTCACCGCTGTCGGAACGACCTTCAACGGCAAACCGGCAGGTCAGGTTATCGTTCAGGATATCACCGAACGCAAACGCGCAGAACAGGAGCATCACCGATTGGAGCAGCAGCTGCTCCAGGCGCAACGGTTGGAGGGGATTGGCACGCTCGCCTCCGGCATCGCCCATGATTTCAACAACATCCTGAACGCGATCATGGGCAACGCAAGCCTGCTGCAGTTGAAGCCCGATGACCGCGACAGGGTCCTCGCGCGTGCGGGCGCCATTCTGCAGGCAACGGAACGCGGCGCGCAAGTCGTCAAACAACTCCTTGCATTTGCCCGCAAGTCGGAGATTCAGCTTCGGGCAACGAACATCAACACCCTGATCCGGGAGGTTTGCAAGCTGCTTGTCGAGACCTTTCCCCGAACGATCGCATTTCAACTTGATCTGGATCCATCCGTACCCATGCTCACCGCGGACGCGAATCAGCTCCATCAGGTGTTATTGAATCTTAGCGTGAATGCACGCGATGCGATGCCGAACGGCGGACTGATCTCCTATACCACGAGCATGGTTCCCGGAACATCTGTTGCCCTGAGACATCCCGATGCAACGGCGAATGCGTATGTGCAGATTCGAGTGAAGGACTCGGGCCAGGGGATGAGCGAGGAAATTCTATCGCGTGTTTTTGATCCATTCTTCACGACGAAGGGAATTGGTCAGGGAAGTGGGCTCGGGCTCGCGGTCGTTCAGGGAATCATCCAACGGCATAACGGATTCATCGACGTCACGTCCGTGCCCGGAGCCGGGACCGAATTCCTCATGCACCTTCCGCTCTCTGAGGATGTGCACGTCGTCTCGAGTTCCCGCGATCAGGAGTTTCACGAGATCCCGGGTGGGTCCGAAACGATCCTCTTTGTGGACGACGAGCCGCAGCTACGTGAATCAGCGCTGGAATTCTTGTCCGTGAAAGGGTACCGCGTCTTGCTGGCGGCAGATGGTGATGAGGCTCTGTCCGTGTACGATCGCCATCGGCAGGAGATCGCGCTGGTGCTGTCCGACTACGGACTTCCGAAGTACTCCGGGGAGGAACTGCATGACCGAATCGCCGCACAGAATCCTCACGTGCGATTCGTTCTCCTGACCGGATTTCTCGAACCCAACAAGCGGGAGGATCTTCTGCACAAGGGGATTAACAGCATCATGATGAAGCCGTACAAACCCACCGATATTCTGAAGCAGATCCGTTTGGTGCTCTCATAACAAGGAACCGGATTCGCGCCGGCGATTTACGAGACATGAAACATCACCCACACTCCCGCGTTCGGATTTCCTGGGCGGGAGCTCTCGTCGCAGCAATCCTCGTCACCCTGCTCTGGCTCCTGCTGCTGCACGTCGAACGGGAGCGGCTCTTTCGTGAGGCGCAGCAAACCGTTTATGGTTTCGCGACGACCAAAGGAGCCGAGCTTTCCCACATCATCAACCGGAAGATCCATCCAGTCCGCGGTTTGGAAGGATTGGTGCGGCTGAATCCGAACGTCCGGCAGGCCGACTTTGAAACTGTCGCGCGAAATCTTCTCAAGGAACAACGCGGTATTAGGGCGCTGCAACTTGCGCCTGCCGGCAAGATCACATTGATTTATCCGCTCAAGGGCAACGAGGCGGCTCTCAACAGGGATCTCCTGTCCGATCCTGAGCGCGGACCTGCAGCACGAAGGGCGATCACGACCCGGCAGTTCTTCCTTGCGGGACCGTTCCAGCTCTATCAAGGCGGCCTCGGTCTTGTCGGACGCATTCCCATCTTCATCGAGGACCGATTCTGGGGATTCGCGCAAGTCGTCCTGGACTACGGCGAGATACTCGAAGAAGGGCGCGTCGATGATTCCACCGCCCACTGCAAATTCGCTCTTCGAGGCAAAGATGAACTCGGTGAACGTGGAGAGGTCATCTTCGGCAGAGCGGAGTTGTTCGACGATGCGGATGCCATGCTTGCCACAATTGCCCTCCCGGCCGGGAGTTGGCAGTTGGCAGCGATCCCCCGCGACGGCTGGGACGATGCAGCAGCGATTCCCTTCACACTCTGGCTGACCGGAATCCTCCTCATCGTCTCGACCAGTCTTTTGGTACGACTCGCGATCGGTCGCTGGCTTCGTCTTCGTTGGGAATTGGAGGAATCGAAGAACATCTGGCGCTTCGCACTCGAGGGAAATGGAGACGGTGTCTGGAACTGGGATGTCCGGACGGGCGAGATCCTCGTATCCGCCCGCCTGCGGGAGATGCTGGGCTATCCGGCACAAGACCAACTCGAGCACATCGAACACTGGCGCGCGCAGATCCATCCGGACGATGCCACCCGAACCACCGAACTCATGGTGCCTGTGCTTAACGGCTCCAGTGACACGTTCGCCGACGAATTCCGCATGCGCTGTCGCGACGGTACCCACCGTTGGTTGCTCTCCCGCGGTAAGGTGTTTGAACGCGACGACACCGGAAGAGCCCTCCGCATGATCGGAACGCACACAGATATCAGCGAACAGAAGGCCATTGAAGAAGCGTTGCGGATCAAGGATCGCGCGATTGAAACGTCCATCGATGCGATCGCCATTGCAGATCTTGGCGGGACGCTGAACTACGTCAACCCGTCCTTTCTCCGACTATGGGGCATCACCGATTCGGCTCACGCGATCGGCCGGTCCGTGCTTGAATTCTGGCAAATGCCCGACAAAGCCAACGAGGTTCTGCAACAGGTCCTGTCCGGGAAGGGTTGGATCGGCGAACTTCGCGCGAAACGCACAAACGGAGACTTGTTCGACGTCGAAGTGGCTGCAAGTGCTGTCACAGACAGCGATGGACGCCCCATTTCCTTGCTCGCCGCCTTCGTCGACATCACCGACAGAAAGCGCGCCGAAACTGCTATTCGTCGGAGCGAAGAACAGCTCCGCAACGCGCAGGCTCTTGCCCACGTGGGAAACTGGGAGATCGACCTCCAGCGCCGTATGATGTGGGGATCCGAAGAGGCACATCGGATCTACGGTTTTGAAGTCATGCCGGTTGAACTTCCGCTGGAACGCGTACAGGCACTGGTTCTCCCGGCACACCGCTCACGGCTTGATCAAGCCCTCCGCGACCTCCTCAGCGGACAAGCACCCTATGATGTGGAATTTGAGATCGTTCGGCCGTCGACGGGCGAGCGGCGCTTCGTCCATTCGAAGGCGGAGTTGATTCGCACATCCGACGGCAAACCTGAGCGGATCGTAGGCGTGCTGCAGGACATCACAGAGCGAAAGCGAGCCGAGGAGGAACGCCACGCACTCGAGATGCAGTTGCTCCAGGCACAGCGGTTGGAAGGTATCGGGGCACTCGCATCGGGAATCGCGCATGACTTTAACAATATCCTCAATGCGATCATGGGAAGTGCGAGCCTGCTTCAGCATAACGCGGATGATCCCGTCAAAGTCGCTCACCGGGCCGCAGCCATCCTGCAGGCGACCGATCGCGGAACGCATGTCGTGAAGCAGCTCCTGACCTTTGCCCGGAAATCAGAGATCCAGCGCCATCCGACCGATATCAATGCGCTTGTCCGGGAGGCGATGCGACTGCTTCATGAGACCTTTCCCCGAACGATCAGTTTCGCATTGGATCTTGAAGAATCGATTCCCCCGGTCAACGCAGACGCCAATCAGTTGCATCAAGTCCTTCTGAACTTGAGCGTGAATGCGCGAGATGCGATGCCAAACGGCGGCACCCTGACGTACGTCACTCGGACCGTGACGCCCGCACTCGTGAAGAATCGATTCGCGGGCGCAAATGCCGATGCATACGTGATGATCTCCGTTCGGGACACAGGGGAAGGAATGACCGAGGAGGTCCGTTCGCGAATCTTCGATCCCTTCTATACGACGAAGGGAATCGGCAAGGGGACGGGACTGGGATTAGCCGTGGTTCATGGGATCGTCGAACGCCACGAAGGATTCATCGACGTGACGTCAGAGGTGAACCGCGGGACCGAGTTTTTAGTGTATCTCCCACTCACCCGATTGCATGAAGCAGGTCCGTCCGTCCTCGACGAACCTGCTGAGGTTGCTTCGTCGGCACACGAACTCGTCTTGTTTGTCGACGATGAACAGCTCCTTCGGGATTACGCGGCCGAGTTTCTTGGAGCGAAGGGCTATCGGGTCGTTCTCGCGTCGGATGGAGATGACGCATTGTCGCAGTTCGCGCGGCACCGTCAGGAGATCGCAATCGTGTTGTCCGACTACGGACTCCCAAAGTACACAGGAGAGGAGTTGTACGACAGGATCCAGGAGCTTGCACCCGGGATGCCATTCATTCTCCTCACAGGATTTCTTGAACCCGGAAAGCGTGAAGCGTTGATTCAGAAGGGGATCTGTGCAGTTGGAATGAAGCCCTGTAGACACGCGGAGATCCTGCGCATGGTCAGAGAAGTTCTGGACCGCGGCAGGAGCCCAGCTTCTCCACACCCGTGATTCGCTAGAAGCCGATCGTGTAACGAAGTCCGGCAGTCCAAATGAAGTTCGAACTGCTCGTCGACAACTCCGCCTTGGGTGAGTAAAGATAATACGGATGGAAGGACAGACTCCAGCCTTCCGCGATGCGGTACAAGAAGACCACGTGGACGCTGACGCTGCTGAGCCCTGTGATCGTGGAAACTCCCGTCAGCGTCGATGTGGTCGTCGTGCCTCCACCCCTCCCTGATCCCGCCGAACTCCCTGATGTCTTGAGCAGCCGATCTTCGACCGTTTGCGACATGAACGTCGCTTGTGCCAGCGGAAGGACGGCAACCTTCCCAAAGCTCAAGAATGTTGAAGCGTCAAGCGAGATGTAACTTGCGCTGTTCGTCCCAAGATACGTGTCGTATGACAGACCAAGGCTCGCGGACCCCAGATCGAGATCGAATCCTACTCCAATGGTGTTCGTAAGTGCGGCAAGAACATTCGCCGAATCATTCACGTACGAATAATAAGCATACTCCGCTGAGAGCGTCATCCATTCCGTGACATCCCACGTGTAGCCGACCGAGACATTCCAGTTCTGCAATTCCGCTGGATCACCCAAAGTATGAATGCCGCCTACCGCAGCGGAGAATCCGCTCTGGTGGTCGACTCCCAGTGAAAATCCCGCCGCGGATTGTTCGTTCCCCAGGTCGATCCCGTATGCCATGTACCGATTGAGATAGCGAGCCCCGAGGGAAGCAGACCATGGAGGTTCTTCGTCGTCAATTTGAGCGAAGACGACAGAGGATGCAAAGAAGAGGAGCGGGAGGAGAACAAGGCGACCGAGGGGCGAGGCCATAGAGAGAAACCTTCTTCCGTTGATGGTCGAAAACCGGGGTCCCAACGATATCGCTGAGAGCCCCGGCTGGTCAGGAGAAGATCGTTGCGATCGGCGACGCAGCGCGGTTCTTCAGAATCTTTGAGCGATGCGGACTAGTTCTTTCCTTTTGCTTGTTGCTTGACCTCCTTCTTCGCTTCCTTGGCTTCCTTCTTTGCCTCCTTCATTTCCTTCTTCGTCGTCTTCTCTGCTTCCTTTTTCTCCTTCATCTCCCGAACGCGTTCCTTGTTCCCTTCCGCAACGCCTTCGCCCTTCTCCTTCTGCTCCATGGCGCGTTCCATCTGCTCGGTCTTCTTCTGCGCCTGTTCCTGCTTCTTGGCCGCCTGCTCCTGCTTCCCCTTTTCCATCATCTTCGCAGCCTGCTGTTCTTTGGTTTGCACTTGTTCCTGTTTCTTCTCCACCTGTTTCTTCTGTTCTTCTTGAGCGAAGAGCGCGATCGGTATTGCGAGCGCGATGATGATCGCAATAAGTCGTTTCATAGATGACCTCCGCATATAAGTGGTGAGTTTTCCCCCCCTCGTACCCATGCTAATGTAAGCGGTTCACCGGAAAGTTACAAACGGATCTTGGGGGAACGTAACCGAACGCTGGAAACTGTTTAGATTTCAACGTTCTCGGGTGTTCTCCATTCGTCACATTTTGTCGAACTTCCTTCACTGAGAGGCGTAACATCAGGTAGATGCAATAACATACTGAGGTCAACTCGTAGGAGGATGCCATGACAAAATACACAATGATGTTCATGATCGCACTTCTGATTGGAGGAGTGGCAGTAGCGACGGCACAAGAGGCGATACTTCCGGCATCCGCCGACAAAGCGGCGATCGAGAAGAATCTGCTGATTGGTCTCAACTCGGAAAACCAGGGATTAAGCAAGAGTTGCGCACTGATGCTGGGGAAGATTCACTCAGCCAAGGCTGTCATTCCACTGATGAAGGTTCTGCACACGAATCCGGATCCGGATGCCCGTGCGGCCGCGGCGTATGCCCTCTGTCGAATCGGAAGTTCCGTCGGGACGTATGCTGTGAAAATGGCGGTGCGATTCGATGACGATCCCCAGGTTCGGCTGCGGTGTGCCTGGTTTTACGAGACGTACGTCGCCAGCGGAACGTTCGCATTCCGATTCCCGGAGGCACGGGTGATCGCGTTGAACAATTGACGAACATCACGCGCACTCGAAGAGAAGAACAGAAGGCTCGGTGAACACCGGGCCTTTTAATTTTGGGTGTGTGGATACTGCGCGTACGATTGATGCGTGTTTCTCAGAAGTGCATGCAGAATGTCCGGAAATGCATCACAGCGGTTGATGACGATTTTCGGAAGGGGGACACGGAAGCTGGCGGGATTGGGTAAGAAGGGATTTGGGGATGGTGAGTGGGGGGGAAGAGTGGAGAAGGGAATGAGGAAGGAATGGGACGGATGCTGAGGAGAAAACGGCAGTCGGGCGAATAAAGCCCGCCCCCTAAGGGCCTTAGGGGGCTTAAGCCCCCCCCGGCATTTTTCGCAATCCTCCATCCCACCCCGCATCCCAACATTCCCCTACGATTCCCGATTCCGCATCTCAATCACCGACGACGATTTCTTTCCTCGCTCGGGAACTTGACTTCCGCTTCTCCAATGCATGATCAGCTCCGCAACGATGCTTACAGCAATCTCCTCCGCTGTCACCGCACCAATGTCCAGTCCGATGGGCGCATGAATGCGCGCGAATTCCCCTGCACCGATGCCACGCTCCCGCAAATTGCGGAGGCACGTCTCGACCTTCCGCGCACTGCCGATCATCCCGATGTAGCCCGCAGGAGTCCGAAGCGATGCCGCGAGTACGGCTTCATCCTGATCATGCTTCGGCGTCACGATCATCAGCGAATCCGTCGCGGCCACTTCGTTCTGCTCGAACCACGGAAGATATTCCGATCGGATGAGCTGAATGCCGGATGCGAACGACTTGCTCTGCAGCAACTCCGTTCGGGGATCGACGACTCGAACCTCGAATCCTGCATACGCGGCGATTCTCCCCGTGTGCCTGCCAACATGCCCCGCACCAAAGATGACGAGTCTTCGCGTCGGGGACAGCACTTCGATCGTCAGCGTTCCCCATTCTCCTGAAACGCTTTCCGAATTCTCACTCTTCATGCATCGCTGAAGCACTTCTGTCACGCGCGCAGCATCGATCGATCGCGATGTGCAGAACGCTGCGAGTTGATCCGCCATCTTCGCGCGCTCAGAAACATCTCCAAGAACAATCCGTTCCATAACGAGTCCATCGCGATCGCATCTGCGTATGAAGACGCAGGATTGTCCGCGTGCATGAGCCTCGACAATCCTGCGCACGAACCCGGCTTCCTCGGGACGGACGATCTCGATGAGCACTTCCACTCTCCCGCCACAACCCATCGCCTCTTCGCCCATTTGATTCAACGAACGGGAATCGAGGAGCACCGATCCGCTTCCGCGTGCAAGCAAACGCTTAGCCTCAGCGATCGTCGTGAGTTCCGTTGCACCGCCGCCAACGGAACCGACATGTTCGCACTCGCCTTGCAACACCAGTAGATGCGCTCCTGCAGGAAGCGGGGTCGACCCGGATGCTGAGATCACCGTCGCAAGCGCAACGGGTGATCCGGTTTCGAGAGCCGAGAGTGCCCCTGGGAAGACGTTGGCCATGGCTCAGCGGGCTTGATCACAATAAGCGAACGGGAACCACGCGTACCAGGCGCTCGCCCTCACCAGATGCTCGACCGGAATGTGTTCGGTCGCCATGTGAGCGTAGACCTCATTCCCCGGTCCGAAGCCGATGCAGGGTATGCCGTGCATACCCATCACCGCAACGCCATTCGTACTGAAGACCCAACGACCGACCGCGGGAGCACTTCCGAATAGTTGTTGATAGGCCTTGACGCTCCCCGCAAGCGCCGGATGGTTCTCGGGAAGAAGCCAGGTGGGATAGTACTTCTTTGTAGGATAGACGAGTCCTCGCCAGCTCGGCACCGCGTAATCCAAGACCACAACCTCCGCCTCACCCTTCTTCACAGACGGGAGAGACTGGATCTCTTGCACCGCTGATTCCATCGTGTCTGTCGCTGCGAGTCTTCTGTCCAGATGGATCGCCGCGGAATCCGCGACTGCGCACAACGAGGGAGAGGTGGATCGGATCTCCGCGATCGTCACAGTTCCCTTCCCAAGGAACGGTTCCCCCGTTAATCGTTCATTCAACTTCTCGATCTCCTGGACGATCGGAGCCATCTTGTAGACGGCATTGACTCCCCGCTCCGGCGCCGAGCCGTGACATGAGATTCCCTTCGTTCGCACCTCGATCTCCATACGTCCACGATGCCCCCGATAGACCGCGAGGTTCGTCGGCTCGGCGATGACGACCAGCTCCGGCCGCAGTTTGTCCTCATTGATGATGTATTGCCAACAGAGACCGTCGCAGTCCTCTTCTTGTACGCTACCGACGACATGGAGCGTGAAGTCATCCTGCAGTCCCAACTGCTTGATAAGCTTCCCGCCATGGACAATGGATGCGAGTGCCCCTTTCATGTCGCAGGCACCGCGTCCGTAAATGATGCCGTCCTTCTCCGCTCCCTGGAACGGATCAACGGTCCAGTTCTCAGGATTGCCGACATCAACAGTATCGACATGAGCATCCAAAGCGATGATCCGCTTGCCATTGCCGATGCGGCCAAGGACGTTTCCCATCGGATCGATGGTCACTTCGTCGTATCCGCATTCTTCCATTTCGCGCTTGATGCGGTGGATCACCTGTTCTTCCTGCGAACTCAACGACTTGATGGCGATCAGATCGCGCAGGAATTTCGCGACGCTTCGTTCGTTGTCCTGTGCTGCTTTGAGAATCTTCGTGTACATCATTCCTCCGTTGTTCATCCCGCCAACGCGTTGAAATCTCCGATCAGCCGATCGAATTCCGCTACCTCTTCTTCGAACATTCTCGCCCAGTATTCAGGGTGCCATTGTGCGACAAGCTCCTCGCTCGTTTTCCCCTGTTGCTCGATCCATGTGTAATACTTGAGGTTGTGAATTGCCTTCTTCTCTGTGTAGCTCAATTCCTTGAAATACTCCACTCCCTGATGCGCTAGGGGTCCGGCGTGATCACGACTTGCGTCCAGCATGGAATACGCTCCACGATGCCCGCGGAGTTCCTGCACTCGGGAATGATACAACTCGACTGAATCCGTGAAGACGGTGAAGATGACGTCC
>Ga0105103_10001834_pt1 | contig 11318 bp, 7 predicted proteins | sample PPLLaktember2015_2_FD_79107 | JGI IMG/M metagenome (GOLD analysis project Ga0105103, IMG submission 79107) | Freshwater sediment microbial communities from Prairie Pothole Lake near Jamestown, North Dakota, USA - PPLs Lake P7 Core (6) Depth... | ecosystem: Environmental > Aquatic > Freshwater >...
AACTTCGTCAACCAGATCGCGACGTGCTCGTCGAGCCTGCGCTACAAGCGGGACGTGGAGGCCTTCGATGGCGGGCTCGATGTGCTGGGCCGGCTGCGGCCGATCAGCTTCACCTGGAAGGACGGAGGCATGCGGGACGTCGGCTTCGGGGCGGAGGACGTGGCGGCGATCGATCCGCGGCTGGCGGTGTTCAACGACGCGGGCGAGGTCGAAGGCGTGAAGTACGACCGGCTGACGACGGTGCTCGTCAACGCGGTGAAGGAACTGGAAGGGCTGGTCCGCACGCTCCGCGAGGAAAAGGGCGAACTCGAGCGGCGCCTCACGACGCTCGAGGGGCACGTCGCGGAGCGGATGAGGAAGTGATTCGCATTGGGTGATCGAATGCGCGGTCGAGTAGCTGCCTGGAGGTGTCGTATGGGAATTCGTCACGCGCTGGTGGACGTCGTCGTGGTCGCCGTGCTCGTGTCGGTGGCCGCGCCTGTCGCGGCGCAGCCGTTGGGGAGTTTCACGTGGCAGCTGCAGCCCTACTGCAACCGGGTGACGGTCAACGTGCGGCAGGACGGGTCGGTGTACACGCTGGACGGGACCGATGACCTATGTGGCGCGCCCCAGAAGGCGCCGCTCGTGGGCCTGGCGGCGCCGAACCCGGACGGCAGCATCGGCTTCGGGCTCAACATCATCTCGCCCACGGGCCAGTCGATCCCCGTCCAGGCCCGCATCTCGATCTCCTCGCTGAGCGGGACATGGAGCGATGCGGCAGGCAACGGCGGGGCGTTCGCGTTCGGGGCCAACACGGGTGGGGGCGCGCGGCCCAGTTCACCGGCCTCGGGCGGAGACATCACCGGCGTGGCGGCTGGCACGGGGCTCACCGGCGGTGGCCCGGCAGGCGATGTGTCGCTGGCGGTGAACACGTCCGTGATTCAGAGCCGGGTGACCACGGGGTGCCCGGCGGGGCAGGCGATCCGCAGCATCAACGAGAACGGCACGGCGATCTGTCAGGCGAGCACGGGGGCCGGGGGCGGCGACATCACAGCCGTGACGGCGGGTGCGGGGCTCACCGGCGGCGGTGCCACCGGTGACGTGACGCTCGACGTGATCTTTGGGGGCGATGGCGCGGCCAACGCCGCTGCCCGCGCCGATCACGAGCACCTCACCAATCCGACCACTGTCTCCCTCGGGCTCAATACACTGGGCGCCAATGGCGTGAACAACGTAGCCGTCGGCGTCGAGGCCCTCCGGTTCAGCACGACCGGATCCAACAACACGGCCGTCGGGTTCGAGGCCGCGCGCGCCGTGACGGACACCTCCGCGGTGACGGCGGTGGGGTCACAGGCGTTTCGGGTGACGACGGCGTTCGGCAACACCGGGCTCGGTGCCCAGGCCGGCGCCGCGACGACCACCGGCCTCCGGAATACAGCGGTCGGCGCCGCTGCCCTGTTCAGCAACGTCACCGGCAGCGACAACGTCGCGGTGGGCCGGTCTGCCCTGATTCTCGCGACCGCGAGCGACAACACGGCGGTCGGCGCCCACGCGCTCGACGCCGCAACGAACGGTACCTCGAACACCGCTGTCGGGCGCAACGCGCTGGGCGTGCTCACCACGGGTTCGAACAACGTCGCGCTCGGGCGCGACGCGGGACTGGCGGCGACCACCGGGTCGCGGATGACGCTGGTTGGCGACAGCGCGGATGCCGGTAGTGGCGCGCTGGTCAATGCCACGGCCATCGGTGCCCTGGCCCGTGTAGACCAGGACAACTCCGTGGTCCTCGGCAGCATCAATGGCGTGAACGGCGCGACCAGCGACACCAGGGTCGGGATCGGCACGACCGCGCCGGAAGCCTCGCTGGATGTCGTGCACCACGAGGGGTCGGGGTTCACGGGTACGTTCACGCGTTTTGCGTCGGGCAACGGACCGGTCATGCGATTCCGCACGGCTCGCGGGACGTCGTCCGCGCCCACGGCCGTTCTGGCCAACGACAACCTCCTGTTCTTGAGCATCTCTGGGCATACGGGCACCGGTTTCACGACGCAGAGAGCATTCCTGGTGACGGAAGCGTCAGAGCCCTGGAGCGACACGGCCAACGGCACTCGCTGGAAGTTCTCGACCACGGCCAACGGGACGACGACCGAGGTCGAGCGGATGCGAATCGAACACAACGGCAACGTGGGCATCGGCATCGGCGAGACGAATCCGCTGGCGCGCCTGCACGTCGCCGGTGGCACCGTGCGCGTGGACACGCTGGGGGTCGCGGGCGCCACCACGCTCTGCCGCAATGCGAGCAACGAGATCGCCACCTGCTCGTCGAGCCTCCGCTACAAGCGGGACATGGAGGCCTTCGACGGTGGGCTGAACCTGCTCGGCCGCCTGCGGCCGATCAGCTTCACCTGGAGGGACGGTGGGCTGCGCGATGTGGGCTTCGGCGCGGAGGAAGTGGCGGCGATCGATCCGCGGCTGGCCGTATTCAACGAGGCGGGCGAGGTCGAGGGCGTGAAGTACGACCGCCTGACGACCGTGCTGGTCAACGCCATCAAGGAACTCGAGCAGCGCGTGAAGGTGCTCGAGGCCGCGCTCGCCGCCAGCAAGCACTGACTGAACGCCACGGAACCGCGACTGACGGCGGTTACGCCTTCAGGTCATCACCGCCGTTCGCGTGGCGATCGGCCTCGCGGGCGCGCTCGGTGGCGGTGTCGCCGCGGTCCGTGCGGGCCTTCGCCCGCAGCCGTCGCTCGGCCTCGAGCCAATCATCGAGGTCGCGTCCGTGATCGGCGCCGCGATTCAGATACATCGCATGCGCCTCCCTGGCAATCTGCTCGGGTGTGGGCGGGCCGGCATTGGTGTCCGGATACATCGCCGCTGCCTCGGCCGCAACCTCTGCGTCAGATGGATTCTTGTCCTTGGTCATACTCCGCCTCGTTGCAAGAAGTATGTCAACGTCGCGCCCGAATCGCCAACCCGGGCCTTTCGACCCGGGGCGTTCGAACGCTCAGTGCGGCTGCGACGTCGTCGTGGCCGCCGCCGGCCGCTTGTGCCGGTCGAACCAGTGCCGCAGGTACAACTGCGTTCGCACGAAGTTGGACGGGGTGGTCGACGTGCCGTGCCACTCGTTGTTGAACCGCACCATGGCCGTCGGTACCTTCAACAGTTTGAGCGCGGAGTAGAACTGCTCGGTCTGCGGCATCGGCGTCCGCAGGTCCTGCACGCCCGTCATCAGCATGGTCGGCGTCTTGACGTTGGCGACGTAGGTGAGCGGCGAGCGGCGCAGGTGCTCGGACGGATCCTCCCACGGCAGCTTCTCGAAGTTGTAGTACCAAGTAGCGCCGTCGGTGGTGCCGACGAAGCTCAGCCAGTCGATGACGGGACAGTTGGCCGACGCCGCCGCGAAGCGGTCTGTCTTGCCCACGGTCCACGCCGTCAGCACGCCGCCACCGCTGCAGCCGGTGACGAACATGTTCTGCGGGTCGACGAAGCCCTTCTTGAGCAACTCGTCCACGCCGGCCATCAGGTCGTCGTAATCCTTGCTGGGATACGCGCGCATGATCTGGTTGCCGAACTCGCTGCCGTAGCCGGTGCTGCCGCGCGGGTTCGTGTAGAGGATCACGTAGCCGTTGGCCGCCATCTCCTGCCAGCCGTAGTTGAAGCCGGTGTTGTACATGCCGTGCGGGCCGCCGTGGATGTGCAGCTGCATCGGGTACTTCTTCGTGGGATCGAAGTCCGGCGGCGTGATGTACCAGCCCTGAATCTTCAATCCGTCCGGCGACGTGTACCACATCTCCTTCACCTCGCCCAGCTTGCGGCCGGCCAGGATGTCGTCGTTCACCGTTGTCAGCTGGGTGATCTTCTGGGGCGAGGCGAGATCCCAGGTGACGATGTCCGGCGGCTGGCTGACGGTGCTGCGGACGCCCACCGCCTTGCCCTTGGCGATGCTCGACGCGCTGAGCATGTGCGCACCACGGGTCACCGGTTGCACATCGTCCGCGCGCGTGCCCGCCAGCGGCAGCACGTACTGGTTCTGCGAGCCCTGATCCTGGGCCGTGAAGTAGACGCCCGTGCCGTCCGGCTTCCACTCGATGTTCTGCGGTGAGCGGTCCCATGTTCCCGACACGACGCGCGCGTTGCTGCCGTCGATGTTCATCACCCACAGCTTGCTGTCCTGCCAGGTGTTCTTCGTCCAGTCGTAGCCGGTGTAGGCCACGCGCGTGCCATCGGGGGACACCTTCGGGTTGTTGTCCGGGCCTTTGTGGGTCGTCAGCTGCCTGATGGCGCCGGTGGCGACGGTGACGGCGTAGATCTCGCTCTCCCGCCACTCGTAGTCGGAGTCGGGCGTGCGCAGCGAGGTGAACAGGATCTGCTTGCTGTCTGGCGTCCACTCCACGCCGTTGTGGTCCCAGTCGCCGTTGGTCAGCTGCCGCGGAGTTCCGCCCGTCGCCGGCACCACGAACACGTGCCGATACCCGTCGTCGGTGAAACCCTGGCCATCGCGCCGGTAGTTCAGCCGCTCCACGATGCGCGGCGCCTCGACCCATTTGGCGCCCTCGGGCGACTTCGGCATCTTGATCGGCCAGACGTTCTTCTGCTCCACCATCATGCTGAACGCCACCGACTGTCCATCGGGAGCCCAGGTCACGTTCGACGGCGTCTTCTCGACGCGGGTGACCTGCGAGATCGCGCCTTCCGCATCCATGTAGCGGACGAAGACCTGCGTGCCCTTCGGCTCGCCCTGGGCCGTGTAGGCGATGCGGTCGCCGGTAGGCGACCAGCGGGCGTTGCTGCCGCGCACCAGGAAGCGGTTCTTCGAGCCGTCGGCGTTCATCGCCCACAAGGACGACTCGCGCTTGTCGTTCACCTTGTCGATCCACTGCCGGGTGTAGATGATCTGGGACCCGTCCGGAGACAGCTGCGGGTCCGACACCGTCTCGTACTCCCAGTACAGATCCAGGTCGAGCCGGTCGGAGGGAGCCGCGGTCTGCGCGGCCAGGAAGGCCGGAGCACAAGCCAGGGCCAGAGCCAGAGCGAACGCCGAGGTCAGTCGCTGCATCGAGAGCCTCCTCCCAACCGGGTGCACGGTCGGACGACGCCGGATTGTAGCTCTTTGTCCGCCGTTCCCGCGCCGATAGGAGGATACTAGCCACCTCAGCGTTACCCACGCCTCCGAAAGGCACATACTCATGCAGTCGCGACGCACGACGGCACGAACCGGACAGAAAATGAGGCGCCGATGAAGGTCCACAACGTGGCCATCCTGGGGACAGGCTTCGGTGGCCTCGGCATGGCCTTGCGTCTCCGGGAACAAGGCGACACCGACTTCGTGATCCTCGAGAAGGCCGCCAGCGTTGGCGGCACCTGGCGTGACAACACCTATCCGGGCGCCGCCTGCGACGTGCGCTCGCACCTGTACTGGCTGTCATTCACCGAGCGGCCGGAGTGGAGCAAGACCTACTGCGATCAGCCGGAGATCCTGCGCAACATCGAACAGCTGGCGGACATGAGCGGCCTGAAGTCCCATATCCACTTCAACACCGAGGTGGTCGATGCGACCTGGGACGACGGTGAGCTGCTGTGGCGCATTCGCACCGCGACCGACGACATCATCACGGCGCGCCACTTCGTCGCGGCCTGGGGTCAGCTGAACAGGCCAGGCTTTGGCGGCATCGAGGGCCGGGACAATTTCAAGGGCCCGCTGTTCCACTCGGCGCGCTGGCGGCACGACGTGCCGCTCGACGGCAAGCGGGTCGCCTGCATTGGCGTCGGCCCGAGCGCCGCGCAGTTCATTCCCGAGGTCGCAAAGCGGGCCGGCCACCTGACGGTGTTCCAGCGCTCGCCGAACTACGTGGTGCCGCGGCTCGACCGGCCCTACACTGCCGACGAGCAGCGCGTCTTCCGGGCCATGCCCTACCAGCGCGACGCCAGCCGCCAGGCGATCTACGCCGAGCACGAGAGCTGGCACCAGGCCATGCGCCTGAACACACCGTTGGCGGACGCGTTCACCGCGATGGCGCGGGCGCAGCTGGAATCGCAGGTGTCCGACCCGGTGCTGCGCGAGAGGCTATGGCCCGACTACCCGATCGGCTGCAAGCGCATCATGGTCTCGGACGATTTCTACCCGGCGCTGGTGCGTCCGAACGTGACACTGGAAACCAACCGCATTGCCGGCCTCGAGGCCACCGGCGTCCGGACCGACGACGGAAGGCTGCACGAAGTCGACGTCGTCATTTTCGGCACCGGCTTCGAGACCGAGACGCAGCTTGGCGTGGCGGACATCAAGGGGCGCGGCGGCAAGTCGCTGCGCGAGACGTGGAAGCCCGTGCCCGAGGCCTATCTGGGCATGAACGTCAGCGGCTTCCCGAACTTCCACATCCTGTACGGCCCGAACACCAACCTGGGCCACAACTCGATCATCCTGATGATGGAGTGTCAGATTGACTACACGCTGAGCGCGATGGAGGCCGCCAGGGCGCACGGCGTGCCGGCCCTGGACGTGAAGCCCGCCGTGATGTCCGACTTCAATCAGCAACTCCAGAAGGAGCTTGCGGGGTCGGCCTGGGCGGGCTCGTGCTCGAGTTGGTACAAGCACGCCGGCGGCCGCATCAGCAACAACTGGCCTGGCAGCGTCGAGGACTACAGGAAGCGCACCGGCGCGTTCGATATCGGCGAGTACGAGCAGATTCGCCAGGCGGAGCCCGCCACACCATGAACATCCTGCTGCTCGGCACCGGCATGCAGGGCAAGGCGGCACTGCACGATCTGGCCGCAGGCCCGGCCGTCGCGCGCGTGGTGGCGGCCGATCGCGATCTCGCCGGCCTGCAGGCCTATGTGCACTCTCGCCAATACGGCGACAAGGTGGTCTGCGCCGGGATCGACGCGCGCGATCCTGCCGCGATCGATCGACTGATGGCCGACCATGTGGATGTCGTCGTCGACCTGCTGCCGGTGCCTTTCATCGGCGCCGTGGCGGCGTCGGCCGTCGCGCACCGGGTTCACCTGGTCAACACCTTCTATGTCGTTCCGGAGCTCGCCGGGCTCGCTCGTGAAGCCGAGGCGCGTGGTGTCACGTTGCTGCCTGAGTTCGGGATGGACCCCGGGATCGATCTCCTCATGCTGGGCGACATGGTCCGCCAGATGGACGAGGTGACCGAGATCCTGAGCTACGGCGCGGGCATCCCCGAACCAGCGGCGGCCGACAACGCCATCAAGTACAAGGTGAGCTGGACGTTCGAGGGCGTGCTGCGCTCGTACCTCCGGCCTGCGCGTCTGGTGACTGACGGCCGCGCGATTGAGCTGTCGGATCGCGTGCAGTTCCAACCCCGGCACATTCATCACGTCGACGTGGAGGGCGTGGGCACGCTCGAGGCGTTCCCGAACGGCGACGCGGTGTCGTACGTGCGCCAGCTCGGTCTCGACGAGCGACGTGTTCGGCGCGCGGGGCGCTACGCGCTGCGCTATCCGGGACACTGCGCGTTCTGGTCGGTCATGGTCGACCTGCACCTCCTGGACGACGATACCGTCGTCGTGGACGGCGTGGCGGTGAACCGACGCAAGTTCCTGGCAGCGGCCCTGGAGCCACAGCTTCAGTACGGCATGCACGAGCGCGACCTGGCGATCATTCGCGTCGAGGTAGCGGGTCGTCGCGACGGTGTGCCCGTGCGCCTCGTGCGGGAGGTCATCGACCGGCGAGATCTCGCCTCCGGGCTGAGCGCCATGAGCCGCACCGTTGGTTTCACGGCGAGCGTGGGCGCCCAACTCATCGGCGACGGAACCATTGCGAAACGCGGTGTGCTGTCACCCGTCACCGACGTGCCCTACGACACCGTTGCCGCGGCGCTCGCGTCCCGCGGCATCGTCATCACGACGCGCGAGGAGCGCGAGCGCACCGGCTGACCCATGCTGTCCCTGGTCCCCGTCGTGGTCGCGCTCGTGCTGGCGTTCTGGACCAGGAACGCGGTGTTCGCGCTCTTCGTGGGGTGTGTCGCCGGCGGCATCATCGCCGGCTCCGATCCCGCGACCGGCCTGGTGCGAATCTTTCAACAGGCGCTGGGCAATGCGGACTTCATCTGGGTCATGCTGATCGAAGTCGCGGTCGGTGTGATGATCGCGTTCTACCTGAGGGCCGGTGTCATCGCCGGCTTCGCCGACTGGGCCTCGCCGCGCATCCGGTCGGGGCGCTCGGCCAAGGGCTTCGCGTGGGGGCTGGGGCTCTTCATCTTCTTCAGCGACTACTTCAGCCCTCTCTTCAGCGGTCCCATTGCCCGGCCGCTGACCGATCGCCACCGGGTGTCGCGCGAGAAGCTCGCCTATCTCCTCGATTCGGGCAGCGCGCCGGTCGCCGCGCTCGTGCCGCTGAGCGCGTGGGCGGTCTACGTGGCGGGCCTGCTGAAGGGCCACGGTCCCATCGACACGGTCGAGACCGGCATGGCCGTGTTCATCCAGGCCGTGCCGTACAACTTCTACGGCTGGCTCGCCGTTACCCTGGCGGGGCTCGTGGCATTCGAACTGGTGCCCGATGTCGGGCCGATGCGAACCGCGGAGCGACGCGCGCGTGAAGAGGGGAAGCTCCTGCGAGACGGGGCCATGCCGTTGACAGGTCTGGAACTCGACGCGATCGCGCCGCGCCCGTCAGCCCGCCGCAGCCTGGTGCTCTACCTGTTGGTGCCGGTGCTCCTCGTCCTCGGCATTGCCATCGGGACGTTCGCGCTCCTCGGGTCGGCGAAGATTCTCGAGGCGTTTCTCGCCGCGGTGTTCTATCAGGCGGTGGCGATGAGCCTTGGCGGGCATTTCGCCAGCGTGGACGATGCCGTGAGCGTCGCCACGCAGGGGATCAAGGGCGTACTGCCCGCGATCATCATCCTGGCGCTCGCCTACTCCATCAACGCGGTGTCGAAGTCGCTCGGCGCGCAGGATTACGTCGTCGCGCTCACGAGGGACTGGATGGTCGCTGGCACGATTCCCGTCGTCGTGTTCCTCACCGGCGCGGCGATGTCGTTCTTCACGGGGACATCCTGGGGCACGTACGCGCTGATCACGCCCTTTGCGCTGCCGCTCGCGCTGGAGGCCTCGGGAGGTGTGGTGGATGCGGGCGTGCTCGTCACCGTGGGTGCCATCGTCTCGGGCGGTCTGTTCGGCGACCACTGTTCGCCCTTGTCGGATACGACCTGTCTATCGTCGTTCGGCGCGGCCTCGGATCACATGGATCATGTGGCGACGCAGTTGCCGTACGCGCTCGTTGCCGGCGTGCTGTCGGCCGCGCTCTACGCCATTGCCGGGTGGCTCACCGCCTGACGGTTCGTGGCCGCGACGCGCTGAGAGGCGGCGTCCAAACCTGACTTGCGGCGGGCGCTCGCCGGCGGCCACGCCCTCAGCGCAGCGCGACCGTGGACGCGCGATGATGCTGCTCCAGGTTGGCATCGATACTGCTGCAGAGACCCCGGAGGTGCGCCGTGTTTGGAACATTAGTACGAGCGGTTGTCGTGATTGTGGTGCTGGTCGGTATCGGGGCGTTCCTGCTGGGGTGGTGGGGCAGCGGCCGGCTGGGTTCCTCCGAGCCGGCAGATACGGCGACAACGCCCGGGGTCAACACAGACCGCGCTCGCGAAGTCGGTGCCGAGGTGGGCGAACGTACGGCGGCGGCCGTTGACCGCGCGCGAGGCGCGGTCCAGGAGGGCGGCATTACCGCCAAGATCAAGGCGAAGATGGCGCTCGACGACTCGGTGAGGGCGCTCGACATCAGCGTCGACACCGACGGCAGCATCGTCACGCTGTCCGGCGTGGTTGGATCAGCCGCTCAGCGCGAGCGGGCGCTGCAGCTGGCGCGGGAGACCGAGGGGGTGACCCAGGTGATCGATCGGCTCCGCCTGCAGAACTGAGCCGGCGTCGCCCTGAGGGGTGCCGCCCTACTGACCAGACGCGGGCTTCGCCGGCATCGGCTTGCGCGGCAGCTTCTCCGGCGCGTTCGCCGCGTACCACGCGAACACCGCAGCCACCGCGCCCTGCTGCTTCAAGTCGTCCGGCTGGATGCGATCGAACGTGTCCATGTTCGAGTGGTGCGTGCGCGACTGATACTCAAGGCGCTCCTGGATGAACTGGAAGCCGGGCAGGCCGGCCGCGTCGAACGGCACGTGATCGGTGGAGGTCACGCTACGCGGACTGACCGCCTTGAAGCCCACGTCTTTCAGCGCCTGACCCCAATCGCCGAACTGCTTGATCGCGCCCAGATTGCCCTGGCCCCACACGCCGAGGATGCGGCCGGTGCCGTTGTCCAGGTTGAAATAGGCTGCCAGCTTGTCGTGCTCCGGTTTCACAGTGCCGGTCGCGGCGTCGTAGAAGTGCTGCTGCACATAGGCGCGCGAGCCGAGCAGGCCCTGTTCCTCTGCCGCCCACAGCGCCACGCGAATCGTGCGGCGCGGCTTCAGGCCCAACGCCTGGATGACGCGAACGGCTTCCATCATCGCCGCCGATCCGGTGGCGTTGTCGGTGGCGCCGCCGGCGTAGGGGTAGCTGTCGAAGTGCGCGCCGAGCATCACGACTTCGGATGCGAGGTCGGTTCCGGGGATCTCCGCGATGGTGTTGATGCCGTTGCCGCCCGCGGCGGTCTCGGGGTGGAACGTCGTCTTGATGTTCACCTCCATCCGCACCGGCTGACCACGCTCGATGAGGCGCGCCACGCGGTTGTAGTGCTCGACGGCGAGCGTGGCCGAGGGCACCTGCTGCGGCGCCTGGGCGTCGCGGCTGCCACCATTGGTGGGGAAGATCGTGCCGCCATCCACGCGGCGCTGCATCCACGAGAGGTCGCTGCCGCCAGGCGTCTCGTCGTTGTCGCTGCCGCGCTCGAGCAGCACGGCCACGCCTTCGTCGACCAGGAACTTCTGCAGCGTCTGCTGGAACGCCGCGGCCGCACGCTGCGCGTCGCTCGGGCCAGGGCGCGGTGTCGTTACCGGTTCGGGCACGGTCATCGCCTCGTTCCATTCCTCGTCACCCATCCGCAGGATGATGCGGCCGTCGAGCATGCGCACCGCGCGCGGCGCCTGGATGATGACGATCTTGCCGCGGAGCTGACCTTTGTACTTCGCCAGGTCTGCATCGGTCGCGGCCTTGACGTGCACGACGTCGGCGAGCACCGCGCCGTTGGTCGACGGCGAGTACCAGCGCGGCTGCCCGATGAACGCCTGCGTCTGCGGCGTCACCAGGTGCACCGAAAAGCGCTCGATGGTCCATCCCTGGCCGAACGCGAAGCGTTCCTGGTGAACGTTCTTCAGCCCCCATTCGGTGAAGCGCTTCATCGCCCACTCCGAGGCCTGGCTGAAGCCGGGCGAGCCGGTGGGACGCGG
>Ga0105103_10001835_pt1 | contig 11301 bp, 16 predicted proteins | sample PPLLaktember2015_2_FD_79107 | JGI IMG/M metagenome (GOLD analysis project Ga0105103, IMG submission 79107) | Freshwater sediment microbial communities from Prairie Pothole Lake near Jamestown, North Dakota, USA - PPLs Lake P7 Core (6) Depth... | ecosystem: Environmental > Aquatic > Freshwater >...
GTGATCAAATGGCTAGCCTATCCGCTACAGCATCCAGGAGCCAAAATGCGCACAACTTTAGTTTTGCACGGTCCGCAAGGCACCGGTAAAAACTTGTTTTTTGAAGCCATTATGGATATGTACGGATGTTATGGCCGTATCATCGATCAATCAGCTATTGAAGACAAATTCAACGATTGGGCAAGCCGAAAGCTATTTTTAATTGCTGATGAAGTGGTGGCCCGCTCCGATCTATACCACGTCAAAAACAAGCTGAAAGCTTTTATCACTGGTGAATGGATTCGCGTAAACCCCAAAAATATGGCCGCGTATGAAGAGAAAAACCATGTGAACCTGGTTTTTCTCTCCAATGAACGGATGCCTGTTGTCATTGAAGAGGACGACCGCCGCCATTGTGTCATTTGGACTCCGGCTAAAAAAGAAGCAGATTATTACAAGGCCGTTTATGAAGAGATTAAAAACGGCGGTATCCCAGCGCTTCACGACTGGCTGTTGAATATCGACCTGGGAGATTTTGATGAACATGCCAAACCTCCCATGACCAACGCAAAAAACGAACTATTGAATTTAAGCAAAGATAGCATCCTGCGCTTTTACGATGACTGGATCGGGGGCGAAATAGACGGTGTGCCCAATATGCCTGTGCTGTCCGATGACATTTACGATTTATACAAACACTGGTGCGGTAAACAAGGCGTCAAGTCATCCCCTCTCAATAAAGCGATTGACCATCTATGCAAACGTCCAGGAATGCGCAAAGAGCGCAAGCGCTACCTGAACGGCACTAAGCCAAGCAACCCCAAAACTTTTATCTATCCGCCTCAATGCCTGGAAATGAGCCCCGGCAACAGCGAAACAGGCTGGCTAGGCCAATGCGTCGAGGATTTCAGAATGGCAGTCAAAGAGTTCAAAGGCGGTGCTTATGAATGATTATTGCCTGAATTTAACCAAACTTGTGCAGGGTGTGCAGGGTGTGCAGGGTCAAAAATTGCCACCCCTGCACAGCTACAAGCCACGTAGCCCTAAGGCTTGCGCCTTGTTGTGCAGGGTGTGCAGGGTAAACCTACGTGCCTGCGCGCGAGTGATTCACAAAACCACTCTCCACATAAATAAAAACACGTCTCGCGCGTATATATACCCTGCACACCCTGCACACCCTGCACAGGCCACGTTATTCGTTGGTACCGGCTGTGCAGGGTATATTTGCGCACTGTGCACACCCTGCACACTCTATTTTTTATTAAAAAAATAATGAAGAAGATTATTTGTGGAAAAGATAATGTAGAAAGTTTCAGGTCTGAACTGAAGGCCGTGGCCCCTGATTTTTACACACTGGCAAAAGAGCTTTATACCGCCGGCTTAATTTCAGGATTACGCGGCGCATCGCTAGAGTGTGGCGATTTTTCAGAACAACCCGCTATCACAGTATTGGAAAAGGAAGAAAACGCCGCCACGTGCGAATTTTGCGGAAAATGGCAACGCGACACCGTAGGCGATGGCACCGGCATAGGCCAATGTTTGCTAAACAAACAACCAACCCGGCTTAAATACCCTGGCATGGTGGCTTGCAGAAAATTCGAGGTTATATTGTGATCCATTATCACGGCACGCCGATTGGCGGGACAAGACAAGATGTAGCTAAATTTTTACTAGGTCGTCATGCTTTAATCCCATTTGGTCGAAAAGACGACACTGGCGCTGTTCTTGAGTTTTGCCAGTCGTTTGTGTTGGATAACGGGGCTTTTTCTCACTGGAAAAAAGGGAAAGGCTCGATTGATTTTGATGCTTACTTGGCTTGGTGTCATTCGCTATTTAGTCATCCCGGGTTTGATTGGGCAATTATCCCTGACATTATCGATGGGTCGGAAGAGGATAATTTAAACTGGGTGCTGAAGTGGTTAAGAACGGGGACCAAGGCTAAAGGCGTTCCAGTTTGGCACATGCACGAATCGCTTGGATATTTAGAATGGTTAGTGTCCGAGTTCGAGATAATTGCAATTGGCAGTTCTGGAAAATGGGCAACGCTAGGAACAAAGCAATGGTGGAAACGTATTGATGAAGCAATGGCTATTATCTGTTTAAGCGATGGAAGGCCAAGGTGCAAATTGCATGGGCTTAGAATGTTAGATTCAGAAATATTCAAAAGACTTCCTTTGTCAAGCGCCGACAGCACAAATGCAGCGGTGAATTGCGGAAGTACGTCAAGATTTGGGATTTACATACCATCAACGTCCTCCCAGCGTGCAGCGGTAATTGCAGACAGAATAGAATCAAATAATAGCGCCGCTATTTATTCCAGGGTTGAGAATTTAGACATATTTGATTTGGTGAATACATGCCTTTAATGTCACAAGCCGAATTTGCCCAGCACATCGGCAAAACCCCTGGCTATATAACCCAGTTGAAAGACGCGGGGCGGCTGGTGATGCAGGGTCGCATGGTCGATGCGGAGGCCTCAAAACAACGGATTGACGAAACACAAGACCCCGGCAAAGTTGGCGTATCCGAACGCCACCAAACCGAACGCGAGCAGAAATCCTTTGACTCTGCTCAGGACATGCCCGCGCCGAAACTGGACGACATCGCCGGCAAGGCAGGCAGCGCATATCAGCAAGCCCGCGCGATGAAAGAGAAGTATGCGGCCATGCAAGCCAAGATTGCCTATGAAAAAGAAGTCGGGCTGTTGCTGGTAGCTAGTGAAGTCAAGATGTCGGTAGCCGATGGCGATGCCATCATCCGCAACCGCCTGGAATCCCTTCCCGATATGTTGGCCCCGCAACTGGCCGCTGAAAGCGACGAGCAGAAAATACGCGCGTTGCTGATGGATCAAATTGAACACCTGCTCGGCGAATTATCGCAAAGCTTTCATAAACTAACCAAGTAGAGACTATGACCCACGAACAATTAGTAAAAGCCCTGGTAAAACCCGCTGAACAACTGCAAGAAGAAATAACGCCGGTCTGTTTAAACCTGATTCACATGACGATGGGCATTAGCGGTGAATCTGGCGAATTGCTGGACGCCATCAAAAAGCATGTAATCTACCGCAAGCCTTTGGATATGCCCAACATTATCGAAGAGCTGGGCGATATAGAATTTTATTTGGAAGGCTTGCGCCAACAGTTGGGTATCAGCCGTAAACTATGCCTGCAAGGCAATATAGCCAAGCTAACCAAGCGCTATGAAGGCGGCAAGTTCAGCAATGATTCAGCGATTAACCGGGCAGATAAGCAGTAAAACGAATTAGCCATGAAGCGCTTGACGAACCTTAAAAACGGGGCTATGCTTAAACCACTGCTGAACACGGCAGGCGGGTTTTGCATCCCGGTCGACTCTGGCGTAGAAGTTATGCGCCGCAAGGTTCATGGCTTTTTTTATGCCCTCACAGTTTTGGTGGGTGGTGTAATAGGGAGCCGTGAGGCTCGCCGGACCCAGAGCCCGGTATGCAAACCTGTTACATCATCTACCGCCCTAAGTTTTGCATCTTCGGACGGTGGTAAACAAACTACAGCTCTGGAGTATTCCATGAACACTACGAATATCGTGCCATTGCGCGCACACAACGCCACAATTCCCTTTACTGTCCCCGCTCCAGCACGAGAAGCCTTGTCTCTGGACGAGCAAATAAAAGACTTCCCCGATCTGATTACCGCTGCCATTGAATACATTCTGGCAGACTTCGATTACACGGCCAATCTAACCGCGAATACCGCTATTGCCGTGCGTTTGTTAGCCGTGATGGCTGATCGTTTAAATACTGCCATGGAGAATGCGAATGTCTAATTCAATTCAACAATTCAACTTCCATTCTCATATTATCCGCGTCGAAATCGATGAAGACGGCAACCCCTGGTTTATGGCTAAAGATGTTTGTGTCATCCTTGGATATTCTAACGATAGGGATGCAATTTCTAGGCATTGCCAAGCAAAGGGTGTCGTGAAACGCGACACCCTTACTGATGGTGGTGTCCAGATGGTATCTTTTATCAACGAAGGCAATCTTTACCGTCTCATCATCAAATCCAACAAGCCCGAAGCCGAACCTTTCGAGTCATGGGTCTGTGATGAAGTTCTCCCCTCCATCCGCAAGCACGGTTATTACATCAGCCCTGAAATAGCCGTTCCCGATCTTGACGAAGTGACCGGAAACCTGCCCTTTCAACGCCTCAACACAGCCAAATATGATTCCTTGCGTAAAACATCGCGGGCCTTGGCGCAAGCTTACCTGATGGAATGCGGTATTACTCCCGATTATGTTCAGCAACAAGTCGGGCAGCTAAGCGATCATGCGTCCGTGTTTGGCGGTAAGTGCGCTCAGGATTTAAGGCCGCTGGTTAGCCGGTTTGTCAGTAATTGGCAATCGGGCGCCCTCAATGCGCCCTTTAGTCATTGCCTCGGCTCGCAAGCCTTGCGTTTGTTTCATCTGTGGGCCGATTACAGCGGATTAACGCTTCGTCAAGGCGACAATCACATCATGGCGGCGCTTTATCAACATCCTGATTTATACGGAAAACGCGTTCATATCGAGCGCGGACGCTATATCAGCGCTAAAAAGATGCTGATGATTGACGGCTTGAAGCCGCCTGCAAATGTCTATTTTGTTGACTGGCTGGCCGGTTGTGTTGTCGCGATGGAAGCGGCGCTTAAATTGTTGGAGGTTAATTGACACAAACCGATTTAAACACTGCGGCGCACCCCCGCGCAGCCCACCTGATCAACGCCACCCGCGCGAAAGCCTTTGCCCCACGCAAAACGCTAACCGTGTCCGAGTGGGCCGATAACGAGCGGCGCCTGTCGAAAAAAGGCAGCGCTGAGCCTGGCCCGTGGCGCACCGACCGCAACCCTCCATTACGTGAGCCGATGGACTGCCTGTCCGCGCGGTCCACCGTGCATGATGTCGTGTTGTGTTTCCCTATACAATTCGGGAAAACGGAGGTTGCAGTTAATGCACTAGGTTACATCATGGATCATTCACAAGGCCCGGTTATGGTCTGCCTGCCGGGCGAGGTCTCCCAAGGCAAATGGATCAACCAAAAATTAAACCCGATGATCGAGGAAACGCCTGCTGTTCAAAAAACTTTGATTACCAGCAACAGCCGCAACAGTGCCAACACCAAAGATTTCAAGGATTTCATCGGTGGACAGCTCTACATTGAACACGCAGGCAGTCCGGCGCGGTTAAAGTCAACAACGGTTAAATACCTGATCGTGGACGAGCTAACCGAATTTGCCGGTAACCTGAATACTGGCGATGACCCGTTGATGATGCTGGAAGACCGCACCTCTGCATTCCCGGCAACCTACAAGCGACTGTACATATCCAGTCCTGGCATTAAAGGCGTGTGTCGCACTGACGAACTTTACCAAAAGTCCGACCAGCGCAAGTATCACATGCCCTGCCCTCACTGCGACGAGTTGATTGTTTTTGAATGGGCAGGTCTGCACTGGAGTCCTGGCGGGCAAGATGTTCGCTATGTCTGCCCCGAGTGCGCCTGCGAGATCGAAGAGCATTACAAAACCGACATGATCAAAAAAGGCCGCTGGATTGCCACCAACCCCGGCCCGGCCTTGCGAGGCTATCAAATCAACGCCCTGTATTACCAAATTGGCTTAGGTCCACGCTGGGCCACACTGGTTGATATGTGGCTACAAGCCTACAACGATCCTGCCCGGCTAAAGACTTTCCTGAATAGCCGTCTTGCCGAAGCCTGGGAAGATCCGACCATGAGATCCGTCAAGATGAATGTCATAGCCGATCGTGCGGAAGCCTATCATTTGCGGGTGGCTCCATTTGGTGTTGCGGCAATCACAGCAGGCGTCGACACGCAAGACAACCGCCTGGCGGTGCACATTACCGGATGGGGAAAGAACATGGCGTCCTGGACGCTGGATTATGTAGAATTGATGGGAGATCCAGCTGACGAGGCCGTGTGGGTGGCTTTAACCGAACTGCTTAATACCCCCATCCGGCACAGTAACGGCCATTTAATGCCCATTATGGCAACCGCCATCGATGCAGGCGGACATAGAACAGAAGCCGTCAAAGACTACGTGCGCCGCCGGTTAATACGCCGCCCAATGGTCATATTTGGTGCGGTCCCTAACAATGCCCCGGTATTGTCAAAACCAAAAGCTCAGGATGTCAGCTGGCGAGGCAACTACAACAAGCGCGGCGTTCACATTCAGCATGTCGGCACGGTAGCCATAAAAAATGTTTTGTTTGGCCGTCTGGCGACTGATGGCGACAAGGACATAGCCAATCGCCTGGTGCATTTTAGTGAACATTTGCCAGCCGACTATTTTACCGGCATTACCTCGGAAACCTACGACCCACGCTCAAACCGTTTCGTGAAAAAACGCGGCGCAAGAAACGAACCATTGGACACATGGGTTTATTCCTACGCCGCTGCTCATCATCAAGAGCTTAGATTGCATCTGCATACGCAAGCCAAATGGAATGAGCTGTTATCCCACTATGGCGAAATCAATAATGACCCGGTAAGCCAGTTAAAGGCTCTTGATCCTATCAGTATCGATGCGCCCGTAACGCAACCCGCACCACAAGCCAAAAAAACCAAGCCCGCCACCCCGATGGCATCCGACCCCTGGAGTTCAAGATTATGAGTATAGCCGACAGAATAGCCGAATTATTGCAAGGCGACATCCAGGAAGCGATAGAGGAATCATTATGTGTCGAGGCAGGCTCAGCGAAAGGCATTGCCGATGATGTATTTAAGCGATTGCAAGCCAATTGGGGTGGTGAAAGGGTTTATATTCAAATGCCTAAAAATGATTTGCGCAATAGAGCCATTCGATCACAATTCAATGGCAGCAACCATGCGGAAGTGTGCAAGCGGTACGGGATTAGTCTGAGTCATTTATACCGGATTATAAAATAACTTGAGGAGCGCTAATGAGTAAAAAACAAATCGGTGTAATTGTTATGCCAGTTGCCTATTTTATCGCTGGAATCCTGCTTGTTTCAGGCTTTGTGATGATCTGCATCAAAGCTATTTTTGAAACTATGATTGATATGGCTATAGGTAGCGAATGAAACCAGAGCGCAAAATCAGTACGATGCTAGATGATAATTTATATTGGCCTAACCCGCCGCCCAATGTTATTGATAAATTGCCGGATGAAAAGCTAAAAAAGAACGGCTGTATTCGGTCGGTATGTAAACACTATTACAAAAAATGCTATGAGCGTATTAATAAAAAAACTTAAATATTGGCTATTTCATAAAAAATGGCAATCAAGTTCTAAATACTGTCCAAAGTGTGGTAATACGGCACTGGGAGAAATGGCAACTTTACAACTTAAAGTTTGCCAGCAATGTGTCCCAAATACCTGGATTAAATGGCCGCTAAACAAAAATCAAAAACCAAGGATTTAACCCATGAAGATTTTTAATAAATTGCTGGAAAAAATTAAAAAAATTGAGCGAGATAAAGAGAGGGAGCGAATATTAAACGAAGGCTATGTACTTGTTGACAAATACAATAGCAACTACGCGTCAACGGCGCTCGTGAATTTCTTAACTCATTATAATTATGATAAATATAGAGTTTTTATTTTATACAGATATTTTTCTTAAATACCTGCCTTTGTTTAATACTTTTCTGCTTTTGATTTTGGTTATAAACTCGAATCATGCACGGAAAGAAAATAATACGGTAAAGGTCCAGAGATCAAATCATGTTGTTAACAGGTAAAGCAATGTGGCGCTGCAATGTTTTAAATTGCGGGAACGGCCAATGTGTTCATGAAATACTTGATGAGCGCTGCCCATTTTGCCATGAAAAAATGATTCTTGTAAAAACAAATAACGTTAAATTCTGCTCAAATCATCCGTCTATTTGTGATTATGAAGTTGATCCAAGTGCAAATTTTTTAACTAAATAAACTAACCCGTAACCCGTAAGGCGGTTACGTGATAGCAAACCGCCATAATGTGGATTGCCTAGCGGCAAATCCACCCTACAAACTATTTTTTATGAAATAAAAAATAAAATATTCTCATTTTTCCCCTAAAAATGAGAAAACAAACCTGCTGTAATGTCGCCCATGACTACAGCAACCGAAATGCTTGCCAAATACATCACAGCTGAAGCCGCCATCCTGGACGGCCAACAGGTGCGTTTTGGCGAACGCATCCTAACCCGTGCCAACCTTCTCGAAGTCCAAAATGGACGCCGTGACTGGGAGCGCCGTGTCAACGCAGAAACGCGCATAGCCGCCGGTGGCACTTCGCCCCGCTTTCAAACGCCGGATTTTAGCCAATGAATACCCATGATCAATTGGTCGTATTTGTGATCAAGCTGCTAATGTGGTTTATTCTCCCAGTATTGATTGCGGTCATTGGGTTCATCTGGTGGCTTATTTGAACTGGCTTGATTCCATGATAGCGACTATCTCGCCTGAAAAAGCAGTTCGCAGGGCGCAAGCTCGTAACATTCTCGCGGCCTATGAAGCCGCCAAGCCGACTGTATTGCGCAAGCAAAGCCGGGATTCAGGCAGCGGCAACAGTTGGGTATCACAAGCCGGCCCAAATCTACGCAATCAAGCACGGTTTTTAGACGGCAATCATGATCTGTCAAAAGGCGTTTTAAACGCCCTGGTCAATAATACCGTGGGCGCTTCTGGTATCGGTATCGAGCCTCAACCGCGCACGTTTGGCGGTGAAATTCACGACGATCTAGCTGATTCATTATTACGTCTCTGGAAAAACTGGTCAAAAAAGCCGGAATGTACATTTACTTCCGATTGGCCGTCCGTTCAGCGCTTGCTTTGCCGCTCCTGGATGCGTGATGGCGAAGTGTTCACCAAAAATTTAACCGGCGTTGTCCCGTTTCTGGATCACGGCACTGAAGTTAAATTCACACTGGAAATGCTTGAAGCCGATATGTGCCCGCTGATCTATGATGATTCAGCAAAACGCATCGTGCAGGGCATTCAACGCAATGGATGGGGCAAACCCATCAATTACTATTTATACCGTCAACATCCCGGTGAGATTAACGTATTTAACTCGATAGCGCTTAATTTAACGCCGGTTAGTGCGGACAGGATTAACCACCTGGCAATCCGTGAGCGCATCATGCAGTTACGCGGCATATCTGTTTTTACTTCAGTAATGACCCGGCTTGACGACATCAAAGATTATGAAGAATCTGAACGTATCGCGGCAAAAATAGCCGCGTCCATGGCCGCTTTCATCAAAAAAGGCCAGCCGGATATGTACGAGCCTAACACCGACGGCACTTCACGTTCACTGCGCTTTTCACCCGGCATGGTGTTTGACGACCTTATGCCCGGCGAAGAAATTGGCACGATAGACACCAATCGCCCAAACCCGCAACTGGTTGAATTCAGGAAGGGCCAATTACGCGCGATAGCCGCCGGCACTGGCGTAAATTATTCGACCATCGCCCGTGATTATGACGGCAGTTATTCAAGCCAGCGACAAGAGCTGGTTGAGGGCTGGGCAAATTATCAGGTTTTGACCTCGGAATTTGTCGGCAAGATGGTGCAGCCAACCTGGGAAACTTTCGTAAAGATGGCAGTGCTTGACGGCCTGGTTAATGTGCCTGCTGACATTGACCCGCTCTCGCTTGATGACGCCTTGTTTATCGGTCCGTCCATGCCATGGATTGACCCGTTAAAAGAAATCAAAGGCAACAGCGAAGGTGAACGGGCCGGTTATATCGCTGGACCTGAAATTATCCGTAAACGTGGCGGCAACCCGCGCGATGTCATTGAGCAGGAGGCCCGCTGGCGTAGACAATTACAAGCAAAAGGCTTGATCAGCACTAGTGATCCAGCCAACGACAATCCAACGCAACCCGGAGCAGCAAATGGCTGAATGGTACAAAATCCAAGCCAAAGGTAATAAGTCGGCTGAAATCAATATTTATGGCGACATTGGCGAAAGCTGGTTTGATGATTCAGTCACGGCTAAACAATTCGTTCAAGACATCGCCGCGCTTGATGTTGAAAATCTGACAATCCGTATTAATTCCTATGGCGGTTCAGTATCCGATGGCCTCGCCATCTATAACGCGATCAAACGCCATAAGGCGCAAACCACAATCGCCATTGACGGCGTTGCAGTCAGCATCGCATCACTGATTGCCATGGCCGGTGACAGCGTAGAAATGGCCGACAATGCCTTGATGATGATCCATGCCCCCTGGGGCGGCACAGTCGGCAACTCTAAAGACATGCGCGACATGGCCGACACACTGGACAAATTCGCTGCTGCCATGAGCAGCAGTTACGCCGAACAAACTGGAAAAACTGTTGAGGCAGTGATGAGCTGGCTAACCGATGGCGTCGATCACTGGTTTACCGCCGCCGAAGCCGCTGCAGAAGGACTGGTTAATAAAATCACCGCCGCCGTGCCGGTCTCTGCACATTTTGATTTAAACCGTTACAAATCCGTTCCGGCAGCCGCCGGAATATTTACCCAACCCGAAAACAAGGGGATAACCATGCCAGAAAATAAGGCAACACCACAGGCGGCTGCACCTCAACCCGCCCAAACACAAACACCTGCTACACCAGCACCGGTTTTTGAATTGATTCAACCTAATGCAGCGGAAATCAAAACCCAAGTATTGGCCGCTGAAAACCAGCGACGCACTGATATTCGTGCAAAATTCGCACCGTTCGCAAAATTGAATGGTGTAGCGGATTTAATGGCGCAATGTGTTGACGATATCAATATCAACGTGCAAGCCGCTGTTGAAAAACTGCATTTAAAGCTTGGCGAAGGTTTGGAGCCAACAGCCGGAAATTTCGCTCATCGTGTTGAAACTGGCGAATCAGATAATGAAAAATTCGCGCGGGGTATCACACAGGCGATTATGGCTCGCAGCGGAAAAGAAAAGCATGACCCTGCTAACGAGTTCCGTCATTTACGTCTTGAAGATGTAGCTAAAGCATCACTTGAGCGTTCAGGGCGCAATGTCAAAGGTATGGATCGTGTATCGATGGTTAAAGCGGCTCTGGCAATGCGTCCACAAGCAGGCTACGGCCAAACAACCAGCGACTTCCCTATTTTGCTGGAAAATGTCATGCATCGTCAGGTGTTGACCGCGTTCAATGCAACGCCTGACACTTGGTCAAAATTCTGTGTGACAGGTTCTGTTTCAGATTTCCGTGAGTGGCAACGTCTACGCGTTGGTGCTATCGGTGACATCGAGGCCGTCAACGAAGCGGGCGAATACAAACAAAAAGCGATTCATGATGCAGGCAAAGAAGGCGTGACCGCTCTGCGTCGAGGCAACATCATCAGCA
>Ga0105103_10001836_pt1 | contig 11294 bp, 8 predicted proteins | sample PPLLaktember2015_2_FD_79107 | JGI IMG/M metagenome (GOLD analysis project Ga0105103, IMG submission 79107) | Freshwater sediment microbial communities from Prairie Pothole Lake near Jamestown, North Dakota, USA - PPLs Lake P7 Core (6) Depth... | ecosystem: Environmental > Aquatic > Freshwater >...
ATCCTATACGGCAGCGGGATTTTATAATTCTGAAGGTATTTCCTGACTCGATCTGAATGAACCGCACGGTTCAATGTGAAAGCTGTGTTCAGTTGAATCGGACGCCAGGGTATCCGACAAACTTCTGAAGATCGGACAGCCCTGCTTTTATCTTACGGTCGTGCTTCATGTCGTGGAGCCGGGACATGAGATCGGATTATTTGTATGTTTCAATAAATATCCTGCAGTGGATGATCCGCCAGCACAGGATAAGCTGGGCGAGATCACTGGCAGTTACATACATCCTGTTCTTGAAGATTGAGATAGGATGAACACGTGTCTGATGCTCGATACTCTGTTCGAGTTTTTCCACAACATGCTCATTTAATTCACCATCTACGATCAAATTCCCCATCCTGTTGCAGTTGTGTTCACTGGTCTCGAACTTGAGGGAGAAATTCGTCTGTGAGAGCGAGAGAATCGAATAGAGATCCAGAGAGAGATCGATATCCTCAATGTTGTGCTTCATCCTGCTTTGGGAAAGTGTGATTCGGTAGACATTTCTTTCAAGCCCCAGATGTTTGCCATATTCAGAGTAATCAATACCTATAACGGCATCGGCAAATTCCTTCTGTGGTGCGATATATGTATTGTAATCGGGTTCGCGTTCAGCAATTTCCTTTAGCACATCTTCTTTGGAATATCCCCTTTTATGCACATCCCGCTGTATTTTCCAGTCATACTTGACCTCTTTTACCGGATCCACAAAGAGTGAGAAATCGAGATGGTTACGAAGTGCAGGTGTGAATAACGTGTGAAGCCCCTCAAGTATCAGAATTTTATTCGGGTGAAAAATGACAGGAGGGTCAAATGTGCCTTTCTCGTGGTTATAGACTGGCTTCTCGATCGATACTCCCAGTTTAAGCAATGCCAAATCCTTTTCAAGTTGATCGATACGATTTGCCCGGGGATCAAGCGGCGTAACCCCCTGAACTTTGCGGCCGGATCGGTCGAGACTGTGGTAATCATCCAGCGTAATGGTTGATACCAAATCCTCACCAAAGATGCTCCTGACTCCGCTGGTAAACGTGGTCTTTCCTGATCCACTATCGCCGGCGACCCCGATGGTAAAGATAAACGGGGATTCGGCGATGGTATCCTTAAAATTGGGATGATGCAAGAAAATATCTCCTCGTTGTCTTTTTCTTCGTGTCAATGGAAAACCATTCGGCATGCCCTGGCAATCTCTGCGACACTCCATGCCTGAGCGATACACCCTCGCGGGAGGTATGGCGGATCTCCATCGAAGATCTCGGAGATATAACCTACCCCCGCCTCCCTGAGATGGTGAAGGATCGGCGTAAGCACTGATGCGATTGTATCCCGTTGGATTCCGTTTTTTATGAGAGCATCGACGTACCAGCCGGTCAGCCATGGCCACACACACCCGTTATGGTAACTTCTGTCACCGGAATAATGACCCTGGTAGTGTGTATCCAGAGGGGAGAGACTCCGGAGCCCATAGGGAGTTAAAAGTATTGTATTGATAGTGTTTAAGGCAATTGTCGCCTGTTCCTTGTCAACCAGACCAAGTGCAAGAGCAACCACCTGGTTCGGGCGTATTGAATGATCATATGGATCGATACCGTCAAAAAGGCATTTCCTGTCTTCATTCCAGAACTTTTTGAAAGCTTCGTGTGCGGACTCACCAGATACAGGTGTTTCTATTCCCATTGATTTCGCTTCCATCAGAACACTTACCCAGAGAGCGTTGATCTCAACCGGCTTGCCATGACGAGGCGTGAAATCGGTATCCATCCACGTGCTTTTTGGTGCAACCGAGATCAGGTCATGATCAAGTGAGGCAGCGTCAGAAGAAGGGTAATCCTCCAGAATAGTAACGATTACAGGAATCATTTTCTCGATGAAGGGATCATTCCCCCACCTGCGCCGGTACTGAAAAAGAGCATGGATAAACCACAGCGAAGCATCGCTTGTGTGATAGTTATCAGGAAATCTGTTGGGAATCAACCCGTTCTTACACATATCAGAAAGCCGTTTGAGCACTGCACGGGCTTCATATTTCAGCCCGCGCTCAATTAACAACCCTGTAACACTGATTGCAGAATCCCGCCCCCAGGATTCACAGAACCAATGATAGCCGGCAAATATCTCGTCTCCATGGCAAAATGCATCCGATGCACATTCCAGCCAGTCAGGGAAGGTTGGCGGAGATTTTGCACGCGGAACGTCCTGCAAAAAATCTTTATTTCCTATGCATCGGAATGTGACAGTGGAATCCCGCACACTGCCCTGGAAAATTCCCGGGGAGTGGAGATCTTCAACCGATTCGTACCCCCTTTCATGTTCCTGCTGGTACCAGAGATTCCGGTAGGTATCAGGACGTGGTTCATAGGAAAGATCCCCTTCAAAGAGAAGATTACCCCACCGGACACCGTTGCGTTCCTGCATGCAGTCCGGATGCGGATCTCTGAGAACTTCATGAACAGACCGATCGGTAATAAGTGGGCGAATCCACAGATCTGTATCTCCCGTTATATCATACACGACCGTGAGGTTCCCGTCAAATGTAATCGTTTTTTTTATGATGATGTCGCCAATCATATAGATCCACGATGGCGGATATGCAGAAAACGCGTGGAGGTACCGGAGTCCTGCAGAATTGGGTGCCCCCAGATAATGCTGCGAGGAGAACCGGTTCCCGTCTGCCATTTCATCAAGTCCGGCAAGGAAGAGCCGCCCGTTATCAACAAACAGCCCGTGATATTTTCTGGTGTTACCACTTACTGTCGAGGAAGAATATGCATGACCCGATGTCATTAAAAATTCAAGATTCCGGGCAACACCGGGTATCTGGACCTCCCGCCCGTACTGAAACACCATCCGCAACTCCTTTAACTATCCACAAGTTCCCGGTATACCTCTAAGGTCTTTTCAGATGCAATTTCCCAGGTAAATTGCTCTGTCACACGATTCCTGCCGTTCTTTCCCATGGTTGCAGCAAGATCAGGACGTTTCAGGATATCGATAACATATTCTGCAATATCCAAAGGATCATACGGGTTGATATGATAGCCACAGATCCTGTCGCCGGTTGGAATCACCTGCTCGCGAAAACCGGACGTACCACGTGCCCCGACTACTACAGGTTTTCCCATCGACATTGCCTCGGTACAGACAATGCCAAACGGTTCATATTTTGACGGGAAAACACAGACATCGGAGGCAGCATAATAGAGGAGTCGTTCCTCTTCCGGCACTAACCGGAAGTGCAGAATAACGTTTTCCTCGATGTGCAGATCAAGCACCATCCGACTAAGCATCTGATCCGTCTCCCCGATGCCAAGGAGGACAAGTTTTGCATCCGGGACCTCCTTTATGATGTGTTTCATCGCCAGAACAAGCGTGTCAGCTCCTTTCACCCAGGTAAGCCTTCCGATGAAGAAGATCATAGGTGATGATCCAACCCCGATCTTTTCCCGGAATGCCTCCACTTCCCGAGGCGAAAAACGCGTGGCATCGTATTTCTTCTCGTCGACGCCATTATGAATCACCCGTATCTTCTGATTAGGATACCTAAAGCTCACGAGGTCATCCCGCATTGCGTAACTGACCGTGACAATGCGATCTGCGATTATGGCTGAGAGGCCCTCAATATCTTTAATGGTAGGTGATCCGACCGGGTTTCTTCCCTGTTCCGTTGAGTGGAAGTGAAATACAAACGGAAGACCCAGGTTTCGCCGGGCGATTATACCGGCAAGCGCGGCGAGCCAATCATGGGAAACGAGCAGATCGTAGTGCTGGTTGTCCTTCAGGACCAGGCTGTTTACTAACTTTGACGCAGAGAGCATGTTATACAAAATAGTCTCAGCAAAAAACTCCTGCCCGTTATCATCCCAGGTCTTCACCTCGTCAGGGTTAATAATGGAAAAGATAACGGAAAATTTCATGAGCTGGGGGCGGTGAACATCAACTCCCGACCATGTATCTGATGTAGGATCATTGCCCCTGTTACGCGAAAAAACCGACAGGGAATGTCCTTTGCTGATCAACTGGCGGGAAATCTCCGTGGCGTATGTCCCCAGACCTCCCCGGAAAAAAGGAGGGAATTCATCGACAAAACAAGCAATGTTCATGCAACCACACGGGAATAGGTCTCGGTTACTTTCTTTCCTATCGGGCCCCACATGAATACCCGTTCAACTTTCTTCCTGCCCTTTTTTCCCAGTGCGATTGCCTGTGATGGTTCGTCCATGATCGTGTTGATCCCCCATGCAAGCGAGCCAGGTTCGGGTTCCACCTTCAGACCGTCAACAAATGTGTCGATGTTTTCAGAAAGCCCGCCGACATTGGATGCAACAACCCCTTTCTCGGCGCTCCATGCTTCCAGAAGAACGAGACCGAACGGCTCGTTCCTGCTTGGGATTACCACGAGATCGCAGGCATTCAGGAGGCGGATATATTCCGAATCCGGAATGTAACCGACAAAATTTGCCGGGAGATCCCGCGCCCTCTCCATTAAAAACTGGCGCATGTCTCCCTCTCCTGCAACGATTAACTTCGCATCCCGGTGGTTCTGGCACACGATTTTCATTGCCTCAATAAGGAGGTCAGGGCCTTTCTGGTAAACCAGTCTGCCTATGAAAAGGATAAGCGGAGCGAACGGATGGATCCCGTATGCCTGCTTCACTTCACCAGCGTCGATCTCTGCACGGAACTGGCGCGGTACTATCCCGTTGGGTACTACATCACACTTCCAGTCTGGCACGTTATAGAGGTGCATGACCTCGTTTTTGAGCGTAGCCGAAACTGCGGTGACCCTCTTTGCAATCAGCCCCCCGTACCACTCCTTCCCGGATATCTCCTTATATTCCCACCAGTCCCCGAACTGGTTACCATTCCTCCCGTATTCTGTTGAATGGTAGGTAAGAAGGGTATTCCGGTCTTGAAGGACGTGGAGTGCCTGGACTGCATGCCAGTCATTGAAATGGAGGTAATCAAATCTCTGGTCTCTATCGAACCTCTGGAAGTTTTCTACCATCCCCCGGCTCATACTATCGCAATACTCCACAATGTTATTGCCATGAGGCTGGCAGTAATGATAGCGGACTTCGCTGATTATCTTGGTCCTGTACCTGGCCACGGGTGAAGTAGTGGACTTCATGGTTCTTTGCCAGGGTCTCTGCAAGATGGGTTGCAGCACTGGCAAGTCCCCCTACGCGCTCGGCGTACAGTGATTCCCAGCAGAATATGGCTATCTTAAACGACTCCACAGGTGTTCCCTCCACCGGCAAACAAGGTCTGTAAATTCCTGTCGTTCCGTGCAGTCCCGGATGCTGTCAGCAAGGTCTGTATCACCGAGTGCCTCCTTGATCCAGCGGGTAAAGTCCCCCCGCTCCAGGTGGTACTGGAAAGAGTCACCAGGCACGATGGACAAAAGTTCGCAGAACTGGTCAAGGCTGTATGCCGTATGACCGATAAAACCGGAAGGAGAACTGAAATGGAAAGCAGTTTCCGGGGACAGTATGCGCAGTGTCTTTGCTGCCTTTCGATTTTTCGTATATCGTAGCGCCCGTTCCTCATAATCTGCGAGAATTCTCATGTATGTTCTGAAAGCTTCCTCTCCTGCAAGATAACAGAAATATGAATGCACTTCGCCGCAGGAACCATACTTTGATGCCATATAGTAAAAGTGATCGCTCGTCTGGAGATAGCGCCAGAACTGTTTGTCCTTCGCATAAACGTGGGCAGCCTCAAGGGCATGGAACGCCGTCCGCTGCTTATCGTTTCCCATCCATGCGGATGTGTCCTTCTCGATATCAGCCCATGAAATTGTCTCATGAACATCGATCGTTCCGACTGGTGAATAATCCGCAAGCACCTTTGAGGGCAGCACCGCAGGAACATCCTGTGCTGACAGTTCCCCGGGAAGATGCCGCATGAATTCGAAGATACCGGTTTCCGGCCATAAATGCTCCCCAAAGGATTCGTAGTCTAAAAAGACATTCACGACATCACCTGTCGACTGTGCCACCCATCGTGCATAGGTATCCGCCTGCAGGGGATACTTGTCCCATGAACGGTTGGTGAACCGGAACGCAATATCATCTGACAAACTTATATTCCGGAGGAGTACGGGAATATCTCTGCAGGTATACAGATAATTGGGGCTCCTCCAATCGAGAATTCGGTCTACCCCCTCGGTAAAAGTCCCGCAAAATCCCATGTCTTTGATGCAGTCTGCAATTCCGTTATTGAAGGTGAATTCCGTATTTTCAAAAACGCCCGGATCTACATGAAATAATTCATGCATAAGGGTGGTATGCATCCTGACCTGCTCAACAAATTCGGTTTTATCGTGAAAACAGCTTGCAATACTATGGTAATATGTCTGGCCGAGGATCTCTGCATTCCTGTGCCGGGCGACCTGCTCGAACAAGGCAAGAGCGTCCGGGCTCCATTTTTCGAGTTGTTCGATAAGGGTGCCGGAAAATGAAAACGCACAGGAAAAATCCTCGTCAAGCATATCCAGTATCATCGATGTTGCGGGTATGTAGCATTTTTCTGCGATACGGAGGAGAAGGTCACGATTAACTTCGTCAAAATACAGATTTGCTATATCTTTTTTCTTCACTTTTGGATCCGGCGCAAAGTTCCTGTTCAGCCGGTACGGCTGGTGCACTTCGAATCCAATCGACAGTGCTGGCATATCTTCATTCAATCCTCCATGAAAGACTGGTTCAGGAGTCCTTTGTCAAAACCCTGGAATGTCTGGTGCCCTCTGCCATGTTTCTACCAAGATAAAAAATCCGAGAAACTCCGTAGGGGTCTTTACAGTGTGAATCCTGTTCCTTAGTCACTGGGAAAGATACGAGTGAGAAGAGATATAATTTCTCTTTGTTTACACTTTTTGAAACATGAAATATTTTTCATTTGAATGCAATCGAAAAATCGGGCAGGTTTTCCGATTAAAACCGGTCTGCCACGAACGCAGTGGATGAAAGAATGTCGCCAAGTCCGGTTGTCTTCTGGACGTTGTGTGAGATGTATGTTGGGACGAGCACTACTACTCGATCATCCATCCTGAAAATACCCGGTGTTTCATCCGGGCCAAACACCTGCCGGGCAGCAGCATATGCCAGAAGACCATCCCGAGACAGTACCAGTTCTCCTGATCCCGCTGTATCGGCAGTCACCCGTGCAGCGAGGAGGAGAGCATTCCGGGATACTTCCGGCTTGGAGGTTTCGGATTTAAGGATAAGAATATAATACCCGAAGGCATGCAGATGAATCCGGGGTACACTAAAAGCATCTGCCAAGGCGATAGCATCACGCATGCATGCAACGGGAGAAGAAGGCAGTACAGCCGCTGATGCCGGATCACGCGCTCCCAACACTTGCATGAACACCCCTAGTTCCCGTTCATTAAGCCCGATGCTGTCAGTATAAGGAAGGATATGGCGAAATATCATTGATATCACGCCAGGGCCTGCCCCGGAGACGCATTCTACATGGGTCCGCATGAGAGGATGAACGCTGCGGATCAACCGGATCTGCTTTGCTGCGGTCACAAATTCCTGTTCTGTCCGCAGGTACTGGTAACCCGAGAGAAATGCACGCCGGCAGGCGCGTATCTGTTCCAGAAATGAATTCACTGATGCATCCGGGATGATTGCGGTGGATGAATCATGGACAGGAGACACGATGAACCGGTTCCTCCGGGGGACAACCCGGTCAGCAAGCGGCACCAGGTCCGGAGTGTATTCGAAGATCAGATGGATTACATCAGGACTATGGTTCGCTTCTTGTTCAAACGTCAGGGGAATGACTCCGGCATGCTTCAGCAGGGTGCAGGTCTGTGGGCCGGCACCGCGTACGGCACAGGTAACTGACGGGACGCCAAGTTTTCGCAGATGAACTGCAGCAATTCCTGCCTGGCCTCCCACAGACAGATTACCTGAACGGGAAAAAAATGCTGAAAGTATATGGTATTCTGATGGTTCACTGATGAATATTTCATCGGCAGCAGAAAATCTCATTGATTGTTTCAACCGGGGAAGTATCGCATCGAATCCCGGTATGGCATGCTGCTCAAAGGATCTCAGCATATCGGGTGTTACCTGAATAATGCGATCGATATTGGCATTGAACCCGGTAATTACCGGGTCCAGCTGCGGTTTTTGTACAGACTGGTACAAGTCCTCCCACAGGCCAGTGTTCAAAAAAATGTCACCTCTCCGCACGCAACGGTAAGACACCGGAAGATTTGATAGAAATATTCAATTTTCACTTTTGCTCTTCTTTCTTATTCCAATAGTATTAATCATACTATTAACCACATTAACATCAGGGAGATAAAACACCCATGGCCGACCCTGTTGACCGACTGGCGGAGAAATTCCCCCATGTCCCGGAACGGTTATCGGGTCTCATCGATCTGGCATACAATCTCTGGTGGAGCTGGCACCCGGAGGCACGTGTACTCTTTAAGCAGGTCAACCAGCAGGCATGGAAAAAAAGTATTCATAATCCCGTTAAAATGCTTCAGGAAATCCCTGCTGAATTTTTTAACAATCTTCTTTCAAATCCGGAATACCTGCGCCGTTATGATATCATTATGAACCGTTTTCACCAGTACATGACAACCCGGAATGGCTGGTTTTCGGAAGAATACCCAAAAGGGAGATCACTTACGATTGCATATTTCTCTGCGGAGTACGGTCTCCACCACTCGCTTCCCTTTTATGCCGGGGGACTGGGATTCCTGGCCGGTGACCACTTAAAGGAATGCAGTGATCTCGGTGTTCCCCTGGTAGCGGTGGGATTCATGTACTCGGAAGGATACCTCCACCAGCATATTCGTCCCGATGGCTGGCAGGATAATATCACTGAAGTTTTGGATCGCGACGCAGCACCAATTCTCAGGGTTCTGAATGGTTCCGGAGACCAGATGGTGATACAAGTCCCATTCATTGAACCACCCATATATGTCGCCGTCTGGAAAGTTGACGTGGGCAAGATTCCCCTCTATCTGCTTGATACTGATATTGTTGCAAACACTCCTGAAAACAGGACCATCTCCCATCGCCTGTACACAGAACAGCCTGAACAACGTCTGCGCCAGGAAATAGTACTCGGGATTGGGGGACGAAAAGTACTCAATGATCTGGGAATAGAGTTTTCAGCACTGCACCTCAATGAAGGGCATTCGGCGTTTGCCCAGCTGGAGCGGATCAGGGAGCGGGTGGAAAAAGGGAGGACATTCAGGGATGCCCTGGCACAGGTAAAAGGAACTTCGGTCTTTACCACCCACACGCCGGTTCCTGCAGGGAATGATGTATTCCCAACCGAACTCATATGCAAATATTTCGGCAATTATTGCAATCAGCTTGGCATCGACCAGGATACCTTTTTCCAGCTCGGCCGCAATTGTGCCTCACAGACCGGGTTCAACATGACGGCGTTTGCACTCCGGACAACCGGATACCATAACGCTGTATCAAAGAAACATGGCATGATTGCCCGCAGGATGTGGCACTGTATATGGCCTGACCTGCCGGAACAGGAAATTCCCATTGACCATATAACGAACGGGGTCCACATTCCGACATGGCTGAATCCCCGTATGGAAATGCTCTATTCAGACTATTTCGACTCCACCGATCCTCACTGGCAGATCAACCACGACATGCCGGAGATCTGGCAGATGATTGATGAGATACCGGATAAGGAAATCTGGGAGGTTCATAAATGGCTGAAACAAAAACTCCTCAACAGAATCCGGGAAAGAAAGCGAATCAAGTGGGAGACCCATTTAAAGGAACCCAGTAACCTTGTCGCAGACGGCCTGATGCTCAATCCCTCAGTTCTCACTATCGGGTTTGCCCGTCGTTTTTCCACCTACAAACGGGCAGATCTTATTTTTTACGATCCAGCCCGTCTCCAGCGGATCCTGAATAATCCCTGGCGCCCTGTGCAACTGCTCTTTGCAGGAAAAGCGCATCCTGCAGATTATGAAGGGAAATTAATTCTCCAGCGGATTTATCAATTTGCCCAGCAACCGGATTTCGGTGGCAGGATCGGGTTCGTCGAGGATTATGGGGAACAGATGGCCCAGTATCTCGTTCATGGTGTGGACGTCTGGCTCAATAATCCAATTCCCCCAATGGAGGCCTGCGGGACAAGTGGCATGAAGGCTTCATTAAACGGAGTCCTAAACCTGAGTATTCTTGACGGGTGGTGGATTGAAGGATATAATGGGAATAATGGCTGGGCATTTGGCGATGAAACGCCACCTGGATCGCGGGATGCATCGGACGCTGCTGCTCTTTATACCCTGCTTGAAAAAGAAGTAGTGCCACTGTACTATTCTGCTTCTATTGACGGAATACCCCACGGCTGGGTAAAGAAAATGAAAGAGACCATAAAAAGTAACAGCGCGGCATTCTCAGCCCGCCGGATGGTCAAAGAATACGTAAATAAATACTATCCTTCGCTTCTCTCCTGTGCGGAAAACGAGTGCCGCTTCACTTCCCTGTAATAAAATGGAAATGTTTTTCATTGACCGATCTCCCGCAGAAGGGGAAGTGCCAAACCGATGACGAACACCGGAGCAGTGCGGAGACAGGATCAACCCGAATATCTCCCGACCTGCTCCGTCTTGTTTCCGTGAAAAAAGGCAGGACTCGATCCGGGATGATGGCTGAGGAGATAAAAACCGTACAACACGATAATTCACGCTCCAGAATCTGATAAAAGTTTTTGGTAAAAAGCACGGTCAGCACGATGTACCTCAATAAGAGAACCATGCCACAGAGAATGTGAGTGGAGATCTTCTTGTTTTTTTCGACAGGTGTCTTAGTCAGGTGCTGGACCGGATTCGTTTCAGGTCATACCACCCCATTCCCAATAATGCAGGTCCTGTCAAAATAAAAATGAAAGAATGAACCCCGTAGACCCATGTCTCAAATCCGGAATTATTGGAAAATAAACCAGCCAGAAGAACTGGCACACCAGACCGAAAATGGCAAGTCCTGCGCTGCCCTTTCACCTGGCTTGCCGTTCCGGTTTGCCACGAAGTACGGTCATCCCAAGATGTCCATGAGTTCCAAGAAGCAGGAACTACCTGCCTACGATCCCCGTGGAATCAAAATTTTCGCGGGTTAAATTTTTTTGGTGATTCCTTAATTAGAGCCACTACTATAAACTAACTTAACGTGGCGAACAGAGGATGAACCTGAGTGAATTGGCACAATATATCGGGGATGAGGGGAAAGCCGAACAGGCATTAATCG
>Ga0105103_10001838_pt1 | contig 11281 bp, 7 predicted proteins | sample PPLLaktember2015_2_FD_79107 | JGI IMG/M metagenome (GOLD analysis project Ga0105103, IMG submission 79107) | Freshwater sediment microbial communities from Prairie Pothole Lake near Jamestown, North Dakota, USA - PPLs Lake P7 Core (6) Depth... | ecosystem: Environmental > Aquatic > Freshwater >...
CATGAAAACAGACCTACTCAGAAAGATCGAAGACAAATCCTTCATCGTCGGCGTTATCGGATTGGGTTACGTTGGATTGCCGCTTCTGCTTACGTATGTGGAGAAGGGATTCAAGGCGATCGGATTTGACATCGATCCCAAGAAACCGGAGTTCCTCGCGAAGGGTGAAACGTACATCAAGCACATTCCATCGGACCGCATTGCGAAGGCAATGGCGACGGGGAAGATGGTCGCAACAAATGACTTCGGTCGCCTGAAGGAGTGTGATGGAGTACTGATCGCAGTTCCGACCCCGCTCAACGCCAACCGTGAGCCGGACATGACGTACATTGTTTCGAGTGCCGAGGCGATCGTCCCGCATATGCGAAAGGGACAGATCTTCGTTTTGGAATCATCGACCTATCCCGGCACGACCGATGAGGTAATGGTCCCGATCCTTGAGCGCAGCGGGTTGAAGTTGGAGAGAGATTTCTACGCTGCCTTTTCGCCGGAGCGGGAAGATCCAAACAATCCGGATTTCCACACCGCCAATATTCCGAAAGTTGTCGGCGCCACATCGCCGGATGGTCTGGCCGTCGCGGACAAGCTGTACGGACAGATCATTGTGAAAACAGTCCCGGTGTCGAGCACACGGGTTGCCGAATCGGCGAAGCTTCTCGAGAACATCTTTCGGTCTGTGAACATCGCCCTTGTGAATGAACTCAAAGTCGCATTCATGAAGATGGGGATCGACGTATGGGAGGTCATTGAAGCAGCGAAGACGAAGCCCTTCGGATTCATGCCGTTCTATCCCGGTCCGGGTTTAGGCGGACACTGTATCCCCATTGATCCATTCTACCTAACCTGGAAAGCGCGCGAGTACGGCGCAACGACGAAATTCATCGAGCTCGCCGGCGAGATCAACACGTCGATGCCCGATTATGTCGTGACGCGGTGTATGGAAGCGTTGAATGAAGTGGGGAAGCCGTTGAAGGGTTCGAAGGTGCTGTTGTTGGGACTGGCCTACAAAGCCAACATCGATGATCTCCGTGAGTCTCCGACCTTCCATCTCTTTGAGAAGCTGGAAGACCGGGGAGCCATCGTTCACTACAACGATCCGTACATTCCGGTCATTCCCCCGACCCGCGAGCACAAGCGCTTCATGGGGCGGGCCTCACACGAGATCACGAACGACTACGATCTGCTCGTTGTGGCGACGGGACACGACGTGTACAAAAGCTATGATTTCACGAACATCACCGCGCCCATCGTGGACACGAGGAACATTGTGAAGAAAAGCGGCGGGCTGGTGGTGAAGGCGTAGACTGAACTGTTGGACAAACTTCAGTTTGTCCTAGGGGCGATTCTCACATTAACAGGAATACCAAGACGCACGCTCAAATGCGACATGCCGTGGACGAGAAGCAAGTCGAAATTTATAGGCAGATGACGCCGACGCGGAAGTGGCAGACATCGGTCAGCTTGTATTGGTCCGCGCGGGTGTTGAAGACGGCATTCCTCCGGCAGCAGCACCCGGAATGGACTGAACGCATGATTCGTGACGAGGTCAATCGGCTCTTCGCTCGTGAACATGAATGAAGACCTTTTTCTTCTGTTCATCGTGCCGCTCAACCGCGCCAAGATAGCGTATATGGTCACGGGTTCGGCAGCGGTCACCGTGTATGGTGAACCACGATTGACGAATGATGTGGATATCGTGCTCTCGATCAGCCAGGGCGATGTAGATCTGCTCTCGACCTTGTATTCGAATGAGATGTTTTACTTCCCGCCAGTGGATGTGGTTCATCAAGAGCTCGTGCGCTCAAACGGAGGCGGATTCAACGTCATCCATCACGAGACCGGCTTCAAAGGTGATTTCTATGTAGCGCAGGATGCCCTTCATCGCTGGGGAATGGAGCGCAGAAGCTGTGTAGACATCTCTGGCGAGCAAGTGTGGTTGGCGCCGCCAGAGTATGTCATCTTGAGGAAGCTGCAGTTTCACGAGGAGGGCGGAAGCGAAAAGCACTTGCGTGATATTCAAGGGATATTGAGAATCTCCGCGGGCCTCCTTGCCACTGGTGCGTTGATGCAATGGGTCCATGAACTTGGACTGACTGAGACCTGGAAGAAGGTCGCTCGCTGAGCGATGCCGCGATTGGAGGTCAATAGAGCACATATGAAACAGGCCCTTTACTTAATAGTGCTGCTCCTTCTTATGTTCTCTGTTGGAGCCCGGGCACAATCGCGCGAGCAGTTGAAAGCGCAAGCAGAGGCGCAATTGCGCCAATTGTCCCCGGAGGAGATTCAGGCGAGGCTCCAGGAATACGGTATCAGCATGGAAGAGGCAACACGGCGCGCGTCGGAATTCAACATCAGCCTTGAAGAATTCCTTTCGCGTTCGAAGGTTTCCGCTCAACCAACTGCAATTGAACCTGCGCCGAAGCACAGTGAGTCGGTCAAGGCTGTGTTCCCAACATTTGGCACGACTCCAGCTGGCAGAGCTCAACTACGTGCCGATACGATTCCGGGATTCGAGGGACGGATACCGTTATCCCTCACCCCGTTTGGCTACGATGTATTCCGCCTTGCTCCATCCACGTTTGAACCTGTATTGAACGTCCCAACCCCGGTTTCGTATGAACTCGGACCAGGCGACGAGATCGCACTGACAATGTGGGGCGAAACAAAACTTAACTACCAATTGACTGTCAATCGGGAAGGGAATCTCATCGTTCCAGAAGTAGGACCTGTGAGCACTAATGGAATGACGATCCAACGATTCCGCGAGAAACTGTTATCCCGCATGTCAACGGTTTACTCAGGACTGCGGTCGGGTGCGGCCAATGCTAATACCTTTCTTGACGTATCGCTCGGAAAATTGCGCACGGTCCAGGTTTATGTCTTGGGCGAAGTGACGAATCCGGGCGGCTATTCGCTCTCTTCGATGGCAACGGCGTTTCAGGCGCTATATTTGTCCGGAGGACCGACAATCCGCGGTTCATTGCGCAAAGTGAGCGTGATTCGTGGAAAGAATGAGATGACTTCGCTCGACTTCTACGACTATCTCGTAAGGGGCGATCGGTCACACGACCCACGCCTCCAGGACGGAGACATCGTCTTTGTGAATAAGGTCGATCGGCGCGTTGCCCTGGTTGGGAAGGTCCTTCGGCCTGCTGTCTACGAATTGCATGCGGGACAGACACTGGGCGAGCTCGTGGCTCTTGCTGGTGGTGTTTCATTTGACGCATTCACCGACAGGATTCATATTGAGCGTATCGTTCCGTTCGACTTGCGGAAGCTCTTCGAACGAAATATCCTCGATATCGATGTGCGATTTGAATCCGTCGCCCAACTGATGGGAAGCGTATTGGTGCCGGAGGATGGCGACGTTGTGACGATTCGAAGAATCAGCGACCTTCCACAAAGTCGCGTGACGATCGTTGGAAATGTTACGAATGCAGGTCGATATGAATGGCGTCCCGGAATGCGGGTTGCCGATGCCCTGCGAGCAGCAGATAGCCTCAAACCCAACACGTTCATGGAGCGTGGAAGCATATTCCGCATATTGCCCAATCTCCGCCGAGAAGTGATTGCGTTCAATCCGCGTCGGGCTTTCGCCGGGGATTCATTGGAGAATGTGCTCTTGAAGAACGAAGACGAACTCCACCTGTATACGGAAAGCCAGTTCTTTCCTGAACACATGGCGTACGTCTGGGGAGCCGTTCGCTCACCCGGTTCGTACCCACGCAACGAGAATATGAGCGTCGCCGACCTTGTCGTGCTCGCGGGAGGATTGCGGGAGGATGCGGTGTATGCGGGCTGGGAATTGTCCCGCATGGAAACGACGAAGGTGGGCGTTTTCAGCAAAGTGATGAAGCTGTCTGTGGGCCGCGAGTTCTGGACCGACAGTTCTGCAGGGACTCTTCTCTCCGATCTCGACGTGCTGAATATCCCGAGTGATCCGCGGTACTCCACACCCAGGACCATCCGTGTCAGCGGCTACGTGATGTATCCTGGAACCTACACGATCCGCTATGAAGGAGAACGGATCACAGATATTCTCGCTCGGGCGGGAGGACTTCGGCCGGGGGCATACCTCGAAGGGTCTCGATACTTTCGTCGATTGAACGGAGCTGGTCAAATCCCGATCGATTTTGACCAGGCAATTGCAGACCCGACCTCTGAATCCAACATCGCGATAAAGGATGGCGACTCCTTGAGCATCGCCCAGATCGAGAACGTGGTCTACATTCGAGGGGAGGTCTTCACGCCGATGGCTGTGTTGCATGAGGCTGGTGGAAGTCTTTCTCACTATCTGCAGCAAGCCGGAGGATTGAAGGAATCAGCTGACGAGGACAGGGTGTTCGTCATCCTGCCCAATGGCCGAAAGTGGGAACCAGGATGGTTCATCGTCCCGGATCCTGACATCCTTCCTGGAAGCATCATTCATGTTCCTGCGATACCGGAAAAGGAAGACAATTCCTTGCCCGTGCTGAGGGATTGGGCGACGATCGCCCTGAGCATCGCGACGATGGCTGTTGCACTCGTGCAGGTGACGCGATGACCATAGATGCGCAACCAAGAGACGGAAATCAGCAGGTCGGTGATGGCGCCAAAGACCGTTCTGCCGTTGAGGTGCTGGGTCGCCTGATCAACCTCTGGAAATCCGTGCGTTCGGAGTGGAAGCGTATCGTTTTGTCGACTGTCGGAGTGACGCTCGTTGTCACCGCTTTGGCGTTCCTTATGGGGAACCGCTACGAGTCGACCCTGATCATCCTGCCGGAGCCGGAGAAGGGCAAGTTAGGGGGATTGGCTGGGCTTTCAGAATTGGCCGCGTTGGCGGGAGTGAATCTCGGCGACCCGAGTCTGATCAAACTTTACCCAGCTATGTTACGGAGCGAGTCGATCTTGCTTCCGGTTGTACAGCATCGTTACATGGTGGACGATGACTCTGCGGGTCTGACCCTGATTGACTACTGGAAGATCGACGGACAATCGGAAGCGCGGAAGGTGGAGCTGGGGCTCTTGCGTCTCCGAGAGGAATTGCAGATCAGTGCGGACGCACGAACGTCAGTGCTGACGATCATACTCGAAAGCTCTAACGCACAGCTCTCCGCGGATGTGTTGAATCGTCTTGCTGCAGAACTTGATTTCTTCATCCGAAACAAGCGAACGACAACAGCGTCTCAGCAGCGGAAGTGGATCGAAGGCCGGATGGTTGAGGTGCAGCAGGATCTTGCGGTCTCCGAGGACAAGTTGAGGGCGTTTCGAGAGCGCAACCGGATCACGACCGGATCGCCGCAATTGCTTCTGCAGCAAGAACGACTTGCGCGAGATGTGCAGATCAATGCGGCTCTGTATGTCGAACTGAAGAAGCAATATGAATTGATCCGGATCGAGGAGGTCAAAAACATACCCATCGTCAACATCCTTGATGCTGCACGTGCGGCCACGCGGCATACGTCACCCCGGCGGTCGCTCATGGCGATCGGAACGTTCATTGCCGCACTTGCAGGTTCGATCGTGTGGTTCGCGGGTGGAAATATGGTATGGCATGAATGGATCGCGCGCGTAAGCGCCGATCGTCGCTGAAGAAACAGCCACCAGCCTTGGATTGATTCGTGCTTCGTTGCTGACAAATGACGGACGATCCTGCGAGAATGATCACGTCGTATGATACCAGTTTCGCGCGGACACATTCGGGAGTTCCTCTCACTCAGCAGCGTACAGCTGGCCAATTCTCTCCTTCCGCTCATTACGATTCCATATGTTGTGCGCGTCATCGGGGCGGAAAAGTACGGAATCATCTCCTTCGCTGCGGCTGTTTGTGCGTATCTCTTCCTCGTCGTCGATTTCGGGTTTGACCTGACGGCAACAAGAGCCGTCGCCCGCAATCGTGCAGACCGCAGCGCCCTGGCGCGCATCTTCTGGTCAACGATCGTGGCAAAGGCGCTCCTGGCCGTCCTTGCCTTCGCAATCGCAGCACTGCTTCTCGGCGTCTCTTATGCAATTCAGGCAGAGGCAGCCGTTTTCACTTGGACATTTGTTGCAGTGTTTGGGAACATCCTCTTCCCAATCTGGTTCTTCCAAGGGATTGGGAAGTTCGGGATCTATGCCGGCCTAAACTTCCTCGTCCGGGCGGTAGCGACGGCTTTAGTGTTTCTGATCGTGCGCGCCGGAGAGGATTACGTTCTGGTGCCAATGAGTTATTCCGCCGGAAGCATCATCGCTGGCATGATGGGGTTCACATTTGCGATCAGGGAGGTAGGTCATGGGCGTGGAACCCTAGATCGGAATTCCATCGTGTCCGTGCTACGAGCCGGTTGGAGCATCTTCGTATCACGGGGGGTGATAAGTCTTTATACCACAAGCACGACGGTGATGCTCGGGTCGCTCACGACGGCAGTGAGCGTGGGATGGTTCACTGGGGCCAGCAAGATCGTCTACGCGATTCAAGCGCTTGTGCTTGTTCCGCTGAGCCAGCTTGCGTTTCCCGAGCTTGCCATACGCCTCAAGGAAGGAGGGGACGACGGGGTTAGGGCCTTGGCCCGGGCAAGCAGGTACTTTCTCGTTGCTTCGCTGCCCCTCTCGGCTGTGCTGGCGATCTTCGCGAAGCCCATCGTGGCGATTCTCCTTGGCCCGGGATTTGAGCCATCCGCATCTGTTCTCCTGATCCTGGCGCCGTTGCCGACACTGCTGGCAATGAGCAATCTGCACGGCATCCAAGGGTGTCTGAATATGAATCAGGAGAGGACATTCTTGGCAGTGACGGCCGGTGCAGGCATGTTAAGCATCACGCTGAACGCAATCATGATTCCCTTGGGAGGCGAGCGCGCAGCGGCGGCGGTGTGGGTCTTGACGGAGTTCCTTGTTGTTGTAGCGCTGGTCGCCACCCTTGCACGTCGGGGTGTGGTACCGCTCGCATGGATGCTCAGGCCATTTCGCAGGAACGCATCATGAGGTCGTTCGACTATCTCATCGTTGGCGCCGGTTTTTCCGGATGCATCCTCGCAGAGCGTATCGCTTCCGTTCTTGGAAGATCCGTGCTGTTGATCGATCGGCGCGATCACATCGGCGGAAACGCGGCGGATGTCATTGATGAGAATGGCGTTCTGATTCACCGCTATGGTCCGCATGCCTTTCACGCGAATGACAAAGGCGTATGGGACTATTTGAGCGCGTTCACTGCCTGGCACCTGTACGAGCACCGAGTGCGCGCCCAGGTTGGTGATACGCTTGTGCCCGTTCCGTTCAACCTTACGTCGATTCGAACACTCTTTTCATCCGACGTTGCGCGTTCCTACGAGCATGCGCTAGTGCAGGAAATCGGTGACGGCGGGAAGACGACGATATCTCAACTAAGGAATTCCGCCAATGCGCTCCTGAGAGAACTGGCTGAGTATATCTACGCCAATATCTATCTCGGCTACACGAGGAAACAGTGGGGATTAGAACCCGCAGCACTCGGTCCTTCGGTGCTCGCCCGCGTGCCAGTACTTGCCGGAACGGACGATCGCTATTTTCAAGACCGCTTTCAGGGGATTCCCGCGGAAGGATATTCAACGATGTTCGCGCGCATGGTCCGCCACCCGAGCGTAACCGTAGAGCTGGGGACGCACTATGACGATATCCGAGACCAGGTGAAGTCGGGCCGCTTGATCTACACGGGTCCCATCGACGAATTCTGTGGGCACAGCTTTGGCCTCTTGCCGTATCGAAGCCTCCGTTTTCGCTACCAGATGGAGCGGACGACATTCTTGCAACCCGTTGCACAGGTAAACTATCCGAATGCACACGAGTATACACGAACGACCGAATTCAAACACATGACGGGCCAGCGCAGCGACTGGACGACCATTGCCGTTGAGTATCCCGAGGCGCACATTCACGGGTCGAACGATCCGTATTATCCGATCCCGAGCGACACAAACCAGGCACTGTATGAACGATATCGGCGTGAGTCGGCACTGCTGGCGGATGATGCGGTGTTCGTAGGACGATTGGCAGAGTATCGATACTACAACATGGATCAAGTCGTCGCTCGCGCATTGCATGTATTCAATACGGCTATTCTTGGAAGGTAACGGGTGCAACACGCTGCAGTGATACTCACTCATAATCGGAAAGAAGTGCTGGTTCAGGCGATCCAAGGCATCCTCCGACAGACCAAACCGGTCGATCATCTCTTTCTCGTGGACAATGCATCGACGGATGGAACGTTTGAGCATCTTTGTGAAACCCTATTCCGCCCTGCGCCTGACGCCGAAGCCGGTTCTATACAGGCCGGTTGGTTCACGATCATGGAGGATGGAATCACGCGTGAGGTCTGCGCTTCGTATCTTCGACTGAACAAGAACTGTGGGAGCGCTGGAGGTTTCCAAGCAGGAATTCGGGCGGCATACGATGCTGGAGCGGAATGGATCTGGATCATGGACGATGATCTGATGCCCTATCCACACGCCTACGGGAGACTATGCAGAAGCATGGGTGAGGTGAAGTGCTTGTTGGCCGGACGGCACACCTTCGAGGGCGAGCGCGTGCAATGGCATGAGCGATTTGACCCCCGGACATTCACAACGGTTCCGGCGCGCGAGCGCCTTCCCGACGGAAGTTGTTATGCAAACACATGTTGTTTCGAAGGACTTGTGCTTCATCGAACCGTCATAGAACGCGTGGGCGTTCCTGATGAACGGTTCTTCATCGTCAGTGATGATACGGAGTATGGAGATCGAATCGCACGCGAGTATCAGATCCTGTCATTGCCCGATGTGCTCTACCGAAGGCTCGTGAGCACAACGGCCGCGCAGCGTTCAATACTGCGCACGGGATTCCGCCGCATAGAACGTTACGCCGCGTGGAAGACATACTACGGGACGCGCAACGTGTTCCTCTTGTCCTCCTGCACTGGTTATCCAATTACTGTGAAGATAGTGGTGAGATTGCTTTGGCTGATCATCTCACCCTTCTTCTATCTCGATGAGAAACCCGGGACCCGATTTCTCCTTGGTTTGCGCGGGATTCGCGACGGTGTTCGTCATGCATTTGGACGCATGCCGGCCTGACACTAGTAACATGGCAGCAGTTCTGGAAATACTGCTTTTCTCACGGTTGTTCATCGACCTGGTATCGATGGAAAGCGGGTGGGGGATTGGATGGGCCGTGGTTGCGGTGCTTGCGTATGCCGTTGGCAAACTGAAGCACCGGAACATAAACGCGTTCGACCGGGTGGTGATCGCGTTCGTGCTGGCGGGAACGGTGAGCGCGCTTGCCAATCTGACGTATGCGGTTGAGACGTTGTCGTTTACGTCGAAGTACATTGTCCCAGTCATGATCGGTTCCCTCGTGGCGGATTCCGGGTATCAACCAACGCGTCTTGGAAACATCGCCGTGGCCGTGTATGCTCTGCTTGTTGCCGCGATGCTGCTCGAGACTTTTCGCGCAAGTGCCTTTGATCTCCTGTTCATCAGTGAGAACAAGAATGTCCTGATTTCAAACATCCATGCACTCAGTCAAGGGCTCGTCAAGGTAGTGCTCTTCGCGCTGATCGCACGACCGGTCATCCGGATTCTGCGCCCAGAGTGGATGCTTTTCCCGCTCATAACGGTCGACATACTCGCCCCGCAAGTGCGTTCGTCCATCCTAGGGCTTGGCGGCATCTATCTCATTTTGATGTTCGAGGGATCTCGTCGAATGCGCGTGGTCCTGGGTCTCATGATCGCGATTCTGGCGGTCATGTTTGGCGGCTTGATCATTGAGTCCATGGTCCGATTCCAGAACATTGGAGAACTGACCATCGATGCGTTCAGTGCAGGACGCGTGGCGATCTGGGAGACCTATCGCCAAACCATGACACTCAAGAACTGGTTCTTCGGTCAAGGGGTCGTCTTTCTCTCCTCGGAAGAAACCCTGCTCCAGCTCTCATTGCACAACGATATTCTGCAATTCCTCTTTTCGTACGGGATCATCAGCATGGTCATCCTCTCGACAATGCTCTGGCGATTGGTAAGGCAAACGCCGCTCTCGCGACGTGAGCGACGCATGTTCCTTATTCCGGCCCTGTTGATGATCATGACGAACGGCATGCTCTTCCACCAGAACACAGCATTTCTCTTCGCTGCACTGGGGCTCAGACTGCGTGCTGTGTCGCCAACGCAAGTAGCAGATACGCCGGCTGCCGACTCCGCGGATTACATCAAAACGTCTTGAGATGAGCCACCTTCCCCCGCGCCCACATGTCCTCATGATAGGCCCGCTGCCTCCTCCGACGGGAGGGGTGGCGGTCAATTTGGAGAATGTGACTCGAGCTCTTCATGAGCATTGTGTGCTGTTTGTGCACAATACCGCTTCTGGCGACCGGGCCGAACGGATCGGACAGATCACCGCTCGGGATGTTTTCATGAGTGCCAGGGCGATCGTTACTTTTCCTTTCGCAATACGCCGCGCACATCCTGATATCATTCATATTCAGCTGACGCCGGACACTGGATTCTTCAGAGATATCATTCTCTTTTTCCTCGCATACCTGTCCAGACGCAAGATCGTCGCTCATACACATGGGAATGTCGGTGCTTCGTCATCACTATTTCGCCGGAGCAACTCAATGCAACGAGGGTTCCGCTGGGTCTTGCGGTGCGCGAATCATGTCATCACCCTGGCTCCGTCACATGCCGTGGAAGTGAGTTCCTACGGCATTGAGTTATCTCGTATCACACCGATACCCAATATGGCGCTGCAGCCGGAGTCAGAACGGCAAAGGAGCCCGTCCTCAGCGACGACATTCCTCCATTTGGGACGGATCACTCGCGAGAAGGGGGTGGAAGATCTTGTCGATGCTGCGGCCATCGTCCGCCGTCACCATACATCGTTCAGGCTTGTGTTGGCGGGCCTGCCGGCAGTGGAGGGATATCTGTCGCAGCTGGAGGCGGAGATCGAACGCAAGAAGCTTCGGGATTATGTCGTGTTCGCAGGTTACGTCAGCGGATCCACGAAGCAGAAGTGGATGCAGGAATCCGACGTGTTAGTGCTTGCTTCGCACAGCGAAATGCTTCCCGTGGTGATCTTTGAAGCGATGGCCGCGGGATTACCCGTGATCGTGACGGATACCGGATGTGTCCGAGAGTACCTCAGCAATGGGGACGATTCGCTCATTGTCGAGCCGCATTCGCCTGAGACACTTGCTGTTGCGATGATGAAGATGATCAATGATCCCCCCTTGCGACAACGTATGGGCAGGATGAATCAGAACCGATATGAACAGTCATTCTCTGAACGTGCATTGGTAGAACGGTATCTTGGGGTGTAC
>Ga0105103_10001839_pt1 | contig 11277 bp, 10 predicted proteins | sample PPLLaktember2015_2_FD_79107 | JGI IMG/M metagenome (GOLD analysis project Ga0105103, IMG submission 79107) | Freshwater sediment microbial communities from Prairie Pothole Lake near Jamestown, North Dakota, USA - PPLs Lake P7 Core (6) Depth... | ecosystem: Environmental > Aquatic > Freshwater >...
ATTCCGGGTTATACTGTCTTCGTTAATCAACGGTGCAACAAATGGAATTCCGTTCTTTTGACAGTATTTTGACACAATATTAACATTATCAGGTATAAATGGGCCAATAATAAGTGATGGGCCAATTTTATCAACGTCAATTAATATTGATTTGACCTTGTTTGTATCGCCATCAGTATCGAATGAATATAATTGGATATTTGCTCCTTGCTGCTTTAATGAATCAATTGCGAGTAATAAACCTTCATAAAACTCAACAGACCGCCTACCTCTGAACGAGTTTTGCTTTGGTTGAACTGATCCTTCATCTATTATATCACTGAATTCAGATGTGTCAACCACATACATATCTGATGTGTAGAATGGCAGCATTAAAACCAATTTTATGGGAAGCTTACCCGAAATACTGGCAATTGAATCACATTCCTCTTTACTAAATTTTGGTAATTCGTATGAAATCGCAATTGAATCGTCATGAAATTCTGTTAGTCCGAGAATATCAAATGGTTGAGACGGAATAATGATTGTCTGTCCGGGTTTTAGTCCCCAACGTAACTCCTTATTGGCACTAATAATAGCCGCTACAGGGACTTTATTTTCTCGGGCAATAATATACAAGGTATCTCTGTCTTTTACTTTATATTGTGTCCCGGCAATGCTTTGTGCAGTAATTACTGCAGGAGGTATTGACCCTGTGTAATTTTTTGGCATTTTTAAAACTTGTCCGGGCTGCAAACCTTGTCGTGCCGATGGGTTAAAAAGATAGATCACATCAACAGGTACATTGTATTTCTGATGCACATAATAAACAGTTTGCTGAGGTTCAACAGTATGATAAAAATATTCTTCCTGTTTCTTAGTGGGTGTTGATTGTATAGTTGCATCCTTACCATAAGCGGGTATTCTCAATGCTTGTCCTTCAGAAAGAACATCAAGTGATATGCCCGGATTAGCTTCTTTAATATCTGAATCTTTTACCCCGTATGCTTTGCTTATTGAGTACAAAGTATGCCCTTTCTTTACAGTGTGCACAAAATATACCTTTCCCTGGAAAATTACTTTTGCAGTGCTCTTTTCAACAGGAGTGGCTTCAAATTGCGCATGAACAGGAATAATGAGAAAAATAAATACAAATAGAAGAAATAATTTATAACCCGGATATTGATTAATGCCTGTCATCAGGATAGTGTAATAGTTTAATTTATTAATAGTCTGGTTTTATAACAACAGATAGGACCAAAGTTAATAATTGAAATGCCAGTTGGCTTATAATTTTGTAAGAAAGTTAGTGATATTTGTTTCAATCCTTTTCTCTATTTTATCTGTTTCAGCTTTATTAAATTTTTCGCCAGTAATATTTTCATATAACTCAATATAGCGGTCGCTGATTTCACAAATAAATTCTTCACTCATTTCGGGTACTTTCTGACCGTGCTGTCCCTGAAACCCTTTTTGTATTAACCACTGACGGACAAATTCTTTTGAAAGTTGTTTTTGCTGTTCGTCTTTTTCAAATCGTTCCTGGTACCCTTCTTTGTAAAAATAACGTGATGAGTCGGGCGTATGGATTTCATCGATCAAATATATTTTCCCATCTTTCTTTCCGAATTCATATTTTGTATCAACCAGTATTAATCCCATTTTATCAGCCATTTCAGTTCCTCTTTGGAAAACTCGCCTGGTGTAATCTTCAAGTTTTACATAGTCTTGTTCCGATGCAAGTCCGGTTTTGATAATTTCCCCGCGCGAAATATCTTCGTCGTGTCCTTCAGCTGCTTTTGTAGTAGGGGTTAAAATAGGTTGGTCGAATTTTTGGTTTTCTTTCATTCCGTCTTTTAGCGGAACGCCACATAAGGTTCTTTTACCTGCTTTATATTCCCGCCATGCATGTCCGGTAAGGTATCCTCTTATTACCATTTCAACCTTAAAAGGTTCAGCAAAATGACCGACAGTAACCATCGGATCAGGGGAATTAATTTTCCAATTTGGGACAATATCAGCAGTTGCATCGAGAAATTTAGCTGCAATTTGGTTCAGAACTTGTCCTTTGTAAGGGATTCCCTTTGGAAGAACAACATCGAACGCTGAAATACGGTCGGTAACTACCATAACCATATATTTATCGGCGATATTATATACATCGCGTACTTTTCCGTGATAAATATTCTTTTGCCCCTGGAAAGAATAATTGGTGTTTGTTAGTGCCTTCATATATTTAATTATGATTCGTTATCATTTGATTGATTACTGTATGCTTCAATAATTTTTTTCACGAGCTTGTGCCTTACTACATCACGAATATCAAAATGCACAATACCAATACCCGAAATGCCTTTCAGAAGGTCAACAGCCCTTATTAGGCCCGAGGGTGTTTTTTTTGGCAGGTCGATTTGTGTAGTGTCGCCGGTAATAATAAATTTTGCGTTTTTACCCATTCGGGTAAGGAACATCTTCATTTGATTGACAGTTGTATTCTGACCTTCATCCAAGATTACAAATGCATTATCAAGAGTGCGCCCACGCATATATGCCAATGGGGCAATCTCAATGACACCTTCTTCGAGGAAATTAAGTAACCTTTGGGCAGGGATCATATCGCGCAGGGCATCGTATAAAGGTTGAAGATATGGATCGAGTTTTTCTTTCATATCGCCAGGTAAAAATCCCAGACTTTCTCCTGCTTCAACAGCAGGGCGACAAAGAATAATCCTTTTTACTTCTTTGTTTCGCAAAGACCTTACTGCCAAAGCAATAGCTGTATATGTTTTACCAGTTCCAGCTGGTCCAAGGGCAAAAATAATATCATTTTTAGTAAACTCGTTAACCAATAGGTGCTGGTTAACAGATTTAGCTTTTATTTCTTTTCCATGATTTCCATAAACCAATACATCATCATTGCTGATTTCTTTTGAAAGCCATTTTGTGCTTTCACCTGTCGCAGTCAGTTCTTCAATATCGTTGATGGTTATTTTATTGTACTTATGAAAGTAGCTGATCAACAATTGCAGTTTTTCTTCAAAATTTCTAATTTCCTGCTCTTCTCCTAAAGTTATTATTTCATGTCCGCGGGCAACGATACGTAATTTCGGAAAATATGAAGTCAATTTATTGAGCAACACATTGTTTGCACCATAAAGGTTTACAGGTTCAATGCCTTCTAAATATATCGACTTTTCAATCATAGAAATTTCTCAATAATGTTTACTTTTGAAACATACAAAGTAAACTTATTTTTTTAAGATATAATTAAACAATCTGTATAGTCAGTTAAATGGCCATAATAACACTTACAACCGACTGGAATAAAAGCGATTATTATATTGGCGCTTTAAAAGGGAAAATCCTTTCAAAAGACGCATCTACTACAATTATTGATATTAGCAATCAGGTGCAGCCATATAACATTATGCAGGCGGCTTTTATAATGCGTAATTGTTGGTTCGAATTTCCTAAGGGTACTATACACATAATAGCAGTTAATGCTGCGCTTTCAAAAAATAGGTTTTTACTTGTTATAGAGCGTGAAGGACAGTATTTTATTGTGTCGGATAATGGAATAGCTGGTCTTCTTTTTGGCGAAAAGCCTGAAAAAGTATATAAAGTGACGGATTCAAATAAAGGAGATAGCTTTTTAAGTTTTGATAAATACATTGAAACTGCTTTTAACTTAATTAACGGGGGTGATATTGATGAGATTGGAACGATTACCGATGATTTCATTATGCAAATACCACTTCGCCCAGTAATTGAGAAAAACCTGATTAATGGTACTGTTATATATATCGATTCGTTTTCAAATGCAATTACAAATATTTCTTCAGATACTTTCAAAAAAATTGGAGAAGGTAAACCATTCGAAATTTTTGTTCAGAGCAACCATTATAGGATCGACCGCGTGAATAGAACGTATTCTGACTCAGCTTCGGGTGAGATCCTGGCTTTATTTAATTCTGCCGGATTGCTCGAAATAGCAATAAATAATGGATATGTGGCAGATTTGTTAAACCTTTCTGTCAATTCAACCATACGAATTAAATTTTACGATGAAAAACCTGTTTCTAAACTTAAACTCACAGGCGCTTAATAAATTAATTTAATGAATGAAAAATTAGCCTCATTTCAAAAGTTGCTGGAGATAATGGATCTGCTTCGCGAAAAGTGTCCATGGGACAGGGAACAGACATTCGAGTCTCTTCGGAATTTAACCATTGAAGAAACGCATGAATTAGCCCATTCTATCATTGACAATGACTGGCAAGAAGTGCGCAAAGAACTTGGAGATCTGTTGCTCCATATTGTATTTTATGCGAAAATCGCTTCGGAACAGAATATATTTGATATTAAAGGTGTTATCGATGGTATTTGTGAAAAACTAATATTCAGGCACCCGCATGTTTTTGGTGATGTTGATGTAAAAAATAATCCTGAAATTGTTAAACAAAACTGGGAACAATTAAAACAAAAAGAAGGGGCCAAATCGGTTTTGGGAGGTGTTCCCGACGCATTGCCTGCATTAATAAAAGCAAACCGGATTCAGGAAAAAGTACGTGCGGTTGGTTTTGATTGGGATGTGCGGGAGCAGGTTTGGGACAAAGTAAATGAAGAGATGAATGAATTGAAAGCTGAAATAAACAACCAAAATGATGCTGAGATTGAAAAAGAATTTGGCGACTTGATATTTTCAATTGTTAATGCGGCAAGATTATATGATGTTGATCCGGAAACTGCACTGGAAAAGACAAACCGCAAATTCATAGCACGGTTCAAATACCTTGAAAAGCAGACTATTAATAAAGGTAAATCGCTTAAAGAAATGAACCTCGACGAGATGAATGTGATTTGGGAAGAAGCAAAAAAGTTTGATTAATTATTAACTAATGAAACCATGACAAAACTACTATTGAAGGGATTATTTATTTTACTCTTTGTTTTGCCAATTAGGTTAAACGGACAAATTATTAAAACAAAACTTGATTTTGTTGGTGGAATATCAGCTCGCGAATATGTTCATGGTGGCATAAGGTATCAATATACAGATATTACACAGTTTGGATTGTATTTTGGTGGCGATGTTGGATTGTACTCAGAAATTATCACAACTTATGCTGCCGACAATTTGGTCCATTTTGGAAAACATTCTTTTTTCTCTAATCGTCCGTTTTGGTATGCCCGACAAGGCTTCACTTATGTTATAAGCAAAGAATCTGATCGTACCAGAAAGTTTTCTTACGGCAACCTATCACTTGGTAGAGAGTTTGCTATTAATGATTGGCTTGGGTTTAATGCTGATGCAGGAATAATAATGCAGTTCCGGGAAAAAACAGAGATAAAGGCTTCAAGCGACCCTGTATATTTCAACTCAATACAATGGATGCCGTTATTGAGGGTGCAGGTATTTATTTCGCTTTAAATAGTTATTTAACTGCACGATAGAATATTCAAGAATATGCAATGTCCAATGATGAATGTTCAATGTTCAATGTTAAATGAAAAATTACCAATGTCCAATAAAACCGCGAAGGGCGAAAAGCGAAAAAACAGTGTGAGTTTGAGAGTGAGAGCGAATAGAAAGAGTGAGAGCGGGTGAAGAGAAAATGTCCAATGTCCAATGATAAATGTTAAATTAAAAATGACCAATGTTCAATAAACTGCTAAAGCGAATGGCTAATAGCGGAAATCGAAAAGCGAACGGCGAAGAGTGAAGCTTTTTGGCCTGGAATTTGCAATTGGTTAACAACTTATTAACAAAAATTAGCATATAAGTAGCGTATATAAAACCAAAGCTTTTATACTTTCGTAAAGAATAACAAATAAGCAGCGAAAATGAACAAGTTTATTATAGCATTATTGAGCATTTTATTTACATGTAATGTTTCCAATTCGATCGCTGCCGGTCAAACTGCAAGTATTGAATGGGAAAAAACCTCTGTCGATATGGGCGATATTCCTATAAAGAAGCCTGTAAAAGTTGAATTTGTATTTAAAAATCCAGGTATGGTACCTATTATTATTCGCGATGTAAAATCGTCATGCGGTTGTACTGTTCCTGAATATCCTAAACAACCTGTTCTTTCTGGTCAGCAAGGGAAAATATATGTTACCTACGATGCTGAATTATCAGGCTATTTCAGCAAAACAATAACCATTTATACCAATACCGAAGAAGAAGTAACCCAACTATACATAAAAGGCACAGTTGTTAAGTAGTGCCTCTTAGAAAACTCGATATTTTGATAAATTGCCAACGCTTGCCCCTCAATTCTCCCGAAAAATCGGGACTGGCTCTGAGGGGAAGTTTCTAGCCCACAGTGCGTTGAGGTTCTCCACTTTAGAGCCCGATTTTTTCGGGAGGAGTAAGTGGGGCGTGTGCGAGAAAAAGGCAGTTTTCCAAGAGGCACTAAGTAAAAATATGATTAAATGAACAAACGGAATTCAATAATTATTTCCTGTTACTAAATAGGTTTTACACAATTACTATTTAACCTAAATTAGCAGCAAACAATTGCAAGTGCTACAAAATTTTCAGGTTACCAACTGGCTGCCTACCTCAGTTAAAGAGATGAAATTACGCGGATGGGATTCACTTGATGTTATCCTGTTCACAGGAGATTCTTATGTTGATCATCCTTCATTTGGCGCTGCTGTTATTGGAAGACTTATCGAAGCTGAAGGATTAAAAGTTGCTATTGTTCCACAGCCAAATTGGCGCGACGACTTACGGGATTTCAAGAAACTTGGAAGGCCCAATTTATTTTTTGGTGTAACATCGGGTTGCATGGATTCAATGGTTAACCATTATACTGCCAATAAAAGGTTACGGTCAGATGATGCTTATACTCCCGGAGGAAAGGCTGGTTATAGGCCTGATTATGCTACTTCAGCTTATACAAAGATACTTAAAGAGTTATTTCCCGATGTTCCTGTGTTAATTGGCGGAATTGAAGCTTCGTTACGCAGGGTTACCCATTACGACTATTGGAAAGACGAACTATTACCTTCAATTTTAGTCCAATCGGGTGCTGATTTGCTTGTATATGGAATGGGAGAGAAGCCGCTGCTTGAGATAGTCCGGTTGGTAAGAAAAGGAGTGCCTTTTAACTCTTTACAATCCATTCCTCAAACAGCTTATATGGTCGATAATATAGACAATCTTCCGAAATTTAAAGGCCGATCGGATATTGAACTGGTTTCTCATGAAGAGTGTCTTGCAGATAAAAAAAAGTATGCGCATAATTTCAGAATAGTTGAAGAAGAATCGAACAAATGGGAAGCCCAACGACTTATTCAAAGAACAGGTAATAGGTTTAATGTAATAAATCCGCCATTTCCACCTATGACAGGGAATGAACTCGATGTATCTTTCGATTTGCCATATACCCGCTTACCTCATCCTCGCTATCATAAAAAAGGCCCAATTCCTGCTTATGAGATGATCCGGTTTTCAATCAACTTGCACCGGGGATGCTTTGGTGGATGCAGTTTTTGCACTATATCTGCGCATCAGGGGAAATTCATTGCTTCGCGTTCAAAAAAATCGATATTGAACGAAGTCGAACAGGTTTCAAAGATGCCGGACTTTAAAGGTTATATATCTGATTTAGGTGGACCGAGCGCGAATATGTATAATATGCAAGGCAAAGACATTGAGGTATGCAAAAAATGCAAACGGCCATCATGCATATTCCCTAAAATATGCAAGAACTTGGATACCGATCATTCAGCAATGCTCGATATTTATCGTAAAACCGACCAATTTCCGGGTGTTAAAAAGTCGTTTATTGGCAGCGGGATCCGCTTCGATATGTTACTAAACATCGAAGCAACGCCAGACGAAAAAGAAAGCCATAGGCAGTATATCAAAGAAATAGTTGAAAAACATATTTCCGGTAGGCTAAAAGTGGCGCCTGAGCATACATCGGAGAAAGTACTGGAAATTATGCGCAAACCATCTTTCTCCTTTTTTCAAAGATTTCATAAAATCTTCAATAACCTTAATAACGAATGTGGTTTAAAACAGCAATTAATACCATATTTTATTTCAAGTCACCCTGGAAGTAAAATTGAAGATATGGCACAGTTGGCTGTGGAGACTAAAAACTTAAATTTTCGACTTGAACAGGTACAGGATTTTACCCCAACCCCAATGACACTGGCAACTGATATTTACTATTCAGGATACCATCCATACACAATGGAAAAGGTGTATACTGCACTTACTAAAGAGGAGAAGCTTAACCAACGTATGTTTTTCTTTTGGCATAGCCCGGAATATCAGCAAGTAATTAAGTCAATGCTTTTGAAAATAGGAAAGGCAGATCTTCTAAAAAAGCTTTTACCTGGGTTTATCGCTTCCGATAAGCATAAAGTAACTGAGAATAGGTTGATTAAAATAAAAAGGAATAAAAATAGCAAGTAATAAAAGATGGGAAATTTTGTTCTTTTATTTATGAGTTGGGGGCTATACGTTCACAATGCAAAATCGGCTAATTGCTTAATATTTCTTAACTTTAATCTTTATTGACTGCTTAATTTTTTTTGTACATTTAACGCAAATTGAAAAGTAATGAGCAAATTACCACATGCACCATTAATTGAGGTTGTTCTTGAACTGAGGTGGAAGATTACAAATAAAGCCGATTTAACCAAGATACAATATCTATATGGTGATATATATAATACTTTAAAAAATAAATATCCCTATAGGGAGAGTATTGCTCCACCTGAAATTCCTATAGAGATATTAATCAACCAGCCAGCACACAGGTTCAGAGCTTCTCAAAATGACTATCCACTTTTTCAAGTTGGACCAGGGATAATTACCTTAAACACTGTTGATAAAAAATATTTTTGGGAGAAATTTTCAACAGATTCTGAAGAATTAATAAATGCTTTTTTATCAGTTTTCCCATTTCAAAATAATGAGAAACTTAACCCAAGCATATTATTCTTAGATTTCTTTCCATTTAATTTTAATGAAAAAGATGTATATAATTTTATAAGTGAAAAATTTAACATTGAATTCAAGCAAAATTTTATTAAAGATGTTAAGAATCCCAAAGATGTGAATATTGGTTTCTATTATGAGATTCAATTGGGAGATTTATCTGTAATTTTTCAAAAAGGCAAGGATAACAAACAATCTGAAGGGATTGTTTTACAGACTAGAATAAATGGCACTTCATTAAATCCAGAGATAACTGAAATCAAAACATGGATTGATAAATCTCACGATGTTTGTAGTGATTTATTTAAAAAGCTATCAGAAGGTGAATTATATGAATCTTTTAAATCGTAGACTATGATACCCTTTTTGTTTTTAGACATTCCAATTAGCACAGTAGAATTGAACAAACCTCGAATTGAGTATGTTTCAAGTATTACAACTATTCAAAATAATGAAAGGTTAATTATGACAAATGTTAAAAAACTTTGGAATAAGGATATAGCATTACATGATTTCCAAAATGTAATAGGGACAACTATTGTGTCTAATTCTTTAAATAAAAGTTCTTGGACGAACGATAGTAATTCAGATTCTTTTCAAGATGATTTTGATATAGTTATTAAATTACCTATTACAAAAACAATTTCAAAGAAAGTCAAAATTCAATCTATTTCTAAGTATAAACCAAAGATAAATATATAATGTATTATACTTGGTACTCAATTGTTGAAAAATCTGACGAGATATTACAAGGCGATTTTGTTCCTGAATGTCCTATTTTGATACCGCCGCCATCAATAAAAATTGATGATGAACCAAGAATTGATATACAATTAATTGATTCAATAATAATGTCACAATCTTGTGATTTGTCTAATAATCACATAGATATTGTTTTAGTATGTCCGTTTTATCCTTTAAAAACATTTATTGATTTGTTGCCAGCAGACCAATCCTCTTCTAAAAAAGCAATTTCCAAGACAATTGATAATCTTAGAAAAGGTAATTTACCAGGCTATCATTTGTTAAATAAATTTGATAATTATTTAGAAGATTATCAGGTTGTTGATTTTAGAAATGTTTATGGAATTCAGATAAATTCATTGAAAAATATTTGCTATGAGTTGGAAAGGAGAATAAGATTATTACCTCCATACAGAGAACATCTTTCACAAGCATTTGCCAGATACTTTATGAGAGTTGGATTACCTCAAGGTATTAAAGTAGAAGGATATTAAAAAGTACAGCCCCCAACATACGTTATAAAAAATTGTCAATATATAGTAAGTTATTCAAGGGTTGTAGCCCTCATTAATTATTGTCGTGATGCACTAAAAAGTTATGATATAGATAGTGTTATAAAAGAAATAGCAAAAAATTCAGATAATAAAACATTTCAATGATATTAACCAATTTGCAAGCAAAACCAAAAACTGACCCTAGCAGTTTAATTAGACTTCGCGATAGCGTGTATGCAGCAGATTTATTAATCACAGCAATCGGACATTATAACTTTTTTTCATGGCTTAAAAATAATCCATCAGATTCTGAAACCATCGCCAAAGATTTGAAAATAGCAAATAGGCCTACTGATGTTATGCTGACTTATTTTGTGGCACTTGGACTTATTGAAAGAAAAGCGGGTAAGTTTTACACTACTGATTATGCAAACGAGCACCTAATTGATAGTGCAGAGTGGAACCTTATTCCATATTTTTCAACTCAAACTGAAAGACCTATTGTAAAGAAAATGCTTGAAGTATTGAAAACAGGAAAACCTGAGAGTTGGGGAGGAAAAGATAACGAAGTGGATTGGGAAAAAGCAATGGAACGCAATGACTTTGCTGATATGTTTACAGCAGGGATGGATAGCAGGGGGGCCTATTTTGCCCCAGGGCTTGCAAGCAGCTTTAATTTTTCTAAATATGGATCAATAATCGATATCGCAGGTGCTTCGGGCATATATGCTGCTTGTATAAAATCAAAGCATCCTGATATAGAAGCAGCTTTATATGAAAAACCACCGGTAGATAAAATTGCTAGAATTGGATTAGAGAAGCGTAAAATTGATGACAAAATAAAAATTTATGGCGGAGATATGTTCAATGATGAAATTCCAGAAGGATTTGATATTCATTTATATTCACATGCATTTCACGATTGGGATATAGAATTAAACAGACAATTAGTAAAAAAATCTTATGGATCATTAAATAAAGGTGGATTAATAATGATACATGATGCCCATATTAATATAGATAAAACAGGTCCATTATCAGTTGCAGAATATTCAGTACTTTTAATGTTCTCAACAGCTGGAAAATGCTATTCGG
>Ga0105103_10001841_pt1 | contig 11271 bp, 6 predicted proteins | sample PPLLaktember2015_2_FD_79107 | JGI IMG/M metagenome (GOLD analysis project Ga0105103, IMG submission 79107) | Freshwater sediment microbial communities from Prairie Pothole Lake near Jamestown, North Dakota, USA - PPLs Lake P7 Core (6) Depth... | ecosystem: Environmental > Aquatic > Freshwater >...
AAGCACGAGACCGGAAGCGACCGTCCGCGTCAACGCCGAGAGCACGAAGGTCTATTCAAGCGGTGCCTTCGTGACTGTCGTTCCCCTCGCCATCGGCACCAATACTGTGCGCGTCGTTGCAGCGAATGCCGCCGGCGATTCCCTCGTCCGCGTCTTCTCCATCGAACGTACGTCTCCCCCTCCGCCGCTTCCGGTCGATACGCTGACGATCGACGAATCTTCGATCGAACCGTCACAGAACCTTTGGCTTGGGAAGGATGACATCCTCAATGTGCGCTTCCAGGGAAGCCCGGGCTGGGAAGCATCGTTCGACATTCCGGATGTGGAGTCCGGCATCCCGATGCGTGAACTCCCGCTGGACGAATCACGTGACGTTCCCGGTGTGTACGTCGGACAATATCGCGTCCGACCGGACGACCACGCTCAAGACGTTCAAATCGTCGTTCGCCTTCGTAAAAGCTTCTGGACAAGAGAAAGGGCGCTTTCGAAAGCGAAGGTGAGCATTGTTCCTTCGGAATTCCCGCGCGTCGGCGAGGCCGGCGGCAAACGTCCTTACCTCAACGCCGGATTGGGCTCGGACCGCCTCGGCGGCGCGAAACTCGGTTTCATTTCGCCCGGAACCCGCCTTGAACTGATCGGCCGCGTCGGCAATCAATACCGCGTGCGCCTCTCGGATGGCATGGAAGCGTGGATCCCCGCTGACTCCGTCCGGCTCCTCCCGAACGACTCCCCCCTTCCCCGTTCACTTGCCGGTTCCATTTCCGCGACCGGCAACGATTCTATCGACGTCGTGAGCCTCTCGCTCTCTCAACGTCTTCCGTTCACAAGCGAACAGCTCCTTTCTCCGACTGCCATCGCCGTCGATGTCTACGGCGCAACATCGAACACGAATTGGATCACGCACAATCTCTCGGCCAAAGGGATCCAGAGCGTGCACTGGTCACAGGTCGCAGCGGACCGCTATCGCCTCATCGTCACGCTGAACCATAGATCACACTGGGGATACGACATCGACTATGTCGGCAACTCGCTGCGACTTCGGATCCGGCGCCCGCCGGTGATCGCATCACGCCATTCCATCCTCGCCGGACTGACCATCGTACTCGATGCCGGCCACGGAGGCGACAACATCGGCGCTCGTGGCGCAACGGGAGTCCGCGAAATGGACGCCAATCTCAACATGGTACAGCATCTCGAACGAGCATTGGTCGCTCGTGGTGCGCGAGTCGTCCTGACGCGCAGTGACGATAGCGGGCCATCCATGAGCGACCGCATGGAAACCATTCTCGCCGCAAACGCGCATCTCCTCGTCAGCGTCCACTGCAACGCCGGCGGGGATAATTCGGATCCCCTCGCCGTTCGCGGGACCAGCACCTATTATCGGCACATTGGATTCAAGCCTCTGGCCGATTCTGTCTATGCCCGCTTGCTTGAACTCGGTCTCCGGCAATTCGGTGTGATCGGAAGCTTCAATTTCTCGCTCAATGCGCCTACGCAGTTGCCAAACGTTCTCGTGGAGTCGGCCTTCCTGTCGCACCCGGAAGATGAAATTCTCCTGTTGGATGACGAATTTCGACGAAACCTGTCTCTCAAAGTGGTCGAAGGTCTTGAAGCATATCTTCATGAGGCAATCCGACCGTGACGCACTTTGCCGACGCGAAGATATTTCCGTACCATACGGTGTGATTCATTTGGAACAACCATTGAACGGAACATCCCATGGCACATCAGGCACTCTGGAGCGGACGGTTTCGCGAACCCCTTGCGGCGATCGCGCTCAAATTCTCTTCTTCGATCGACCTTGATCGTCTCTTATATCAGGAGGACATCACGGGGAGCATTGCGCATGTGGAGATGCTTGCTTCCGCGAAGGTCCTGACAGGAGCGGAAGCGCGCCGCATTCGCACGGCGCTCAAGACGATCCAGAAGGAGATCGAGTCGGGGAAGTTCGACCTCTCCAGCGACTTCGAAGACGTGCACATGGCCATCGAGCATCGCCTCATCCAGAAGCTCGGACCTCTGGGCGGGAAGCTCCACACCGGGCGAAGCCGAAACGACCAGGTGGCGCTGGACGAACGCTTGTATCTCAGGGGGGCGATTCGCGAGATCAGCCGGTTGCTGGTGAACCTGCAGCGGGTGCTGTTGTACAAAGCGGAGAAATACTTCGGCGTGGTCATGCCGGGCTACACCCATCTCCAACGCGCACAGCCCGTGATGCTGTCGCATCATCTCCTCGCATACGTTTCCATGCTCGAGCGGGACTTCGAGCGCCTCCAGCAATGCCACAAACGCTTGAACAAGTCGCCGCTGGGCGCTGCGGCCTTCGCCGGAACGACCTTTCCGATTGATCGCAATCTTGTCGCAAAGAAACTCCACTTTGACGGCATCGTCGAGAACAGCATCGATGCCGTCAGCGACCGCGACTACATCATCGAGTTCATCTCGGCCTGCAGCATCACGATGATGCACTTGAGCCGGTTCGCCGAAGAGATCGTGATTTGGAGCTCCGCAGAGTTCGGGGTCGCACACACAAGCGATGCCTACTCCACCGGCAGCAGCATCATGCCGCAGAAGAAGAATCCCGACATGGCGGAACTCGTTCGCGGCAAAACGGGGCGGGTCTACGGCGCGTTGATGAACGTCCTCACGATGATGAAGGGCCTTCCCCTCGCCTACAATCGCGACATGCAGGAAGACAAGCTCCCCCTATTCGACACAGTTCACACAACGCGTCAAAGTGTGTATATGTTCGCGCATCTTCTCGTCCATACGACCTTCGACAAACAACGCATGGCAGAGGAGCTCCGGACCGATTTCCTCGCCGCAACGGACATGGCGGACTATCTGGTGCGCAAAGGCATGCCGTTCCGAGACGCCCATGAGGTCACCGGAAAGGTCGTGTCGTACTGTGTCAGCCACAAAATGTACTTTGGGAACCTGGATCTGGATACGCTGCGCCATTTCTCTCCAACGTTCGGACCGGATATCTTCGATTTCATTCTTCCGATGTCCAGCGTGGAGCAGAAGCAGTCGGCGGGGAGCACCTCACCGCAGGAAGTGAAGAAGCAGATCGTTCATTGGACGAAGGTGCTCGGAAAAAGGCGGGTATGAACGAAAAAAGCCGTTCTCCCCTGCGGAACGGCTTTTATCGTTGGAGCGCACCCCGTGACGCTCCGGTAACAATATATCGTTGCCATTTGTGACGTGTGCAGAAAAAACCTGCATATTTGGGAGGGAAATATTACCGGGGTGCGACGGGGGGAGATGGCTTCCGCAGGGTTGGCTTCTCCGTCCAGTTCTTGCCATCCCAATACCTGATTCCCCTGACGTATTCTCGGAAATACTCCTCGTCCGGCAATACGTCGAGTCGCCCCTTCCGGAGCAGGATTTCTGCTGTGATGGCGTAAGGCTCGCTGACTTGGACACGCTTCACCGTCAGGTCACTCCGCATCGTCATGGTCAGAAGACCCTGAACCCGTTCCCCCAATTCCGATACGTATTCATCGAAGTCCTTCACCCCCACCTCCAGCGAGCCTGTCCGGGTGTCTCCAAGCCGGGTTGCCATGTTGCCAAAGGTCTGCGCCCGAAAGACAGAACCCGTCAGCGACCGGGGAATCAAGAGATACGCTCTCTCCGCTCCTGCCTCGTACTCCTTCGGACGAAACTCCTCAGTGCCGGGTGACATCCCGTGGATTTCCGTCGGTGAGAAGACCGCCAAGCCTGCAGAGCGAAAGGCATTGTTGATCCCGCACGCGATCACCTCTTTCCCTGCATCGTTGTCGATGTCCAGCACGGCGATATCGGTGAGCCGCCCCAAGTGGACATATTCCCCGATCTCTCGTCCGTCCGACGCATTCAAGGCGAGAAGGATGCTGGGATAGAAATTGTGGAGGGTTGCATAAACGTAGACTTCGGGGCTCCCGTCATTATCGGCATCGTCAACGACGAGTCCGCGAGGAATGAACCGATATTCAGTCTGTTCCTCGGCGCTCCCGAAGGTCATCGATCGGACCAGACGACGCGTCCAGATCGGCTCGGCGCGTTCCCTGCTTCGAAGGCACACTTCCGTCCACTCGCCGTCCACCCGATGCTTTCGAATGTAGAGCAACTCGTTCATCCCGTCCGCATCCACATCTGCCAGCGCGGCCACCTGCGCATTTCGCCCTTCCATGATGACTTCATCATTCGCGAGGCTCATCTCCCGACCGACGATTGTCTGAAACAGAACCTGGCCGTCTGAGTTCTGAATAACAAGGGACTCCTGGCGAAATTCTATCAAGGCAGGATTCTTGTCGAACGGACCATACCAGAGTCGGATGATGATCGCCGTCACCAGAATGGACCCGACGATCACCATCGACCGTCGGTGGCGCCAGATCCGTCCCGCCAGGTATCGGGGAAGCGCCGTGCGCTGAACGGTCGTCAGACGGCGATCGAACAAGATCTCTTCGAGCGTTACGACCCCAACGATCTCAAGCGGGGGATGAAGTTGTTCCGTCACCCGAAACTCCTCGAGCGCCTCCCGCGCGATCCCTTCCTGACCACGCGGCACGATCAGGAAGCGCATCCAGGATGCAGCGCACGCTTGCACTTTAAGCCGTAGCCCGTGATCATCCACAGCAGCGACCTTCCCCTCAGCATCCAACGTCCCCGTGATCGCAACCCCCGGCCGAAGCGACATCGCATCCCGAAGTTCGTACAGCCGGATCAACTCCACGAAGATCGCAAAGGTCAACGCCGCACCAAGCGATTCGCCGACGATGATGTTGGGCTCGTCAAACGAACAATGCAGGATGAGGATGCGGTTGTCTTCGATTCCCGCATAGAGTTTCAGAAATCGACGCGCGATCGACAATGCGACACGAACTTGCCGATGCTGTGCGCCGTCGACATCATATACCTGGTCGACGAGGATCTCGTCCTCTCCTTGCTCTCGCGAACTGAAATTCATTTCAACATGAATGGTGCGAAGCGCGGCAAACGACGGCGGATGTCCCCGCAAGAGCATCTCGCGTTCGACAACGGGAATGGTGACGCGCCGCTCGGCCAACGTGGAGGCGGCCAGCCGATCAGGCATGACGCGGGGAATGTCTGGCTCGGGTTGGCGGACCAGTTCCGCGACGCGCGCTTCTTCCTTCACCAATACGGTTTCCGCGGCGCTCCATTCGGATTGTTCGGCAATCGCAGGAAGCCGGGTTTGGAGCTGATCGAGAAGGCGGTGAATCCGGAGGACAAAGCTGCGGGGAGTTCCGGGAAAGTGAACGGCAAGGATATCACGCAACAGGGAGGGAACGAGTTCCGGCGCGTATGCTCGCAGGGAGGCGCGCTGCTCATCGGCACACAGCAATTCGAGAAATTCCGCGAGCTGCAGCAAACGCCCGCGACGGCTCGCGAGCAACGGGAGCGTTTGTAGCAATCGCTGATACTGTCGTTCGACGGTAAGGGGATTCACGTGAATCAAGGATTACGATGACAGCGTCATGATCCGACGAGCGGTTTGAGGGGAAGCGATCAGGATCGGGATGTCGGCGGCGTGATCAGGAAGAGATGAGCATTCTTCCAATCGATGGGCAAGCGATCGTCCATGCTTCCCACGCCATCCGCATCGGTTTCGATCTGCACCTGGTGACCGTCGATGTCATTGACGCCGATCTTGACGCGGTGTGATAACGAGGGATCATCCGACAATACGAAAAACGTGTATGTGCCAGAACGGACGTCCCGCAGTACGCGAACGACGGTGCGGATCGATTCAGAGGCAAATGAGGCAACGGGTTGGAAACGGGATGTGTCGGCAGACGTATTCAGTGCGGCAAGCAGATAGGCCGACTCTCCGGTATGGAGATCCTGGACGGGAACATGCGTTTGGAACGGAAGCAGCCGATGAACACCCGGAAAGAGCAGGTCCTCCGCTCGTTGCGCGTCGCCCTCGGTCACGGGTTGAGCGAAGGACTTCCGTTCCTCCTGCAGATACGCCTGATAGAACGCGACGATCATGCGGCATCGTTCACAGGCACGAAGGTGTGCGTTGTCAATCGCATTCGCCTTTGCAAGGAGAATAAGCGATGCTTCGTCAGGATGTATGTTGATCGGTGTGTCCATCTACCATATATCGTTGCCAAATGGGCCTACTGCAGAGATTCCCACTCCTTTTTGATGGATTCCTGAAGTTCGCGGCGAACCAGCTTCACCAAATACTCGAGCACGATCCGGTGTTTTTCGAGATAATCCTCACGGGTGACGGTTGGATTGTGTCTAACGAGGAGGTCGAAGAACGAACCCGAGTGCTCTTCCCGGGCGTTGAATTCTTCCATCAGGATGTCGAAGAGCGTATGGGCATAGGTGCGGAGGTCGTGTTCGGTCACCTTTCCCTTTTCAACGTAGCGTCCGCCCGCGTTCCGGATAACGCGTCCAAGCGCCGGCCTCAGGAACCGCCCCAGTTCCTCATCCGTCATCTCGTCCGACAGTTCCACGCTCTCAGGCTCTTCCATTCCGCGCGCGTACACGCCTCGCAAAAGAAGTGCCACTCCCATGACAGGATATATGCGGGCATACTCACGCTGTTCAAGGAGGATCGCGCCAACGGCTGCAAGCATCGCGCGGAGATCCTGCATCTCGAGGGTTCTCCCCACCAATTCGGCCTGCAACAACTCGGGGGTGAGCAGTGGCTTCGACGACAAGAGCGTTGCGCAACGGCGCGGAACGACCACCCATTCTCCATTTCGCTCGACCATCGCCGCCGTGAGGTGGTCATGGAGCGTCCGTTTGATGTTGCGAAGCAGCTTCGCCAGGCCGGGGTCGGTATCGCGGTACGACCGGAACATCTGCCGGTTGACCGCGTTGAACACCCGAAGACGGAGTTCCGCCTCGACCTGTTCGGATGTGAGCCGCGAGAGATCGCCGGCATTCGTCAATTCCTTGATGATCGCATACGACCCCGATTCCAGCGGTCGGAAGAGGTCCGCGATCGCATCGAAGGCGTAGTCGTCAGCGTTCAATCCGAGCCTGGCGGGATCGAATCCCCCCGCGTTCGTCTTGGCCCGAATATACGCCGCCGCCATGCGCTGACAGATCATCACCAGATCCTTCACGCACGGATCGTTGGGGCCCGATCGCTGGATCGATGCGATCAACGATCGAAGTTCACTCGTTTGTGTGATCCCGTTCTTCATCTACCATGTGTAGCGGATGCTGTACGTCACAATTCGTTCTTCCCCCTTCTTCAGCTTCACCGGAATTCGAAGCGTGGACTGGTCGATCTTCTCCCACGGCAGGCTGCTGCGGGTGATGCTCCATTCGTTCCAGCGCCACGGGTGCTCGTAAACGAGAACTTCCACCGACTCTTCCTTGTGATTCCGCAGTTTGATCTCGATCGTCTCTTCTACCACGTGACCGCTGACGATGACCTTGAAATCCTTCTGCGCCCGTTCGCCCACGATATCGAACGCGTTCCCGAGATAGAGACGCACCTCTTCATCCTTCGGCGTATGATCGATCAGGTCTTCACCGACGAATTGCTCTTTCCCGTCATCATCGCGTTTATACACGCGGACCTTTCCTTTGGGGAGCGGGATACCCAACCCGGCGCGTTGTTCGTTCGTGAACGTCACGAAGACGCCGACCTTGGTGTTCGATTGTTGTCCAAAGCTCCCCTGATTCCGGTAGGAAGGATTGTTCCGCCAGTAGCGCCATTGGTCGCCGATGCCGTCGTAAAGGAATACCTTCTTCGCGTCCACATTCGACGCCGAGGTCAATTCGATCTGTTTGGTTTCGTTGTTCGCGAGATCGGTCTTCCGTTGCAAGGTGTAGATCTTGTATTCAAAGAGCTCTTTCTGCTCGAACTGCGGCGCCATCGCGTCGGCTTCCATCGCGCGCATTGCTTTCGCCATCCCCACCGTCGCCCCTGCATCCTGCACGCGATTCACGTCGCCGGCGACGAGCTTCAATCCCGCATCGCGAAACGTCGTGCCGGAATTGTTCTTGAGCGTGACCCAGCCGGTGAGATCGAGCTTTGTATCCTTGGCGTCAAGCAGCACGACGTAGTCGCAGTTCCAGGTCAGCTGATTCGCAATGTAGCTGATCTCCGCGCGGTGGGTTCCCGCACGAAGCGACTGAACGAGCCATTGCAGCTGCGGCTTCAGAACCAGACCATCCGGAAGCGCCGGAAGAATGAGTCGTCCGGCCGGTGAGATCTCGATCTTTCCGTTGATCTCGGCGATCATCTGCCCGCCGAACGTGTAGGCCGCTCCGCCGCCGTAGGGCGTATAGTTCGGCTGCGGCTGCCAACCGCTGGCCAGCAATTTGCCGCGAACGGTGTATTCCTTCTTCCCTTCCACATCGGTACGGATGAACTCCACTTCCTTGCCGATGTATTTCTCCAGCAGTTTCGCGTGATGGAGCAGGTCGTATTGATAGTTTTGCTCCAGGACCTTCACCGCGGCGGGATCGGTCTTGCTCGCAAAATGGAGCGACGTCCCGTCGATCGTTGCGGGAATGTCGGGGACGGTGACGCGATTGAGCCCCTTCGTGAAATCGATAGTGCGCTCCTCCCGCACGAGCGCCATGTTCATGTTATAGACGGTGAGATCGACCGAGAGCCGCTCACTCGCTTGCTGCTGTGCAAATGCGGCGACTGAACTCGTGAGAAGCAACACAGCGACGATGTTCCTCATGGAATCCTCCTCTGGTTGATGGCTGCCAACATCAGAGATATATGCAGCGATCAGAGCCAAGGTAAATGGACGATCGACTCACTTCTGTGCGCCCGCCCCCTTCAGAATGCGGCCGGGGAGATTGCCGGTGAACGCCCCGTTCTCCCACACCGGCTGTCCGTTGACCATCACAACATCCATTCCCTCCGAATATTGATGAGGGTTCTCAAATGTCGCCTTGTCAACCACCTTCGCCGGATCGAACAGCACGAGGTCCGCATAGAAACCGGGTTTCACCAATCCCCGCGAGTCGAGACCGAACCGTTGTGCGGCGAGAGAGGTCATTTTGCGGATCGCATCTTCGAGCGACAGGACATTGTCCTGGCGAACATACTTCGCGAGGATGCGCGCGAAGCTTCCATACGCGCGGGGATGCGGCTTGCTGGTGCTGAACGGGCCGTCGATGGCGATGCCGCGGGCGTCTGTGTTGAAGCCGGTCCATGGCTGCGCGATCGCCATGCGCACATCCTGTTCGTTCATCGCAAAGTAGATCGCACCCGTTCGTGCGGAGTCCGCGATCAGCAGATCGAGCAACGCATCAACGGGGGGCTTCTTCCACCCGTTCGCGATGGCGCTCAGCATGAGTCCTTCGAGATTCTTCAACTCGGGATTGCCGATCGAAGCGATCATGATTCCCTCGGGACCGGTTCCGCGATAGAAGTTAACCGCGCCTTTCGTCGTTCCCTCGAGTTCTCCTTTGATGCGGATGCGGACGGAGGGATCTTTGATCCGCTCGAGGAATTTCTCCGTCCCGCCATCATGCACCCAGGCGGGGACCGCTGCGCTCAGGCTCGTGCCGCTCGCCGTGTACGGATACACATCCGCTGTGACGTCCAATCCTTCCGAACGAAAGCGGCTGATGAGCCGCGTCACCTCGCTCATGCGACCCCAGTTCTGTTTGCCGGCAACTTTCAGATGCCAGATGTGCGCCGGGATGCGTGCGCCGCGTGCAACGTCGCTTGCTTCGTACAGCGCTTCGATGATGTGGTCGCGTTCATCACGGATATGCGTGATGTAGATGCCTCCGTGTGCCGCCGCGATCTTCGAAAGCTCGATCAACTCCTGCACGGGAGCATACGCGGCAGGCGCGTATTCAAGCGCCGTGCTGACTCCCAACGCACCCTGACGCATCGCGAGGTCCACCATGTCCTTCATTTGCTGAAGTTCGGCATCGGTCGCGTCACGGTCGTCGTAGCCCACGACGGCAGCGCGGACCTGCGTCGCACCGACGAAGGTGCCGATGTTGATCGAGTGTTTCTTCGCCTCCAACGCGCGGAAGTATCCTTCGAAGTCGGTCCAATCGATCTTCACGCCATGACGGCGTTCATAGGCTTCGAGGTCTCGTTTGGTGCGTTCGTTCTGCGGCGCGGCGGATTCCCCCTCTCCTGTGATCTCGGTGGTCACGCCTTGCGAGATCTTGCTCATCGCACGATTGTCGACGAGGAGGGAGAGGTCGGATTGACCGAGCATGTCGATGAAGCCGGGGGCCAGTACACGGCCGTTGCCGTCGATGCGCCGCACGGCCGAGACGTCGCTCAACATTCCAATATCCACGATACGGTCTCCGCGAACACCGACATCCGCGGTATACCACGGATTGCCCGTGCCGTCCACGACCCGCACATTCGTGATCAGCAGGTCATACCGGCCCTGCGGCTGACAGGCAAGCAGAAGCAGCGAAAGAGCAAGCGAAAGGAAGCGGTGGATGCGCATGAGTCCTCTCCTTATGTGAAGTCTCTGTCAGACCGCGACGATGGGTGCTCGCGGATCTTACGACGCAAGGCGCGGCGAGCGCGCGATGCGGTCCCACAAACGCATCAAAACCGGAGCCAGCGCAAGGGCAACGAACGCGACCAGAATGCCCACCACGACGTCGGTCATGTAATGATATCGCCCGTAGAAGGTGGAAACGTACAGCGAGATGACGACGGGAGCCATGACCCAGAACGACGGTCGATGATAGCGATACGCCATTGCCCACATGATGGTCGCCGCAGCTCCATGCGGACTCGGGATCGATCCGCCCGCATAGTGCAGATAGCTTCGCATCAACTCGCCCAGATAGGTCCACACATATCCGTCGAGCGGGACCGTGTAGAGTTCCTTGATCCAGTACATCGGACTCGCGACCGGCAGGAGGATGAAGCCGATATCGCAGAGGATGTTCGTGAAGCCAAGCGTGAAGAAGTAATCCTCCATCGCCAGTTCCCCCTTCTTGTAGTAGATGATTCCACACAGGATGGGATAGAGCGGGAGGTAGACGACGTACGAGAACATCAGCCATTCGGTTAGCCAGGGCGTGGTGTAATCCTGCAGCCACAGCGTCGGCTGGACGCCGAAGACCCACTGTTCAAAATCGAGAATGTAGGAATCCATCCATCGGCCGTGAATGAGCATCTGCAATTTGTCCACGGCGCCGAACAGATACGCATACGAGAGCGTCACCGCCGCAACACGGAGGAAGAATTTCAGGAACTTCCCCGATGCCCGGTCGCTGTAGTGGATGAATGCAAGATACACGATCGCAACGGCGACGTTCTTCAAGACGAGCATCCACCAG
>Ga0105103_10001843_pt1 | contig 11268 bp, 12 predicted proteins | sample PPLLaktember2015_2_FD_79107 | JGI IMG/M metagenome (GOLD analysis project Ga0105103, IMG submission 79107) | Freshwater sediment microbial communities from Prairie Pothole Lake near Jamestown, North Dakota, USA - PPLs Lake P7 Core (6) Depth... | ecosystem: Environmental > Aquatic > Freshwater >...
ATTTTTTATCTGTACGTCGAGATAATAATGGTACGTTAGAAACTAAAAGTCTGACTTCAGATACATTCGCTGTTTATGTAGCGTCTAAAGTTGATTCAGGATCAACAGGCGGAGAAACTATTGATGAAATCAGTGATTATACAATTAATCAAATTAAAACTAATTTAGATGCTGCTGAATTAATAACAGATCCTGTAGATACTGATATAGTATATCTACGTCGAGATAATAATGGTACGTTAGAGACCAAAAGCATGACTTCAGGTACATTCGCTGATTATGTAGTGTCTAAAGTTGATTCAGGATCGTCGGGTGATACAAATTCAAATAATCCTTTAACACGATTTTTCCAGATATCTGGGAGTACTGACACTTTTAATGTTGATTTAACCCCATATATTGACTATACAAAATTATATATAAAATTTCCAACACCAAGAAATTTTAAAGATATAACAATTAATATTACAGGGCTTAAAGATCGCATAGTACCTTTAGAATCAATCACTATGAGTGGATTGGATGAAGATACAGATTTTTTAGCTGGTGCAAAAAGAGGTACAATAACTTTTACTTTAGACAGTGCAGATTATGAATTCCCAGAATCTATTTATCATTTTGGTGGATTTAAAAATGGCGAAATGTTTGAGTATGCCGTAGGATCAATGGCAGAAAGAATTTTTTTAGATATTAAATATATTCAAGTATCATCTAACAGTGACAATATATATATGTATGCAATGAAAGATGCTATATATGCAACATACAAAATCATTGATATAGGCAGCGATTTAGTAACCCTAGATAATAAACATGGAGTATATTATGTCTTTCATAATTCTACGACTCTTATTTTCAAAATGCAGTCAAATGTTTCAAGTATAAACACTTCCCCAACATTCCTAATTTATAAGAAGCTAAGCTCGACCTCGGACTCTCTAACTTTGATAGACAGTCTATATATGTCTGCACATATTTATCAACATTTAGGTAACAAATATCCATTAATTTTAGGTACACAGATTTGCATAATAGATGGTATTTTAATTAATTGCTTACAACATGATATTAATCAACCAGTAAAAACTAATTTAGTGGATACAGATATGTTTGTATGCCCAGACACATTCGTAGCTCCCCTATCAGATTGGGGGTTATTTGAAGTTTTTGTATTAGGCAAATATCTTAATATACAAATAAACTTATAATATAATGGATTTTTTAGAACTTAAAGGAAGAAGAACCCCTGAAGCAGACTTACAGCATTGCATAGTACAAGCTTTAAGGATGAAGGGGTACTTTGTATACATGAATTATCAAAACATTACTCTAAGTGCTTTCCAAAGAGGGGCAAAAGTGCAAAATCAATTTGCGATGCTAACTAATCTAAAGAAACAAGGATGGGTTAAAGGTATCCCTGATCTCACTGTAATAGGCAGAACTAAAGAAGGTAAAGTAATAAGGTGTTATATTGAATGCAAAGCTCATAGAGGCAGAACAACTACTGAACAAAAAGAAGTACATAGCATGCTCAGAGCTATTGGGGAAGAAGTCATTATAGCAAGAGAATTGTTAGATATAGAAAAATTGTTGCTGGAAGACATCGTGAATATAGAAACATTATTAGCCACACGGGTGTGAATATTCTATTATCACTATAAACCCATAATTTACATGCCATAATTATGGGGTATATAGTATATTTTTTTACAAATATGTATCATACATTATTCCAAATATGGTATAATTACGCTAATGACAAAGCAAATTTAGTGTATAATTTATGGTTGATAATATTGAAAACAGCACTATTCCTGAAAGTGAGTTAGAACACAATATAAGTAACAATAATACTGACAATATTGCAAATAATTATAACATCACAGAGGCGTTAAAGCAGGTTTTAAAAGACCCAGAAACACTTAAAATATTAGCAGAAACCATAAAAGCCCCTACTAACAATAGCAATAATGAAACCAATATATTAAGGGCAAGAAGGGAATATGAAGAAAAAAAGCGACGTGAAGAATCTGAGAAAAACAAAAGAGATAAAGTCTATGACTGGTTCAATACTATAAGAGAAACCGAATCATTCCCGTATTCATCAGAAATCAAGAAAGAAATTGTAAAAAATGAAATCGCAAAACTTGACAATAATGTAGACAGATCTGGCATGGACATTGACAAAGCCCAAGCATTAGCAAAATTAGTCATTATCAAGGAAGAGCTAGACTTAAATGATGATCTTGTTCGTTATCATAAAGATGCAAAAAGGATTAAAGATCTATATTTAGAGTCTAATGTGGATACACGTGACATTAGGAATGAAGATTTGCTAGATGAAGTATTCAACTTAGTAACCATTTCTATGAAAGCAAAAGAAAGTAAACGTGCATCAGAACAAAGAAGAGATCTTGCTTCATATCGTGGAGACAATGGTATTGTAGGATTAAGAGACATTTACAATAAAGAACAGGCAACAATACCAGATTATCTCTTCTATCTCACTCACGGATCTAAAGGTATAAACAAGAAAAATCCGGATGTAACGATAGAAGATTTCAAGAAGTTTGTTAGTGAGCAATATAAAAATTATGAAAAAACGGAAGAGGCAAGACGGTTAGTTACATTAAAAAGATATTAAAACAATAGAGGGTATATATTATGGCGTTTAGTTATAGAGGAAATTTAGTTTTTGGTAGAGTGACAAGTTACGATGGAGCATATGTGCCAATTTCTGGTGTAAAACCAGACAACAGTGTTCTTGCAGAAGAAGCAATCGCAGGGGTGCCAGTAGTAATTACAGGTGATGCTTTTATGATTGCCACAGCTCCTGAAGGATTCTATGGAATTATACATGAGATAACTCAACCATCAAATTACGCTTTCCCAATTGTACTTGCAAAAGGCAGAGTCTCAATCAATGTTAGATGCATCACAGCTTCTGGCATTATCAAAGGTGATTTCCTGACTATTAAGGATGGCAGATTTATAAAAGCTACAGCAGGATCAATTGTATGTGGGCAAGCTTTAACAGATGCAATAGCAAATGGCACAGACGATATATTATCAATGTCACTTGATCCTTCTACTTGTGGGTTTGTAGTACCAGAGGCGGCAGCACCACCAGCAATTTAATAATTTATATAAGATATTTTCAGAGGAAACAATTATGATACCTATAGCAGACAACAATAGTGTAGACGCAGACTTGATTGACAGTAGATTGATTTTGGCTTTAGTAATAGACGAATACGGGTACAAGGAAAGTATTTTTAGTAATGCTCCAATAATGCAAACACCTATAAGAAACTTAGGTGGCACAGTAGAAGTAGAGTGGTCTGATATAGAGTTTGACACTAAGAATACTACTGGAACAGGCTTAGTATTTAGTGTTGATGGCGTAAATACTGAAAATCAAACTCAACACAAAGCTGCAAATTTAAGTGTCTGGAGTGATGTAGGATCAGTAATTCAGTCATCTGTGAAAATTTTTATAGATAATAACTGGACTGTAGAAGGAAACAGAGCATTATTAATAAAAAATAAGGTGACTTCATTTATTAACGCCATGTATACAAAGTCTGTCATGGAAGGTGATGAAGCATTGTTAATGGGGATAGACCAAGCAACGATGATTAAAGACAACTCACGTCTTAGAATGAGGGGATACAAACAAATAGCTTCTTCCCCTATTGATTTTGGATTGACTCCACAAATTACTAGTGCAAATTTCCAAGAATTAGTGGCAGTTTTAAGTGAAATTAAAAATTATTATACTCAATATAACCCTACTAATATTACAATAAGTCCTTCAAAAATGAGCAATCTAATTTTTATTGTTGGCTCAACTATTATGGACAGCTACTATGAAACTTTCAATTCAGGGGCAACTGTAGCATCAACAAAATTTAATGTAATCTTGAGAGAGATTTTGGGATCAGAAGTAACAATTATAGAATCTGGATTATTAAAAAATTCTATGTTTGTAATTGATGGAGAATATGTCCAACATGTATTAGGGAAACCATTAGATGTCAATACATTTGGAGCAACACATAATATTGATTCTATTCTATGCTCATATACTATAGGCTCGGTAGTATGCAAAAATGCAAGCAAAGTTTTATACTATCAAGACTTTATAATGCCTGCAAGTCTAAATGATGCTCAAAGAAGTAGAATGATGACGCCAAGTATTCAGAGCTTAGAAGAGCAAATAAAGAAGTTAGAAGCTCGAAACCGTGATATAGAAAAGGCTATGAAGAAGCTAGATGAGGCAACCAAAATGGTAAGTAAAACTTAAGGAAAGGTATATGATTTTAGACCTTGACAAATTTGACGTTAGCAAAGCAAACGTATTCTTAAGTGCAGTGAACAGCCCAAAGATACGCAAAGGAAGTGCTGACTATGAACTTTTCAAGGAATATTATCACTGGAATGCAAAACAATATGAAAACATAGTTACTGGTATAGATGCTGATTCAAAAATATTAGCATTGCTTTTTAGCAAATTTATTAATGGCTGTATGACTAAAGTATATCTACCAGCTTCTGGATTAGAGGGTGCTATAATGAAGATTGTAGACAGTCCATTAGGAGCAGAAAGTCTTTAATATGTTTAGTGAGGAAATTAATGAATAACAATAATAATAAAACAACAAAAACTGCAACAGATTCCTTAAATACTACAACAAATTCATTAAGTACAATAACAGAATTAAATGAAAAAACAGAATTAAATGAAAATTATATAAAAGAATTAGCAAGAAAAGTAAAGCAAGAAGGTATATACAAAAAAGATGGCAGTATAACAAATGAAGGTATTATCCTTTTAGCAACCTTATTGAATCCATCAATGTTGACTACTAACAGTTTTAATCTTATAGAAATTTTAAATAAAGATATTAAGTGAGGAAATTAATGAACAATAATACAAAACTAAAAGATTCAACATATGAGACTTTAATCAAAATCCCATTAGATAATCTAGCTATTAAGACGCTGAAGCAAGCAATAATAGAACTATCAGAAGGAAGTGGCAGTGGAGGTAGTACTGATTTATCAGAATATGCTAAGAAATCAGGATTGTATCATGATGCATCTACGCCTGTAGACCTAGAGACTGAGACACAAGCTTTAAATACTGCAACAGATTCCTTAAATACTACAACAAATTCATTAAGTACAAGGATAGATACCCTAGAAGCTGTTGATATGTCTGTATATGCCAGTAAATCAGGATTGTACAAAGATGCTAGTACTGCTGTTAATTTAGAAACACAATGCCAAGACATTGAAGCTAGGGTTGCTGTATTAGAAACACCAGCAATGGAAGAAGCACCCGTAAGCAGAGCAACTGAAGAAGACAAACTAGAGATAGCACAAATGGTATTTCAAAAATTAATCAAAGACCAAGATTTCTTGAATGGCATAATAAAAGAGGTAATAGACAGAATAACTCCATATAGACGATAATACATAATGGATAAATTAGTTCTAAATCAGAAAAAAATTAAAGAAATTGAAAGCTATAAATTTCAGATTGGTATTTTTGATAATGATTTAATTCGTAGCACTGTCATTGCTAGAAAGTCTAGCATTACCTTAATCCCTAAACTATCAGCAAGATTGGGGCAAGAGGCATTTAGAAGAACAATTGATTACAATAAGAAAGCTAAGATTACAAATAGCAACCTTCTACAATGGGAAAAAGAAAAAGGACGGAATTACCTTGTTGATTGCTTTAAGGCTACAACAAACCCAAATGTGCTGCAAATCAGAAGTTTGTTGTCAAGTTTCAAAGGCAAAATGAACAATCTAAATATGCAGAAGGTTTGTCAAATGCTTGTTAAAATATGGCGTGATTATGTCGAATCAAACCCATATGGGATGCACAACGATATAACTACTATTCAAAGAAAAGGTGCCGATGCATGGTTACGTGACACTAGGCAATTACAGAAAAGTGTTAGTGCAAGATTCTTAATGAAAGAACAAATCTTAATAATGGCAATAAATAACAAATAACATTAGGACAATAAAGATGCAGGGAGAATATTATTATTTAATGAACAAATTACAGGATGAATTAAATAATACTCTCTCAAAGATAAAAGGTAATATGGCTGTAGCACCAATTAATCTAGTTAATGAATATATGTATGAACGCATGGAAGATGCATCTAAAGATCATATATTCTTTTTTCGTGTTGAAAGTATTACAAAGCTTTTAGAATACGACTTTGCTGTAAAATATACATTGCATGAGCATGCTTCTACAAGAATGGTAAATATTGCCATGATTGGAGTATTAATGTCTTTAAACGAGCGAAACACAATTACTCAAACCAAAATCAATGATGGTTATCTTTTTTCTACATCACCACTAGAAACAGTAATTAACCTTTATGAATATAAAGATGAATTCCCTATAGTCGAAAAAATCGAAGTAGATATTAATGGAGTTCAAGAAATTATAGAAAACAAGAATATTATTAAACAATGCTATTAGGTATGTATGAGTAAAAATGGCAGATTTAATATTTACAAAACTTATAACAAATATCGCCCTATCCCTCTAAGCAAAAGAGATATTAATCAAGCATTAGGCATATCCAAAAATAAAAATATAGATTTTGAGGATGGATATAAGCTATCACCTAAACAAAAGTTAATTTTAGAAATTAGTAATCTATCAAATCAGTTCTTGATTGCTCATGGAGCTAAAAGAACTGGGAAAACCAAAGCAATGATTATGGCATCTCTAAAAAATATATATGAATATTCTTTATTACCAAAAAAACAACCGGCAATATTCTTAGTTACAGCACCTACTAGTTCCATTGCATCAAGGATTTTCTTAAGAGAAGTAAACGACATTTTTAGTAAACTAAAAATAGAAGAGATGACATATAATGATATAGGGCATGTCTCTTCATGTAAGATCTTTGATATAGTAGTAAGCTTTGTAGGTCTTGCTAGGCAAGATGGATACGTTAAAATTAAAGGAGAGACAATTATAGGATGGTTCGGTACTGAGATCAGTACTTACAATCAGGACGCTTTTAATGCCACAATAGATCGTATAAGTGCAGGAAAGAAAAACATTTACTTAGACGTAAACCCACAAAGCCCTAGTCATTGGGTATATAAAAAATATATTGCCCCAAATCGTCACAACAAACTAGGAGAGCAATTTAAAGTATGCTTACAACACTTTAACTATTTAGACTCTTTAGATCTTTTTGAAGGTGCTTCTGATTACTGGAGATTACAGGAAGTCATTTATAAAGAGAAGAATATTACAGTAGAACCTAAAGTATTAGAAGATTTATATTCTAAACTATTAAAACGTGAGTTTTTAGATCCCCATGATAAAGAAGCTTTTGAAATAATAGATAAATGCGGAATAGGTGGCACAGAAATAGCGGATAAACTAGGGTTCTGGTTTTTTGATCAAAACGAACCATTAAGACATTTAATGTTGTTAAATTCTAGAAGATCGGTTCCATTAGCAGAAATACGTAGTCAATATTCTATAGCATTCCTTGATCTTGCAAATACGGCAAATGAACATAGTTGTTATACAGCTTTAGCAATAGTATGGAGTATTCATGACAAATTAGGCGGAGATCAAACATTCTACTTTACAGGGAGATTATTTAAAAAACCATATTACGAGACAATCTATGATATACAACAAATATTAAAATATTATAATGTAGATCGGTTCTATTACGATTTACATGGGGCAGGCGTTGGGATGAAAGATTTGCCAGAATTTAAAAAATATGGAGGCACAGGGTTACTACAAACTAGAAATAAAGCATCTAGAATCGCAGATCTTTCATTGTTAGTAAATAACAATATGTTGTATGCTAATTATTGTTGTTGCCAAGAATTTTTTGATCAAGTGCGATCTTTTAGATTTACGGAAAAAATTGATAATGCAGAAATTATAAAAAAAGTTATAAAAGGATTTTGTGATGCCCCTGATGCATTAGAGTCAGCCATAAGAGTATTTATTAAGGGTGCACAGCATTTTAACGAAGATGATAACGCTTTAAAATACTTTGTGCAAAATAGGAATATGTAGAGGGATAAAATGAAAGATTACAATGTTACTAGTATGTATGATCCAACAAATCGTATAGATGGCGGTATTACTAATATAAACCAAATTGGGAATCAAGAGATAAAAATATCTACTAGTACAACAACAAAAGACCTAGAAAGCATTTTGTCAGATAGAGGCGAGTCATTAGAAGTATTAGCGTATCAATTATGTCAAAAGTGTATTGAAAGAAATTGCTTGGACATTATTAGTAATGGGTTTACTTTTGAACAAGTAAATGATGATTTAAACTATGACACTAATAACAAAGCAGATTTACAAGATAAGGAGGTAAAATATAAAAGTAGATTATCGGATCTTAGAAGTGTATTATATAACCCACCAATACAAAAAATTGACTATATAGATCATTTTGTTTCTATTACTGAAATTGTCACTAATCATTTCATTTTTAATAAAAGTATACGGGGAGAATATATATACACTCATTCAGTAGGCAAACCACGGTTATATTATGCTTTTGTCTTTACAGATTGCATAAAAGAAGCATCTAGAACAGTTATTAAACCTAAGGGCAGAAAATTACTACTAGGTATCCAAATGGTAGTAAAAAGTGAAAAAGATAAAAAAATCGTATATATTGGGCAAATAAAAGGGCAAGAGTATCAATTTAACGAAGATCTCATTATTTCATCAGAATATGGCAAATATAACGCATTATTTGAGGCATTATTTGCATTATATGCAAGCTTGTTAAATAATACTTCAAAATCTATGAATGTAGCCCACTTCTTACAAGTAATAGCACCAGATAATTATTTTGCATTAGATGGCAATAGCGAAAGAAAGAAAGAAGTTAAACAAGCATTCCAAGACTTAGTAGATGGCAAAAGTGGAGGAATAGCAACAACAAATCAATATCAAATGGTATTACAAAATATCACTAATTCAGGGCAATTAACTAAAACAGGGGCGGAATTGTTATATAATTCGACATCATTTATTACAAGTATCCCACAAAGTATTTTATACGGTATAAGCCCATCAGGTATTAACAATAATACAGAAGAAGAAAGAATAAAATACGAATTTGCTATTAAATCTATAGCCGAGAATTTTTTTATTCCTATCATGCACGATTTTTGCAAATTGTGTAATCTTAGAGATTGGCAAAACCTAGAATATAAAACAACCGCAGGCATCAGGGAAACCATCGACATATTTAATACAATAGTGCCGGAAGAATTAAAAACAGAAGAAAGACTTTTTTATATTGGTATGAAGGTAGATGCATTACTAGGAATTGATAGCAAAACAAAAGCAGAATTAAAAAAACAATTTGACAAAGATAACGAACAAGACAGCGAAAAACAAGGCAATAATAATAACAAAAGCCCCGATAAAACGGATAAAAAGAGGGCGAGAAAGATAGTAAATAAATCCCAAAAATGATATTATATATATGAGCTGTTATATTGATATATAGATATATGTATAAACATAGCAAAAAATATGACAAAAGACATAGAAATCAACGAATTAGAACTAAAAAAGAAAGATAAAAAAAAAGAGCAATTAGATCATGATTGTGATCTGTGGCTGTTTATGATAGTTTTAGGGGTTTTGAATCAAGACACAATAAACGATTTAACTAGTCCTATTTTAACAAGAGATGCAAAATATGTAATTAAAAACGCCGAAGACTTCACAAGTGTAAACGGCGTAACAAGTGACAATAAAAAAAGACTTCAAAGATCATTTTATAAATTGGGTATGTTACACAACCCAGAACAAGAACAAAGAGTTATACAATTAAGCGTTATTAATGCACGCAAATACATAGACAAAATAAACGATATAGATGAATTAAAAGAGTCAGAAAGCTATAAAAAGGAATTAAAAAGCATAGCAAAAGCAAAAAGTATAACAATGTTAAAAAACGATTATACCCGTATGATGACATCATTATCTACAATGGAATTTTATAGGGTATATGAAGGAAGGACGGCATTATGGAGAAAAAGCACAGCAAAAAAGAAAAGAGTTGAACATTTAGCCGTTGCAGGCAGAAAATTTATTATTGGTATAGGTATTAATATACCTTATTCACCTAAAGAATTAGCCATTATATTACCATACAAATATTTACACCCGAAGCAGTTAATTAATTGTCAATGCGATGTTATTTTATTGGACGATATAGAAGAAGAATAAAGAAAGAAGGAGAAGAAAAGGAATATTAACGCTATTACCATCAAACAACGTTAATACTTGTTAAATGTTAAATTGTAATGAATAATAAAAAATTGTTATTCACGTGTAATCATGACGTTAATAGCATGGGACACAGAGAAGAGAAAGCACAATAAAAATACATATTTAAACATTAACAAGTAACATTAAAAGTATATTTTTATAATCTGTGTAACATGAGATTAAAAGAAAGGCAAAAAAATCATATACATATAATTCAATAAACCGTAAAGCGTTAAGCTAGACAGTAAAAGAACTAGATCACTATTATCAAACATATAAAATACATTCAAATAAGAAGCAAGTCATTACAATTTAACCAAGGAATTTTAACATAAAAAAAATAATAATCTATACCTTTATGGTAATAACAGAATATTCACACCCGTAGAGTATAAAGCAATTACAAACGACAAGACTAACGACAAGACTAGCAAGGGATTAAGAAAGAACAATATTAAATATATATTTAATGCACGTTAAACGCACGTTAAACACATGTAACAACCTAAAGGGCGATAAATTGGGGTTTTATGTTGTGACAACACGGGGTATATTATGCCTATTTTGGTATAAATATTACATAAAAGTATACTAATGATATAACAGTCAATTAATGATTCATTATGTCACTTGTCAAACGTTGTACAATAGGGCGTTATTTATTGATTCCGCTTTTTAGATATTTCCCGCCCTGTTTTGTATAAATCTAGTAGGTCGCTTTTTTTCTTGATTTGTAGTTTTTCAGAAACTGAATAATCTGAGGCATCTAGATTATTTAACAAAGAATCAGCGGATTTTATTACCTTTTTAGCTCTATATTTTGTCATTCTATCCAATGTGTTACCTTCCAAATCGGTTAGTATTTCATGTTGTTTTAATATTAATTCGGCGTTTTTGATCGTCATTTCTTTGTGATCAATTTCTAATTGCTTTAA
>Ga0105103_10001844_pt1 | contig 11268 bp, 10 predicted proteins | sample PPLLaktember2015_2_FD_79107 | JGI IMG/M metagenome (GOLD analysis project Ga0105103, IMG submission 79107) | Freshwater sediment microbial communities from Prairie Pothole Lake near Jamestown, North Dakota, USA - PPLs Lake P7 Core (6) Depth... | ecosystem: Environmental > Aquatic > Freshwater >...
AGGGGGCATGGCACGAGCGTTATCGGCCTGGCGCCGCCCCGGCTATAGCCTCGCTCGAGCTCGCGCTTATAGCTGGCTGCCCGGCGGCGGGATGGGCGGCGGCGGCGTGAACGTCGGGGGCGTGAACGCCGGTCCCGGCGGAGGGGGCGGCGCCGGCGGCGCACCCTTCCGGAAGATGAGCGCGCCGAACAGGCCGCCAATCATCGCGAAGAGGCCGCAGACGAACAGCGAGATGAAGAAGCTGAGGACCGCGGCCACACCCATCGCCGGGCCACTGCGCAGGGCCTCGAGGAACTCGCGCGCCTCGGGCGGCATGTCCCCCGCGTTCGACATCGCGCGCTCGAGGATGCCGGTCTGCAGCGGGATCAGCACGGCGTGGAGCGGAATGGACACCACCGTCCAGACGATCGCGCCGATGAGGCCGGCAAACAGCCCCACGAGCGCACCGTCGCCGACCGAGATTGGTGTCGGGCGCTGCTGCTGCATCAGGTACGCCGCCAGGCCGCCGCCGAACAGGATCCAGGCGCAGCAGCAGTTCGCGAGGTTGATCACCGGCAACGCCGAGAGGACGCCAATGGCCACGCCGCCAAGCAGGGCAGGTTGCAGCATGCAGGGATATTAGTCCGGGATCCGGGGTCCGGGATCCGGGATCCGGTATTCGAAGTGGCTGTGCCCGGTGTGCTGAGGAAGCAAAGGGCGCGAGAGGAAGCCGGACTCCGGAAACCGGAGCCCGGCAACCGGCCTAGTCGTAGTACTCGAGCCCGAGGTGCGTGATCAGTTCCTCGCCCTTCATGTGGCGCAAGGTGTTCTTCAGCTTCATCAGCTGAATGAACAGGTCGTGCTCGGGATACACCTCTTTGGCGTGCATCGGGGCCTTGAAGTAGAACGACAGCCATTCCTGGATGCCGAACATCCCCGCGCGCTTGGCCAGGTCGAGGAACAGCGCGGAATCGAGGACGATGGGCGCAGCCAGGATCGAGTCGCGGCACAGGAAGTTGATCTTGAGCTGCATCGGGTAGCCGAGCCAGCCCACCAGATCGATGTTGTCCCAGCCTTCCTTGTTGTCGCCGCGCGGCGGGTAGTAGTTGATGCGAACGACGTGCGAGATGTCCTTGTAGAGCTCGGGATACAGCTGCGGCTGGAAGATGTAGTCGAGCGCGGACTTCTTGCTCTCTTCCTTGGTCTTGAACGACTCCGGATCGTCCAGCACTTCGCCGTCGCGGTTGCCCAGGATGTTGGTGGAGTACCAGCCGCGCACGCCGAGCATGCGCGCCTTGAGGCCGGGCGCGATCACCGTCTTGATCAGCGTCTGTCCGGTCTTCATGTCGTTGCCGGCCACCGGCGCTTTGGTCTGCGCTGCCAGTTCCAGCATGGCCGGGATGTCGGCCGTCAGGTTGGGGGCGGCATTGGCGAACGGGATGCCCTCCTTGAGCGCGGCGTAGGCGTACACCATGCTCGACGGAATCGCATCGTCACTCGCCTCGAGCCCCTTCTCGAAGGCGGCCAGCGACTGATGCACCGGGCCTTCCTTCATGAAGACTTCCGTGCTGCCGCACCACACCATCACGAGGCGGCTGCAGCCGTTCTTCTCCTTGAAGGCGCGGATGTCGGCAATGAGCTGCTCGGCGAGGTCCTTCTTGTTCTTGCCCTTCTTGACGTTGGGTCCGCTCAGGCGCTTCACATAGCGCTGATCGAACACCGCCGACATGGGCTTGATTGCTTCCATCTCGCCGCGCACCTGGTCGAGGAGCGACGGTTCGAGGACGCCGGCGGTGCGGGCGGCGGCGTAGGTGTCTTCTTCAAAGATGTCCCAGCCGCCGAAGACGATGTCGTCCAGGCTGGCGAGATCGACGAAGTCCTTGATCTTGGGGGAGCGGCCGTCGGTGCGCTTGCCGAGCCGGATGGTGCCCATCTGCGTGAGCGATCCGATGGGTTGCGCGAGGCCCTTGCGGATGGCCGCGACGCCCGCGATGGTCGTGGTGCTGACAGCGCCCAGGCCCACGAGCAGCACGCCCAGTTTCCCCTGTGCAGGGGCGATGTTTACTGGCGTTTTCACAATCGGACGATCTTATCATGGGCCATGTTCCTCCAGTTCTTTCGCACCCTGCGCCAGCAGCGCCATCTGGATCCCCTGCACGTCACCATGACCGGCGTCCGCATGGGCGAGCGCTTCCTCCAGATCGGGTGCGACGACACGGCTCTCCTCGGAGGCCTGGCGCGCAAGGTGGGGCTGAGCGGCAACTGCACGGTGGCCGTGTTCGACGAGCCATCCGCGGCGCGGGCCCGCAAGGTGGCAGCCGACGTGGGCGCGCTGATCGATGTGCAGGTCGTCACCCCCGGCGCCCTCGGGTTCGCGGCCACAAGCATGGACATGGTGGTGGTGGACGATACGCGCGGCACGTTCGCGCGTCTGCGCGAGGCCGACCGCGTCGCCACGCTGGCGGAGGCGCTGCGCGTGGTGCGAGACGGCGGGCGCATCGAGATCGTCGAACGAGTGGCGCTCACCGGCATCCTGGGCGGCGCGATCACCAGACCCGAGGGCTATCGCATCGAGGCGGAACTGGCCACCGCGGGCTTCAAAGCCGTGCGGCTGCTGGCCGAGAAAGAGGGCGTCAGGTTCGTCGAAGGGCTGAGGGGCTGAATCGGCCTCACGGCTGGCGTGTGAACTTGCGGACGATGTTGCCTCCGGGAAGCCCCGTCAGGGTTTCGCCCGGCACCGTCTCGCCCACGTAGATCGCCCCGTCCCGTCCCACCGCCACCGACTCGGCGACCGCGTCGTCCAGCTTCTGGCGCAACGCGCCTGTCTCGGCGCTCGCGATGAAGATGCCCTTGCGGTCGTTGTAGTCCACGACGTACAGCGTGTCGTCCGGGTCGATGAACATGCCGCTCGGCGAGCCCAGATGGGTCCACTGGTCCAGAAAGCGGCCGTCCTGATCGAAGAGCTGAATGCGCTGGTTCGTGCGATCGCCGACCAGGACGCGGCCGCGTTTGTCGATGACCAGGGTATGCGGCACATCGAACTCGCCGGGCCTGCTCCCCTTCCGGCCCCACTCCTTGATGAACCGGCCGTCCTGCGAGAACTTCACGATGCGGGCGTTCCAGTGGCCATCGGCCACGAAGATGTCGCCGTTCTCCGCCACGGCCACGTCGCACGGCCCATTGAACACGTCGGGGCCGTCCCCGCTGATGCCAGCGCGGCCCAGTGTCATCAGGAGCGTGCCGTCGCGGCGGTACTTGAAAACCTGCTGTCCGCGGCCGTCGCGGGCCCGCCCGTCGGTGATCCACAGGAACCCGTCGCGATCCGCGCGCATGCCGTGCGGCCACGTGAACGTGTTCCCACCCCAGGTCTTGAGGACGCGGCCGTCGCCATCGAGTTCGACGATTGGCGGCTCCTGGCGACGAAAGACGACGATCCGCCCTGCCGCATCGATGGTGAGCCCCGGCACCTGCCCCCACGAAGCGGCGCCACCCGGGGCTGGCGCCCAGCCGGGCACCAGGCGATACGCGGGCGTCTGCGCGAGCGCGCTGACGCCCGCGGCCGCGAACACGACTGCCGCCCATGGAGCTCGAGACATGGGCGGATCCTAAGGGCACCCGGTCGGCAGGCACAAGGCCCCGCTTCTGCCTTGATTCGGCGACACCATCGTCACCTACCGGCCACAACCAGATTGGGCGCCGCGCACGGATAGGCGGATTTGGGCCATGATTGGCCTTAGAGGCTCCCGGACATCGACGGCAAGGCTTTTGCCACCAATGTCTGCGGAATAGCCCATGCAACCTGACGTCTACACGGCCCAGGACATCGCCGCCGCCGCTCGTGTTGCCCCGACGTGGGTCGAGCACCTGATTGCAAGGGGCGAGATTCGCTCGGTCGCGGCGCTGCTGCCGGCCGGCCAGCCGCTCGATCCGCAGCTGGCGCATTTCGTCTCCCACGACGAGGCGGTTCGGGCGGTGCGGGCGCTGTCCGCGGGTCTGCCGGTCGCGGTGCCCTCAGCACCCGGGGTGCTGGGCCGCGAGCTGTTCGGTGAGGGCCCGCGCGCGTTCCGTCCCACGACACTTCCGCTGGCCGTCTCCACCACTTTGCACGGGCTCGTGGCGGCGACGATTCTACTGGTCGGTAGCCTCAGCTTTGCCGCCACCAACGAACCAACCGAGCCGCTGGCGCCGGCCGAGCCCATGCGCCTCGTGTTCCTGGCTACGCCCGGGCCCGGAGGTGGCGGCGGAGGTGGCGGGCTTCGCATGAAGAAACCGCCGCCCAAGGCGGAGCGCAAGGGCGACCTCGCCGCCAATAGCCCGATCCCTGTCCGGAAGCTCCCGCCGCCGCTGGAGGCGAAGCCACGGGTCGAGGAGCCCCCACCGACTCCCCTGGACGCCAAGGTCCTGCCTCCGGTCATGGCGCCGGTCGTGGCCAAGCCTGCTGACGACCGTGACCGCGAAGGGCTGCTGGCCAAGAGCGAGCAGACCGAGCCAAGCGCCGGGTCGGGCACGGGCGGCGGCGTAGGAAGCGGCAAGGGCACAGGCCTCGGTGAGGGCGACGGTTCCGGCATCGGTGACGGCTCGGGCGGCGGCACGGGTGGAGGCCCCTATCGCCCGGGAAGTGGCGTGGCCCCTCCGCGCCTGCTCCGTGAGGTGCGCGCCGAGTATTCGGACGCCGCGCGTCGCGCCAACCTCGAAGGCGAGGTCGAACTGGAGATTGTCATCCGCCGAGACGGCACGGTGGGAGACGTGAAGATCCTGAAGGGCCTTGGCCTTGGCTTGAACGATCAGGCCATCCAGGCGGTGCGCCAGTGGCGCTTCGCGCCCGCCCGACTGAAGGGCACACCAGTGGACGTCGTGGTGGAAGTCGCCGTCGAATTCCGGCTCCGCTGAGACGAGAGGACATATGGATCTGCTTCTGATCGTCATCACCATCGGGTCTCTCGCCCTGGCACTCGGGGCGAGCGTCGTCGCGTGGCGGGCGTCCCGTGAGGAGAAGCAGCGCGCGGCCGCGCGGGTGGCCGCGCTGTCCGTTGCGGCGGGCGTGCCACCGCTGCAGGATATCGGGCCGAGCGCGTCCGTAACACCGTCCCTGCCGGCGAACCGAGCAAGCGAACTGCTGACCTTCGGCGGCCGCGCGCAAGCCGCGAGTGCCCCGATCCCCAACGCCCGAGAATTGGATGCGTTCTCGAGCGAAGCAGAGAAACCCGCCGTCGTGCTGCCGAGCGCGTTCCTTGGCTCGGGTGAAGCCCCCCGCGAAAGCGCCGGACGCCAGCGCTGGCTCGCCGCTGCGGCAGCAATCTTTGCCGTCTTGCTGGGTGGCTTCGTGATCTCGCGCATGGGCATCGGCGCGGCCGAAACCGCTCGCGCGGCCGCGACGCCAACCCCGCTGGAACTGCTGTCGCTCGGCCACCAGCGCGAGGGCAACAATCTTTCGGTCACGGGGCTGGTCAGGAATCCCACCGCGGGGCCATCCGTCGCACGCGTCTCCGCCGTGGTCTTCCTGTTCGACCAGCAGGGCACGTTCGTGACCAGCGCAAAGGCACCGCTCGACTACGTGACGCTGTCGGGGGGCGACGAGTCGCCGTTCGTGGTCAAGGTTCAGGCGCCGCAGTCGGTGGCGCGCTACCGCGTGAGCTTCCGCACGGACGACAGCACGCTGCCCCACGTGGACCGCCGTGGTGAACCTGCGGTGACCGCGCCAGTGGCGTTGACCCGACAGTAGGAACGCACCAAGCAGAAGGCAGAAGGCAGAAGGCAGAAGGCATCATGCGAAACCATTCATGGCACCCCTCGGCGGCTATCACCGCCCTCGCCGTGTTCCTTGGGTTCCAGGCCACCGTCCTGGTGGCGGGGCAGGAAGGGTTTCGCTTCAGGAGCGGCGTCGAGCTCATCAACGTCACGGCCACGGTGACCGACCGTACGGGACGGTTCCTGGCGGGCCTGACCAAGGAGGACTTCGTCGTCTACGAGGACAACCAGCCCGTCGAGGTCTCGCACTTCTCCTCTGAACGGACGCCGGTCAGCCTGGGCATTGTCCTCGACACGAGCGGCAGCATGCAGGGCGAGAAGTGGTACGCCGCGCGGGACGCCATCGACAAGTTCCTGCAGCGGCTCACCGACCCCGAGGACGATTTCTTCCTGTATCGCTTCAGCGCCGGGGCCGATCTCGTGCAGGACTGGACGACCGATCGCCGCGCCCTCAGCTGGAGCCTGGGTCGCGTCAACCCCAACGGCGGCACGGCGATGTACGACGCGATGGCAGAGGCGGTGCCGATGGCACACGGCGGCCGCAATCGCAAGAAGGCTGTCGTCATCATCTCCGACGGCAACGACACCAGCAGCCGCGTGGGCGTTGGTGAGGTCCGTCAGCTCGTGCGCGAAACGGAAGTGCTGGTGTACGCCGTCGGCATCGACGGCCAGGGCGCGCCCACGGTCATGACCCGTCCGCGGCCACCGATTGGCGGCGGCCCCCGTATGCCCATCCCGTTTCCGGGATCCGGGGGCCGTAGCGGTGGCGGCTTCCCGATGCCGCCATTTCCGGGCTCCGGTGGACCGAGCGGCGGGGGCGGCGTCTACGCCCAGAGCGATCGCGTGAACGTGTCGGCGCTGCGCGAGATTACCGACGACAGCGGCGGGCGCACTGAGATCGTCAGAGATCCCCGCGATCTCGATCCCGCGACCGCAAACATCGCTGACGAGCTGAGCCAGCAGTACTACATTGGCTACCCCAGCCCAGGCCACAAGGATGGGCGCTGGCACACCATCCGTGTGGAAGTCCGCGATCCCTCATTGCGGGTGCGCGCGCGCCGCGGCTACATCGCAACGCCCTGAACGGGCAGCCGCCTGCACTGTCCTCAGGACAGTGCGGCGTGGCACAACCTTCGCAGTAGTGGTGTTCGAAAGGCGGAGAACATGACGAACACCGTTGCCGCAACCCTGCTCGCAGTCGCCCTGCTGCTCTCACCCACGGTCGCGTCGGCGCAGATGGCGGCGCGCGATCGCCTGGTGATCGAGCAGATCTCGGAGCAGGTGAATCGCTACACGCAATACACCATCTTCGACAGCGTGTCGACGTCGGTGGAGAACGGCCGCGTCATCCTGACAGGCTGGGTGACGATGCCGTACAAGAGGGACGACATCGAACAACGCGTGCGCCGCGTGGACGGCGTGCTGGCGATCGAGAACGCCATTGCGGTGCTGCCGGTGTCGCGCTTCGACGACGAGCTGCGCTTCCGCATCGCGCGCGCCATCTACGGGAACTCGTCGTTCTGGCAGTACGCGTCGATGGCGAGCCCGCCGATTCACATCCTGGTGAACCGCGGTCGCGTGACGCTGGAGGGCGTGGTCACCAGCAACGTCGAGCGGATGCTGGCGCGCTCGCTGGCCACGGGCTTCGGTGCCTTCGACGTGACCAACCTGCTGCGCACGGACGCCGAAGTGCGCGAAGCGCTCAGCAGCGGCCTGTGACCCGCAGCCGGCCGCTCGTTCCATCCGCTAGGCGAGCACCTTGGTCAGGTGAATCTCGTCGCGAATCGGGATCCCGCCGAAGCCGATGGACGGCGCCGTGCCGGTGGCGCCGACCATCGTGTCCGGCAGAATCTCGGTGATGCGATAACCCTTTCGCTGGTAGAAGTACAGCGACGGCAGATTGTCGTTGGTCGTGGCCACCAGGATGCGTGGCAAGTCGCGCTGACGCGCGATCAGTTCGGCCTCGGCCACCAGGTGACCGCCGACGCCCGAACGCTGCCACAGGGGATCGGTCGCGAGCGCGACGATGTGCAGCGCCTGCTGCCGCTCGCGGTACGCGAGCGCCCCCGTAATCTCCCCTTCCGAATCCGCCACCACCGTGGGCACCGTCTCGAGGTGGAGTTCCTCCCCGAACGTGACCAGACGAGTGCGGCCGAAATCGCGCTCGAACAGCGTCAGCACGGCGGGTCGATCCAGGTCGGTGGCTTCCCTGACGAGCACGGGTGGCAGATCGAGGTGGGGGCGGCAGCCGCAGACGATCTGCAGGCGTGCATCTTCCCAATCGACGAACTTTCCGCATCGCGAGCAACGGAGGACAGTGGGTTTGGCTCCGAATGTAGGGGTGGGCATACGATGACCTTCGGGTCAGGCGGACGGCTCCGCTGTGCCCCGGCTCCTGATGAACCAGACGAATCCGATGAACGTGAGAGTGACCAGCACCATCATCGCCCCGAACAGCAGCAGGGTGTTGGCCAGAATGGAATCGCTGTCCATGCGGACACCGATCTCGATGGGTGCGCCCTGCTGCCGCTCCGTGAGCGGCTGCTCCCAGACGATGATATTGCCCCGCCGAACTTCGCCCGTGGGCGAGTTGTGGAACGTGACGCGGCTCGGCAGGTGGAGGCGGAACGCCACCAGCTCGCTCCCGGTCCAACCCACGTCCGGCACCGGCCGCCCGGCCGATGGCCCGATGCGCTGGGTGTACTCAGCGGCCGCTTCGGTGACCGAGAGCCCATAGCTGGACCAGGCAAAAGGCCCGGCTTCACTGAGGCGGCGAATGTCGTCGACGTCGATGCGCACGTGCACGTAGCGGCGGCCGTCGCGGCGCGAGGTGCTGACGTTGGCGACGCGCGTGACCGGAGTCTCGAAGATGGCGCGCACGTCGCCGCGATCCAGCCTGGCGTTGGCGTCGAGCGGAAGGTCCACCCCCCGGAGCGCGACCAGGGCGGGTACGGCGGCATTCACGTACACCGTGGCCGAGCCGTCGAGGTTCACGTAGATCTCCTCTTCGTACTCGTACTTCCGGGAGAGCGGGTTGACACTGCACGCGGCCAGCAGCACCAGGGCGCATCCCGCCAGCCAGACCCGGCGTGCCGGACCGCGGAGTACCGGACCTGAACGATCCATCACAACGCGCGATCATACCTTGCTGGCGCCGCGCCCCGCCTTCCTGGCCACGGCGGCTGGTGATACCTTGGGGCTCTTCCATGGCCGCACCCACCTTGTTCCTGATCGATGGCAGCAACCAGATGTACCGGGCGTACCATGCCATCCGCGGCCTGACCGGCCCGGACGGCAAGTCCACCAACGCCGTCTATGGCTTCGTCACGATGCTGCGGAAGCTGCTTGCCGATCACCGCCCCGACTACATCGCGGCGTCATTCGACCTCGCCGCCGAGACATTCCGGTCGAAGCTGTCAGCCGACTACAAGGCCAACCGCACAGCGATGCCGGACGACCTCAAGGAACAGATCGCGTGGGTGCACGAAGCCTGCGAAGCGATGGGGGTGCCCATCTTCACCCTCGCGGGGTTCGAGGCCGACGACGTGATCGGGACGCTGGCGAAGAAGGCGGCTGCCGCGGGATTCCAGGTCGCCATCGTGACCGGCGACAAGGACTTCTTCCAGATGGTGGGTGACGGCATTCGCGTCTACAACCCGCGTGACGAAGGCGCGTGGTACGACGAAGCGGGCGTCGCCGAGAAGTTCGGGGTGCCGCCGCACCAGGTGGTCGACGTGCTGGCCCTGATGGGCGACGCCAGCGACAACGTAGCCGGTGTCCCAGGCATCGGCGAGAAGGGCGCCCGAGAGCTGATCAGGACTTTCGGGTCGCTGGACGCGCTGCTCGCGCGCGCCGACGAGGTGACCGCCAGGAAGCAGCGCGAAGGCCTGAAGACCTACGCCGATCAGGCACGGCAGAGCCGTGAGCTGGTGACGATTCACACCGACGTCGAGGTGCCCTTCGAGGCCGAGGCGTTCCGGTTCAAGGGCGCCTCCCGCGAGCGGTGCTACGCGCTCTTCTCGGCGCTCGGGTTCCGCACCCTGGTCACCGAGTACGCGCCAACGGCGGAGTCGGTGGTGAAGGATTACCGCCTCGTGAGCTCGCTCGAGGAGCTCGAGTCGCTGGTCGCAGAACTGGCGCAGGCGAAGCGGCTGGCCCTGCGGCTCGTCTGCGACGGCACGGCTCCCGTGCGCGCCACCCTGGTGGGGCTCGCCGTGTCCATCGCCCCGCGCCACGGACGCTACGTCCCGCTCGGGCATCGCGGCTTCATGGGCGAGGGGTCGCTCGATCGGGATCGCGCGCTCGCGCTCCTGAAGCCGGTGCTGACGGATGCCTCGATCGGCAAGGTGGGCCACGACATCAAGGCCGACCTGATCGTGCTGGGCCGCCACGGCATCCGGCTCGACGGGCTGGACGTCGATACCATGCTCGCGGCGTATCTGCTGGACGCGAACCGCTCGAGCCAGGCGCTCGAACCCATGGCGCTCGAGCAGCTGGGCTACAAGGCGATCGACGAGGACGAGCTCCGCGGCAAGGGCGCCAAGGCTCGCCCCTTCGCGGACCTGCCCGCCGACGCGATGCTCGACTACGCGGGCGAACGCGCCGACCTGGCGCTGCAGCTGGCCAATGCGTTCGGACCAGCGCTGACGAAGGACGGGCTCGACACGGTCTACCGAGAGCTCGAGCTGCCGCTGGTCCCGATTCTTGCCGGCCTCGAGCGCACCGGCGTCCGCGTTGACGTCTCGCTGCTGGCCGCTCAGGCGTCTCGCGTGGATCGCGAGCTCGCCGAGCTGAGCGCCAGCATCTTCCAGCAGGCTGGCGAGACGTTCAACATCGGGTCGCCCAAGCAGCTCGCCGAGGTCCTGTTCGAGAAGCTGAAACTGCCGGTGCTGAAGCGGACGGGCACGACGCGCACGGCCTCGACCGCGGTGGAGGTGCTCGAAGAGCTCGCGCTCACGCACGACCTGCCGCGCATGATCCTGGACTGGCGCGGCCTGGCGAAACTCAAGGGCACCTACATCGACGCGCTACCCACACTGGTGAATCCGGAAACCGGCCGCGTGCACACCCAGTTCAACCAGGCCGTGGCGGCCACCGGGCGACTGAGCAGCAGCGACCCGAACCTCCAGAACATCCCCATCCGCACCGAGATCGGCCGCGAGATCAGGCGCGCGTTCGTTGCCGCACCGGGTTCGGTGCTCGTCTCCGCCGACTATTCCCAGATCGAGTTGCGCGTGCTCGCGCATCTCTCCGGCGACGAAACGCTGATCGCGGCGTTCGAGCGAGGGGACGACATCCACGACCAGACCGCGCTGAAGGTCTTTGGGCCGGACAGCGCGCTTTCGGCCCACGAGTTGCGGCGCCGCGCCAAGATCATCAACTACGCGCTGCTCTACGGAAAGACGGCGTTCACCCTGGCCCGGGACATCGGCGTGCCTCAGGCCACCGCCCAGGCGTTCATCGATGCCTATTTCGCGGGGTTCCCGCGCGTGCGGGGGTTCATCGACCAGACACTCGAGGACGCACGCCGAACCGGCGTCG
>Ga0105103_10001845_pt1 | contig 11262 bp, 15 predicted proteins | sample PPLLaktember2015_2_FD_79107 | JGI IMG/M metagenome (GOLD analysis project Ga0105103, IMG submission 79107) | Freshwater sediment microbial communities from Prairie Pothole Lake near Jamestown, North Dakota, USA - PPLs Lake P7 Core (6) Depth... | ecosystem: Environmental > Aquatic > Freshwater >...
TTGGAATTCCGTATGGAAAATACTTCCAGTCTCTCGTAGACCTCTTGAATATAAAGATTTGAAGATTTTTTGTACAAATTGTGGGGCCAAACAAAAAAGACACACGCATAAATTTTGCCCAATTTGTGGAACAAAATATTAAAAAAAAATAAAATCACAAGGTTAATAAAGAGAGGTTAAATACATATTTTTTATTTATAATTATCGTAAAATATTTGGAAAATTAAAATTTTGATTGTATATTTGTTTCATAAATTTAATAGTATGAAAAAAATATCCATTATTTTATTATTTCTTTCTTTATTTCTAATTAATTGTGTCCATAAATCAGAGAATTTAACAATTGATTTTAATAATTTTGATAACGAAATAATAAATCGACTTGTATTTGACACATTAAATACATATAATAGATACAATATCATTGACTGTTTTTCAGAAAATGAAAAAATCTATGAATATATAAAAGAAAATTGTGATAATATTTCAATAGATAGTCTCATCACTAAAATTAACAATGAAATATTAGGAGATCCGGAAACAATAGTATTATCGTCGGCGGCAATCATTAATTGTATTTCTTGTACGGGAATAAAAAGATATGATGAAATAGTAAAACAATGTTTTGATAATTGGAGCAATCCGTCAGATATGCTTTTTATAACATCATTTGGAACTAATGTTGGATTAATTAATTATTATAATAAGAAAACCAACATGATATATATTTGTTGTGTTTTAAAATAATCATTTTTTTCCAATAAATGGCTTGATTGGGCTTAATAAATATCTTCTATTAGGCGCCGTTTGTTCAGGTATTGTTGGATTCTCTTTTGTCCATCCAGGACCCCATCTGGTTGTTTGACCAAATCCTTTAAATCCAATAGAACCATCTAGTTCAGGAATTGATTTATTTAAAATATCTGCAATTATTCTTGCTCTTTCACGAGATAAACACATATCATAATCTCTTCTTCTACCACTTCCAGAACATGGTTTGTATCCTCCGGTAACTACTTGTTCAGGATCACCATCAATACTAGAATATCCATAAATTGTTGGTCTTTGTGATTTAACATGATCAATAAAAGGCCGCCCATATTTTTGAATATTTGCCTTCATTTGTCGAATAAACTCTCCATATTGTTGTTGTGCAATATTTTCATCTTTAAAATCAACACTATCAAAATTAAACACGTCACCAATTGCAATAGGTTGAACCTGAACAGGAGCTTCAGGCGCCGCACCCTGCGGAGGATATATTTTAAGTGTTGGAGCATATAAATTCATAGATATTTGTCCACTCTCTAATGTTCCAAACGTTCCGTTTTTTAATCTATATACAACTTTATTTCTTTCTAAAAACTCACCTAGCGGATATTCAGTACCAAATGGTACTGCAGATTTTAAATCTTCCATTGCCATTGGTTTAACAGTTATTGTGAGTTTAAATGTGCCTTGATTTTGTTCATCAGTAAAAATGATGTTTTGAATAGTAGAACTGGTGATTTGATTTTTTAATTCTGGATGTTTTTCAACTAATGTTTTATATTCCGCAATTTTTTCAATTTCAGGCAATAAACTTTGAATTGATGGCCCACCAATTGATAATATATTATTTGGAGGTATTACTATGGCATATATTCCTTTAACCATAGATTTCATTGGATATTCTTTGGAGCCGATCTTAAGTTTCACGCCACCTTTATCAACAAGAATATTCACTCCTATCTGATCTAATATTTCTTTTTCTTTTTTATCTATAATGTCATTAATACGATTTTGTAAAACAATTAATGTTCTTTCATCGTTGACTCCTTCATTTTGTTCATTAACAATATTGGCATCCACCAATATTTTATCAAGTTGTTTTTCAGATATAATGATTTTCATATATCATAAATATATAATTAATTTAGTTTTTTTTAGTTAAAACTTTGTTATTACATAAAAATTAAGTATATTTTTAATAATTAAGATAAATAATGAATAAATATTTTAACCCGAACACAAGAAAAACGGAGGAATTATTCACTACGCTTAATCCTGTTTATCAAGTTTGGTATAAAGGCGATAAAGGTGATCATGTATACATTATATTAGAAGCCAAAAATGAAGATGATGCCAAAATAAAAGCGATGAATAATCAAGAATTTACAAGTCATATTCTTGGTAAATATTTTGACAGAAAATATCTTACAGCACATAAACCAAATGAACTTTATGTAATTGGAGAAATAAAATATTATAATAAATAACATGGCAAGAGAAACTAAAAAACAAAGAATTCAACGATTAGCCTATATTGCAATGGATTTAGATGCAGAAATCAATCATTTAGAAGATACTATTCGTGACACAGTAAAAGAAATAAAAGATTTAAATCCTTCTAAAAAACAAACCGATGAATTTGACCTCGAATATTTGTTTAAATGTTACTATTTTTAAGAAAATAAAACGAGCAAAATAGCATGATATCAATAGTAACAGGTTATTATAATAGAAAAAAATTATTTTACGAAACACTAAAATCAATAACAAAATCTCAATACAAAGATTTTGAAGTTATCGCTGTTGATGATGGTAGTTCATCGGAAGAAAGAATAGAGGATCTTTGTAACGAATTTCCCTTTTTAAGAATAAAAAGATTAGAAAAAGAAGGAAAATGGTATATTAATCCGTGCGTAACATTTAATATTGGAATACGTTATGCAATTGGTGATATTATTGTTTTACAAAACCCCGAATGCATACATGTTCATGATGTTCTCGCATATTTTAATGAACAAATTAATGATTCTAATTATATAAGTGTTTCGGCATATGGATTAGATCCCATATTAACTAAAACAATACCGGAACACAATACCAATGGAACGCTAGATGAACTTTTAAAAACATTACCACAACGACCATATATAGGTGGGGATACGTTAGGATGGTATAATCATTCCAAATATAGACCAGTTCATTTTCATTTTTGTTCAGCAATATCAAGAACAAACATGGAAAAATTAAATGGATTTGATGAAAGATTTGCAAACGGTATTGGATACGATGATGATGAAATCATTCAGAGAATAAGAATACTTGGATTAAAATTATTCATAGAAGACAATGTGTCTGTTATACATCAACATCATCCTACTTTATGGACAGCGCCTAACACAGATCAATTATGTGAAAGAAACAGAATAATTCTTCAGAATAATACAAGACGTGAAAATAAATACAGCGCAAATGTAATTAAATTGTGGGGCAAATCAAACAATCTATAATAATATCATATAAAGAAACTGATGAAGAACGAAAGCATAATCTTCAAAGTTTATTGCCGTTTTTATTTAAATTAATAGATAACGAAACTGAAATTATTTTGGTAGAACAAAATATTATTAGTAATTTTGAATCATCAATTTTAAATAAACAAATAAATCATATTTTTATATATAATAATAAAATTTTTAACAAGGGAAGAGGATATAATATCGGAGTTAATAACGCCAGAGGATCGTACTTAATATTCAATGATATTGATATGTTTTTGAAAATAGAGTCGTATCGTTCCTCACTAGAATATTTAAAAAAATATGATGTTGTTAACCCATATAATAAATTATATTATCTCAATAAGATTGAAACTAACACATTTATAGATAGTAATTATAATTTTGATATAATAAATACATTAAACGATATCATAACGCCTAGTGTCATTTCTGGTGGGATTTTCATGATGAAAAAAGAAAAATTTTTAGATATTTGTGGATTTGATGAAAATTGTTACGGATATGGATACGAAGACGATATATTTGACATTAAAATAAAAAACATGGAGTTAGATGTAAAATATATTAATGATATTGCCATACACATTTATCATAAAATAAATAAACTTTTTTACAATAAATATTATAATAGACAAGAGGAAAATAAAAAATTATTCCATGAATATCAAAATTTTAGTACGGAACAATTAAAAAAGAAATTAAAAAACACACAATAATGGAATGGCATTTAAATATACCAAAAATTCTTCATGTATATTGGGGTGGAGGTAATTTTCATTATCTCCGATTCATGACAATAAAATCGTTTATGAAATATAATCCTGATTGGAAAATAATATTTTTATATCCTAAGCATGTTTCAACTAGGTTAAGTTGGTGTGACCCTGAACAGAAATATAATGTATCGTGTAGAGATTTTATGTCAGAATTGATGGATTTACCAATAACTAAAATAGAAGTCAATTTTGAGGATTTTGGGTTTAATAATAATATGTCAGAAGTTCATAAATCCGATTTTATTCGTTTGTCACAATTAAGTACTTTAGGTGGGGTATGGTCGGATATGGATATTCTTTATTTTAAACCAATGTCTTCTTTATATTTTAATGCTCCTGATTATAAAAATATTGAAACATTCTATTGTGATCATAATTATGGACATTCAGTAGGATTTCTTATGGGATGTGAGAATAATAAATTTTTTGGGAAAATTATGGAAATAGCTCGAAATGAATATAACCCAGTGCAATATCAAACTATGGGTGCCGTAATATACAAAAAGTATTTTTCAACACCAGAATCAATTAACGCAATTACTACAGGACTGAATATTGATATGGATGTGGTTTATGCTCACGATGCAACATATTTTCCTGAAATTTTAAGTAATGCCACACCAAAATTCACAGAACATTCAATTGGACTTCATTGGTATGGTGGTTCTCCATTATGGAAAGATTTTTTACAAAAAACTAATGGAGGAATGTATAATTTACCAAATACAATTATAGGAAATTTATTAAAACATGAGAGATAATTTACCCATATTAGAAAAAATGGCCGTCATTTTTCATGGTATTGTGGGAGGAATGAATGGTAGAAATGGTGTTGGAACACCTGTTAACATATCTGACTGCGCGAAAACAATCAAATATAATATATTATCCACATATGATTGTGATGTTTTTGCTCATTCTTGGACAATAGATAAGGAAGATGAAATAAAAAGTCTTTATAACCCAATATCATCATTATTTCAGCCGCAAGAATATTTCGGATTTAATGGTAAGCAAATATCAGATGAGACTATTGATGGACAACCATTTCGAACTGTTAGCCGTTATACAAGTTTAGATAGAGCATTAGCTCTTAAAACAAATTATGAAACGGCGAATAACTTTAAATATAAATGGGTTATGGTACTCAGATATGATTTGGTATTTTACACTAAATTAAATTTATCCGAAAAGAACACCAATTTCATTTATATTTGTTCTGAACCACATTGGGAGAATAATGAACGATTAAATAATAGTGTATATCATGATATTTTATTCCTATCTAATTCAGATATTATTAATAATTTTATGGGGTTTAATGTAGAATTATTAAATAGAAAATATGATCCAACAGATACTCACCATGCGGTTTGCGTAAAAATAATTTCAATGTTTAATGGTAATACTAAAATGATATTACATACGTTTAAAAGATATGATGATGTTGAAACATATAGATTTATTATTCATCCCGAACAAAATCCTGTTGGACACGCTTATGGGGCATTACAAACAAAATCAAGATTTGACGAATTAATAAATAAAATAAACAATGAAGAAAAGTAAAAAGAAAATTAAAGAATCCTTAAAGGAATATAAAGAAGTTATAGATTCAACAAAATCTGACGAGCTTTCGCTCAGTCATTATAAAGTTGAGAAACCATGGGGTTATGAATTATGGCTCGAATTAAATAAATTCTATGCTTACAAATTGATTTCAATGAAACGAGGACATAGAAGTAGTCTTCAATTACATGAATTCAAATATGAATCAAATTATATAATTAAAGGTCAGGCGGAGGTTTTGTTAGAAAATTCTGAAGGCGAAATGATATCACACATATTCAAAGCCGGACAAGGATGGACAGTTCCAATTGGAAGAAAGCATCGTGTAATTGCTCAAACAGATTATATGGCGCTTGAAGTTTCAACCCCCCATTTGAACGATGTTATAAGATATCAAGATGATAATAATCGAGAATCAGGTAAAATTGCGGGCGAACATGCAGTATAATTAAGTTTTGTATTCTTGCGGCAGGAAAAGGAACACGAAATAGGACAGTTGATGGTTTACATAAAGCGCTATTACCGCTTGAAAATAGACCAGTAATATCTCATATAATAGAACGAGTTCCTATGGATATTGAAATAGTTATTGCCGTGGGATATAAATCGGATCAGATTAAATCATATCTCAAGCACGTACATCCCAAAAGAAAGATAACATACGTTGATGTAGAAAACTTTGAAGGCACAGGATCTGGTCCTGGCTTAAGTTTATTTTCGTGTAGTAAAGAACTACAATGTCCATTTATTTTCACATCCTCAGATACATTAACAGAAGAACATTACAATTATTCCGAACTCAAATATAACTGGGTTGGATATGATTTTTTAGATGAAAAGGTAAAAAGAAGTGATTATACACTTATTAGTGGTGATGAAATCCTACATAAATTTTATTGGGGCGAAGGTAACAAAGCGTTTATTGGTATCGCAGGAATTTATGATTATAAGAATTTTTGGGATGGATTTGTTAAAGACCAAACTTTAATGAAACAAGAAACACAAGTATTCAACGGTTTTAATAATATCTATGAAATTCATTTAAAACCATTTACGTGGTATGATACGGGTGACCCCACATCATATGCTAGAACTAAATCTAGATTTCATCGTGAAATAGTCGCAACAAAAGTAGACGAAGTGTTATTTGTTGACGAAGGTAAGGTCATCAAATATTTCTCTAACTCCGAAAAAACTAAACAAAGAATATTAAGAGTTCCTTACCTTAATGGAACGTGTCCCTCCGTTATTCAGATCGACGAAAACATGTATTCATATGATTTTATTAATGGTAAAATTTTATCTAAAGTTTATGATGAAAATATCCATCAAGAATTAATACCATTCTGGTACGAAAAACTGGCCTCCATCAAATTCGAAAAGAACCTACACTTTTTGGAAAATTGTAGGTACATTTATCATGATAAGACTTATGAACGTTGTAAATATTTCTCAATGGATGAGATTGACGATATTGAATATATAAATGGAATTAAAGTTGAAAAAATTAACGATATGCTGGATAAAATCAACTGGAAAAAAATATACGATTTGGCAATTCCATCGAATTTTCACGGAGACTTGCAGCCCGAAAATATCATTTATAATGGTAAGGATTTTACCCTGATTGATTGGAGAGAATCGTTTGGTAACAGTTTGGTGGTTGGGGATGCATATTATGATTTAGGTAAACTATACCACGCACTTTATATCAACGGGACTGATGTAAACAATAAATTATACCATTTAGAAATAAAAGGTAATTGTGCATTTGTTTATAATCACACTAGAAGTAATTTATTTTTCTTATTAAGAGAATTAAAAAAATGGTGTAAAATGATGAATTATTCTTGGGAGAATGTTCAATTACTTGGTACTTTACAATATTTGGGAATATCCAGTCTTTATGACGGATTCCATAATGGTGATTATGGTAAGTTTTTGTTCTTACACGGAAAACATCAATTATCTAAATTAATAAATAAAACAGAATGAAAACAGAAGAGTTAGTATTGATTGAACTTTATAAATATGAATCCGATAACGCGTTTCGTACAATTCCATCATCAGATATCCTATCATTTTTTGATCTAATTTTACAAGCATATAAAACTGAAAATAAGGTTTTTGCGTGTGGAAACGGTGGAAATGTCGCATCGGTACAAAATCTGGTGCTGGACTTAAATATGCACCCATTTGTGTCAGAAGATAAATCAAAATTATTAACCAAAAGAAATCATTTTCACGCTATCAATTTATGTTCTGACCCCGCCACAATAACGGGAATGGTAAATGACATTGGATTTGATAATATTTTTGCTCAACAATTAAAATACCAAGCAGTACCTGGCGATATTTTATTCGCAATGTCAGGTTCAGGTAATTCAAAAAATATTGTCGAAGCCCTCAAACAAGCTAAAGAAATGAAAATGTATACTGTTCTTATAACTAGAGGAGAAAATACCAAATGTGAAGAATATGCCGACATTATTCTTAGAGTGAAAGGAATATCAACATTTCCTGGTAATACGGGCGGTAATAATAATAATTTCCATTATGAAGATTGTATATCAAAAATAAGCCATATAGTAGTGGGACTTTTAAAACAATATGTACAAAATGAAAATTAATACAAATGGACTTAGAAAACATATATTAGAAATGGTTTATAAGAAACAATCAGGACATATTGGGGGAAGTTTCTCAATATGTGAACTTGTTGCTTATCTATATTCCAATTATGATTTTCGTACCAAAGATAAATTGATTTTGTCTAAAGGACACGCAGTTCCAGCAATTTACGCTGCGTTATATGAATTGGGTCATATCGATAATTTCAATGACTTCAGAGAAATAAATTCTCCATTACAAGGGCATCCTGTTAAGGGCACTCTTGATACTATTCAAGCAACCACAGGTTCACTTGGACAGGGATTAAGTATTGCTATCGGTCATGCCCTAGCAATGAGGTTAGAGAAATCCGATGGTCATGTTTTTTGTATCTGTGGTGACGGTGAAATGCAAGAAGGACAATTTTGGGAAGCCTTAATGTTTGCATCGAAACAAAACCTTAATAATCTAACATTATTAATTGATTATAATGGGTTTCAAAGTGAAGGAGAAGTGGAACGAATGATGCCGATAAGAACATTAGGACAAAAATTGCGAAGTTTTGGGTGGTTAACAGGTGAACTTGCCGGTCATAAAATGAGTGACATACATAATGCTCTTACATCAGAAAAAAGTAATTCCCCCAATTGTTGGATATGTTGGACAACAAAAGGAAAGGGAGTTTCATTTATGGAAAATAATCCATCTTGGCATGCTGGGCTTCCATCAGAAGAACAATATCAATCGGCATTAATGGAATTAAATAGTAAAATATGAAATCAACACGAGACGGATTTGGAGATCAATTAGTATTATGGGGCGGATTAAATAATAAGATATTAGGACTAAGTGCCGATCTTGGGAAAGCAACAAAACTTGATAAATTTTCAAAAAAATATCCTGAACGATTTTTTGAAATTGGAATTGCTGAGAATAATATGATAGGAATCGCATCGGGATTATCCGAACACGGATATAAAGTATTTCTGGCTTCATTTGCAGCATTTCTTACAGGAAAATACGATACAATTAGGTGTTCTATTGCGTATCCTAATGTCCCCTGTATCCTTGTTGGTTCGCATGGTGGTTTAGCAATAGGTAGAGATGGGGTAACACAAATGGGGTTGGAAGATATCAGCCTAATGAGAAGCCTCCCCAATATGACTATTTTGAATCCATCAACATATATTCAAGCTAAAGCAATTACAGAATATCTTTGTAAAACACAGTTAACATCTCCACATTATTTGAGAATTGGTAGACAACCTGTAAAAGAAGTTTATGATGAAACATATACATTTGAGATAAACGATTCAGCTTATATTGTAAAAGAAAGTTCAAGCGATATTTTAATATTATCTACTGGATGTATACTTTCAGACGTAATTGATGCTGTTGATGAACTTGACGTTTGCGTTATAGATGTACCACTACTCAAACCATTTCCAAAATATGTGGTTGATAATTATGAATTTAAAAAAATTGTCACCGTTGAAGATCATAGTATAATTGGCGGATTGGGTTCTGCGGTTGCTGAAATAATATCGGAAGCAAATAATGATTGTAAGTTAACACGTATTGGCGTGAATGATATGTTTCCTGAATCAGGAAAGCCAGAAGACCTTTATGAAAAATATGGATTAAGTTCAAAAAAAATTAGAGAAAGAATTTTAAAAGTAATAGAATGATAGATAAGGATACTTTGATTTTTGGATCCTTTGCCAAACAAGCAGGAAATAATGGATGTAAAATGTTTAATCCCGCATTTGAATATTATGGATTAAATGCAATATATAAATCATTTTCTGTAACTGATATTGGAAAAGCCATCGAAGCATCAAAAATATTGAATTTCAAAGGATTTGCAATCACAATGCCATTTAAAAAAGATGCGTTAAAATATGTCGATCATATGACCACAGATGTTGCGGTCATTGGAGCAACAAACACAATAATCAATGATGATGGTAGATTAACTGCCTATAATACCGATTATTTGGCAGCTAAAGAATTTCTAGAAAAATACAAAGGAAAACCATTATTTATTTTAGGAAATGGTGGATATTCATCTGCTGTTAAATATGCCGCAAAAATTTTGGGATTTGAACCGGAAATAATAACAAGACAAGATTGGAACACAATACATCTTTTTGAAGATTCGATAATTTATAATTGTACGCCTGTTACAAATATTAAAGTTCACGAATCAAATATTTTTATCGATTGTATTGTAACAACCCCAACAGGATATGAATTATCAAAAATTCAAGCATCACATCAATTTAAATTATACACAGGATTAGATTTTCCAATATTATGAAAAGGCCAAAAACATTATTCATCGACATTGATGGTACATTGTTACTTCACCATGAGGTGGCAAATCAACAAGCCAAAAACACTCCAGTATTACTACCTGGTGTTTTAGAAAAATTCGAAGAGTGGGATAGAAATGGATATAACATCATATTAATAACAGGAAGAAGAGAAAGTGAGAGGAAACTTACTGAGGAACAATTAAATAAAGTTGGTATTGTCTATGATAGATTGATTATGGGAATAGGAGGAGGTGATAGAGTAATCATTAATGATATGAAACTCAATTCTAGTGTTCCAACAGCATATGCAATAAACCTTATAAGGAACATAGGACTTGAAAATATCGATATATAAAATAAAAATAATAAAAAATAAAGTAAAATGGAACGAAGAGAATTAGAATTACTATCAACATTAGTTAGATTTACAGAATCTAAAACAGTTGTTGAAATAGGCGTATTAGTAGGACAAATGGCAACATATCTCTGTAAAGCGGCAAATGATAATAATGGTCAATATTTTGGATTTGATATGTGGGGACAACACGGGCAACTTAAACAATTTACACAACAAGGTAGTAAAGCCGAGGTTGAGGCTAAATTAACAGCGGCTGGACTTCACTCGTTTACTTTAACTGAAGTTGATACTATAAATAACAGATCGTTTTTTGATTCTGAATTAGCAAGACTTTGTCCAAA
>Ga0105103_10001850_pt1 | contig 11244 bp, 10 predicted proteins | sample PPLLaktember2015_2_FD_79107 | JGI IMG/M metagenome (GOLD analysis project Ga0105103, IMG submission 79107) | Freshwater sediment microbial communities from Prairie Pothole Lake near Jamestown, North Dakota, USA - PPLs Lake P7 Core (6) Depth... | ecosystem: Environmental > Aquatic > Freshwater >...
AGAGCGCAGCTACCGGCAAGGCAAGCAAAAACATGAGATTCTGCTCGCCCAAGGCCAACACCCTGAGCACCACGAGGGCTAAGCCGACCCCGAATACGGCAGACAGGAAAACGCCTTGTTTACTCTCCGAGGATTTCGCTATAGAGATCTTCAAATTCTCTTGCCACCTTCCTGATATCGAACCGGTCTCGACAGGTCTCATACCCTTTCTCTCCGATTCGCCTCCGCAGATCCGGATCCCTCAAGAGCCGGATGATGGCTTCCGCCCAACCCGCGTCACAAAAGGGGTCCAAAAGCACTCCATTTTGCCAGCTTGTGATAAATTCATCGTTACACCCCACGTTCTGAGACGTAACGACCGGAACCTTCATGCTCAAGGCTTCGAGGATGGCTATGGAATGGAGCTCCTGAAGCGATGGAAGAAGAAAGATAGGGGAGATCGCGAGGAGATCGAGAATCTCCGGATAATAGCCGATCAGTTCAATCCGACAGGAGCCCAAGTTTCTGCTCTTTGCCTTGAACTCATCGAACTGGGGACCGTTTCCTGAAAGAAGAAAAACTGCACTGGGGACCGTCCTCGCCACAATGGGTGCGATGCGAAAAATCAAATCCACATTCTTTTCTGAGGACATCCGCAAACTTGTCAGAATCACCTGGTGTTCTCCGGAAAGGCCAAGCTTTTTTTTTAGGGTTCCTGCGGCTTCTTCGTCAATCTTTACGGCTGCGTCGAGGGGAATCCCGTTGGATATTTTTCGAATCTGATGGGAATCGCAAAAACCCTTTTGCAGCAAAAGGCGACGGTATGGCTCGGTCAAGACCACGACCCTATCAGAGACGTTCTTCATGTACCGGGTGTACTTGATCTGTCCGGTAAGGCAGCGCCTTCTCGCGAGATCCTCGGGGTCCAGGTACCTTGCATCGTGAATATGCTCTACAAGTTTCGTTCCGGTCGTCTTAGCTGCAACGGCGCCCCAGAAATGGGCATTAAAGGAGTGACTGTGGACAATCTGTATCCGATTCCCCCGTATATAATTCCTCAGCCTGGAAATGATCTGGAATGTCGCAAGACTTCTGATTTTGTCACTTGTCTCCGAAAACTTGAGCAAGGTTACACCAAGGCGTTTGAATCGCTCCTCGTACTCTCCGCCACCGGAATACCCCACATGGATGTCAAGACGGTTCCGATCAAAAGAACTCACAAGATTGAACAAGTTCTTCTCGGCCCCCCCCAGATTGAGCGTGTTTATAAGATGTAATACTCTGATCTTTGCCATGTTCGTCTTTCTCAGGGTCCCGATTCAACTCCCGCTCCAGCTCCACCCTCCCAACCCGAAGGACCCTGACCTCACATCATGAAGCTCCCGATGTCTTGAGGACCGCAGGGATCGTTTTCAACAGGATCTTTGCATCGAGGCCCAGTGACCATTCATCGATGTACTGGCGATCGAGCTCCATCCACTTGTCGAAGGGGATGCCGTTTCTTCCACTGACCTGCCAGAGGCAGGTGATTCCCGGCCGCATGCTCAACCGCCTCCGGGCACTCAGATCGTATTGATCCACCTCACTGGGTATTGGAGGTCTGGGCCCTACAAGGCTCATGTCCCCCAGGAAGACATTGATCAGTTGAGGAAGCTCATCGAGGCTTGCCTTGCGCAGCCATCGACCCAACGGAGTCACCCGAGGATCGTTCCTCATTTTAAAAACAGGTCCTGTAAGCTCATTCAGCCGCAGGAGATCCTTTTTCAGGTCCTCTGCATTTTCGACCATGGTTCTGAATTTAAGGCAGTTGAACTGGCGCCCGTTATACCCGACCCGGCGCTGCACAAAGAAGACAGGCCCTTTTGAAGTCCCTTTGATGAGGAAGGCTGCCAGGAGCAAAAGCGGTGAGAGGAGAACAATCAAAAGGCCCGAGAGCACTATGTCCATAAGCCGCTTTGCACATAGCTGCAGACTCATCTTTGGGCTTGCATATAGATCGATGACCGGTATCCCGTCATAGTCGGAGATCGTGGATCTCGCGATCTTACGCGTGAACAGGTCCGTCGGGATTTTCGCCTCCACTCCTGCCGTTTCACAGGTATGAATAATTCGCTGAATCTCCAGGTAGAAGGATTTGATCGGCAAAGAGACGAACACTTCGTCGACGACGTTGTTTTTTAGGATCGACTCCAGCTCGTCAAGGGTTCCGATGAGAGGTTGGTTGTTCACCCCCTGCCGTTCCTTATCACCATCCAGAGAATCGACAGATCCCAGAATGCGCAATCCGAGCTCAGGGGTTTGTTCGATCCGCCTGGCCATCTCAACCGACCGGGAATTGCGACCGATGATCAGCAAATTTCGATAGTTATACCCGTGTCTCCGGATATACTGAAGGGCCTGCCGGAGAAAAAACCTGGATGAAATCAGCAGCAGGATCTGACAGATCCAGAGACTAAGAATGAAGATGCGACTCACAGGAAACCCACGGATAAAAAACACAGGGATCGACGCCGCAGCCAGGCTCAGGGAAGCGGTCTTGACGACATCTCGCATCTCCTCCCTGAAATTTTGTGTTCTTCTCGAACTATAGAGGTGAAACCGGCGGGACAGGAAGAGCCAAGACACCACGTAGACCGAGAAAAGGATCTGGTAGTGGATAGGATGGTCAAGGACATTGAGATAGGCCGAACCCAATCTCCAGTATGAAGCGACCAGCGAGGAAAAAGCGACCGTGAAAATATCCGCGAGAAAAACCGCCGTAACCAGTGATCTACTGTGCTTCTTCAGCATCCGGGAATCTCCGGTTGATGCTTCAGGTCTCTTGATTTCTTGGCGCCCATAAAGCAGGGCGATAGGGCAGCGAAACCAGGACCCGCAGACCAAGGCGTTTTTCAACCTGTTCCGGCGTGGTCAATCCCTGTGATAGGATCTCGGAGAACAGGGCGACGCCAAGTCCCCCGATGACACCGAAGATCAAAGAGAACATAATATAGAGGTTCTTTCGGGGTCTGATCGGATCAAGAGGCACTGCGGCTTCCTGAATGACGCTGACATTGGCCATTTTGCGCAAGTTCATATCGTCAACGATCCGTGCTTCTTCCACCTTTTCGCGATATGTTTTGTAATTCTTCTCGTTCATCTCTCGTTCGCGAAGCAATCGTTGAAGCTCCTTCTCTCTAAGATCAAGGGCCTGGAGCTCGTGGTCGAGCTGACTGACCTGAATGCTGAGTTCGGAGGCCTTGGACTCTTGGGCCTTGAGTTCGGCCTGCGTTTTAATCAGTTCTTTTTCCAACTCCTGGTGGACGACATTTTTGCCTGTCGTTTGCACCTTTTTCCTGTCCTCTTCCTGCTTCTTCAAATACTCCTTCACCAGTGCGATCTCCTCCCGCACCTTAACCAGCATCGGGTTATCGGATTTGTATTTCATCAGCAGGTCCTGCTCTCGCAGTTGCAGATTCAGGAGGGTATTTTTGACAGCGTCAACAATCGCGTGCCGGTCGGTGACCGTTGCCAGGGGAATGTTCTCGGGGACCTTTTGCATCTGGCTCCTGAGCGTGTCGAGTTTCTGCTTAAGCTCCACCACCTGGTTCCGGGTATTCTTCATCACCGTATCAAAATTTGTCCTTTGCTGGAGAAGAAGGGTCTTCTGCTCCTCGAGAGAAAAGGTCTGATACTTTTGCCTGTACCTTTCCAGTTCGTCTTCTGATTCTTTCAGGCTTTTTTCGTGAGCGGCGAGCTGCTGTTCTAAGAAAGGACTTTTGGGATCACTGTGGACCTGAAGGTGTTTCTCTTTGAAGAGATCAACCAGCAGATTCACCGCCTGCGAGGCGATCATGGGGCTCTCATGCTCGAAAGAGGCCTGAATGACATTTGACTTCTTGACCCCATCCACTGAAAGGGACTTGCGAAAACTTCCGACGGCGCTGGAGACCAGTGATTCACCGGATCTTCCTTGGTCCCGCAAATCTCCGGCCATCCTCGGGTAGAGCACCTCGGGCCCCATCGTCTTCACCACCCGTTCAATCAGATCGCGACTCGTCAGGACCTGGATTTCCGAATTCACCATTTCCTCGTGACTGAGGGAAATCCAGGACCCTGCCTCACCAACCTCGGAACGATAGATGTTCTCCCTTCCGAATTTCACAAGCAGGGTGGACGTGGCCTGGTAGATCAGAGGGAGCGTCGACGTGGCAATCGTGATGGTCACCACAGAGGCCATGAAGGTGGCGACGATCTTCCATTTATGTTTGAACAGGACTGTAAGGAGGTCCCGCAGACTCATTGCTAAGCCGTTCTGTTCCATGAGTTTCCCTATGGTACGGAGAAGCCGACACCCGCATTGATGGGCAGATTCCTTCTGATATAGAGATCGACGAAGTGATTCACATCGCCGATGGCCGACCTGGGCACAAACACCACATCGAATGGAGCGAGATAAATATCCTGACTCATGTCTTCTCCTGACATGGCCTTGGCCAGATTGACTCTGAGAACAACCGGTTTTCCCTGATCACTCCTGCGGATGACGAGAATCTCTTCCTCCCTGGAACCGACTCTCAATCCGCCCGCCTGGGAAATTGCTTGCATAACGGTCATGTAGCCGACCATGGAAAGCGTGCCGGGTTTGACCACATACCCGTCCACGAAAACCTTGTGCATGTTGAAGGATCGGACAATGACAGCCACTTCCGGAGTTGCCAAATGCGGAGCATATTGCTCCTTGAGCAGTTTCTCCAACTCGGCAGGGATCATGTCATTGACCTTGATCTGGCCGAGGAGCTGTAATGAGATCCGACCATCGGGACGAACCGCCACAGACTCGTTCAACTCATTGTTGTAGAAAAACTTAATGTCGAGCTGATCTCCCGCCTGGATCCGGTAATCGGCTTGCGGTTCTAACGCACCAGTCGCCGGCGATTCCGGGACCCGGACGGTATCGAAGCTAGAAGCGCCACAGGCCCCAAGAAAAATGAGGAAGGAAAGAAATAAGATCGATTTCATCTGCGCTATCCTTTCGCAATGGAATGTTATCTCGCTACGGTTGAACGATCCCTAGATCGCACAGATAAAGAAATCTGTGAGTTTTGGGGATTTGACATCCATCGGGACATCCCATCACAGCCGTTTATAGAGCCATCCTGGTATGTAAAAGCGCCGCTTGTTAAACACGACGCCCAGGATCTTTCCGCCATGGTTGATAATAGAATCTCTTAGGTTTTGGACGATAGGCCAGCGGGTCTTCTCCGCCTCTACGACCAACACGACACCATCCGCTTTCCCAACCAGACCCAAAGCATCAGAGGATAGTTCGAGCGGTGGAGAATCGATAACCACGAGGTCGAACCGCATTCGCAACATCTCCCAAAGCCCATTGACATTTAACACCTGGGCGGGTGAGACGGAATTTCCTGAAACCAGACACAACGAAAGCCCCGGATAGGGCATCAGAGAAAAAGCCCTCTCAATAGGACCTCCGTCCCGTGTCACTTCGTTAAGGTAGTGGTCGGGATCCACATCGAAGAAACCGTGTTGCACAGGATTGATCCTGTCCGCGTCGAGAATGAGCACGGATTTTTTCATCTTCAAGGCGGAGGTTACGGCAAATTGATTCACGACGGTCGATGTTCCTTCGCCTTCGTGGGATCCTACAAACTGAATAATCTTCATGCTGGCATTGGGAAAGAGGGCTTCAACATGCTGGCAAACCCCGATCATTCTGTCTTCGTGTTCTGCTCGCGGGGCAAGAGAGCATCGCTTCTGCCGAGGGAATCTAGGAACCAGCGTATCCCTCAGCGTGAATTCGTGATGCGCTTTTTCTAGTGCCTCATAAATCTTACTCATCTGTGGTCACCCCTTTGTGATGACGCGAGGAGATTTGCCTGATCCCTTCCAGGGAATAAAATCAGCTCACCTGCTGGGAGCTTTTCCACGTTTTTTATGTTCGGATTGTTCTCCTCTATCCACGCAATCAACCGCCGATCGGTGAAGCCGTAAACCTCCCTGGTAAGCTCATATAGGCTATCCCCTTCCTTCGCAGCCCTGATCATCGGAAAGAGCTTTTCGCTCGACGGGAAACGCTCTTCACGACCCATGGGCTCCACATTTCTCTGAACCCTCAGATTTCGGTCTTCTTCTATTTGCAAAGCGGTTTCTTTGTTCTGTTGATCAGGACTATCCCTAACGATTCTGGAAACCATTTTCCCCAAATCCGCGAAAGGGATCGCTAGAGCGTTGCCCTCCCTGTTTTGGGTTAGTTTATCCCTCGCAATCCTGGAAATCATTTTCCCCAAGTCCGAGAAACTGTAGGTAGGCGGGAAGAACCAGAAAAGGCCTGTCGTGACAAAAAATACGGATGCGAAAGCGAAAACGTATCGCAGTCGAGGGCGGCGCTCTTCGCCTTCTTCTCCTTCGAAATCTTCAATCACCTCTCTTGCAATCCGTGTGTTCACCGGCCGTTTCTTGTAGCCAAATCCCGTAATCAGCGCATTGCTGCAAAGGACGTTGAGTACTCGAGGAATGCCTTCGGCTTTTCTGACAATCTGTTCACGGGCTCCTCGCGTGAAGACGGGAGAATTCCTAACAGCGACCTTTTCCAACCGGTATTTGATGTAAGCTAGGCTCTCTTTTTCCGTCAAAGGTGGTATCCTGGATCGAATGGCGATGCGTTGCCTCAATTGCCGCAACTCCCTAGAATTGAGTATCTGTTCAAGCTCCGGTTGGCCCACGAGGACAATCTGGATGAGTTTGTCTGTTGCCGTCTCAAGGTTGGAAAGCATCCTGAGATTCTCCAGGGTTTCTTTCGGCATGTTTTGAGCTTCGTCGACGATGAGCACCACATTATTGCCCTGCCTGTACTCTTCTATCAGCCAATGGTGAAGGTGATTCACCATCTCGAAGACGCCGTCTGTTCCGGCAGGGACATCGAGCTCCTGAAAAATTGTTTTTAGAAGTTCCCTGAAGGTGATGTTGGAGTTGAAGATGTACACGGTCTTCAAATATGCTTTATCAGCTCTCTTGAGGTAGGAGCGCAGAAGGGTGGTCTTTCCTACCCCCACCTCTGCTGTAATGACGATGAAGCCTCTTCTGCTCTCCACACCATAAATGAGAGAAGCCAGAGCTTCCCGCGTATCCTTGCTTAAGAAGAGAAATTCGGGATCGGGTGTAATATTGAAAGGCTCTTTTTTGAGATGATAAAACTTCAGATGCACGGAACCCTCCTCCTCCCGGGGTAATCATGCGGATTTGGGCGTCCGGTTCTTTTCTTTAAACGAAGCGTATGTTTAACCAGGACGATGCTCCGGCGCCCCGAGTTCCGCACCAAATCACAAACCTTTTCCAGTGGAGCCCCACGGGCAGGAGCCCGTGGCACCTGGAGTGCGGCGCAACCCGCCGAAGCTCCAGTCCTCCTTCGCCAAGGCTTCGGAGGACACCCGCATTCCTCCACGGTCGAGAGACCGTGGCCTCCTGCGAAGGCGGGTGATCTTCCGCTTCGATAACTTGAAAGGGCCAGCAACATGGGTACGTTCACGCCAGTGACGATTTGAACACCGTCATCTTTGAGAAAAGGAAGGCTAAGATTGGTCGGAGTTCCGCCAAGAGTATCTGTTAAGATGATGATCCCATCCCCATCATCCACCTCGACCATCCTTTCCCGAATCCGATTCCTGATGATTTCCCGGCTCTCTTTCGACCTGACACAAATTCCTTTAACTTTTTGGAAATTCCCTGTTAGACATTAAACTTCAGAGATTAACGCTTCAGCGAGTGAACCATGTGAAAGGATTAAAACACCAACCATTCTCAGTCTCCTCGTCCTAGTGTAATCCTTTCTGATGTCCCGCATGTAGGGACGAGAGTTGTTCTTGTTGCCAGTATGAAAGCATTCGCCGCCACCTTGAGGGGCGGGGCTCGGACAGCAACTTCTCAGGGAACTTCCAACATGGAGGGTTTGGTTAATGGGAAGAAGAGCAAAAGATGTGCCAAGTGTGGGCGAGTTTTATTAACCGTATGATCTTTGGGGAAAAGATCAATTGAGGCAAGGTTTAACCCTCTTTAATGAAAACTCGTTTTGTATGGATTACTATGCATCAAAAACATCCCGAAGTGTATGGAATTCTCGTACAAGGATTCGATAGGTTTTAAGCTAGCGGTTTCAGTGTCCAGATGCTAGATCCAGCGCTACGCTGACACCTGACAGCTTGAAAATGGGAATTCCTATATATCGAGTCACTTTTTCTTATCGAGGTCCCTAAAAACTTCCGGCTTGAGATGATATTTCTTAATAAGGTTGTAAAAATCGGCTCGATATTTTCCTGCAACTTCTGCCGCCTTGCTCACGTTGCCCTTGGTCAACTCAAGGACGCGGACAAGGTATGTCCTCTCAAAATCCTCCCTTTCATCTTTAAAGGGTTTTAACGGGTTTTCAACCGAATCCATTTTGGGGAGAATAATATCTTCGCTAATGACATCGACTTGGGTGACGGCCACAGCACGCTCAATGGCGTTCTCAAGTTCACGCACGTTTCCCGGCCAGTCATGAAGCATGAGTTTCTGTATCGCCATCGCGGAGATGCTTTTTATGTCTTTTTTCATCCTAGCGCTGTTTTCTTTTAAGAAATGCTCCGCCAGAAGGGGTATATCCATTTTCCTTTCCCGCAAGGGTGGCAGATCAATGGGGATAACATGGATCCTGTAGAAAAGGTCCTCACGGAAGAAGCCTTTCTTCATCTCGGCTTCCAGATCCCTATTGGTCGCCACAATCACTCTGACATCCACATCCATAGGTTTTCCGCTTCCTATGGGATTGATTTTCCTCTCCTGAAGCACTCTGAGAAGTTTTGGCTGAAGAGAAATGGGCATATCCCCGATCTCATCCAGAAAAATGGTCCCATGATGAGCTTCGGCAAACAGTCCTCGATAGGTACTTTTAGCATCGGTAAATGCTCCCTTTTCATGGCCGAAGAGCTCATTTTCCAGGAGGGTTTCAGGGATCGCAGCACAGTTGACCGCAATAAAAGGTTTGTCTCTTCGATCACTGGCAAAATGGATCGCCTTTGCGATAAGCTCCTTGCCCGTGCCGCTCTCCCCGGAAATGTAAATGGTGGAGTCGGTTCCAGCTATGCGGGAGACCTGATCCAAGACGCTTTGCATTTTTTCGCTTCTCGCGATAATGTTTTTGAAATCACATCTATCTTTCAGAAGTCCCTCAAGTCTCCTCACCTCGGAGACAAGCTTCTGATTCTCCGTTGCCAGTTTTATCTGAAAAAGCAACTCCTGGGGATCAAAGGGTTTATTAAGGTAGTTAAAGGCGCCTTTCTTCGTAGCCTCTACCGCACTCTCAATGCTGCCGTGGGCGGTCAGAATGATAACGGGCATATTGGGGTTGACCGAATGAATCTCTTCCATCAATGAGATTCCATCCTTTCCGACAAGCTTGAGGTCTACAATGGAAAGGGAAAAAATCGTTTCCCTGGTTCTGGCCATCGCCTCCTCTTCATTCAAGGCTGTGACCACTTCATACCCTGCCAGTTCCAGCCTCATCCTGATTAACTCCAGAAGATTGCTGTCGTCATCCACCACCAATATCTTTTCGGAAGACTTAGGATTCATCTCGAAAGTTCTTTCTTTTTTTGATCGATTTCGATGTCTACTTGCTCTGATTTCTTTATGGTGTTAGTAAGCTCCTCAATTTCTTTTCTTAGTCTCTCATTCTCCTGCTCTACTTGCTTTGCCGTCCTGTCCAATTCCTCAGTTTTTTCACTTAGCCTATCGTTCTCTTGAAGTATGTCGATCAAGATTTTGGCCTGTCCCGCCCAAGGGCTCTTAGGAAACACTTTCACCAGTCTTCTGCAAAGAGCAAGGGATTTCTGATAGCTCCTTTTGGGACGCCCCTGATGGGCGTAGATCAGCGCTGCATTAAAAAGAGCTTCATCTCCAGGGGGAATATTATCGCGCAATGCCAGGACCTTCTGGTAATTTTCCAGAGCTCCCGCGTAATCCCCCTGGTCCAAGAGCTGTTGCCCTGTTGTGAGGTATTCTTGGACCTCCCATTTGACCTCCATCTCCCTTAGCGCAGAACAGCCTGCAAGAGATACAAAGATCATGACGGCAATACAAAGGCAAAAACACTTCCGTGCCCAAGTTTGCTTTCTACCCAAACCCTACCTCCATGAGCGTCTACGATATATTTAACAATGGCCAGCCCCAGACCCGTTCCCTTGATATCCCTGTAGCCTCTAATGGTTGCCTGCTTAAATTTGTCGAAGATCGCGTTTAAATCTTCTTCCGGTATTCCCGGCCCCGTGTCTGCCACAGACACGCTCACTCCCTCTTCTATGGATTTTACAGATATGGCTACCTGACCACCATTTGGTGTAAACTTTACGGCATTCCCTATTAAATTCCGAAGTGCCTGAAGAATCCTTTCTACGTCCATGTTGACATGGGGCAGATCCTGTGGCATTTCTACACCAATATGCACATTTCTGGCCATCACCATAGGTTCCATCCCGGAAACCGTTTTTCTTATGAGAGGCCTGATATCCGACGGTGCGAAGTCGAAAGTCATCATTCCCGCCTCCATTTTTGACAGGTCCAGTAGGGAATTGACCAGATCGATCAGACGATTGCTCTCCTCTGCGATGATTATGAGAATCTTTGACCTTTTTTCTTTAAGCTCCTCATCTATACCTTCCAGCAGGAGGCTGATTCCTTCTTTAATGGAGGCAAGGGGAGTACGCAGCTCATGTGCCATCAGTGAGAAGAACTCGGACTTCATCCTATCCATCTCTCTGAGCTTGTCGCACATCAGGTTAAAATCCTGCGCCAAGTCTCCTATCTCCGGCGGAGAGGTGAGGTCTAAAGTACTCTGAAAATCACCACTTGCAACTTGCCTCGTTTTTTCACCCACAAAAGAAAGGGGGCCCGTGATGGTCTTGGTGATAAAAATCAAGATGATGATTCCGGAAAAGATAAAACCCAGACCCATTGCGATTGCGATTTTGCTTGCCTTTCCCTCTGTCTCTGCAAGGTACTTCATCTTTTCATCGGTGCTTATCTCTGCTTGAAGCCTCAGATTCCTCAATTCCTCCATGATTTGATCCAGCGCTTGTTCCTTTTCCCATTGATACTCCTGCTGAAGATAAGCTTCCTTTTTCTTAATGATTTCCACCTCGCTATGGAATACAGACTTATACCGCTCATAGTAGTCCCTCACCCTAATCAGCGTATCTTTTTTGGACGGCGTATCTGCTATGGACATTGCCT
>Ga0105103_10001852_pt1 | contig 11240 bp, 8 predicted proteins | sample PPLLaktember2015_2_FD_79107 | JGI IMG/M metagenome (GOLD analysis project Ga0105103, IMG submission 79107) | Freshwater sediment microbial communities from Prairie Pothole Lake near Jamestown, North Dakota, USA - PPLs Lake P7 Core (6) Depth... | ecosystem: Environmental > Aquatic > Freshwater >...
GGCATTCGCAAGGACCGCGTGGAGAAGGTGATTGCGGTGACGGCGAGGGGGAAGTCGCAGTAGGGAGTTCAAAGTTCAAGAGTTCAAGAGTTCAAGAGTTCAGACCGTAGGGACGGCAGACGGCAGACGGCAGACGGCAGACGGCAGACGAGGTTAGAATCCGCCAATGCGTCGAACGGATGAGCTGCTGAAGGGCCTGCTCGTGTGCACGATCGTCGTTGCCGGAGCGGGGTCGATCCTGGCGCGCGAGCAGCTTCCCTCGAATCCCCCCGAGAGCCTCGAGCGGCTGTTGCAGGCCGCGCGTCTGGGCGACATGGCTGGCATCAAGACGGCCCTGAGCGCGGGGGCGCCCATCGACGGGGGGGACCCGCGGTGGGGAGAGACGGCGCTGATCCGCGCAGCGGCGTTCGGGCAGCGCGAATCCGTGAGGGCGCTGCTGGCCGCGGGCGCCAATCCCAGCGCCGAATCCGCCGGCAAGCGCAACGCCCTGCACGCCGCCGCCGAGGGCGGCAACACCGATATCATCCGGGACCTGCTGGCCCTGGGCATTCCGGTCGACGCCGGCGCCGACAGGTTCGACACCCCGCTCACGCTTGCGTGCGTCGCGCGCCAGCCTGCTGCCATCGAAGCGCTCGTGGCGGCGGGCGCGCAACACGACGCCATGGGCAGCGACTGCGGTGGACTGCCCCGTCTGATCAGCAGCATGCTCGCCAACCAGCAGGGTGAACGGGACCTGCCGACCGTGCGCGCCTTCATCCGCGCGAGCGCGGGACTGAACGCCACGGACCGGGGATCCGGAGCGCCCATCCTCTCGGTCCTCGACTATTGCCATCAGCCCGATGCTCCCGAAGTGGCGCGCCTGCTGATGGAGGCCGGCGTGGACATGCAGGTGAAGACGCGTGAGGGCCTCACCGTCGTCGAAGAAGCGCGCCGCCGGCTGAAGGGCGAGCCGCGCTGCGCGGCCACGGTGGCCGCGATCGAGCGTCGGGGAGGCACGCGATGAGCACGCAGGGACGCAGCGTCTTCGAGCTCGCCGCCCTCTTCACAGGAGGCATCGTCCTACTCTCCGCGGCTTTTCTCGTCGTCTTCTTCATGATGTGGAGCGGGCGATCCGGAGCGTACGATCCCGCGGAAGCCGGCGACCTCGCGGGCGTCACCGCCGCGCTCGCCGCGCAGGCGGCCCCCGAGGAACGCGCACGGGCTGCCACGGGCGCCCTGGACGTGGCCCTCACCGGCTTCGAGACCAGCAGCCGGACCGAGGTCGCCCGCCGCGCCATCGTGGTCGCGCTGCTGGAGGCTGGCGCGAACCCGAACGATGCAACGACGACGGGAGGCGGCGGCTTGCGAGGAACGGCGATCAGCCGATCGGGCAGTTCGGGACTGCGCTACGCCGCAGAACGTGTCGCCCGCGCGAACGATGACGACCTGCTCGAGCTCTTCATCGCCAAGGGCCTGGACGTGAAGGGTGCACCCGGCGGCGCCGCCCTGACCGCCGCCGCGGCCGAGGGGCGCGTCACCATGGTGCGCCGCCTGATAGCCCTGGGCGCCAACGTCAACCCGCACCTCGGGCGGTCGCCGCTGGCCGAAGCCATTCACGGCCGGCACCGGGACGTCATCGCCCTGCTCGACGAGAAGGGCGCGCGTGAATGGTGAGGTCACGCCGGAGTGTTCGATGGACGCTCGCACTGCTCACCGCGGCGTCCACGCTCCACACGTCATCGGCGCAAGAGCCGCCGATCCGCTACGAGCATCGGGTGGCCGTATCCACCACGTCGCTCGACCGGGAAGCCGACGTGGAGGCCAGCCTCGAGCGCAACGTCAACCGGCTGGGAGCCGCGGGCTTCGAAGTCACCGCGATCGCCGGCGGCAGCGGATCGGTCCTCGACAAGCTGCTCGATCGCAAGGCGTACGTCGCCGGACTGGTCGATCACGCAGGACAGGTCTTCGTCGTCATGAGTCGTCCGGCGGGCCGGCCCGCGCGCCCGCGCGAGTACCGCCTGCTACACACCCGCACACCACGAGGCACTGACGCGATCGTTGCCGAGTTTGGACAGGATTACCGACTGGTGGCCACTTCGACGGAGGGCGGCATCTTCCATGCGGCCTTCGAGCGCTCGAGCAGCGGTGCGCCGGCCGAGTACCGCGTACTCGCGAATCGCGGTCGTACCGACTGGATGGCACAGATGCAGAACGATCCCGCGCTGATGGCCCGCGTCACTCGCGTCGCGCCGATGGGCCTCGATCACGCGCTCGTGGAGCTCGGCTCCGCCGTCTCGTCACCAGGCGAGGTCGAGTGGATGAGCAGCCAGGCCTTCCGCTTCACCGGTCAGGAGTCCGCGCTGCAGGCCAGGGCGAATGCGGGCTTTCACGTACAGACCGTTCGAGTGCGTGGCAACGAGCTCGACACGCTGCTGCTCAAGCCCGCCGGATGGAGCGGCACAGCGGCCACCTACGATCTCGACGATGGGCCCTGGGGAATGCCGTGCTCGCGGGGCCGGATCGCGGGCGCCGACGTGTTCACCGACGGCGATACCTACTGTGCGGCCGAGAACCCAGGGGGCGGCGTGTCCAATCGCGGGCTGGACCTGCGCGTGCGCAGTGAGTCCACGGCCGGCGGCCGTCTCCTGTTCGACGCCCCGTCATGCGGAACGCGGGCGCGGCTCGGATCCAGTCGGCTGGCGTTCGCCCGTATCGCGGTGGCCACACAACTCGAGCGCGAATTGAATCGCAAGTGCGAGCCTGGCTATCGCGCGACCCGTGTGCTGGCTGGGGCGGATGCATCGGGCACCATGCGGCTGAGTGTGTTCACGAGCAATCAGCCGGAGACGGCGAGCGCAGGCGGCTCCCCCCCTGCCGACGCGCCTCTCCTGCTCCCCGACCGCGACGAGCTCGGCGACGGCTCGAACCGGCAGCTCGAGGAGGAACTGAACGCGGCGATCGCGCGGAACGGGGACATCGGCGACGCGGAGGTGTGGGTCGAAGTGACGGGCGCGGGCGCCCGGCGCACCGTGCGACTGGCCGGCTGCGCGACCACGCGTCTGGACAAGGATCAGGCCGAACGCGCGCTGAGGACCCTGCTCGTCCGCACCGCCGCCGCCGAGGCCTCAGTGCGCAACGACATCATCGTGGACATCTGGCGGTGAAGAGTTACTTCGGTCTTCCGTCCTGATTCGCCAGCACCCAGCTCGCCTGGTGCACCAGACGGGCGATCTTCTCCATCTTCTCGTAGTTGATCTTCTCCGGCCGGTCGTATTGCGTGTGGTAATCGGGGTGCAGACCCGTGTGAAACCACAGCGCCGGCACGCCGTTCTGCAGGAACGGCCACTGGTCGCTCCGTCGCAGCAGGTTCGAGCTGTTATTGTCGTAGCGCATCTTCAACTCGAGGCCGTAGGTGCCTTTGTTCACGCGCTCGACGATCGCGCTCAGTTCGGGGTGGCGGCTATAGCCGAGGATGTTCAGCGCATTGCGGTTCGACTCCGCGGTCTGCACTTCGAGGCCGTTGAAACGTGGCCCGCCACCCACCTGCACTTCCTCGTTGCGGCCGACCATGTCCATGTTGAGCACGGCCACCGTGCGATCGAGCGGGAACGCGGGCTGCTCGGTGTAGCCCCACGCGCCCAGCAGCGGGCCGCGCTCCTCTGAGCCCCAGCACGCAAACAGCACCGAGCGGCGAGGCCGCTGACCGGCAGCGGCCGCCATGGCGTAGGCGTCCGCGATCTCCAGCAGCGCCACCGTGCCGGACCCGTCGTCATCGGCGCCGTTGAAGATCACCGCTCCGTCTGCGCCTTCGTGGTCGTAGTGCGCCGAGACGATCACGACCTCGTCCTTCAGCTTCGGGTCGGACCCTTCGATGTAGGCCAGCACGTTCCGGTCGAGGACGACATGGCGATCGACCGCGGTGGTGAGCGCGACCTCCACGCCCGTGAGGGCCAGGCCTTCGTAACCCCGCGGCGTCTCGGCGGCCTTCGACAGTTCCGCCAGTGAGCGGCCCGTTCCGCGAACCAGCACGTCTGCGAGGGCTGGCGAGATCTGCCCGACCGGAATGCGCACGCGATCCGCCCAGCTGGCGAGCGTGAAGCGATCGACGCGCGGGGCCTGCGGCGGCCAGAATGCACGCGCCGAGGCCTCGAAGTTCTGCGGCGCTGGGTGGTTGTGCACGTCCGTCACGAACAGCACCCCCACCGCGCCCTTCTCCTGTGCGGCCAGCACCTTCTTGATGGCGACAGCGGATTCGGCCGTCACCACGCCGTCAAAGGGGCTGTTCGGGTCACGTTCCCCCGGTTCGTGCTCCAGGATGAGCGCGATGCGGCCCTTCACACGGTCGCCGTAGTCGTCGTAGTTCAGCTTCGGGGCGTGGATGCCAAAGCCCGCATAAGTCACGGGGGCCGTGACCGACCCGCTGGCGCTGAAGCGCTGCGGATAGAAGTCCTGCTCGGAGCGGAGAGCCAGGCGAGTGCCGTCGGGCGAGGCCACCTCGAGACGGTTGCCGGTCCCGAGCGTGGCGACCATCAGGTTGTTCACCTGCACGAACGACCCGTTGGGCGCCCCGGGCTTCAGCCCGGCCCGCTCGAAGCGCGAGCGCACGAACTCCGCGGCCAGCGCGTTCTCCGGGGTGCCGACCAGGCGGCCCTTGAATCCGTCACCGGCCAGGAAGAACAGGTCGGCCTTCAAATCCGAGGTTCTTATGGAATCGTTGAACGGTGCCGCGGACTGGGCGACCAGTGACACGGAGAGTGGCACGCCAAGGGCAAGTCCGAGAATCGCGCCCAGAATGAGACAGAGGGCCAGGGCCAGTCGCGTTCGCATGGCGACAACATACCCCAACCGCTCCCGGGTAGAATGACGCGCCGATGTCCGAGGTCGCGCTCGCCCGAAGACTCAATCTGTTCGACGCCACCATGATCGTGATGGGCGGCATCGTCGGGGCCGGCATCTTCATGAATCCGGCGGTCGTGGCTCAGGAGGTTTCCGGTCCGGCAGCCGCGCTGGCGGCATGGGCCCTGGGCGGCGTGTTCGCGCTGACCGGGGCGTTCATCTACGCGGAGCTCGCCGCCCGGCGACCGGCGGTGGGTGGCCAGTACGCCTATCTGCGGGAGGCTTTTCATCCGCTGGCGGCGTTCCTCTACGCCTGGACCCTGTTGCTGGTGTCGCAGAGCGGTGGCATGGCGGCCGTGGCCATGACCTTCGCGCGCTACTTCCGAGACCTGATGGGGGTGACGGCTTCGGACGGCGGCATCGCCGTGGCCGCGATCGCATTCCTCACGGGCGTCAATTGCCTGGGCGTGCGCGCGGGCAGCAATCTTCAAAGCGTGTTCATGGTCCTCAAGATCGGCGCCGTGGCCATGCTCGTGGCGTTCGGGTTCTGGGCCGCTCCGCACGTGCCCGCCGTGGACGCCCGGATCGCCGCCACTTCCGCGCCCGCGTTTGGCGCGGCGCTGGTGCCCGTGCTGTTTGCCTACGGCGGCTGGCAGACCGCGAGCTTCGTCGCCGGCGAACTGCGGTCACCGCAGCGCGATCTGCCGCGCGGGCTGCTCATCGGTGTCTCGGGCGTCGTGCTGCTGTATCTGCTGGTCAACATCGTCTGCATCCGCGTGCTCGGCATGGACGGTCTGGCGCGGACTACCACACCGGCTTCCGACGTGATGCGAGCGGCGTTCGGCGAGAGCGGCGCAACGCTGATCGCCGCCGGCATTGCGGTCTCGACGATCGGCTTCCTCAGCCAGAATCTCCTGACCGGCCCCCGCGTGTACTTCGCGATGGCCAGGGATGGCATCTTCTTCAAGAGCGTCGCCACGGTGCACCCACGTTCGCGCGTGCCGGTCGTCGCCATCGTGCTGCAGGGCACGCTGGCGTCCGTGCTGGCACTCTCGGGGAGCTACGAGCGCATTCTCGGCTTCGTCGTCGCCATCGACTGGGTGTTCTTCGGCCTCACGGCCCTCGCACTGGTCGTGCTGCGACGACGCGACGACGCACAGGGCGGGGCAACGTCGTTCCGCGTGCCTGGTCATCCGCTGACCACGCTCGCATTCGTGGCCGGGTCGTGGCTGGTGGTGGCGAACACCGTGTATCGCTTTCCCGCCAACGCGCTCGCCGGCCTGGGTCTGCTGGTGGTCGGGGTGCCGGTGTACTACGCCTGGCAGCGTCGATCGGGAGCCCGAGCATGAGATCCGCAGCCTCTTCGCCGTACATCGAGTGGGCCAAGCTGCACTCCGCCGCGACCTGGAACCTGGCCACCAGCGGCGTGCCCCATGCCTCGCTCGCCGACATCGGCGGTGTTCCCGATCAGATGGAGCTGTCGGGGCCGAATGCTTACGGCTATGCGCCGCTTCTCCAGCGGATTGCCGACCACTACGGCGTGGCGCCGGCGATGGTCGTCACGACGACCGGTTGCTCGATGGCGAACTTCCTCGCGCTGGCTGCGCTCGTGGAGCCCGGAGACGAAGTGCTCGTTGAGCGTCCGACTTACGAACCCTTGCTCTTGGCCGCCGCTCACCTGGGCGCATCCATCGCGCGCGTGGACCGCCGTCCCGACGACGGGTTCCGCCTCGATGCCGACGCCGTGATCGAGGCCATCACCCCACGCACACGTGTCGTCGTCATCGCCAACCTGCACAATCCGTCGAGTCAGTTGACGTCCAATGACACGCTCCAGCGCATCGGTGAGGCGGCATCGCGAGCCGGCGCACGAGTCCTCGTGGACGAGGTCTATCTGGATGCCGTGTTCGAAGGCGCGCCGGGTTCGTCGGTGCATCTGGGATCGGCGTTCGTCTCCACGAGCAGTCTGACGAAGGTCTACGGGTTGTCGGCCCTGCGCTGCGGCTGGGTGATCGCCGATGCGCCCCTGGTCGATCGCATCCGACGGCTGAACGACTTGTACGGCAACGTGCAGCCCTTCGCCATGGACTGGCTCGCGGCCGCGGCGTTCGATCGCCTGCCCGCCCTCCGCGGCCGGACGCATGCCCTGCTCGCCGCGAACCGCCGGCTGTTCGCGGCCTGGGCAGCCGGACGAGACGACGTCACGTTCGCACCCACGGCCTGGGGGACGACGGTGTGTGTCCGCCCGACCCGACAGAACGCGGAACACCTCTGCACCGAGCTCCGCACGACGCACGACGTCTCGATCGTGCCGGGACGGTTCTTCGAACTGCCTGACCACGTGCGTATCTCGCTGTGCACCGAGAGCGCCCTGCTGGCAGAGGGACTGAGGAGGATCGGAGTGGTGCTGAGCCGCTACTGAGAGTTCAAAGTTCAAGAGTTCAAGAGTTCAAAGTTCAAGAGCTTCAACAGTTCAACGCTGAATAGCGCTATCTGCCGCGGCTTCTGTGGTTCCGGGTTCCAGGGTTCGGCACGACCCCTTTGAACTCTTGAACTTTTGAACTTTGAACTTTGAACTTTTGAACTTCGACCTCACCCCCTCCCCCTTCCCCCCTTACACTCTCCCCCATGACCCCCTACGAGCTCGGAGAGAAGCGTGTCGACTGGGTGTTCTCGCACATGCCGGTGCTGCAGCGCATCCGCGCGGACTATGCGCGGGAGCAACCGTTCAAGGGGCTGACCGTCGCGATCTGCCTGCACCTCGAGCCCAAGACCGCAAACCTGGGGCTGACCATCAGGGCGGGCGGCGCCACGGTGGTGATGTGCCCGAGCAACCCGCTGTCCACCCAGGACTCCACCGTCGCCTACCTGCAGCGCCACCTCACCTGTTTCGGCGCGCGCGGCGAGGATCCGGAGTCATACCATCGCCACTTCCACGAGACGCTGGACTTCAAGCCGGATCTCATCATCGACGATGGCGCGCAGCTGTTGTCGACGCTGCACAAGGAGCGGCGCGAGCTGTTGGGCGGCGTGATCGGCCTGTCGGAGGAGACCACCGGCGGGGTGAACATCATCAAGGCCATCGAACGGAAAGAAGGCTTGCGCTTCCCCTGCATGGGCGTCAATACCGCACTGATGAAGCACCTGTTCGACAACCGCTACGGCACGGGCCAGAGCACCATCGAGGGGTTGCTGGTGGCCACCAACCTCACGGTGTGCGGCAAAGTGGTGACGGTCGCCGGCTACGGCTGGGTGGGCAAGGGTGTGGCGTTGCGGATGCGGGGCCTCGGCGCGGAGGTGATCGTCACCGAGGTGGATGCCACGAAGGCGCTCGACGCGCGAATGGAGGGCTTCCGCGTGATGCGGATGATCGAGGCGGCAGCGCTCTCGGACGTCATCATCACCACCACGGGCGGGCTCAACGTCATAGACGAGCCGCACTTCGCCGTGATCAAGGACCAGTGCATCCTCACCAACGTCGGGCATTTCAACCGCGAGATCAACATCCCCGCGCTGCGCGCGTCCGCGAAAACGGAACGCGAGGTGCGTCCGGACGTGGAGGAGTTCGCCATGGTTGACGGTCGCCGCGTCTACCTGCTGGCGAATGGCGAACTGGTGAACATCGCGGTGGGCCAGGGCCATCCAGCGGAGATCATGGACATGACCTTCGCGTTGCAGTCGCTGGCGCCGAAGTATCTGCTGGAGAATCGCGCCTCGCTGGAGGCGCGGTTTCACACGGTGCCGGAGGCGATGGACGAGCAGGTGGCGCGCATGAAGCTCGACACCATGGGGATCGAGATCGACGCGCGGTCGGACGAGCAGCGTCAGTACGACGATTACTACTGAGCCTGGGTCGGTCCAGGGTCCTGAGTCCTGAGGCCTGAGGCCTGAGGCTTGGGGCCTGGGGGCCTGGGGCCTGGGGCTTGGGGCTTGGGTCCTGAGACTTGAGACTTGAGCCCCAAGGTAGCGCGCCCTTGCTCAGCCCATCTTCGTCTGGTTGCTGATCTGCAGATCCCATCCGTCGGGATCGAGCACGTGCCAGCTCTTGAAGTTCTCGCCGACCATATCGGGCCGCGGCTTCAGCCCGCGCTTCTCGAGCTCGGCCTTCACGCCTTCGGTGTCCCACGGCTCGATGCCCCACGACACGTGGTTGATCACGCCGGTGACGGAAGGACGCGGCGCTTGTCCGGCCGCGGCAGGGGCCGGCGCCGATACCGGCACGGCGCCGCCCTCGGGCCGACGCGAGTTGCGGATGATGACCTCGCCGATGGTCCCAATCTTCAGGGTCGCCTGATTCGTCCCGTTGTCATTGGCAATCTCCCAGCCCATGAGGCTCGAGTAGAACGCCGCGCTGCGCTTGTAGTCGGACACGGAGTAGGAGATGTGGTCCAGGTGGACGGTTTTCCACGGCGCCTTCGCGGCCGGCGCGGCAGCCTGAGGCGCGACTGCGGCGGCGGCAGGACCTGCGACGGCCACCATGGCCAGGCTCTGGATCAACTGACGACGGTTCATCTTGCCGTCTTCGAAATCCTTCAGGATCGAGGCAATCACGCCTTCCATGACGAGGTCCTTTCGCTGTGGGTCGGGCTCGCGCCGGCATCAGCGCCAGGCGGCGAGTTTCGCCGAGTCTACACCCGCCGCGCCGTCCCGCGTCCGGTCCCCACAACATTGACGCGCCCCCCCGACCCGGCCGATGTGCATGGCATCCTTGTCGAGAGCTGATGCCCTTCGTTCGGGATCTGTGGTTCGCCAGCCGACAGCTGCGTCGCGCTCCCGGCTACACGGCCGCGACCGTGGCCACCCTCGCGCTCGCCATCGGGGCGACCACGGTCATCGCCAGCGCGGTGCAGGCCGCGTTGTTACGCCCGCTGCCGATCGCCGCCCCAGCGCAGCTCGTGGTGTCGTGGGGCTCGAACCCGGCGATCACGTCGGGAGTGATCGAACTGTCGTACCTCGACGTCGCCGGCATCGGTCAGGACAGCCGCACCCTGGTCCGCACGGCCGCCGTCGCCGCGTCCGCGTGGCCGACGGTGCTGGACGGCGCGGGCGACGCCCCGGTGAAACTGGCGGCAGCCGGTGTCTCAGGAACGTTCTTCGACACGCTGGGCGCGTCCGCCGCGCGCGGGCGCACCATCGCTGCAGACGATGACCAGCCCGGCGCGGAGGCGGCAGTGGTCATCAGCCACGAGTTGTGGAGCAACCGCTTCGGCGCCGATGCCGCCATCGTGGACCGCACGATCTCGCTGGACGGCGAGCCGGCCCGCGTGATCGGCATCATGCCGGCCGGCTTCGACTTCCCGAGGGGCACGGATGTGTGGACCGCGGCCGTGCCCGTGCTCGCATCAGCGAGCGAGGGATGGAAGACGGACGCGCTTCGCACCGTGGGCGTGTTCTACCTCGTCGGGCGGCTGCGGGACGGCGCCTCAGTGGCCGCGGCGGAAGCCGAGATCTCGGGCATCGCGCGCCGCCTTCAACAGAATGCAGCCGGACCGCCCTTCGACCTGGTGGCGACCCCGTTCAACGATTTCTTCTACGGCCCCGCGCGGCCGGCACTGTGGGCGGCCCTGGCAGCCGTCGCCGTGCTGCTCGCGATTGCGTGCGCCAACGTGTCGGGGCTGATGCTGACGCGCGTCTCGCTGTTCGCGCGAGACAGCGCGGTGCGTCTGGCGCTCGGCGCCAGCCGGGCAGCGGTCGCCCGTCAGTGGGCAGCAGAGGCGATGCTGATCGCAGCGGCGGGCGGCGCGCTCGGATGGATCGCCAGCGCATGGGCGATGCACGGGCTGGTGGCATTGGCGCCGGAAGGCGTGCCCGGCCTCAGGGACGCGGCGCTCAATCGCTGGGCCGGCGTCGTGACCCTGGCCGTGGTCAGCGGCGCGGCGGCGCTCTGTGCGCTCGCCCCGATGCGGGAGTCGCGCGCGGTCAGTCCAGTGGCGACGCTGGCCGATGGCGGCCGCACGGCCACCACCCGGCGATCGCTGGCCACACGCGCGACACTGCAGGTGGTGCAGACCGCGCTGGCGGTGATGCTCCTGCTCTCGGCCGGTCTCGTGGTTCGAAGCTTCGCGGCGCTCGGCGCCCTGGATCTCGGGTTCGACGCCGATGGCGTGCTCACGATGAGCGTGGAACCGCGCGTCGATGCGCGCCCGCCGAACGAGTGGATGCGCGATCTGCTCGAGCGCGTGTCATCGCTGCCAGGCGTGGAGGAGGCCGGCGCCGTCTACCTGCGGCCGCTGGCGCTCGGGCCGATCGGTCAGGGCACGCTCGTGACACTCGAGGGCCAGCCCGACACACCAGAAGCCGCGCGGGCCAACCCGCTGCTCAACTATCAGGTCGCGACGCCCGGCTATTTCGACGCCATGCGGATTCCTATTACTCGCGGTCGCGGGTTCACCGCGGACGACTCCGCAGCATCACCACGCGTCACC
>Ga0105103_10001853_pt1 | contig 11237 bp, 8 predicted proteins | sample PPLLaktember2015_2_FD_79107 | JGI IMG/M metagenome (GOLD analysis project Ga0105103, IMG submission 79107) | Freshwater sediment microbial communities from Prairie Pothole Lake near Jamestown, North Dakota, USA - PPLs Lake P7 Core (6) Depth... | ecosystem: Environmental > Aquatic > Freshwater >...
CATGTGCTTCACTCCAGTAAGACTCGACCGCGGGGCTCAGCCCGGCAGCCGCTGCTCCGTATCGGGGTCGAACAGGTGGATGGCGTCGCAGTTCATCGCGAGCTCGATCTGCTCGCCGAACCTCGGGATCCGGTGCGCACCGAGCTTGGCGATGATCATGTCCTCGCCGCAGCGGAAGTGCACGATCACTTCGTGACCGATGGTCTCGACGATCTCGATCGTGCCGCCGAGCGGGGCGGTGGCGGACCAGTCGTGGGCGGCGGCGTCGCCAACGTGCTCGGGGCGCACGCCCATCAGCACGCCGCGGCCCGCGAGCGGCTTGAGGCCGGCCTGCCAGCCCTGTGGCACGGGCACGCTGAATCCGCTCGCCTGAACGACGGTGGCTGCGTCGTTCACCTTCCCCTTCACCATGTTCATGTTCGGCGTACCGATGAACTTGGCGACGAACACGTTCTGCGGCGTGTCGTAGAGCTCGAGCGGGGTGCCGACCTGCTTGAGATTGGTCTTGCGCTCCTTGCCCATCGGCGCCAGCACCGCGATGCGGTGGCCGAGGGTCATCGCCTCGACCTGGTCGTGCGTGACATACACGGTGGTGGTCTTGAGGCGGTGCTGGAGCTTCGAAATCTCGGCGCGCATCTGCACACGCAGCTCGGCGTCGAGGTTCGACAGCGGTTCGTCGAACAGGAACACCGAGGGTTTGCGCACGATGGCGCGGCCGAGCGCGACGCGCTGGCGCTGGCCGCCCGAGAGCGCCTTCGGCTTGCGGTCGAGCAGCGGCTTGAGGCCCAGGATGCTGGCCGCCTCATCGACGAGCTTGTCGATCTCGGCGTCGGGCATCTTGCGGATACGCAGGCCGAACGCGATGTTCTCGCGCACCGTCATGTGCGGGTAGAGCGCGTAGCTCTGGAACACCATGGCGACGTCGCGGTCCTTGGGATGCACGTCGTTCACGACGCGGTCGCCGATCACGAGCGTGCCCTCGGAGGGCTCCTCGAGCCCGGCGATCATGCGCAGCGCGGTGGACTTGCCGCAGCCCGAGGGCCCGACGAACACCATGAACTCCTGGTCGTTGATCTCGAGGTCGAGTTGCTCGATGACGCTGACGTCGCCGAAGCGCTTGGCGATCCCCTGGAAAGCTATGCGGGCCATGCTTGATGTCGCCGGGTCTTGGTTAAGGGTAGCGGTGTCGCCAGCTGCCGACCGCCGCGCTCATCGTGCCACATACACTCGTGCCTGACGCGGCGGCACGATGACCTCGAGCCGGCCGCCTTCCACGACGGCCTCGGACCCGGTGACCGCCTCGCCTGCGGCGCCCTTCCAGGCCGCAGGCGCGTCCACCGCGGCACGCCCCTCGGCCTTGCCGCGGTTGACCGCGACGACCACGGCATTGCCCGCCTCGGCATCGAGGCGCTCGAACACCAGCAGGTCGCCGTCCGAGGCGAGCGTGCGGTAGGTGCCGCGCGACAGCGCCGTGTTCTGGCGGCGCGTCTCGATCAGCTTGCGGTAGTAGGCGCGCAGGTCCTCGTCCCGCTCGAGGCCCTTGCCCGGCAGCACGGCGCGCGCGCCCCACGGCATGGCGTTGCGGTTCAGTGGCCACACGCTGCCATCCCGCGCCACTTCCTCGCCGTAGTAAATCGTGGGAATTCCGAGGGAGGTCATCTGCAGCGCGACGCACAGGCGGAAGGCGTCCCGGTCGCCGTTCAGGTTGTACAGCGCCATCGGCTCGTCGTGCGAGGAGAGGTAATGCGCGAGGTGGTGGCCGTCGCGCACGCGGTGGCGCTTCTCGAGGTAGGAGGCGAACGCGATGGTGCGCCCCTTGCCCTGCACGTAGCTCTCGCAGCTGCCCTTGAAGGTGAAGTCGAAGCCGGCGTCCATCTCGTCGCCGGCGAAGTACTCGTCGAGCACCGTCGCCGACCCGCCCCACACCTCCGCGAGCAGGAAGAAGTCCGGGCCCAGGCGCTCGCGCGTCTCGCGCCGGTGCCGCTGCCAGAACTCGTGCTCGACGTGCTTGACCGTGTCGAGGCGGAAGCCGTCGAGGCCGGTGCGCGCCGCGAGGCCGAGCTGCGCATCGAGCAGGTAGTCCTGCACCTCCGGCAGCTCGGTGCGGAAGTCCGGCAGGCCGCCGACCTGGCAGGTCAGGGGATCCACGGCGCAGTCCACGGGCTTGGTGCGGAACCAGCCGGGCTTCTCGGTCAGGTAACGCGCGTCGTAGCCGACGTGGTTGTAGACGACGTCGAGCAGCACCTTGATGCCACGCGCGTGCGCGGCCTCGACCAGCGCCTTGAGCTCCGCCTCGGTGCCGAAGCGCGGGTCGAGCAACTGGTAATCGTCCGCCCAGTAGCCGTGGAAGGCGCAGTGCTCGAACCAGCCGCCGGGCACGGTCACGCCGGTGGGAGGCTGGGACGGCGGGCAATAGTCGATCTGCCGCGCCACGGGCGTGATCCAGATCGCCGTCGCGCCGAGGCTCGCGATCTCGTCGAGCTGCGCCGTGAGGCCGGCGAAGTCGCCGCCGTGGAAGCCGCCGGGATTGTTGCGGTCGACGTTGGTGTTGTTGGCGCCCGAGCCGTCGGCGAAACGGTCGAGGATGACGAAGTAGAGCACGGCGTCGGACCAGTCGCGCTGCGGCATCACCGAGATGGGGCCGGACGATCCAGCCGGGACGTCCGGCGGTGCACTCGCGCAGCCCCCCAGCAAAAGCAGCGCCGCGAACCACGCCATCGAGCGGGCAGGCCTCGACGGCAGCGGCCGCGCGATCGTTCCCTGGTCAATCGCTCTCGGCATCATTTGCCCAACATGTTGTTGTTGTGCCGCGGCGAAGCGCCGCGAGCCGCCGGAGCGTTGCACGGTGCAGCGCAAAAAATCAACCCCGAACAAACCCTTGCCGAACCTAGCGGCGCTGCAGCATCGAGCACTCGCGACCGTGGCTTTTCCGGCTCAGAAGACGGTGTAGATGAGCGAGGCGAGCGCCGACTGCTGGCTGACGATCACCAGCCCCCCGAGCAGCATCAGCACGAGGATGATCGGCAGCAGCCAGTACTTCTTGCGCATGCGCATGAACTGCCACAGGTCGCGCAGGAACTCGCCCATTCAGAAAGGCTCCTCGAGTCGCACCGTGTGGTCCTTCGGGACGTCGATGCGGTAGCTGGCGGCGGCGGGATCGAAGCGGGTGTGGTACTGGAGCCGCCCGAGCCGTCGCAGCACCCAGCCCACGGGCAGCAGGATGCCAAAGAACACCGCGCCGAGCAGCAGCCACGTGTTCACGACGCCGAGTACGCGGGCGACCGGCAGCAGCAAGCGGTAGATCGGGTAGATCGCCGCCGGCCACACGAGGGCGAGTGCGCCCACGACGACGCCGGTGGCGAGGGGCCACGCCGGTCGGGGCCGCTCGCCGAGCCACGGCAGCAGACCCCAGAAGATGAGCACCACGAGCAGCGCGAGCCCGAGTCCGAAGTGCCGCAGTTCCCTGCGATCGTGGCGCGTGAGGATTCGCATGGTCGTCAGTCCGGCTCGAACTCACGCCGGCCGGCGAGCAAGGAGTGATCGGCGGGCTGCACCGTCCGCTCGAGCACGCAGGACCCCATCACCAGCACGTCGATGGCGGTTGCCATGAAGCAACGGTAGGCATCGGTCGGGCTGCAGACGATGGGCTCGCCACGCACGTTGAACGAGGTGTTGACGAGCACCGGCACACCGGTTCTGGCGCCAAATGCCGCGATCAAGTCATGAAATGCCGGGTTCGTGCGGCGATCCACCGTCTGGACCCGCGCGCTGCCATCCACGTGCGTGATCGCGGGCAGGGGCGAGCGCACGCCCCGCAGTCGCTCGAGCCCCGGCACCGGGACCGTGGACTCCGTGGCCGTTGCCTGCCAGCCACGTACGGGCGCCACCAGCAGCATGTAGGGACTCGGGCGGTCGAGATCGAAATGATCCGCCGTTCGCTCAGTCAGCACCGCGGGAGCGAACGGCCGGAACGACTCGCGGAACTTGATCTTGAGGTTCAGGGTGCGTTGCATGGCCGGATCGCGCGGGTCGGCGAGGATCGAGCGGTTGCCTAGTGCGCGCGGGCCGAATTCCATGCGCCCCTGCATCCAGCCGACGACGGCGCCCTCGGCCAGCCGCGCCGCGACCCGCTCGACCAGCGCAGCCGGCTCGAGCCGCTGGTAGGGCAGGTGCTGCTCCCGACAGAAGCCCTCGATTTCGTCATCCGTCCACGCCGGCCCAAGGCAGGCGCCGGACATCCGGTCCTCGCCGTCCGTCACCCGCCGCTCGCCTCCCGCGCTGTGCCAGGCGACGAGCGCGGCCCCGAGCGCGCCGCCCGCGTCGCCCGCTGCGGGCTGGATCCACAGCTCGTCGAACACGCCCTCGCGCGCGAGCAGGCCGTTCGAGACGCAGTTGAGCGCCACGCCGCCGGCGAGGCAGAGCTGGCGCTCGCCCGTCTCCTTGCGCAGCGCACGGGCGAGCCTGAGCACGATGTCGTCGGTGACCTGCTGGATCGAGGCCGCCAAGTCCATCGTGCGCTGGTCGACGGGCTCGTCCGGCGCGCGGGGCGGCCCGCCGAAGAGCGCGTGGAAGCGCTCGCTCGTCATGCGCAGTCCGGTCGCGTAGGCGAAGTAGCGCATGTCGAGGCGGAAGGTGCCGTCGGGCTTCACATCCACGAGGTGGCGGCGGATCAGGTCCGCGTAGCGTGGCTCGCTGTAGGGTGCGAGTCCCATCATCTTGTACTCGCCGGAGTTCACCTTGAAGCCGGTGTAGCTCGTGAACGCGGAGTAGAGCAGGCCGAGCGAGTGCGGGAAGTGCAGTTCCCAGCGCGGCTCGATCCGCGTGCCGTTGCCCACCCAGGCCGAGGCGGTGGCCCACTCGCCCACTCCGTCGAGGCACAGCACGGCCGCCCGTTCGAACGGGCTCGGGTAGAACGCCGAGGCCGCGTGCGACAGGTGGTGCTCGCTGAAGAGCAGCTTCGGCAGCGGCCCGCCCGTGCCGGCCAGCGCGCGGAGCTCGCGGCGCAGCTCGGACTTGAGCAGCATCTTCTCCTTGACCCACACCGGCATCGCCGCGACGAACGAGCGCAGGCCATGCGGCGCGCAGGCGAGGTACGTCTCGAGCAGGCGCTCGAACTTGAGGAAGGGCTTGTCGTAGAAGATCACCGCGTCGAGGTCCGCGACTGCGAGACCCGCGGACTCGAGGCACCAGCGTGCCGCCTGGGCCGGGAAAGCGGGATCGTGCCGACGGCGCGTGAAGCGCTCCTCCTGTGCGGCCGCGAGCACCGCGCCGCCCTCGACCAGGGCCGCGGCAGCGTCGTGATAATATGCAGAAACCCCGAGAATTCGTCGCACGCGCAGCTCCAGCCGATCACCGGCACTGTAGCAAAAGGGCTGCGCCCCCTAGTTCATGAAGCGCAAGACTCCGCCCGTCCCGGCTCCCGTCGAGACCTCGCCAGCGACCGCGCCGGCGCGACGCCGCGCCTTCCTCGCCATCACGCTGCTCGCGCCGCTGCTGCTGCTCGCGGGCGCCGAGGCGGTGCTGAGGCTCGCCGGCGTCGGCGCGCTCGAGCCGCTGTTCATCCCCGTGACGACGGCGCCGGGATACCTGCAGCCCAATCCCGCCGCCGTGCAGCGCTTTTTTCCCGACCCGCGCAGCGCGCCCGAGGTCAGCATCGACACCACGTGGTTCCCGGCGAACAAGGCGCCGGGCACGCTGCGGATCTTCGTGCAGGGTGAGTCGAGCGCCGCGGGTTTCCCGTACGGACGCTGGGCCTCGCCGGCCGCGCTGCTGCAGCAGCGCCTGCAGCGCGCCTACCCCGACCGGGAGGTCGAGGTGATCAACACCGGCATGGCGGCGATTACGAGCTACGTGCTGCTCGACTTCGCGGACGAGATCCTCGCTCAGCAGCCGGACGCCGTGGTCGTGTACACGGGTCACAACGAGTTCCTCGGCATCGGCGGCGTGGGCTCCTCGCTCGCGAGCGCCCGTTCGCCCGCCCTTGCCCGCGGCATCGCCGGTCTGCGCCGCCTGCACCTGTATCGCGCGCTCGAACGCGGGCTCGGCTCGTTCGGCAAGGGCGCGGACCCGCTCGCGGCGCGGGAAGGCACGCTGATGTCGAAGGTCGCGGCGGAGCGCTCGATCCCGCTCGGCTCGCCGATGTACCAGCGCGGAGTCGCGCAGTTCCGCGGCAACCTCGAGCGGCTGCTCGGGAAGTACCAGGCCGCCGGCGTCCCGGTGTTCATCGGCACGCTTGCCAGCAACGAACGCGACCTGCCGCCGTTCGCAAGCAGCGACGACCCGGTGGACTCGGCGCGCGCGCGCTTCGAGAAGGGCCGAGCGCTCGAGGCGGCGGGCAACTTCTCCGCCGCCCGAACCGAGTACCTCGCCGCCAAGGACCGCGACGAGCTGCGCTTCCGCGCTCCGGAGGATTTCAACGAAGTGATCCGCAGCGTCGCGGAGGCCCGCGGCGCCACGGTGGTGGACGTGCAGCGAGCGCTCGCCGCGGCGTCGCCGAACGGCATCATCGGCTCCGGGCTCATGCTCGAGCACGTGCACCCGAACGTCGATGGCTACTTCCGGCTCGCGAGCGCGTACTTCCCGGCGATGGCCGAGTGGCTCGGGCCGCCGCCCGTCGCGGTGGACGATGCCATGGCCCGGCGCGAGATTCCCGTCACCGCGGTCGACCGCCTGCACGGCGAGCTGCGCGTCGCCGCGCTGCTGAACGACTGGCCGTTCGTTCCCGAGCGGCGCCCGACCACCCTGCCCGCACCGGCAGATCGCATCGAGGAAATCGCGCAGGCGTGGTTCGGCGGTCGCATGACCTGGATCGAGGCGATGAACGCGGCGCTCGCCTGGTACCAGCAGCAGGGCAACGACGCGGAGGCCGCGCGCGTGGCGGCCAACCTCGCCGAGGCCCTGGTGACTTCGGCGGAAGCGCAGGGCGCCGCCGGCCGCTTGCTGCTCAAGGCCAACGAACCCGCGCGCGGGCAGCGCTTCCTCCGGCGTGCCGTCACGCTCGACGGCGGCCGGGTGGAGACACTGCTGTCGCTCGCGCAGTCGCAGTTCATGCAGGGCAACGTCACCGGATCGATCGCGACGCTCGAGACGGCGCTCGCCCAGCACCCCGGTGACTCGCGCATCGCCTACTGGCTCGAGGAAGTGCGGCGGGCGGCCTCCGAGTAGCGGCTTGCCCGGGTACCGCCCGGGGGGACGCCGTGAAGCCTTCCCTGGCGGCTCGCGCGCCGCGTCCATGCGGCGCGACGCCCCCCGGCAGTACCCGGGCAAGCCGCTACCCGGACGACGGCGGCACGCTCACCGCCAGAACGGCGTGTCGTCCGCCTCGGTGAGGAAGAAGCCGGCGATCGCCGCACGCGCGAACGGGGCGTTGCGCTTCACGACGTTCACGCGGTGCCACACGCCGCCGACCATGAACACGAGGCGATTGGGCTTCGCGAACACGAACTCGGTGCTCGTGGCGCCGTCCATGAGCAGCTGCGACAGGTCGTCCTTGGTGAGTACGTCCCAGGTCTCCTTGACCGTCTCGACGCGACCGCTGCGCATGTGGTGTTTCTCGGGCAAGCGCGCCCGCTCGAGCACGTCCTCCACGATCATCAGCTCGCCGCCCCACGAGGCATGCCAGCGCGGGTGCACGTAGTAGGTGTAGGCGCCGGCGAAGCGACCCTCGTCGTCGTGCCAGTCGAGCCCGGATCCGGGCGGGTGCAGGTAGGTGCGGGCCGTGACGTACGTGTCGGGCACCTTCTCACGGTAGAACTTCGAGTCCAGGATCTTCCTGATCAGCAGGTCCACGGCCATGCCGGTCGGGTAGGCCTTGCGCGGGTCCTGCGGAGCCAGCGCCTTGCCGCGCGTATACACCGTCTCGCCGGTCTGCCAGGGCATCTCGTCGCCGAGGTCCCAGGGCTTGATCCAGCGCGGATTGCGCGCGTAGTCGTTGCGCGCGGCGTACTCGACCATGAGCTCGAACTGCTCGGGCGGCAGCACGTCGTCGAGGATCACGTAGCGGTCGGTCTGCCGGGTGACGCGCATGGGTTCAGTCCTTGTCGAGGTCCGCGAGGACCTGGCGGGCGGTGGCGTTGGCCGGCTCGAGTGCGAGCACCTGCGCGAGCGCCGCGCGCCCCTCGGCCTCGCGTCCGGTCAGCAGCAGGCCGTGCGCGTGCACCAGCCAGTGATCGACGTTGCGCGGTTCGAGCGAGGTGGCACGACGCGAATAGCGCAGCGCCTCGCGGGCGCGGCCGAGCTCGATCAGGGCCGCCGCCGTCTCGAACTGCAGCGAACCTGCGAACGGGAAGGCGTCGGCGAGGATGGCCGTTACGTGGGCATGGCCTCGCGCATCGCCTGCAGCGCGGTAGTACTGGCGCAGGGCGTCCTGGGCCTGCGGCCACGTCATGCGTTCGTGGTAGAGCTCCTGGGCGAGACGCGCGCCTTCGGAGACCGGCGTCGGCAGTGACGGCGACTGGTAGCTCGGCGCGAAGGGCCAGCCCGCCTTGATGCGCAGGACCTTGTAGTCGCCGAGGTAGCGGTCGACGTCGCTCACCGGCATCCCGGCGCGCGCATCTTCATCGGTCAGCGGGACGTCCGGTGCCGGCAGCAGGCCTGAGCCGAGCAGCGCGTCGTGGAACGCGTCGGCGAGCAGGAAGTAACCGTCGAGGTTCGGGTGCACGTGCTCGAGCAGCAGCCGCTCGCCGATCAGCCCGTGCTCGCTCGCGCCCGCAAAGGCGGCGTGCACGTCCACGACCGACGCGCCGTTCGCCTCGGCCACGCGTCGAACCACGTCGCTGAAGGCGGCGGGCGCACGGAAGCGCAGCGGATCGAGGTCACGCGCCCAGGCGTAGCCCTCGCGCGCCGCGTCGTGCTGGCCGGCGGCTTCGGCATCCTGGGCGGCGTGGAATGCGGTCTTCGCGGCACCGGCCACATCGCCCTCCGCGCCAGCCAGTACGGCGAGCGGCGCCTGGTCGCGCTCGTTGCTCACCAGCGTGCCGACGACCACCGGTACGCCGGCCGCCAGGTACTTCGAAAGCAGGCGACCGAGGTTGGCCTCGAACTGCTGCAGGCCGCGGCGGTAGGTCTCGGAGTTGAGCGGGATCGAGCGCTCGCCGGCCACGCGCGCCATGAGCGAGTCCCCGGCGGTCGGAACAGGCACGCCTGCCGCAGGCCGCCAGCGGGCGTAGGCACGGGCCATGAACTGGAACAACCGCAGGTCGCGCACGGCGAGGAAGGCCCGCGTCAGCGTCGGCGTCGCCGCCAGCCGCATGCTGGAACCGACTCCCAGGATGCCGAGGAACTCGTTGTGCCCGACGTACACCAGCACCACGTCCGGCTGCTCGGCGATGATCTCGTCGGCGAAGTCCACGAGCGCGTAGGAGTTCACCGCCGCCATCGCGGTCGAGATCACCTCGATCTCGCGATCCGGATGCTCACGCTCGAGTCGCTGGTCGAGCACGCCCGCGAGCGCAGCGCCGAGGCCGTAGGGAAAGCCCGCTGCGCTCGACTCGCCCTGCACGAACGCGCGGAACGTTCCCGGCTGCTTCTGCTTGCGGAAGTAGGCCGTCTCGATGCTGACCGACGGCGCCTGCGACGCATCGGTGAAGAAGCGCGTCACGACTCGCGGGTTGGCCTGCAGGTAGTCCGGCTGGTCCGGACTCTGCATGAACAACGGCTCGCGGTCCTGGCCGAAGCCGGTGAGTCGCAGCGCGAGCTCGGCGCCGCCGAGCAGCACGAATGGCAGTGCCAGCAGGATGAACCAATAGACGGCGCGCCGGCCGGGCGAGGAGTACGGGGCGGCGCCCTCATCGGCACGCGGCACCGGCCGGGCGAGGTCGCGCGATTCGCGTTTCGTCCTGCTCCTGCGGCCCACCGGCGACTGCCCCTGCGACAAAGAAACGGCCTGGCACCCTCGCGGATGCCAGGCCGTCTAGTTTGGATCAATCAGCGTTCAGTCGTCACGCAACCCTCAGGGGCCCGTCACCGTCACCTCGCCCGACGCGCCGTCGATGCGCTTGAACCTGAACGTGTACGTGCCCGCCTTCGCCGGCGTGAGCTTCAGGTTGCCGGTGCCGTCGCCACAGGCCAGCGCCAGCGGCGTGCCGACCGTCACGGTGTCGCCCGCCGCACCGGAGCCGCAGTTCACCGTGGCCCAGTCGGAACTTGCCAACTTGAACTCGTTGGCCGCGGCCGCGACCGCCTTGTTGAGGGAGTAGAAGCCGCCGCCCAGGTAGCTCATCTGGTTCTGGGCGCCGTCCGACCAGTCCCCGCCGATGCCGCGCACGAACACCGCCGCCTCGACGGGGAGCTTCTCCACGGTGAGCTGCGGCGCAGCCGGATTCGTCCAGTCCACCGCGAACAGGTAGCTGCCTGCGCTCGGGAAGGTGATGCCCATGTTCTGCGAGCTGTTGGCGCAGGTCAGGGGGTATGGCGCGCCGATGGTCACCGACGTTCCGCCAGTGGCGCCGCCACAATTGGTTGCGCCGCCGGTCGTGCCGCCCCAGTCGTTGTCGGCGACCTTGAACTCGAACGACGCCGCCGAGAGGCCACTGATGACGGTGCGATAGGTGTTCACCCCGTCCCAGGCGAGCGGAGCCGTGGGCGCCGGGCCGTTGCCCCAGTCGTTGAAGCCACCGCGGATGAACAGCGTGATCGGCGTCGGCGGCGACTTGGTCACCGTCAGCACCGGCATGGCGAGATCCGCCGCGTTCAGCGCGAAGGTGTAGTTGCCCGCCGTCGGCGCCGCCAGCTTGAGGTTGCCGCTGCCGTCCCGGCACTCGAGCGTCAGCGGGATGCCGAGGCGCACGTTGTCGCCCGCCGCGCCCGCGCCGCAGTTGGTGCTGGCCGTCCAGCCCGCGTCGGCGATCTTGAACTCGTAGTTGCCGGCCGGGCTGACCGGCGCCGACACCGAGTAGTCCGTGCCACCGAGGAACTGCAGCTTGTACTGCTCAGTCGGCGTCGGGTTACCCCAGTCGTTGAAGCCGCCGCGCACGAACAGGTCGCGCGGGAACGGCGCGCAGGAGGTCTGCTCCGCACGGCGGAACACCGCCGTGGTGCGGGCCGGCACGAAGAAGCCACTGGCATCGTGCTTCGCGGTACGTACGACCGGATCCGCCGAGGCCGCCTGCACCGGGTGCAGCGTCCATGCCTCGCTGCCGAACAGGTTCAGCGTGCGCGGGTCGTCCGAGGCGTTGAACACCACCATCACGGCACCCTCGGTCGGCGCGAAGCCGGGCTCGGTGCAGCCGTCGATGGAC
>Ga0105103_10001854_pt1 | contig 11236 bp, 7 predicted proteins | sample PPLLaktember2015_2_FD_79107 | JGI IMG/M metagenome (GOLD analysis project Ga0105103, IMG submission 79107) | Freshwater sediment microbial communities from Prairie Pothole Lake near Jamestown, North Dakota, USA - PPLs Lake P7 Core (6) Depth... | ecosystem: Environmental > Aquatic > Freshwater >...
CGACAGAAACCGTAATCGTCAATATTAATATTCTATTTCTCTTCACATCAATCATCCAAACAAAAAGATCATCATATATTGAATGGAACCCAAATCATGTACGCATCAAATTTCGCGCCACGCGCATCACGATCAACTGATCGGATGGAGATTCATTCGCCGATTATTTTCATTTCCAGCCACTGAAGTTAATCATTTTAGCTCTTTAAATTCAAGTAATTAATTTGCTTTTCAACATATACCCGTCAAAATTACTTTAACCGCGTCAACAGGGTGGAAATTCGAGAATGAGCTTCAGTTGTGACTAATTTCAAATATGAAGTTCACGATTCTCTTTTGAGTCAATTTAAAAATTCTCTGTGCGCCTTTGATTTCTCAGGTCAATCATGTTTCAGGAGAGCAGATCGAGATATTAATTTGGATCATGCATAATGTACTGTTTATCAGTAATTAATAAAATTCCTTGACATTTTCAGACGTAAAAACTATCTTTAGAATCTTGGATTTTTTGATTGAACTCAGACAGGACAAAAATTGCCGATATTGACAGCACAATTTTTCAATTCCGCTCACAAGCATTCGCAAATGCCGGCTCTTTTTTTTAAAGAGACAACAATTTCATATGATGTTCTGCTTGAATCAGTTCAGCGACTTGCCTCTGGGCTGCACCAGTTGGGCGTTGAGAAAGGAGACCGGGTGGCAATTATGCTGCCCAATGTGCCGCATTTCTGCATATGCTATTATGCGATCCTTTCTCTCGGGGCAGTTGTAGTACCACTGAATTTTATGCATGATGTCGATGAAATTCACCACCAGCTTTCAGACTCTGGAGCTCAAACGCTTATTTTGTGGCAGGGCTTTTATGCTTCCAGCTACAAGGCATATTCTAGAGTGCCGACGTGCAAGACGATCATTTATTTGGGCGACAAGATCCCTGGTCACTCCCTGTCGCTGACGCAAATCATAGCATCTTCTTCCCCGGAACCTCCCGCTGTCGACCTGGAGGAATCCGACATGGCAGTGATTCATTACACCTCGGGCATCTCTGATATTGCTTTGGGCGCCGAGCTTTCGCATGACGCTATTGCGGCCAATTCCTCGACCTGTGTTGAAATGTTTCGAATCAATGGTCAAGATCGCCTGGTCGCCGCCCTGCCCCTTTTCCATCCATTGGGTCAAACCCTCATCATGCATGCCTCCTTCACCGCAGGGGCAGGTTTGGTACTTCTCCCACGATTTCAGCCGTTGGAAGTCGTGCGTGCGATTCAGACTTTCGGGGTGACGTTTATGCCGGCGGTCCCCGCCCTGTTTAGAGCACTGATCGAGCTTCAGGGTGACGACCTTGAGATTCCCTCGCTCAAATACTGCATGAGCTATGGCGGTTTTCTTGCGCTTGAAACCCTGCAGGATTTTGAAAAGAAATATCACGTCACAATTCTAAAAGCCTATGGATTGACCGAAGCCGGGCCGCTGGTTTCCTCTTCACGCATCAGCCAGGAAGCAAAACCGGAATCGGCAGGTTTGCCGCTGGTGGGCGTCGAAGTGCAGATCCGCAATGAATCATCCGCCATCTTGCGCCCCAATCAGTGTGGAGAAATATTTGTAAAAAGCCCGAGTTTAATGCGGGGTTATCACAGTCAGGCTGCAGAATCCCAAAAAAGACTGCAAAACGGCTGGCTGGCAACCGGAGATATCGGCTACATCGATATCGAACACAATCTATTTATCCAGGAACGCAAAGACGATATTATTCTTAAAGGCGGCTTTGAAATATTTCCTCGCGAGGTCGAGCGTGTGTTGGCTGATTTTCCAGGAGTTTCCGAGGTTGCGGTCATTGCGATAACAGATCCCATTCATGGATCGGAAGTCAAAGCATTCATTGTCCCGCAAAAGGATAAAAAACTGGACGCTCATGCCCTGCAGGAATATTGTCAAAGCTATTTGCCAGTATATAAATGTCCAAAATATGTTGAATTTATTGACGCGCTGCCGAAAAGTCCAACCGGCCGAGTGCTCAAACGTTTCCTGCGAGCGGGTAGTGCGTCCAAAGCTGCCAAACCGTCAGCTGTTTCGGAGAGTGAAAAAACAGTTTAAAACCCATAGGAAATGCAGGTGATTATCTGCAGTTAAAGGAGGATCACAGTGAAAGAATATGGCGCCCAAGATATCAGAAATATCGCCCTGATATCTCATCAATCAATCGGCAAAACCACGTTATCCGAGGCGATGGCATTCTCAGCCGGCGTCAGCAATCGATTTGGAACGGTTGAGGACGGCACGACCATTTCTGATTATCGCTCCGATGAAATTGAACGCAAAATTTCCATTGGAGCTTCTTTGATTCAATTCGAATGGAAAAAGAATAAAATCAATTTGGTTGATCTGCCGGGTTATGCAGACTTTATCGGCGAAGCCCGCTGCGGCCTGCGAGTCGCTGATCTTGGTATTGTTCTGATCAACGGCGTCAACGGCGTTGAAGTCGGCAGTGATATGGCAGTTGAAATATTAGAAGAGTATCAAACGCCGCGCTTGTTTTTTATCAACCTGCTTGATCGTGAACATGCCCGATTTGATGATGCACTGACATCCATTAAACAAGCCTATGGCAACAACGTCGTCCCCTTTATTCTGCCTGTCAATCAAGGTGAGGGTTTGAACAGCATCATCGACCTTCTGCATAAGAAAAAAATCACATTTATGGAAGACACGAGCGGAAAATTTAAGGAAGAAGATGTACCGGCTGAATTAACAGATCAGGTTGAGACGTTGCATACCGAATTGATTGAAAAAATCGCCGAATGTGACGACACCATTTTGGAAAAATATTTTGAAGCCGGCGAATTGAGCGAAAACGACATGGCTGTTGGACTGCGCGCAGGTATCGTCAATCGCAGCTTGTTCCCTGTTTTCTGCGGCTCGGCGTCGAAAAACGTGGGTGTACAGAACATGCTTGATTTTATCTGCGAATATGGGCCCTCGCCGGCCTCTCGTTCACCTTATCCGGCATTCGATGACGCCGGCAAAGAGATACAAATTGCTTGTGATGAACATGGAGAGTTTTGCGCCTTTGCATTCAAGACAATTGCTGAAATGCATGTGGGCGAATTATCACTGATCCGCCTCTATTCAGGATCACTGAAATCCGGAGATGAGGTTGTCAACACCACTCGTAGGACGAATGAAAAGATTGGTCAGATTTATACTCTTGCGGGTAAGACGCGCAAGGAAATCAATGTCCTGAGGGCGGGAGACATCGGCGCCTTGGTAAAACTAAAAGACACCCATACCGGTGACACCTTGGCTGTCAAGAAACGATTGGTTAAATTCGCCCCCATTACTTTTGCCGAACCCGTCGTTCAGGTGGCTGTGTCTCCCAAAAGCAAAGGCGATGAAGAAAAGATTTCAAACGGATTGCATATCATGCACGAAATCGATCCCAGTTTTACTCACATTCAGGATCCGGAACTGAAGCAGACCGTCGTATCCGGCTTGGGCGAGCTCCATTTGACCATTATAATGCAGCGATTGAAAGAACGGTTCGGTGTGGAAGTGGATCAGAAAAAACCCAAAATTCCTTACCGTGAAACCATCACCGCCAAAGGCGACGAAAAATATCGTCACAAGAAACAATCCGGAGGTGCCGGACAATTTGCTGAGGTTTGGATGAGGGTGGAACCTCTTCCCCGCGGCAGCGGGTTTGAGTTTGCGAGCGAAGTGGTCGGCGGTGCAGTCTCTTCAGTCTATATCCCCTCGATTGAAAAGGGGGTTAAACAAATTTTGGTCGAAGGTGCGGTTGCAGGTTATAAAATTGTGGACATAAAAGCGATTGTCTATGATGGAAAAGAACACCCGGTGGATTCAAAAGATATTGCGTTTCAAATTGCCGGCCGCGAGGTCTTTAAAATGGCGATCCAAAAGGCAAGGCCAATATTGCTTGAACCGATCTATGACATTGTCGTCAAATGTCCTGAGGAGAGCATGGGCGACGTCATGGGAGATCTCTCCAGTCGACGAGGAAAAATCGCGGGCATGGAATCGCAGGGCAGATTTCAGTTGGTGCGAGCGCAGGTACCGCTGGCAGAATTGCACAATTATGCCACCACTTTGCGTTCAATGACGGGCGGAAGGGCGACGCATACGCGGAAATTTTCGCATTATGATCCGGTACCCAAAGAACTGGAAAGCAAGGTCATCGCAGAATCGAAACCGGAAGCCTGAGAAGCTCCAAGTGATCATGCGGGGGTGCGGCATCGGCTGCACCCCCTTCCATATATCTGATCAGAAGGCCCGATTCGCGTTTTACTCAATGCCTGATTGAGAAGAATCCTGCAAACGTTGATCGCGGCCGCCGCGCATTACAAACCCTCGGGCGAGATCACTTCAATCCAACGATAATTTCGAATCATTTAAACGTGGACCTCAGAGGAAAATTATGGAATATCTTTGGGCGCCTTGGCGTATGGAATACATTCTGGCTCCAAAAGCGGAAGGATGCATTTTTTGCAGCAAGCCGGCTGAGAGTAAAGATCGTGACCATCTCATCATCAGACGCGGACAGCAGAGTTTTATCATCTTGAATTATTACCCCTACAACAATGGGCATTTGATGATTGTACCCTATCGCCACGTTTCGCGCCTTTATGAATTAACTGCGGCAGAGCAGCGCGAGATGATGGAGTTTCTCGCCGAGAGCAGCAAAATCCTCACCGACTTTTTAAGGTCTGATGGATTGAATATCGGAATGAACCTGGGGAAAACAGCGGGAGCAGGGATTGACGATCACCTGCATTTTCACATCGTCCCACGTTGGAATGGCGACACCAACTTTATGCCCATCTTTGGTCATACGAAAGTACTGCCGCAGGGATTGTTTGAGCTTTATGATCAGTTATATCCCCTTTTTCAATCACCAGGCCGGCAACTCGTCGCCGGTCAATAGAGCTAATGTTCCAGTTCTTTGATTTTATCCCAAACGAGGTCCATTTCCTGTAGAGAAACATCGGACAGTGAACGGCCTGCAGCATTAAACTCGGCTTCGACCTGTTTGAAACGACGTTCAAATTTTTCTATTGTTCTTCTTAACGCATCTTCCGGATTGACCTTGATAAATCGTGAGATATTGACTACAGTGAACAACAGATCTCCCAACTCTTCCTCAATATCATCTTCTGTACCTGCGTCCAAAGCTTCTTTTAGTTCTAGAGTCTCTTCAGCCAGCTTACCCCACACAGGCAAAAGATCAGGCCAGTCGAATCCCACAGCAGCAGCTTTCCCCTGCAACCGATAGGCGCGCAACAACGCAGGGAGCTCTTTGGGAACTCCGTCAACCGCTGATTTTTTCCCTTCCTTTTTCAGTTTACTCTTTTCCCAAGCGACAATTTGCTCCTGGGAAGTTCGTATAATTTCATCACCAAATACATGAGGGTGACGACGGACAAGTTTTTGGTTGATTGACTCGACTACATCATCGATCGAAAACAAGCCGGCCTCCTGAGCCAATTGTGCGTGGAAGACAATCTGGAGGAGAAGATCGCCCAATTCTCCGGCGAGATGATCATATTTATTTTCATCAATAGCTTCGATCACCTCATAGGTCTCCTCGATCAGGTGTTGCCGTAGGGAACGATGGTTCTGCTCCTTGTCCCAAGGACAACCATTTTCACTGCGCAATTTGGCCATAATTCCAACAAGACGGCTAAACTCTTTTTCGACTTTCACACACACTCCCATTTGATCACATTCAGAATTATCAGCCCACAAATGTAAGCACATATTCCCATAGTTAAAAGTTTTTTTTCCTTTGGGCACAATTCTTGATATAAAGTTCTTGGAATAGTGCTCCTTTTTAATTACTTTTGCAACTGTGTTGACGGGAAGAGGTTATGTAAATGCTTAAAAAGAGTATACTATATTTTATTTTACCGACCGTACTGCTGTCTGCGGATTTGAGCCGAGAAGTCACGACCGAATTATCTCCCTCACCAAAATTGGCTGCAGCTTTGGATTCGTTGATATCGACGCCGTTATTGCGGCACGCTCATATTGGAGCAGCCGTTTATTCGCAAAAATCCAATACCTCGGTCTACTCATTCAATGCGGATAAATCTTTCTTGCCCGCATCGACCATGAAATTATTCACTACTGCCGTCGCTCTACAGACCTTGGGCGAAGACTTTACATTTCAAACTCAAGTCTATCTGCATGGAAAATCTAAAGACGGCTGTTTCACCGGTGATCTGGTGGTCAAGGGCGATGGAGATCCAACACTTACTTGGTATGAAGGCAGGTCTGATTCCACCAGTTTCAATCGTCTGGCTGCACAACTCAAAGCGCAGGGAATCAAGAAAATTCAAGGCCGCCTCATCGGCGATGACAATGTTTTTGACGAGCAAGCTCTCGGCTGGGGTTGGGGGTGGGAAAACGAACTCTATTCCTATTCTGCCCCAATCGGCGGATTGTCGGTGAATCAGAATTGTTTGGGAGTACTGGTGACTCCGGCAAAAGCTGTCGGAGAGAGATGCAACGTCCGTCTGATTCCTGCAGTTCGTCGTGCATTGATTGATAACCGTTGTGTCACGGTTTCCGATACAGCTTCTGCCCATTTTCAGGTTTTTCGAACACGCGGCAGTGAACGAATCACGCTCGAAGGCCAGTTCCCCATTAAACATCCGGGTGATCAACGCACGGTGACAGTCCTCAACCCGACATTGCACACGGTTGATGTGCTTCGTTGCGCTCTGACCGCATCAGGAATTGAAGTCGATTGCGACATATTTGATATCGATGAGCTTTACGGTTTTCATTACGCCAGTTATGCTCCCTTTTTTATTCATGAATCGGCACCCTTGGCAGATATCGTTTGGGAGATCAACAAGAACAGCAATAATCTTGCTGCGGAATCCCTTTTGAAAACATTGGGCTATGAACTTTACGGGCGCGGGACGGCTGAATCGGGTGTCGCAGCGATTGAGTCGTGGTGCAGAAAGAACGGAATACCCATGGAGGGTGTATCGCTTGTCGATGGTTCGGGTCTTTCCCGAAAAAGTTACCTGACACCCGACTCCTTTATCAAGTTATTATATGTGATGCGTGCGGACAGTGCCTTTTACTGCTCGCTGCCGATTTCCGGAAAAGATGGCACACTTTCGCACCGTCTCGGCGACGCCACGTGCCGCGGCAGAGTTCATGCAAAAACCGGAACTCTTGAAGGCGTTTATGCATTATCAGGTTATATTGACGCTGTTAATGGAGAAGAATGGATTTTCAGCTTATCTATCAACCAAGCCCCGAGTTCACGTGCGCGAATATATGACCTGATGAATCGATTTTGCATGATGTTGATCAAGACAGAAGTTCAATAAAGCGAGGTAAAGAGATGGCGCTTTTCAAGCTTCAACAACCTCGAGAATTCAAATTCCAAACCCGCTACTATCATCCGGAAGCCGAAGAAAATGATGGAAAACCGCGGGTGAAATTCCGACATATTCGCCATCAGCGATCAGTTCAAAAATCAAGTCCCATTCGATTATTGGTCATTGTCATAATCCTGATTTATGCGGTTTTCTGGTTGCAGAAGAGATCAACGAGTACGGTCTCCGAAACTCACTCCGGACCATTCCAAGTTGAAGAAATAGTGATTGTTGAATAGCACCCTTACAAACGATACACGGGTATCGATGCCGGCGATATAAGCATTTTGATAAAAGGCTTCATTTTTGTAAATTTAATTGATGGGTCAATTCATATTCATAAGAGGAAATAAACTGGCAATTTGGATACCGGAATGAAAGCCTCGTCAGGCAGAAAACAAACGAACAAAGCAACCGCATCATCATCCGTCAAATCCACCTCTACAGTCAATGGCACTAATGGCCAAATTCTACCCCAAACGGGCGGATTTCGTGGAATCAAAAGCAAAATCAAATGGAGATTTGCGTCTCTCCCCATCCGCAATAAGCTCATTATAATATTCGGCATTTTAGTCATCGGACTGATATCCATTCTTTCTTTTACGCTCATTCAAAACGGCAAGCGACTTTTGACCGAAAGATTGGCACAAAGTTGCGAATTGTCTTTGCAGCACGTTTCCCAAAACATTAAAGACGATCTGTTGATCTATTATAAAAATGAGCTGGACGCGAACGCCCGCAGCGCCCCGCTTGGAGTGATCCGAGAGGCCATACTTGAAGTATTCATTGAGGGAATTGACGGGCTTGAATATTCTCAGGTCGTCGGACGCGACGGACGCGTTATCGCGCATTCCAATAATGCCCTGCTGAATTCGCAAGTCTCCGCTGAAGACAGTTTGTTTTATGCCCAATTAAAAACAAAATATATCCGTGAACAGGGCGATCTCATTGAACATATTCATCCTATTTATGCACGTCGCGGATCAGGCGAGACGGTGTATCTGGGTGTAGCGACCCTTGGTTTTGCCCGCAGTATAATTATGGCGCCGGTGAAGAAAGCCACGCAGGCGGTTCTTTATGCGACCTTGGCAATCACCGTCATCTCGTTTATTCTCATCTATTTCGTCGCTCATCGAATCACTCGGCAAATCGAAGAATTGGGACGGGGCGTTCAACGGATCAGCGAAGGCGATCTGAAGAGTGAAATTCCGATATTGTCCAATGATGAACTGGGGCAGCTTGCACGCGAATTTAACGCCATGATCAAACATCTTCACGAAAAGCTTTACATGCAGAAATTCGTTTCCAAGTACACCATCAAAATGATTCGCGATCGCTATGCCCATGGATTGCCCATGGAAGGTGAAAGCCGAAACGTCACTCTGCTTTTTTCCGATATTCGTAACTTTTCCAATTTAACCGAGCGCTTGAGTGCGAGAGAAATTGTTAATCTGATCAACATTTATCTGGATGTTCAGGCTCAGATCATTGAAAAAAATCAGGGTGTTGTCGATAAATATATGGGGGATCAGGTCATGGCGATATTCGACGGTGAAAAACAGGAAGACAGGGCGGTGCAGACGGCCATTGAAATACAACGCGCCATTCGCCTGCTCAATCACAAACGCGCTGAATTGGGAATCATGACCCTGAACGTCGGTATCGGCATCAATTCCGGTCAGGCTGTAATGGGAAACATGGGATCGAAAAATCGCATGGACTATACAGTCATCGGTGACGTCGTCAACCTCGCTTCGCGTTTATGCGCTATTGCCCAACCCGGGCAAATAATCGCACCGATCGAACTTTCGTCACTCCTCAACGGCGATTATCCAAAGATTCAGCTCAATCCCGTATGGGTTAAAGGACGCAGCAAACCTGTTGCAACTTTTGAAGTGGATTATGATCATGCGATCATTATGTGAGAAGCTTCGCCTGGGCAGCTGTCTCTTGTTCCTGATTTTGACAATAATTATCGCGGAGGGCGGTGCAAATGCTGCAGCAAATGACTTTGCCTCTGCACCCAACTCATTTTCGACCAGCATCGGTTATTCAGGCGTTGTTGGAGGTTATGATGTCACATCGCTTTACTGGAATCCCGCAGCTCTGGCACTCTCCCATTCGCACCTCATCACGTTGACAATGAAAGAAATCAATTCTCTCAGCTACCTGGGTTATAAGCATTTTACTCCCCGCTATGGCGCCTTTGCGGTCGCATTTTCACAATTGGAATCACCCGATGCGAAGACACTTTGGTATGCCGGCGGCTGGGGTTATCATATCCGGGGTGGTCTTTATGCAGGTTTCAATGCAGGACTGGCTGATCATCCGGATAAATTGTGGCCGACCATCGGATTCGGATTTCTATTCAAGCCGCAAAAATCATTATGGCAGCCTTTTTCGTCATCCTCGTTTTCAGGTTCCCCCGCCGTTTGTAATCGATTGTCGATTGGACTTGGGGTTCACAACATTCAACTTGGGAACATCAGAACCGATCATGCGCTTCGTCTCGGTGCTTCTTATCGTCTGCTGCCTAGTGGACCGACACTATTCCTTTCGCATCACTTTCGTTCCGCCAAGGATAGTGATCATTGGGGATTGAGCTGGAGCCCTTTTCGCAACCTGTCCATCTCCGCCGGATTGCAGGATTTCAAAATCCGACTTTTTTCATTCGGAATCAATTGCCAATGGGATAACATTTTGTTTGACTTGGCCTATGATGGCGCTCGGCAAAAAATCATGTTCACTTCCTCGGTACGGATCGGAACGGATGAGAAAACGACGGCCGAAACAAACTACTCCAAAGCAAAGGAGGCCATCCGGCGTAAAGATAAACGCCAGGCATTGGAATATGTAAAAACGGCTTTAGTTTATAATGAAAACCATGCCAAGTCAGCTGCTCTTTATCGCCATCTTGCTTCTACGATCTTTGCCGAAGACAATAAAATTGATTCCCTCCTCCAGTCTGCATTGCGTCATCAATCCAGGCATCAATTTATTCATGCCGCTGCTCTATATCTGCGCGTCTTGAAAATTGATCCCAATAATGAGGCAGCCCGAAATGCCATTGCAATGATTCGTCCCAAAGTCAACATGGATTCTGAACGCTGGTATCTTCAAGGCGTGCGCTTGTATGATGAGGGCGATTTTAAACGGGCGCGGGAAGTTTTCGAATCAATTCTCCTGGTAAAGCCTGAGCATTTTGGGGCAAATACTTATCTTAAAAAGATCAGCGATTACGCCAACCAACAGGCGGAACAATACTATTATACCGGCTTGGGCTATTACAGTCAACGCAAGCTGTTGTTGGCCGAGGAAGCCTTTCAAAAAGCATTGGCCATTGTACCTGATTATCAGGATGCAATTTCCTATCTTTATCGGATAAAGCAACAAAAAGCACAAAATAATGATCGCATCAACGACCTTCTGATCGAGGCACAGAACAAAGAGCAGAACGGTGTGTGGAAGAGCGCATTAGACAAATATCAGGAAATTCTCGCAATACAATCCGATCATCCTTTAGCCATGGAAAAAACAGCCCAATTGAAGCAAAAAATGGAGGAATATATCAAACTCTATTTTGATCGGGGTGTTGCAGCCTTTGACAGTGGGAATATTGATCAGGCGCGAAGCGCGTTTTTAACTGTTGTTCGCATCTCTCCCAATCACACGAAAGCACAACAATACCTCGCCCGGTTGTCACTACCTTCAAGCGCCTCCGCTTCACTGTTGGAAAAAGCCCAGGAAAATTTAAATCGCGGCAATTGGGAGATGGTTGTTCTGCTGGCGGATTCCATTTTGCAAATCGATCCCGGCCAGGAACAGGC
>Ga0105103_10001859_pt1 | contig 11228 bp, 10 predicted proteins | sample PPLLaktember2015_2_FD_79107 | JGI IMG/M metagenome (GOLD analysis project Ga0105103, IMG submission 79107) | Freshwater sediment microbial communities from Prairie Pothole Lake near Jamestown, North Dakota, USA - PPLs Lake P7 Core (6) Depth... | ecosystem: Environmental > Aquatic > Freshwater >...
CAGAAGACGGGCCGTTGCGTGGTGCTGCACGAGGCCACCCGCACTAGCGGCTTCGGCGCCGAGTTGACGGCGCTGGTGCAGGAACACTGCTTCTTCCACCTGGAGGCGCCGATCGAGCGGGTGACCGGCTACGACACGCCCTACCCGCACGCGCTCGAATGGTCCTACTTTCCGGGCCCGAAGCGCGTCGCTCAGGCCTACCGGAAGGTGATGGCGTCATGAGCCTGCACACGATCACCATGCCCGACCTCGGCGAGGGCATAGCCGAGGTCGAACTGGTCGAATGGCGCGTCAAGCCGGGAGACACGGTTGCCGAGGACCAGATCCTGTGTGACGTGATGACCGACAAGGCCGCCGTCGAGGTGCCGTCGCCGGTAGCGGGGCGCGTGGCCGAACTGGGCGGCGAGATCGGGCAAATGATGGCCGTGGGGTCGGTGTTGATCCGCATCGAGCTCGAGTCCGACGCGGCGAGTTCCGCGCCCGACGCCGCGCCGCGTCCGACACCCGACAGCGCACCCAAGTCCGCATCCGCGCCCGCACTGGCAGCAGTGCCTGCTCTGGCCGCGCCCTTGCCGGCGGCGGGCGCGCCACGCATGCCGGCGGCACCACGCGCGCTCGCGTCGCCCGCGGTTCGCCAGCGCGCCAGCGCGATGCAGATCGATCTGGCCAGTGTGCGCGGCAGCGGCCCCGATGGCCGCGTGCTGCATGCCGACCTCGACGCAGTGCAGTCCGCCGGCGCACGCGGCCCCGCGGCGACGGGCGGCACGCGGGAAATCAGGGTGATCGGCCTGCGCCGCGCGATCGCGCAGAAGATGCAGGACTCCAAGCGCCACATCCCGCACTTCACCTATGTCGAGGAAGTCGACGTGACCGAGATGGTTGCGTTGCGCGACGAACTCAACCGGCAGCACGCGGCAACGCTGGGCGAGCTGTCGCCGCTGGCCTTCGTGATCCGCGCCGTCGTGCGCGCGGTGGCGGCCTTCCCGCAGGTCAACGCGCGCTTCGACGACGCGGCTGGTGTGCTTACGCTATACGACGCCGTGCACCTCGGCGTCGCGACCCAGACCGACGGCGGACTGATGGTGCCGGTGTTGCGCCAGGCACAGACGCTGGACTTGTGGGCCTGCACCGCCGCGGTCGCGCGGCGGGCCGTCGCAGCGCGCGCCGGCAAGGCATTGCGCGATGAGCTGACGGGTTCGACGATCACGATTACCAGCCTCGGCAAGCTCGGCGGCATCGCGTCGACCCCTGTCATCAACTATCCCGAGGTCGCGATCGTCGGCGTCAACCGCATCGTCGCGAGGCCCGTGGTGCGCGACGGGACGGTGCAGGTGCGGCAGATGATGAACCTGTCGTCATCGTTCGACCACCGCGTCGTTGACGGCAGCGTGGCCGCCGCCTACATCCAGCGTGTGCGCCAGTTGCTCGAGCATCCGGCCACACTCTTCGTCGAATAGGGCAGGCCCGAGCAGCGTTGACGCGAGCCGTTTGCTTGTGGTCGGCACGCGGCGTCGATTGGGCGCCTGCGCCGGGCGTGGTACAGCGAGGTGTCAGTAGGCTCGGCGTCCCTGAGGCATCCGACCGGCCACTGCAAGCGCCAGGCGCTGGGTCAGGAAGCGGCCCCGCTGAACTCGCTGGGTGTAGCCAGCGGTTCACACCTTCAGTGAAGGTGCCGTAGTCATTGCAGGCATGGACGACATCGCACGCAACGCCATACGCTGATCGCCACATGCGCGTAGACTGCAGAGCAAGTCGGGGTGCTCGGGCATCGCGTCGCCGGGCATCGCGTCGCCGGGCATCGCGTCGCCGGGCATCGGGCACCGGTCTCCAATGGCCATAGCGCGTGAGCGCCGTGTCTCCAGGCCAACCGAAGGGGAAGCATGCATCCGACCGCACGCAGGCATTTTCTGCTCGCCGCAGGGACGCTGCTCGCCTTCCCCCACGCAGGCGCGCAGCAGCCACAGCGCAAGGCCGCGCGCAGCAGGATCAGCGGGACGTGCCTGCGATCGAAATTCCGGCGACCGTGGCGAGCGGGAGGAACAAGCGAAGTGCCGACGACGGCAAGGCAATGAATCCGTGATGGCGATAGAAGTCGGCGGCCGTTTCGTCCTTCGCATCTACGATCAGGGCGTGCGCAGCGATTTCGGCCTGCGCGGAGCGACGCAGCGCGTCCGCGAGCAGGGCGCCACCAAGACCCATGCCCTTGAAGTCGCGGTCCACGGCAAGGCGGCCCATGCGCACCGCGGGCACTGAAGGGTAGCGTGGAAGTTTCTTCGCAGTCGCTTCGGGCAAGTCGCTCAGTTCGACGCTGGCCGACGCGAGCGTGTAGTAGCCGGCGACACGCTGCTCATCTGTGACGGCCACGAAGCAGGCTGCAACCCGACGCCGGATGTCCTGTGAGACCTGTTCGCGGAAATAGCGATCAAGCTGCGTGCTGCCGCTGTCGAAGCGCTTGCGATCGTGCTCAGCGTCCAGCAGTACCAGCCTGAACGGCTGCGCACTCATTCAACGCGCAGCAGCTTCTTATGCCGCGAGAACGCGCGCTTCAACGCAGGCGCGGGCTTCGAAGGCGCGAGCAACGCTTGCGCAAAAGACTGTTGGTCCTTCAGAGTCAGCCGCACGACTTCGGCTTGGTTGATGGCGCGCTGCGCCGCATCCTGCACTGCTGACACGACGAAGTCCGTCATCGTGCGGCCCTGCAACTCGGCTGCTCGTTTGAGCATGGAGTGCAGGTCGCTAGAGATGCGGGCCTCGAGTCGGGCGGTAGCGGGTACGGTGGAAGACATATTCTGATCTCCTGCGTGCATTGTACGGCCAACTGCCGTACTTTTGAATCGGTATAGATTCCGTACAGCGGCCGCATGCAATACGTGCAACATCGGGTTGGCCACCGAGTCTGTCCGCGCGGAACCTTGTCCGCGAAGAACCCGCAAGGACACCGCGCGGTGCGTTAGAGTAAGCCCAGTTGCATGTGTTTCCGAGGAGAAAGCTCAACATGGCGCCACCGCAACCTGATTGCTGTGTGGGGTTTCTTGTGGGGTTTGCTGCGGCTGGCGACAGAGATCTGAAGGTGCGACAGGCACTTGGCGCTCTACTCGAAGTTCAGGTGCAGAACATCGAGTGAGGTTTCACGGGGTCTCTTGACACCCTCAAGCGGCCGGAAAGTCCAGCGTTTGCGCCGGTTCAGCGCAAGCAGGTCGTCAAACACCGTTCCACCCCATCCCGGAATCTGTTTGTACCCACGGCCGTATGTCGACAAAGCAGCGGACGGCGCGGCTGCAGGAGCTGGAGGCGTTGCGTGCCGATGCACCCCGGGTGCTTCTCTCCACTGACATGCTTTTCGGCCAAGGCTTCGACCATTCGCCACTCGATACCCTGGTGCTCGCGATGCCCATCTGTTGGAAGGGCACGCTCGTGCAGTACGCCGGCCGGCTGCGCCGCAAGCACGCCAGCAAGAACAGCGTCCGAATTGTCGACTTCGTGGACGAGGGACATCCGGCTCTGCTTCGGATGTGGGAACGTCGCCAGCGCGGGTATCAGGCCATGGGGTATCGGCTGGTTCCAGAGGCATCGGGCCTCTTTGATCCGGGAGACTGACGGAACTGTGCAGCCGGAGCCTCAGATTACCGATCGGTCACTTATCAGGCTCGGAAACCCCGATACGCTCCTCCGCGGAGCTGGGCATCGTCATCCGCGAGCAGCGCAAGCGGCTGGCGTTGAAGCAGCTCGACCTTGCCGGCATGGGCAACACCGGCAACCGCTTCATCGTCGATCTGGAGAGCGGCAAGCCCACGGTGCAACTGCAGAAGGTGCTGGACCTCATGGACCTGCTGGGCCTGGAAGTGGCGGTGCGCACCAAGGCTTCGCGTTCGGCGCCATCACTGTGAAGGGCCGGTGATGCAGCCACGGCCCGACCGGTTGGACGTTTACTACGGCAGCGGACCTCGTCGGCGCCGTACACGACAGCGCGCCGCTGGCCTTCGAGTACGCCCCCGGCTGGCTGGTCGGCGCCCAGCGCATGTCGCTGGCCGCCATCCCATTGAAGGCCGACCGGCAGGCCACGCCCGAGGTCCAGGCCTTCTTCGAGAACCTGCTGCCCGAAGGCGAGCTGCGCGACTACCTGGCCGCGCAGCGCAAGGCGTCCACCCTCTTCTCGTTGCTGCTGGAGGTTGCCGGCGACACAGCAGGTGCCTTCGTCCTTGTGACGTCCGGGCAGACACCGGAGCCGCCGCGCTACGAGGCCACGACATGGGAGGCCATCGCCGCCATCCTGGCCAAGCGATCCGCCTCAGCCATCGACATCCACGAGCAGGGCGCACGAATCTCGCTGGCCGGCGCGCAGGACAAGACCAGCATCGCCCTATTTGACGACGGCGTGCCGCGATTGCCCAAGGGCACGTCGCCGTCGACCCACATCCTCAAGCCCAACATCCGGCGGCTGGCCAAGGTGTGGCACTCGGCCGCGAACGAGGCCATCGTGACGCGTGCCGCCGCGCTGGCGGGCCTGCCAACCGCCGAGGTCTTCTATGAGCCGCGCACCGAAGCCTGCGTCGTGCGCCGCTTCGACCGCCAACTGCGCCCAGGCGGCAAGCTGGCCCGGCTGGTGCAGTACGACCTGTGCCAGCTGGCCGGCACGGTGTCGGACCGCAAGTACGAGAAGGAAGGCGGCCCAGGCCTGGCCGCCTGCGCCGAACTGATCCGCCGCTACAGCACGCAGCCTGCCGTCGACCTGCGCCACCTGGTGCGCTGGGTGTTCTTCAACCTCTACGTCGGCAACAACGACAGCCACGCCAAGAACCTGTCCCTCTACAGCGTGCCCGGCCAAGGGCGTGACGCTGACGCCGTTCTATGACCTGATGTGCACGCGCCTGTGTCCGGGGCTGTCGCCCGAGTTCGCCTTCGCGATCGGTGGCGAGGTCAGGCCGGGTGAGATGCGTGCGGAGCACCTCGCGCTGATGGCCAGGAAGCTTGGCATGCAGCCGCGATTCCTGGTTCAACAGGCGCGGGAGGTGGCGGACCGCCTGCCGGCCGCGATGAACCAGGCCGCGCAAGCGATCGCTCCAGCGCTGACGCCATCGGCACGCACCCTCGCCGAGAGGCTCGAGCGCTTCGTGTCGTCGACCACCAAGAAGCTGGCGGCGCGCCTGACAGCCTGAAGACGGGAACAGGGAAGCCTACCCGCGGGAGCACTAACAGGCCAAGTCGTGCGCAGCCGCATCGAAATGGACATCGAGCCGCACTTCGGACTTGCCGGCGTTCGATGCGGTGGAGCCGCGACATATCGACGCGATGCTGCGCGCCTGGGTCAAGCGCGGCGCCCCGACCATTGCCAACGACGTTGCGCCAAGGTGCGGCGCATGTTCGACTGCGCGATCAAGCGCCACCTCGTGCGCTTCAACCCCGCCGCGGCTTTCGACCTCGCGGACGCGGGCAGCAGGTAGCCGGCTCGCGAGTGGGCGCTGTCGCGCGACGAACGGTGACGCTGTTCGAGTCCCTGCACCAGGCCAAGGGCTTCAGCGATGCCCGTGAAGCTGCTCTGGCTGCTGTTGCCAGCAAGCGATTGCGTCCTCTTGCTGTCGCGGGCATAGTACCTACGGTACATGGACTGTTCCCACCACCACCCCTGCGAGCGCAAGACCAGCCGTTGGGGATGGCGCGCATTGCTGCTCGCCGCATGCTGCCTTCTGCTGGCCGCCTGCGGCTCGCTGCCGCGCAACGCCACGCCAGCGCAGGCGGCGCTGGACGGCACCATCCCGCACTACCCCGACGTGCGCGGTTGGGCCGGGCAGACCAGCTCGACGCTGGAGCAGGACCTGGTGCGCTCGTTCGCGCAGGAGTCGCCGCACGACTTCCCGCCCGATGCCTCGGGCAACGTGCGCTATGCGCTGCTGGCGCTTTCGGGTGGCGGCGCCAACGGCGCCTTCGGTGCCGGCTTCCTCAACGGCTGGTCCGGCACCGGCACGCGACCAGTGTTCAAGATCGTCACCGGCGTCAGCACCGGCGCGTTGATGGCCCCGTTCGCATTCATCGGGCCGCCGTACGACCAGGCGCTACGCGAGTTCTACACCACCACCCGCTCGCGTGACATCTTCAAACTCGCATCCACCTTCGGGCTGCTGTGGCAGGTGCTGGCCGGCGAGGCACTGGCCGACACGCGGCCGCTGCAGCAGATGCTCGAGCGTCATGTCGACGAGGCCCTGCTGCAACGCGTGGCCGAGGCCCACCAGCGCGGGCGGCGGCTTTACATCGGCACCGCCAACCTCGACGCGCCGCGCTTCGTCGTCTGGAACATGGGCCTGATCGCCAGCAGCGGCCGGCCGGATGCGCTGGCGCTGTTCCGCAAGGTGATGCTGGCCTCGGCCTCGATCCCGGTGGCCTTCCCGCCGGTGTTCTTCGAGGTGGAGCTCAGGCCCGGTGGGCCGCGCTACGACGAGATGCATGTCGACGGCGGCGTCGGCGCGCGCGTGTTCATCAACGGCGGCGTGTTCCGCGGCTCGGTGATCCGCGAACGCGGCGGCCTGGGCGGGGCGGGCCGGGAGGACATCTTCGTCATCCACAACGGCCAGCTGGTTCCACCCCCCGAGCCTGTGCAGCGCTCGCTGTCGCAGATTGCGGCGCGCTCGATCGACGCGTCGGGACGCGCCGCGGTGCTCGGCGATCTGTTCCGCATCCACGGCTACGCGCTGCGCGAAGGCGGCAGCGCCAGCTGGGTGACGATCCCGCGCGATATCGTCATGACCAGCGAAGAGGTCTTCGACCCGGTGGCGATGCTCGCGCTCTACGAAGTCGGCTACCGCATGGGCAGGGAAAGCGACCCCTGGATCCGGCAGCCACCGGGACAACGGCAGCCGGAGCCCTGACACAGGTTTACGAGCCGACGCACAGTGCTTCGTTGTCGCAAACCGGATCCGCGCTTCCATGCGGCCGATTGCAGCTTGACATGACACCTTTGCCACGCCTTGCCAAGTACAGCGCGGGTCAGGGTCGCGCAGTCGAAGCTGATGCGCGCCGCGTGCAGACCTCTTACCTGGGTGGCGATATCGGCCACGGGCCGACGCTCACCGGCGGTGCCTGCGCCGTCAGGTTGCCCTGCGGCTTGGGCGCCATGCCAGCGGCGGTGTCCACCCAGCCGCCGCCCATCGCCTGGTAGACGTTGACGATCTGCGCATAGCTGCTGGCCTGCAGGCTCACAGAGGCCAGCTCGGCGGCGAACAGCTCGTTCTCGGCCACCAGCACCTCCAGGTAGCCGGACACGCCCTTGTCGAAGCGCAGCTTCGACAGCCGCGCAAACTCGCGCAGCGCCACCACGCGCTCGCGCTGCACGGTGAACTCCTCGGCCCGCTTCTGCGAGCCGCTGAGCGCGTCGTTGGTCTCGCGCAGCGCGTTCAGGATGGTCTGCTGGTAGACAGCCAGCGCGGCGCGCTCGCCGGCCTCGGCCGAGGCCACCTGGCCTTCGATGGCACCGAAGGTGAAGATCGGCCCGGCCAGGCTGGCGCCGATGAGCCCGGCCGCGGCCGGGCCGCTGAACAGCGCGCCGGTGGCCGTGGCGGTGGTGGCCAGCGCTGCCTGAAGCGAGATGTTCGGGTAGTACAGCGCGCGCGCCGCACCGATGTTGGCATTGGCCGCCACCAGGTTCTGCTCGGCCCCCAGGATGTCGGGGCGGCGCTGCAGCAGCGTGGCCGGCAGGTCGTCGGGGATCTGCGGCGCGATCAGCTGGTCGATGGTCTTGCCGCGCGGGACCGGTCCCGGCGCGCGGCCGAGCAGGATGGAGATCAGGTTCTCCTGCGTGGCGATGGCCTGCTGGAACTGCGGGATCGCCGCGCGCGCCTGCTGCGTCTGCGAGCGGATCTGCGACAGCTCGGTCATCGAGATCATGCCGGCCTTGTAGCGCAGCTCGAAGATGCGCAGCGTGCCTTCGAAATTGCGTGCCGTGGCCTGGGCAATCTCCAGCTGCCGGTCCAGCGAACGCAGCACGATGTAGCTGGTGGCCACGCCGGAGACCAGCGTCAGCACCACGCCGCGCTGCCCTTGTTCGCTGGCATACACCTGCGCCTGCGCGGCTTCGGTCTGGCGGCGCACGCGGCCGAACAGGTCGGTCTGCCAGCTTGCACCCAGCGACACGTTGTACAGCGAGAAGTACGGGCTCAGCGTCGGCGGAATCGGCGGGAAGCCCTCGGTGCTGGCGCGCGCGCGCGAGGCGTCGGCGCCATAGCCAACCTGCGGGTACAGCTGCGAGCCGGTGCTGGTGAGCGCACCGATGAATTGGTCCACCCGTGCCGCGGCGATGCGCAGGTCGCGGTTGTCGCGCAGCGCCGTTTCGACCAGGTTGTTCAGCACCGGGTCGCCGAACTGCTCCCACCACTTCAGGTTGGCCACGTCGGCGGCCTTCGGGTAGTCGATGCGCCAGGCGGGCGGGGTCTCGACCGTCGGGCGCACGTAGTTCGGGCCAACGGTGCAGCCGGCCAGGGCGGCGGCGATGCAGGCAGCAAGGATGCGGGTCTTCATGGTGGTGTCCTTACCAGAGTCAGATGCTGAGCGCACCCACGAACAGTGCGACGAGCGCAGCCAGCGCGGCCACGCACAACACCCCGAACAGCAGCCGCTCGCGCACGCTGAACAGGGCCAGACCCTGCTCGCGCCGCGCCGCGGCATAGAGCAGCGTGCCCGGCGCGTACAGCAGCGCCGACAGCAGCAGGAACTTCGCACCGCCGGCCAGCAGCATGGCCGCGGCGTACAGCGTGGCCAGCGCGCCGATGATGCGGTCCTTCGAGCGCGCACCGGCCTCGCCGGCATAGCTCTCGCCGGTCCAGGCGAGCTTGAAGCCATAGGCCGCCACCAGCAGGTAGGGCAGCAGCGTCATCGCGCTGGTCATCTTCAGCGCCAGCGTGAAGGCCTGTTCGGCAAACCAGGTGACCAGCAGGAAACCCTGGATGGCCAGCGTCGTCATCCACAGCGCCACGTGCGGCACGCGCTGCGCGTTTTCGGACCCCAGCCGCGACGGCATGGTGTCGTTCTGCGCCGCCGAATGCAGCACCTCGGCGGCGAGCAGCGTCCACGACAGGTAGTTGCCGGCCACCGACAGGATCAGCCCCGCGCTGATGAACCAGCGCCCCCAGGGGCCGACGATGGCCTCCAGCACGCCGGCCATCGACGGGTTGGGCAAGGCGGCCAGCTCGGCGCGCGGCAGGATGCCGTAGGACAGCAGCGTCACCAGCATCAGAAGGCACAGCACGCCGAGGAAGCCCAGCACCGTGGCGATGCCGACGTCGTTGCGGTCCCTGGCATAGCGCGAATAGACGCTCGCGCCTTCGATGCCGACGAAGACGAAGACTGTCAGCAGCATCGTGTCGCGCGCCTGGCGCGCCACCGTCGACAGGCCCGGTTCTTCGCCGCCCCAGAGGTTGAGCACGAGAAGATCGCTGCGGAAGGCGAAGATCACCACGACCACGAAGATGCCTATCGGCACCGTCTTGGCCACGGTAGCAATCGTGTTCAGCGCCGCGGCTTGGCGAACGCCACGCAGCACCAGCGTGTGCACGGCCCACAGCATCAGGCTCGCCGTGGCGATGGCCAGCGGGGTCGAGCCGTCGCCGAAGGCGAGGATGAACTGGCCGAGCGTGGCCTTGATCAGCATCAGGCAAGCCAGGCAGGCCAGGCAGCAGGCCATCCAGTAGCCGAAGGCCGCCGCAAAGCCCAGGTAGTTGCCGAAGCCGGCGCGTGCATACGCATAGATGCCGGCGTCCAGCTCGGGCTTGCGCCGCGACAGCGTCTGGAAGACGAAGGCCAGCATCAACATGCCCGCCCCGGCGGTGCACCAGGCGACGAAGGCGCCCAGCACCCCGGTGCTGCGGCCGAAGGCCGCCGGCAGCGTGAAGATGCCGGCACCGACCATCGAGCCGACGACCAGCGCCACGAGCGCGCCGCGGGACAGCATGGCGTCGCGGGGGTCGCTCATGGGCGGCTGCGCAGGACATGGGGCCTAGCCACGGGTGAGCAGCCAGCCGCAGCCGCCGGCGATCAGCAGCAGCGCCAGCATGGCCGACGGCCAGCGGCGCACGAAACGGTCGCCTTGCTCGAAGGCCAGGCCGAGCAGCGCGATGCCGCCGCGCGGCCCGTTGTCTGCGGCACCGAACAAGGGCCGGCGCGCCAGTCCGGCGGCCAGCAGTGCGCCGAGCACGAACATGGTCAGTGTGTTGCCCAGCTCCTTGGGGGACAGCGGGTTCGAGATCAGTTCGGCCGACAGCGGCCCCCACACTGCCGTCAGCGACAGCCCCAGCGAGGCCAACGCCAGCACGAGCGCCGCGATCTGCGACAGCATCGACACCGGGTTCAGATCGCGCAAGGGCGCAGCCGGGCGGCGCAGCACGCGCACCGCGATCAGCACCACATAAGCGGCGGTGAAGGCCGCCCCGCCCTGCAGCACCCACGCCCACCACCATTGGCCGGATTCATCGGCCGAGGCCAGCAGCAGCTTCTTCGCGAGGTAGGCGCCGCTGGGCAGCACGCCCATCAGCGCGATGCCGCCGACGAAGAAGGCGAGCACGGCCACCGGCAACGCCCGCGCCGCGCCGGCCAGGTCGTCGATGCGGTCGTGGCCCAGGTGGGCATAGATCAGCCCCGCGGCCATGAACATGCCGGCCTTGGCGGTGGCATGGGCGATGGCCTGCAGCACGCCGGCAGACTGGGCCAGGTCGCGCAGCGCCATGTCGCCAGCGGCATCGAAGGCCATCGGGAACAGCAGGAACAGGTAGCCGATCTGCGCCACCGTCGAATAGGCGACGAGCAGTTTCAGCCGCTCCTGGCGCAGCGCCACCACGCTGCCGACGACGATGGCTGCGGCGCCCAGGGCGGCCAGCAACTGCGCGGCCGACGCGCTGGCCACGCCGGGCATCACATCCAGCCACAGGCGCAGCACCAGGAACCACGAGCCCTTGATGACCAGCGCCGACAGCACCGCGCTGGCCGCGGCCGGCGCACCGCCGTGCGCAGGCGGCAGCCAGATGTGCAGCGGGAACAGCGCCGTCTTGGCCAGCAGACCCACGGTCATCAGCGCCAGCGCGGTCCAGGCAATCGGCTCGGGCATCACCGCGTCGGCCAGCAGCGGGATGTCCAGCGTGCCGTAGCCGCCGTACAGCAGCACCGCGCCCAGCAGGTACAGCACCGAGCCGCACAGCGCGAACAGCATGTAGCGCAGCGCGGCGCGCAGCGTCTCGCCGCTGCCGGCCAGG
>Ga0105103_10001861_pt1 | contig 11219 bp, 2 predicted proteins | sample PPLLaktember2015_2_FD_79107 | JGI IMG/M metagenome (GOLD analysis project Ga0105103, IMG submission 79107) | Freshwater sediment microbial communities from Prairie Pothole Lake near Jamestown, North Dakota, USA - PPLs Lake P7 Core (6) Depth... | ecosystem: Environmental > Aquatic > Freshwater >...
GTAATATAAAAAAGGAATAGAATCCCTGAACTCATTAACTTATATGTTCAGAGATCATATAATACAATTGCACCGAATTTATTGGTTTTGAGATATAATCGTTAAAACCTAATTCTTTAATTTTTTGCATATCGGTTGTAAAAGCATAGGCCGTTTGTGCGATTACAGGTACTTTATCATTTATTTTTCTTAACTCAGTAAATGCTTCAAAACCATTCATTAATGGCATTTTAATATCCATAAGTACCAACGAAATGTTTGTATTTTCACGCAATAAATTCAAAACTTCAATTCCATTATTTGCATGCAATATTTTTGAGTTGGTTTTTTGCAGTAACTTTGCAAGATAAGCATAGTTTGAAAAATCATCTTCAGCTACCAGAACAACTTTACCCGTTAAATCGGGAATTCTAAGATCTTCAATAGTTGATTTTTGGTTGACTATATCAAATTTTTGCTGAGATTTTACAGGAATAGTAAAGTAAAAAACAGTCCCTTTTTCAATTTCAGATTCTACATATATATTACCACCTAATAAACTAACAAGGTGTTGTGCTATCGACAAACCTAAACCTGCTCCCCTGTATTGACTCGATTTATCATCCTCTGCCTTTCTAAAGCGTTGGAATATAATTAATTGGTCTTCAGGCCTGATTCCAATACCTGTATCTCTTACAAAAAATTCGACTTTATTATTTGCCTTCTTCAATTGGCAACCAATCTCAATTGAACCATTATTTGTGAATTTAATTGCATTGTTTATCAGTATGGATAAAACCTGTTTTAAACGATGTTGATCAGTTGAAAGTACAATATTGTTGAGGTTTTTTTCAATCTTTACTTTAAACTCAAGATGTTTCTCTTCTTCATCGTTAACCGGAAGATTATTTATTTCGAGGTTATATATTTCCTTGATTTCATCAAGTACACTTTTAATAGGAACATCTTCGAAAAATATTTCTATATGACCGGCTTCAATTTTAGAAAAATCAATAACATCATTTATTAATTTGAGCAAAGAGTTACAACTATTGCCAATTATCTTCTTAAAACTTTCACTTTCTTCATCAGTTAGTATTTCCTCAACAATTAAATTACTAAAACCAATAATCGAATTTAACGGGGTGCGAATTTCATGCGACATATTGGCCAGAAAAGACGATTTCAATCTATCTGATTCTTCAGCTTTTTCCTTTGCTGCAATTAATTCCCTTGTGCGTTCATCAACCAGTTCTTCAAGCTTGGTACGATATTGGGTTAATTCCTCATACGCTTGTTCAACTGTTGTTTTTTGTTCCTCTAAAAGCTCTTTTTGGACAAGTATTTCTTCGCTTTTATTGAATATATCAAGGTTTTGCTCAACAATCTCTTTATTCTGTGCTGAAATCCAGGTATTTTTATTAACCAGCTCTTTATTTACCTCTCTTAATTCAGTTGTTCTTTCTTCAACTTTCCTTTCGAGCAAAATATTTTGTTCGCGATAATTATTAATTCTATGAAAATAGTACCCAATAATTAAGGATATTATAAAAATCGAAACAATAACACGAAACCACCATGTCATCCAAAATGGTGGGGCTATAATTAATTTGAGTGTAACTCCCTCATAATTCCAATAACCATCATTATTGGCGGCAATTACCCTGAAATAATATTCGCCGGGGTCAATATTTGTATAGGTAGCTTCGCGTTTGGCACCCGCATCAATCCAATCGGCATCAAGTCCCTCAAGTTTATATTTATAAATGTTTTTCTCTCTCGATATAAAATTTAAGGCAATGAATTCAATGGTTATGAAGTTTTGATCGTATTTTAACCTTATCTCTTTTGTAGAAATAATACTTTGTTTTATAAGAGAATCATATTCTCCTATTTCAATCTTTTTGTTGTTTAGTTTGAAGTTTGTAATATAAACTTCTGGAGGAACAGTATTATCAGTTATTTCGTCAGGCTTAAATGCTACAATTCCATTTTCACCTCCAAATATAAGTTGACTGTCCTTTGTTATACAGACAGACCTGTCCCAAAATATAAAATCCTGTATATTATCCGATTTATCGAAATTTCTGAAGGTCGATTTCATTGCTCCGGTTTTCTTGTTATAAGCATATTCCATCCGGGATAATCCATAGCTTGTCCCAATCCATAACTGACCTGGTTTATATTCAATTATACTTTTAATTTGATTACTGGGTAAGCCTTCGTTTTCATAAAAATGAACAAATCTGTTACGCGTCCTGTCAAACATATCGAGTCCGAAAGCAGTACCGAGCCAAAGATTATTAAATGAATCTTCAAAAACGACATTTATAAAATTATTACACAAACTACTGGTATCGTTATCGTTATGATAATAATTATTAAAACCCCCTGTAACCGGATCGAATCTGGATAAACCTGAAGGAGAGGCAATCCATATTATCTTATTTTTATCCTGTATCAATTGAAACGACCAATCATCAGCTAATGAATTTTTTATATTTTTATTATCCATCCTGAAGTTTTTTGATTCGCCAGTTTTTGGGTTAAACTTTATTAAACCACTTCCCTGCGATAGAAACCATAAAATCCCATTTTCATCTTCAATTATGGAACGAACATCAAATCCGCACCTCGGGTTTGATTTATCAAATGGGAAACTATATGAGATAAACTCTTTTGTCCGTGCATTATATTTTTGCAACTGGCCAACATAAGTGCCAATCCAAATGTTCTTCCTACTGTCTTCAAAAATAGTATTTACAGTGCCAAAACTTAATGATTTTGGATTTTTGGGATTATGCAAAAACAGCTCGCTTTTTCCTGTTTTCCTGTCTAATATACTAACCCCCTGATCGTATGAACCCAACCATAATTTGCCATTACTATCTTCTAATATGCAATTAACATTATTAAAATCGAGCTTTAATCCTTTACTAAATGTATTAAAATTCCTGAAAGACTTTCCTGAAACAGCAAGGTTAACTCCTCCCTGTGCTGTACCTAACCATAGATTACCCTGGCGATCTTCATATGCTTTTGTTACACCACCTGAGTTTAAACCTGTAGGATTATCTTTTTCATACCTATATGCCACACACTTTTCATTCATTTTATCATATACGAAAAGTGCATTAGTAGTGGAGATATAAAAGTAACCATCGTTTCGTCTGAAAATATCGACAATATAATATGTATTCTCAAAGTTATACCTTAAAAGGTTCAGCTCCATTGTTTTTTTCAGGAAATAATAAATACGGCCCTGTATAGTACCGATCCATATTGTATCTCCCTCAATATTAAGTGTATTAACATCCGATATAGGATATTTTTGTTTACTGTTGCTATAAGTTTTATATTCCCTGGTTATATTATTTATTTTATCATAAAATATAAGTCCATTAATCCCGCCAATCCAGAAATTATCTTCATTATCAATTTTAAATATTTTAATACTCTTAAAATTATGGGTATCTGGAACAAAAGAATTGTTTTTCCGGTCATAATAATAAATAGTACCTATTTCAGCTGCAAAGTATAGGTTATGTTTTGAATCTTCAGAAATACTGGTTACCCGGTTGGAAACGCCGATATCAATTCTTTTTTGATCAACAATGTAAGTGGTGAAATTTTCATAATCAGGATTGTACTTACATAATCCCCTGTTTGTCCCAACCCATATCTGATTTTGACAATCAATATAAATGTCAAATATCATATTATCCGACAAACTAGTGGTATCATCCAGTACTTTTTTAAATGTTTTAACATTATACCCGTCATATCGGTTTAACCCATCCAAAGTACCTATCCACATAAATCCCATTTTATCCTGCACAATACAAGTTATTTTATTGTTGGAAAGCCCATTATTTGTATTTATATAACTGAAGCGCAATTCATTTATGTGGGCAAAAAGAAAACAGTTTGAATTGATAAAAATTAAGAAAGGGAATAGAAATTTTAAAATTGAATAGAAATTAAAATAGTATCTCTGAAATACCCCAAAAATTGTTTTTTTTAAGAGGTCCATAAAATTTAAATCAGCAGTTATAAATAAGATCAGTCAATTTTATATTAGACTGAACTATTCATAAATATTATATTTTTTCAATGTTTATGAATAGTTCAGGCTAACCCCGACATAGAAAATATTGGTGTATCCGTTTGAGGGACATCTTATATTTTCTTGGTCGCAAGATTAATTCATATAGTTTATGAATTAATCGGGTTAGATATTGTATTAAAGATAATACAAATTTCTGAGTTTATTGTATTGATAATTAATATCTATATCTGTTAAAAGAGAATAACGGAAATATTAAAAAAAGGTTCCTTTTAGCTGAAACAAATAATCTGATGATCAAAACAAATTATTTTATAAGAACTTCAAATTGGCGTTTTAACATTTCACCATTTGCTGAAACAATCGTAATTACATGAGTCCCTGGATTTGCATAAATCTCCATTTGATGGATACGACTTGTACTTCCTAAGTATTCATCATCGAGGTGCCAATAAATTAAAGTGGAAGGCTTTCTATGAGCAGCTTCAAAAACAACTTTCTCTTGCTTATTTTCAAAATCGCGAGGTATATAAATCTTTGAGAATGCCTTAGGATAAATAAAATCCATATTTTTTTCTTTATCGGTACAACCATTAAGAAATGCCGGAAGAACCTTATAATATGGGTCTTTTGATTTGTAATACCACTCCATTACTGTTGGAAGCACAAACCATGACTTTGAAACCATATCGTTTACATTATAACATTCACTGGTAACCCTGAATTTTTCAGTTTTATCAAGATGCACTAATTTATGATATGGGCAAATACCTGAAATAACACCTTGTTTAGGAACATAAATAGTATCAACATCAATACAAAGTGTTGAAGCCTTATAACCACTTTGTTTACAAACCGGTAAACGAATTAAATCGTCGTAAGGAATTTGAAACCAACCCGAACGGGGAATTGCACTAATTGCTTCAAACATAATCGGGGCTGCTGATCCTGCACCTGTTAACCCAGGGCGGCCCTCACCATCGGCATTGCCTACCCAAACTCCAACCAGATATTTTGGAGTAACTCCTACTGCCCATGCATCACGATGGCCAAAACTTGTCCCGGTTTTCCATGCAACTTTAGTCAGACTACTGAATATTTTCCAGTTGGAACCTTCAATTGGCCGGTCCATAAGAGTTAATGCTTCGAATGTAAGCCATATAGGCCCTGCCCCAAAAATATCAGTACCAATAAGCTGCTGATCTTTTCTTTCATTATTGTCGGGGACATAATAGGGCAGATGATAATCAGACTGGTCATACAAACCATTATAAGATGTATAATGGTTCAGTATTCTGGACATACTGGAATATGCTCCTGCAAGGTCCCACAACCTTACTTCGGCACCACCGAGAATAACCGATAGTCCGTAATGCCCCGGACCTTTGTTAATGGTCGGAAATCCCAATTGTTTGATCTTATGATAATATTTTTCCAGTCCATAATCCTGTAACATCCTAATTGCAGGAATATTAAGTGAGCGCGCCAATGCATTTGATGCAGGAACAGCACCATCGAATTTTTTATCGAAATTTTCGGGAGTATAGCCCGCTATTTGAGTAGGTATATCAGGAACCAATGTTTTTGGTAAAATAGCACCTTCTTTAAGCATTGATGCATATAAAAATGGTTTCAGAATACTGCCCGAGCTCCTTTCAGACATTATAATATCGACCTGGCTACCACTTTCTTCCCTATCGCTGGTGGTATTTCCTACATATGCCAAAACATTTCCCGATTCAATTTCAACTATAATCAATGCAGCATTCTCAATTTCATTTTGTATAAGCTCCCGATGGTTTCTTTCAATAATATTTAAACTTTGTAATTGCAATTGTCTGTCGATGGTGCTTTTAATCCGCTTACCTTCGTATCCTTCTTTTACAGACCTTGAAAGTAAATGTGGGGCATATTGGGGCAATGGGAAAGGCTTGTCGGGCAAAGGTTCTTCTTTCGAAAGCCCGCAGGTTATTTCACTTATTACATTATTTAGTTTCAGCTTATCCAGCAACCTGTTCCTTTTCTTTAAAAGAATTTCATGGTTTTGCCCGGGATAAATCAAGGATGGTGCATTTGGAAGAACTGCCAGGGTTGCCATTTCGCCCCACGAAAGTTTATCGGGCGATCGACCGTAGTAGCGCCACGATGCTGCATCAAGTCCAACTACATTACCTCCAAAAGGCGCATGGGTTGCATATAGATTTAAAATTTCCTTTTTACGATTTCCAGCTTCAAGCCGCAAGGCTAAAATACATTCTACCATCTTTTCAAATACAGTGCGATGGCGGTTTTTTCGCGAAATCCGGATAACCTGCACAGTTATAGTACTCCCGCCCCTTACAATATCTTTTGCTTTAAGGTTTGTCACGAGAGCTTTATACATCGAAATTGGGTTTATGCCCGGATGATAATAAAAATACTGATCTTCAAAATACAGGATACATTTTTCAAATTTTTCTGGAATTGAATCAGGCATAGGAAAACGCCATTGACCATCGGTAGCGATCCTTGCTGATAAAAGTTTACCCGTATTATCGTTTAAAACAGTTGAATACGGATCTTCGAATAAAGGCTTTGGCAAACAAAGAATAAACCATATCAATAAAATCAAAACTGTTACTATTAAAATAGCCTTCTTCATATAACCAGGACGATAAAGAAGCTTATTAACATAAGCCTTTATCGTCCCGGAATATTTTTGAAATAATGTTGTCACTAAAAACAATAGACTATTCACCCGATTTATCTGTTCCTAGCACTTCAACCCACATACCAGCCCTTCGGGCATTAATATCATTGTCGTACATAGTTTCGCAATATACTGCAGGCAAATAATACTTCCCAGGATATGAAGCATTCAATAATACCCTGAATATTTTCGATTGATTGCGGTGCAAGTCAAAATAGCTATAAACCCTATCATCTCTAATATCCTGATAGCGTGGATGATCAATCATACGAACAGAAGCTGCTTCATCCATCCTGATGTTAGAAATTTCCCAACCCGAAGCAAAAATCTGTGTCATTGCCAATTCCTTGTAATCAGGGAGTATTCCCGGATGATGAATATTTACTTCAACCATGAAATCAGTTCCTTGTTTAATCGATGAAGGATCCATTGAATTACCATCCATATCCATGTACTTAACATCCATGTTTAAGGAATTGGTCGCATCTGTTTCTTTTCCAGGTAGTGGTATGCCATCGAGATGAAGCCTGACAAACAATTTACTGCTCCCGTTATTAGTAACCTTTACATTCTCTTTGGTGTTACCTGCAATTTTTAACTTATGCTGTACGAATGGAGATTGTGAAGCATCTTTTACAGCTTTACCATTATTTAGCTGATATGTATACTCTACTTCTTTTGAATCGCCAGAAGAACCAATAAATTTAGCAATAGCAAGCAACGAATATGCAGTAGTTTGGGTACTGTACCAGTAATCGGAAGCCATTTTTGAAGCCAGTTCTTTCAGTACTGTATTTGCTGTACTATAATCATTAATTAATGTCAATGTTTCGAGTATCATTGCTTCATCGCGTTCAGTACTTCCATATGAATATGATAGTTCTTTGTATGGTTCTATATGTGTACCCATTTTATTTACCATATCTTTTGCAATATCTGTTCTTCCTGATAAAAAGTATGCTGCAGCAAGTCGCCATTTAGCTGCCAGGCTTAACTTGCTTATTTCCCGCATCCTGTTCATTGCACCAAGGGCAGGTTTATCAGCCAAAGCTAGTGTATATAAACGATATGCTTGTATTAATTCATTGCTGTTGTAGTAATGTTCTTGAGTACCTGAAGCATTTACTGACCATTCATTTGCTCGGTCTTTCTGATAACTGATCCAATCTTTTAATATATTGGCTGGTAAAGAATATCCTTTTGATTGGGCTTCTATCAAAAAATGCCCTGCATAATTTGTACCCCATTCGCTGGCATAACCTGATTCTCCCGGCCAATATGTGAATCCGCCGTTCTCTAACTGAAATGTACGCAAACGTTCAATCCCCGCCCTGATGTTTTCATCTATTTTATTCTTCTCATCGGAGTTTAGTTTAATCAGAGAACCAAGAAATAGCTGAGGGAATACAGAAGATGTAGTCTGTTCAATACATCCATGAGGGTACTGAATAAGGAATGCTAATCTTTTATCGAGATTAATTGGAATCACCGACGATATTTCTAGTACGCCATTATTGGTTCCTGCAACCCCAACAGGCTGATAATCCATCGACCAAGTTTTACCCGGCTCAATAACAGCATCAATAACTTGCGATATACGTGGATTGGCCATTCTTACATCAAGTTCTATATCGTAAGTAGCTTTTTGCCTGCCACTTTTTGCTATAACCCTAACTTTACCAATACCTATTTTCTCAGCTACCTCAAGATCGAAATAAACCACCTTATCACCTTCTCTGTTGAAGGTTATTGTTTTATTTCCTGGGCCTTTTAGCTTAAAAAATTCATTTGGCTGAACTTCAACCGATACATTTTTAATTTTATCATCCATAGCAAAAACAGTAACCGGAAGCCTTACCGATTCAGATGGGCCAATTACACGAGGTAATGTAGCCAGTACCATAAGAGGCTTTTTAACCGGAGTAACCTTTTCGGTTGAACCATAAGCACCTTCATAACCGGCAACTACCATGGTTTTTACCGATCCAACGTAATTAGGCATTTTGAAAGTATGAGTATTAGTGCCTGAAGCTTTTAATTCTATTGGCCCAATAAACTTAACAACTGGGTTAAAACGATTGGCTTTTTGTCCACCTTTCTGACTCATATCTTCATCGCCCCCAAGAGCTAAAAGTCCCGACAACTCGCCAGTAAATGCACCTAAAACAAATTTGTACATATCCCATGTTTTAACACCGAGAGCTTCGCGGGCATAGAAATATTTCCAGACATCGGGTGCTGAAAAACGGGTCAGATCGAGAAGGCCTTCATCGACCAGGGCCAAAGTATAGGTCATTTTCCGACCTTTAGCTTCAGAAATTCTTATAGTAACATTTTCTTCAGGTTCCAATACATCTGGCATTGAAATTTTAGGTTCAAGGTGTGTTGCCTGATCTTCAATTAAAATGTTCTGAACTCCATATAACCTAATTGGTAAATCATTATTTACCTGATTATGAGGTTGAATATAAGTAATATGAACATATACATTCGGGGTCATTGAAGCTTCTGCTTTAAAAATAAAGGATGAGTTTTCCTTTTTGGTTTCAACCCAAAATGTTTTCACAACTTTTGATCCTGATTCGAGACTAATTAAAGCCCTTCCATTTTCACTAACGGGCAATTGAATTTTAATATCATCGCCCACATTGTACTTATCTTTATCGGTTGTAAAAGTAAGCATTTCAGCTCCCCCTGGTGCATCCTGGCCACGATTGTTCCACCAGCCTTTATATGAAGTATAAAATAGCTGTCCGCATGTATGGCCCGATTCAGGATCTGTAATCAAAATAAGTTTTCTTCCCCATGAATCTGCTTTCAGGTTCATTTCATACATTGCTTTGCCATTAACCGTATTAACATAATCCGATTTCAGCAGCCTGCTGCTACTTTCAGAAACATAACTGGCCAAATCATCCTCGTTGGTATCTTCCCACCACCATCTCCAATCTAATTCATAAACTTTAATTTCAACCTTCGACCTGTTAATGGGTTTACCATTTTTATCAACAGTGACAATAGGGATCAGATTAGGCTCATTTGAATATATTGAACCATTCCAGCCTGGCCCTTTGGGTACCTTCACCCCAACATAACTTTCATAGGTTGAATAAGGCATTGTAAACTGGTCAATACTGAAATCGCCTCCTTTTTCAAATACCCGCACTTTAAATGAGGCTTTTAACATACCCGGTGCATTATCCCTAACACTAAAGTTGGCAGTTACACTTGCTTTCCCTTCAGAATCGAGAGTACCGTCGAAAAGTGATGTTTCTTCCGATTCAAATTTAGCCGCAGGGTTATCGAAAACAAATCCGGGATATTTCTGAAATGCAGTACTGCCTTCCATAAGAGTGACGCTTATATTAGCAGCCAAATTGGCTGCCGGGGACCCATGAAGCCATTTTACTTCAAGTTCGCCAGGATTAGTTGAAGATCCATCAAGAATATCAGTTTTAAAATCGAGATTTAGCTTAAGTTTATTTGGCTTAATAGCTTCAATTTTTAAGGTTTTTGTAAATATCGAACCTCCAACTTTAACTTTGGCAATCCAATTACCTGTTTGATCGTCCATACTGGTCTTTGTCCTGAAATCGTAAAACCGGTTAACAGAATTGGATTTTATCTTCCGTTCATATAACTTATTTTCAGGGGTATAAAGCTCAAAAACAACAGGGTGGCTTTCGGGAATTGCATTGTTTTTATCTTCGAGAACAAATGTAATAAATAAGGAATCTCCAGGTCGCCAAACCCCTCTTTCGCCATATATCAAACCTTTAACACCTTTGCTAGTTGCTTCGCCCCCCACATCGAACATACTTAGTGATAATGCCGATCCGTCGTCAAGCCTTAAATAGCCCAATTGCTTGTCTTTACGAGCAACCAAAAGGAATGGTTTTTTATCTAATTTGATTTCTGCAAAACCGTCTGAATTTGTTGTTGATTCTCCTAATAGTTGATTTTGGAAATTATAAATTTTTATTTCAACACCCGATAATATTTCGGTAGTACGTATATCAGTAACTGCTACAAATAATGAATTGCTGTTTCCTCCTTTTGCAATAATTCCCAAATCGGAAGCGAATATATTTCTTGAAACAGAACGATTACTCCGGTTATAATATGAGTTACTGCATGGATCATCGCGTTCATCATAATCATAATCATCATCATAATAGTCATATTCATAATCGTCGTAATAATAGTATTCGCTTGGCTCATCGTATTGCTTGTCCTCCTCATCATCAAGTAAACTATATGTATCAGTGGGCTGATTGCTTTCATTCTCACATGGATAAATAGATTGAGATTTGTCAAAACCAATACTGACCCTGTAAATAGCACCTGGTTCAACATTAATGATAGATGACAAATCGAGCGCAAATGTATTCCAGTCACTAAGATCAATACTTCCTTCGCCTTTTAATTCAACAGGTTTATTGTATACAATTCGTCCAACCCTTTTCAGTTCACGTGTACCATCGA
>Ga0105103_10001862_pt1 | contig 11215 bp, 7 predicted proteins | sample PPLLaktember2015_2_FD_79107 | JGI IMG/M metagenome (GOLD analysis project Ga0105103, IMG submission 79107) | Freshwater sediment microbial communities from Prairie Pothole Lake near Jamestown, North Dakota, USA - PPLs Lake P7 Core (6) Depth... | ecosystem: Environmental > Aquatic > Freshwater >...
AAGCAACCCTTTACCCGCTCCCAACCCCCCGCCCCCCCCCTGTTTTTTCCGTTTTGCCTTTTCCCCTTTTCGCCTTTACGCCCTTTTTCCGTTATTCCGTCCCTATTGGTATAAAAAATCACTTAAAAAAAAATTTAACCCTCTTATATGCCTGAATCGAAAAGGATACTTTTGCTGTTAATAAATTAACAAAACCGGTTATTTCCTAAATAGTTTACGGATGGAGAACTATCACGATTTGCTGATGCAGGATATCAGGTTTGAAGAAGGACTGAACGCATGCATGAATTGCGGAGTATGCACGGCAATTTGTCCTGCAGCTGAATTCTATGATTATGACCCCCGGAAAATTGTTGACCTTGTCCAGGGGGGCGAAAATGAGGAGATAGAAAAGCTTCTCAAATCCGAAACGATCTGGTATTGTGGTGAGTGCATGTCGTGCAAGACAAGATGTCCGAGAGGTAACACACCTGCTCTTGTCATAATGGCACTCAGGACCCTCTCGCAAAAGCTGGGATTCTTCACCGAGTCGGAAAAAGGACGGCAACAGTTTGCAATAAAAAGGACAGTAGGCGAAAATATCTTCAAGTACGGATACTGTGTCGCAACTTATGCAGTGAAACCCGAAATGCATCTTGAGCAGGGTCCGATTTGGGAATATATCCTCAACAACACTCATGATGTTTATGAACGGCTTGGAGGCCAGATAAATGAGTTGGGAGCCGGACCTCTGAGAAAAATACCCGATGACGCCAGGGAAGAACTAAGGAAAATATTTGAAGTCACCGGCGGCACGGAGTTCTTTGAAACTATTGAAGAGCATTCAAAAAAGAAGGCTAAAGAAATGGGACTTCAGTTTAGTAATGAAGGTATTGATAATGAATATTTTGTTGAAGTTTATACTGCAAACAGCGGAAAACATACAACCCGATAAACAAAAAAATGGAAAACGAAGGTAAAAAAAGGATCTGGTCCGATTACCAGAAGGAGATCGCTGATGACCACTTTTTCTATGTCAGATCGTGCATCCGTCAAAGTTTCTACCCGGGATCGGAACAATTTTTCCTCGACTTCATGAGAAACGTCCTTGGGAAGGATGTATATGAAAATCCGTCCCACACTACCTGCACTGGTATTGGATATCATGGAGATATAGTTCCGCTGCAGACTATCATGACCGTTGTTGCCCGTCATTTTGCCCTTATGAAGGAATCGGGATACAGGAATATTGCAATCTCATGCGTTACTTCATTTGGCATCTATACTGAGATCCTTGAGACATGGAAGCATTTTCCCGAAGAGCTGGAGAAAACCAGGGAATATCTGTTTAAAGCTACCGGGAGGGAATTCGATATTCCCGAGAATATGGCACACACGAGCGATATCATATATAAATTCAGAAATGAGATTGCTGGCAGGGCAAAGAATCTTCTAATAAATAAAAAGACCGGAGAACCTCTTAAGGTTGTTGAGCATATCGGGTGCCATTATGCAAAGATGTTTCCGAAATTTGGTGTCGGAGGGGCTGAATTTCCACGTGTTCTGAGCGGAATGGCCGAAGCCTGGGGAGGAGAAGTTGTGGATTATCCCGAAAGAAGGCACTGCTGCGGTTTCGGATTCAGGCAATATCTTGTGCAGGCAAACCGCGGATATTCAATTTCAAACACGGCCAAAAAATTTTCATCGATGCAGCCATTCAAACCTGATCTCGTGTTAACCAACTGCCCGGGATGCAACATGTTTATGGACAAGTGGCAATACACAATAAAAGAGATGGAGGGTACAACTTACGGGGCTGAAGGTGAATCAATACCTGTCCTGACCTACGAGGAGCTGGCAGGCCTTGTAATGGGCTACAACCCATGGGATCTCGGCCTTCAGTATCATATGGTCCAGTCGGAACCATTGCTTGAAAAGATGGGAATTGCGACAGACAAAAAAGACAAATTCAAAACCAAGGATGGCCGGCAGATGCCAATTCCAGGAAACCTGATAAATGCCTGATATGACAGGAAGCATTGTTGTAATAGGTGGCGGAACAGCCGGAATGGAGGCGGCAGGGCAGCTTGCAAAAGCAGGCCTGTCGGTTACTCTTATTGAAAAGGAAAAGGATATGGGCGGACACCTGAAGGATTGGTATCATCTTTTCCCAGACCGCCGGAGCAGTGACGAAGTCCTCGATTACCTCAACCGCCAGATTGATAATGAACATATTAACATGCTGGCCGGCAAAACTGTCAGCGGATTCCGCAGAAAGGGAAACGAGTTTATTGTAAGCACGGGAAATGGTGAGGATATCAAAGCCGATGCAATTCTTATGGCTACCGGATTTGACCTTTTCAGGAGTGAAAGGAAAGAAGAGTACGGCTACGGAATATATGACAACGTAATCACATCGTCGGATCTTGAGAAAATGTTCCGGAACAGGGAACTGAAACTTAAAAATGGAAAAAAGCCCGGCAGGATTGGTATCGTGCATTGTGTTGGGTCGAGGGACGAAAAGGTCGGGAATCTCTATTGCTCGAAGCTGTGCTGCGTAACAGCCGTAAAACAGGCAATGGAGCTCAGGAAGAACCTTCCCGATTGCAGGGTTTTCTGCTTTTATATGGACATGAGAATGGGCGGAGCACTATATGAGGAACTCTACAGGGAAGCTCAGGAGAAGTATGGAGTCGGCTTTATAAGGGGAAAAGTATCAGAAGTTGGTGTCAATATCGACAATAAGCTGGTTGTCAAGGTCGAAGACACCCTTGTAGGCCGGCCGCTAAAAATGGAAATCGACATGCTTGTACTGATGGCCGGAATGGAAATGTCGGAGGAAGGAACCAGGCTGGCAGAAGCAGGTAAGCTGAAAACAGGCGAAAACAGGTTTTTTGCCCCCGCCGATCATCATTTCGGAAGCAACAAAAGCAACGTAAAAGGCATATTTTATGCGGGTACCTGCACCGCACCAATGAATATTACCGAAACCATATCTCATGCACGCGGCGCGGTTACTGATATAATAGACTACTTAAGAAATATAAAAAAGTAATATGGAGAAGTTTGGGTTTGCCCTTTCCAAGGCACGTGTCATCGACTTTGATGCGAACGACCGCACCATTGCCGGTTATATTCTCGAAAGGGAACCAAGCTTCGGGGCATGCATCGAATGCGGAGGCTGCTCAGCAACCTGCACTACAGGGAGTTTTACTGAATTCAGCCTCAGGGAGATACATATCTTATTGAAGCGTGGCGAGAATGAACAGGCAAGGAAAAAAATAAGGAAATGCATGCTCTGCGGAAAATGTTCTCTGGTCTGCCCAAGGGGCGTTAATACCCGGAACGTTGTGTTTCTTGCCAGACAGGCTTTTCAAAAAAAGGAGGATTATGCAGTTTGATCCGTTTGTAATACCATTTAATATCGGGCTTTACTTCATTCTCATTTATGCGGTAGCCAGAAGCATTGTATGGTTCAGGGAGCTTTCGCGGCCTGACAAGCTGCGGCTTCAAAGAGGCTTTTTCGGAAAGGCATTTGGCCAGAGCCTTAAGGAGATCTTCATGGAAAGCCTTATTCACAGAAAGATACTTAAAACAAATCCCCGCCTGGGATATATGCACTTGAGCCTTGCTTTCGGATGGTTCCTTCTGATATTATTCGGAACCATCGAAGCTGACATATTTGGTGAAAAACATCTTAACCCGCCATACAAGGCTATTTTCTTTAAATTCTTCAATCCCGATCACGGCAAGACTCTCTTTGAAGCTGGCTATTCATTCCTGATGGACCTGATCCTTGCATTTGTCCTTTCAGGCCTGGTTCTGGCTGTAATAAAAAGATTCTCTTCAAAAGCGGTTGGAATGAAAAAGACAACCAGACTCAAGCTTCTCGACAAGGTTGCCCTTACATCCCTCTGGCTTATTTTCCCAAGCCGTCTCATAGCCGAAAGCCTTACAAGCGGAGCATACGGTACCGGAAGTTTCCTTACAGGAACTCTGGGTTCGTGGTTTGCATCATTCCTTCCCGCACGTGAAGCGGCATACCCGTTCTGGTGGCTCTATTCACTTTCATTGGGAACCTTTTTCATCCTTTTGCCACTGACAAGATACCTGCATATACCCACTGAACTGTTCCTTATATTCATGCGTAATTCGGGGATAAGAACGGGAGACAAAGCCGGCACTTTCTCGGAAGTCGAGGTCCACTCGTGCTCCTCATGCGGAATATGTATTGACGCATGCCAGCTAAACTTTTCAGCAGGGATCAACACCATCCAGTCGGCATACCTGATGAAGGCAATAAGGAATAACGGAGATACTTTTGATATCGCCCATAACTGCCTTTTGTGCGGGAGGTGCGACCAGGTGTGCCCCGTAGGTATTGAATTGTCGCCTATCAGAATGATAGCAAGAAGGGCAGGGGATTCGGAGATACAGTATTCAAATTCATGGAAGGGATACTACCGGAGCAAACAGAGCATCCCGCCGCCTAAACCGAATATTAAAAGCACCTATGACTTTCTCCCCGAAACCAATGCTTCAAAGGCTGATGTTCTTTATTTTGCCGGATGCATGACCCATCTGACCCCTTCTATCAAGAATGCAATGACAAGGATTATGAATGCATCCGGAGTAAACTGGTCATTCATTGATGAAAAGGGCGGAGTCTGCTGCGGAAGGCCTTTGATGCTGGCAGGCCAGGATAAGGAGGCAAGGGAACTGATAAACTATAATTCACAGGTAATTTGGAAATCAGGCGCCCATACCCTTGTGACATCATGCCCTATTTGCTACAAGGTGTTCAGGGAGAGCTATTATCTTGATGTTGAAGTGCTTCATCATTCCCAGTTTATAAAGAACCTTATTGAAGAAGGCTCCCTGAAGCTGAATTTCCTTCAGAAGAGGGTAACGTATCATACACCCTGCGAACTTGGCAGAGGATCAGGTGTTTATGATGAGCCCAGGGAAGTTCTGCGGCATGTTTCAAATCTTGAGACTACCGGTTTTGACGATGAGAATTCATTGTGCTGCGGCGGAAGCCTTGGCAACATTATGCTCAGTCAGGAAAACAAGCGGAAGATAGCCTCTGATGTTGCCGCCGCGCTAACTGAAGAAAATCCCGATTATCTTGTTACATCCTGTCCGCTTTGCAAGAAGACCCTGGCTCCTGCAACAAAATCAAAAGTGGCCGATATTTCTGAAATAGTTGCCGAAGCCATAGCATCGCCACCGGCTGTAAAAAAAAATTCAGTTAGCTTCAGGAAGAATGTGAAGGAATCTGCAGGGATAGAATAACAGGATAAGGTGCAATCATTTACCTGTAATTGTTAATAACTTATACCCCGTTTTACTCAGCTTTGGTATTTTTTTTGTTTTTTCGCACTCTTAATTATACTGAAATTATTTTTTAAACGTTATCAAAAAGTTGTTAGTCATAAAAGCATAATTATATGAACGTAAAAATCTTTACTCTTGCAAGTCTTGTATTGCTATTGGCCTGGTCGTGCGGAAATAAAGCTGATTCCTATGTATCAGAAAATGCCGTTTTACAGGACTCGGATGGAACTTTTGCGCTTAACATGTCAGATGCTGCCTGTTACAGCGATGTTGTCAATCCTGCAAGCAACACTGCCGAATGGACCGTAGTGGTATCACAGCCGGGGACATACAAGGTCTGGCTTTCAAGCGCAACAAAGGATACTACTAACCTCAGCTATATCAATTCTGTCAAGATAAGCCTTCTTGACAAACTGATTGAGGTTGATCCGGAAATTGACAGGGTGGTGCTGAACTCAGGGGATGTTTCGTATCCCTATTTCAGGGCAGATTCCTATGCCGGTTCCTTTTACTTTTCAGAGCCCGGGGAATACAGCATTCAGGTCATCAGTGAAAAGGTACTGCCAAAGGAAGCGATGAACAGCAATTCATCGAGCCCCGATGACACCAAACTGATGTCTGTTATTCTTACTCCAATGACCCGCTGACTTTTACCTCGATCCATTGCCTTGCATTAACGAAGGCTTTAATCCAGGGAGTAATTTCATCATTCCTTTTACCGGAAGGATAATATCCGCATTGCCATGGAAAGAATGATCTTTCCAGATGAGGCATCATAACAAGATGCCTGCCATCGTCAGAACATAAACCTGCCACGTCAAAATCAGAACCATTGGGATTTGCAGGATAGGTGTTTTTGCTGTACCTGAGAACAACGTGGTATTTTTCTTCAGGATATGGCAGGCTGAACCTGCCCTCACCGTGGGCAACCCATATGCCAAGCTCCATTCCGGCCATGTTTTCGAACATAACTGAATCGTTAACGGGTATTTTCACGCCGATAAATCCCGATTCAAATTTCCCTGACCTGTTATGAAGGAGCTTTACTTTCTTCCTGTGACGGGGATGGATAAGATCGAGTTCCGCCATAAGCTGACATCCGTTACATACTCCAAGGGAGAGAGTATCTGCACGGGCATAGAAATTCCCGAGAGCCATTTTTGCTTTTTCATTGTATTTGAATGCTCCGGCCCAGCCTTTTGCTGACCCGAGAACATCGGAATTTGAGAAACCACCAACAAAGACAATCATATTAATGTCCTCCAGGTTCTCCCTGCCGCTTATCAGGTCGGTCATATGTACATCCTTTACGTCGAATCCGGCAAGCCATAAGGCATATGCCATCTCCCTGTCGCCGTTAACACCTTTCTCCCTTATAATGGCGGCCCGTGTTCCCCATTTTTTCCTCCGTTCGGGAGAGATTCCCAATGATTTGAATGTCCCCTGAAAGTTTCCTGTCTCGAATTTCAGCGCGTGATGCTTATAGTTCTGATAGCGTTCCCTGGCATGATCGTTCCCGCTTTGCCGCTTGTCGAGCAAGTAGGATGTGTTAAACCACAAGTCCCTGAAACGGTCAATATCAAAACTGAAACTTTCGTTCCTGCCGGTTACCTTTATTCTCCTTTCAGTGATCGGATGGCCTATCGAGTAGTATGATATTCCGTGTTCCAGAAGGATTTCTGCTATCTCATTTACATCCCTGACCTGTATTATTATACCCGGATTCTGACTCAGAAGGATTTTTACAATGTCTGTTTCATTTATCGCTGAAAGGTTTACATCTGCGCCCCCTTCAGTATTTGAAAAGCACATCTCGAGCAGGGTTGTTATCATTCCGCCGGCTGATATATCATGACCTGACAATATCTTTTCCTTTTCCAGCAGATCCTGAACAGTATTGAACACTTCGGCAAAATAGGAGGGATCCTTCACTGCCGGTGCTTCATCCCCGAGCTTATTCAGTACCTGGTTAAAGCAGCTTCCACCCGTTTTAAAACTGTCACGGCTCATATCAATATACAAGAGGCTCGTATATGGATCATTAACCATCACAGGTTCAGCAATCTTCCTGATATTGCTTACCTCGCCGGCGGCTGAGATTATTACGGTTCCCGGGGAGATGACAACCTGATCGCTGTATTTCTGAGTCATCGACAGGCTGTCCTTGCCTGTGGGTATGTTGATGCCAAGGTCAATGGCAAACCTGCTGGCAGCCTCCACCGCGGAATAGAGCCTGGCATCCTCCCCGGGATTCTTGCATGGCCACATCCAGTTGGCAGAAAGAGAAATGCTCTTCAGTTTACCGGAGAGAGGAGCCCATATTATATTCGTCAGGGCTTCTGCAATCGACAGTACCGATCCTGCCGCCGGATCTATCAGTCCGGCTGCCGGGGCATGTCCGATTGATGTGGCCATGCCCTGTTTACCCCTGTAATCGAGAGTGATGGCTCCAAGGTTGTTCAGTGGCAGCTGAAGCGGTCCGGCACATTGCTGCTTTGCCAGACGGCCCGTGACCGACCTGTCAACCTTGTTGGTCAGCCAGTCCTTGCATGCCACCTCCTCAAGTTGCAGTACCTTCCCGACATATTCCAGGATCTTTTCCTCACTGTATTCGGGTTTGCTGTAAAAGGTTGCCGGTGTATTGTCTGTCATCACTGTTCTGGGAGGATTCCCGAAGAGTGATTCAAGTTTTATATCGATAGGCTTTTCACCGGTTATACTGTTCTCAAATGTAAACTGGTGGTCGCCTGTTATTTCTCCGATTATATAAATGGGCGCCCTTTCCCTTCCGGCAATAGCTGTAAGCGAATCGATATCCCCGGGTTTCATCACCAGTCCCATGCGTTCCTGCGATTCATTGCCTATTATCTCCTTTGCCGACAGGGTCGGATCACCAACCGGAAGCTTGCTGATATCTATGGTCCCGCCTGTGGTTTCAACAAGCTCTGAAAGGCAGTTAAGGTGTCCGCCGGCTCCATGATCGTGGATTGAAACCACGGGATTTGTATCCGATTCGGCAAGTGCCCTTATTGCATTGTATATCCTTTTCTGCATTTCGGGATTAGCTCTCTGTACGGCATTGAGCTCAATTGAGCTGTCATACTTTCCGGTATCGACCGAGGAAACAGCACCTCCGCCCATTCCTATCCTGTAATTGTCGCCGCCGAGAAGAACAATCTGATCTCCCTTTTCGGGAGTATCCTTTTCGCTGTCGCTCTTCCTGCCTGTCCCAATACCGCCGGCAAGCATTATCACTTTGTCATAGCCCAGCTTTCTGTCGTTTTCAAAATGCTCGAAAGTAAATACGGACCCGCATATAAGCGGCTGCCCGAACTTATTGCCGAAATCGCTTGCACCGTTCGATGCCTTTATGAGGATATCCGAGGGAGTGCGGTAAAGCCAGGGCCTCTCTTCCATGGCTTTTTCCCATGCCCTGGCACCATCTGTCCTGGGATAGGAGGTCATATAAACAGCTGTTCCGGCAATGGGAAAAGCTCCTTTTCCACCTGCGATCCTGTCCCTGATTTCACCCCCTGTGCCGGTTGATGCGCCATTGAACGGTTCAACGGTCGTCGGAAAATTATGGGTCTCGGCTTTTATCGAGAGCACGGATTCGAACTCCCTCACCGTAAAATAATCGGGCTTATCCTGCGAAACCGGAGCAAATTGTTCGATAACCGGCCCCTGCAGAAAAGCACAATTATCCTTATAAGCAGAAACTACGCTGTTGCGGTTATGGTGGGTGGTATCCTTAATAAGCTGGAAAAGTGTGGAATCCTTTTCCTGTCCGTCGATCATGAATATTCCGTTAAAGATCTTGTGACGGCAATGCTCGGAGTTAACCTGCGAGAATCCAAAAACCTCGCTGTCGGTAAGAGAGCGGTTTATTGAACCCGACAGATCTTCGAGATATTTTATTTCATCGTCATTCAGTGCAAGACCCTCCCTGTCGTTGTATTGCCTGATATCGTTTATCAGTAATATTTTATCAGGTTCCCGGTCGATTGTAAATATATTCTGATCAGGATCAACATAAAGGGCCTGAAGCATAGGGTCATAATCAGGATTTGATGATCCGGAAGGGAAAAACTCCTCTATCCTTGTGATTCCGCTGATGCCCATATTCTGTGTGATCTCAACGGCATTTGTGCTCCATGGAGTTACCATTTCCTTTCTCGGACCGGTAAACCTGCCTTCGATCCTTTTTTTATGAAGAAATGAAGCCTCCCCAAAGAGCCAGACAAGTTTTTCAATATCATCTTTCAATAATTCGGATGATGTTCCGACAGCTATTATATTTCCGGATCTGCATTCAAAAAATAGGATCATTTTGATACTTTAACAGTTTGATTAATAACAATATAATGTTGATCTGTTTTGACAGGTGTCATGGCCTAAAGATAATACTAAAAAAGGTTATGAAAAAGATTAAAGCACGGATCACAGATCCGCGCCAGCGGGGGGTATTATTCATAGATCCGCGCCAGCGGCTGGGGGCAATCTCAGGCCGCTTCGCTCAAGGAAAGCATCCATCGAAGGTTCCCTGCCCCTGAATCTGATGTACAGGTTCATCGGCTTGTCCGATTCTCCCTTTTCAAGTATGTTCCGTCTGAACGATTCAGCCACCGCAGGATTGAAAATCCCTGATTCCCTGAAAAACCAGAATGCATCGGCATCAAGCACCTCCGCCCATTTGTACCCGTAGTATCCAGCAGCATACCCTCCTCCGAAAAGATGTGTAAATGAACAACTCATATTCAGTGTATCATAAACAGGAAAGAGTTCGGTCCTGAGCGTTGCAGTTGATTCGAAATCGATTATATCACCCCCGAAAGGTTCCGTTATAGTATGCCATGCCATATCGAGCAATGAAAATCCTAGCTGACGGTTGCAGGCGTAGCCTTCATTGAAAGTGCCAGCCTCTTTTATCTTTTTTATAATCTCGTCAGGTATCCTTTCCCCTGTTTTGAAATGAACTGCCCAAGTGTCGAGCCACTCCTTCTCAAATGCCCAGTTCTCCATGAATTGCGAAGGCAGCTCCACGAAATCCCGGGCTACATTCGTCCCTGAAAGGCCTTCGTAGCTGCATTGCGAAAGCATACCGTGAAGTGCATGTCCGAATTCATGCAGGAAGGTTGTCAGCTCATTGAATGTAAGCAGGGAAGGATTTGTCAAAGTCGGCCGGGAGAAATTAGAGACTATTGATATTAAAGGTATTACTCTTTTGCCATCCTCAATCTTCTGCTCCCTGAAGCTTGTCATCCATGCTCCTCCGTTTTTACCTTCTCTCGGGTGGAAATCAAGAAAAAGAATCGCTTCAGGAGAATTATCCCTGTCATAAACTTCATAGGCCACTACCTCTACGTGATAAACCTGAATCTGGTCATTCCTTGAAAACCTGAGTCCATAGAGCCGCGAGGCAAGTCCGAATATAGCCTCCGTTACAGAATCGAGGGAAAAGTATGGTTTTAGTGTTTCATCATCAATATCATACCTGTCTTTTTTGAGTTTTTCGGAATAAAATGCCCAGTCCCAGCGCTCTATCCTTTCCTGTAGACCCGATCGGGACGCAAATCCGGCAATGGTATCAAAATCGCGAATGGCAGCATTATGGGAAGCTGAATACAAATCATCCAGAAAAGACCGTACTTTAACGGGATCCTCCGCCATCCTGTCGCCCAGAACCATTTCTGCATAATTAGCGAAACCAAGCAGTTTTGCAGTTTCCAGCCGGAGGTTCACAATTTTAGTAACCAGTGATCTGTTGTCCTTTTCATTATTTCGGAAAGCCCGTGAGCTGTAAGCCATTAGCATTTTCCGACGAAGTTCCCTCTTTTCAGAGTACTGCATGAAAGGAACATAGCTCGGGTAATTAAGTGTAAAGACCCATCCTTCCTTA
>Ga0105103_10001864_pt1 | contig 11210 bp, 5 predicted proteins | sample PPLLaktember2015_2_FD_79107 | JGI IMG/M metagenome (GOLD analysis project Ga0105103, IMG submission 79107) | Freshwater sediment microbial communities from Prairie Pothole Lake near Jamestown, North Dakota, USA - PPLs Lake P7 Core (6) Depth... | ecosystem: Environmental > Aquatic > Freshwater >...
AAGCCGACCTTATCCCTCATGCCCGGCATGTTCACGCAACTTCTGCAGGGACACAGCATCCTCGTCCGCAAGACGTTCGAGAACAGCAACGACCTTGAGGGGGTCACGATCATCGACCACTCGTCCCCCACGACGACCTCCACGATCACGGCGAGGCGTGGGACGATCTCGTTCTCGCCCGACTACCGCAAACTCATCATGGACCTGGAGGACGGGCAGATCCATCAAGTCAACGCGCAACAGCAAGGCCAATACCGGGTCATCGAGTTCACGACGCACCGCATGGCGATGGACGCGGAGGGATTCAACTTCCAGCGTTCACAAGAAAGCCTGACCCCGCGCGGCGACCGGGAACTCAGCGCGCAGGCGATGCAGGCGATCGTCGACAGCATCGAACGGGAGGAAGCGAGAAGCACAGAACGCATCCGGACGACGATGTCGAAACACATCGCGGAGCTGTTTTCGGCAAAGCCGCTTCCCACGCCGGCATTTCCGACGGGCGACAGCGCAGCCATCGTGCAGCACCAGGCCGCCCTCTTGCGACAAGCACTCGAACCGGACGTCCTCCAGCGGACTTGGCAGGCGACGGACAAGCGAAAGTTCCTGGTGGAGATCCACAAGAAGTATGCAATCCCCGTTGCGTGCATCGTGTTCGTCCTGGTCGGCGCACCGCTCGGCATCATGGCGCGCCGCGGCACCTTTGGCGTCGGAGCGAGCCTGAGCCTTGGATTCTTCCTCCTGTACTGGTCGTGCCTCATCGGCGGGGAAAAACTCGCCGATCGGGGAGCGCTCGAACCATGGGTCGGGATGTGGATGGCCAACATCATTATCGGCATCTTCGGCCTCTACATCACCGTTCGAACGGCACGTGAAAGCCTGACCATCGACTGGTCGGTGTTCTCGCGACTCCTCCCCCGCTCATGGCGGGCTCCCGAACCGCAGGGGAACCAGCCGTGACCATCCTGGACCGCTACATCCTTCGTCAGTTCGTGACCTCGTTCGTCTTCGGGCTCCTGGCGTTTCTGCTCATCTTCCTCGTCATCGACATGATGGAGAAGCTCGACGACTTCATGGACGCCGGCGTTCAATTCCCGGTCATCCTGCAGTACTACGTTTCGTTCACCCCCGAGATCATCAAGCTGATGACGCCGGTTGCGGTTCTGCTTGCCGCCCTCTTTGTCACCGGACGGCTCGCCGGTCAGAATGAGCTCGCGGCAATGAAGTCGAGCGGCGTCAGCCTTTGGCGTCTCCTGCTTCCATTCCTCTTCGTCGCGTTCGTCATCAGCGGATTGTCCGTGTATTTGAACGGGTGGATCGTCCCCGATGCGAATCAGGAGAAGTTCGACATCGAGCGGAACACGCTCCGCGGCGGCGGAGACGTGACCATGCGCTACAATATTCTCTTTCAGGAGGGACCGCACCGGATCGTGTCGGTGAACTACTTCGATGTGCGCGGGAAGACCGCGAGCCGCGTCAGCATCCAGGACTTCGACCCGTTGGACCGGACGAAGCTCATTCGGCGCTTCGATGCCCAGCAGATGCAATGGCAAAGCGAGGCGACGCCCGATGCGCCGGCCAACAGCTGGGTTCTGTTGCACGGAAACCGACGGGAGTTCTTGGATTCGTCTCAGACCATGATCTCCTTCCAGCGATTGCCCATCGGAACGCTTCTGCTCACTCCCTCGGACATTGAGAAGAAGCAGCGCACACCGGACGAGATGATCTATCCGGACTTGAAGGAGTTCATCGAGAACCAGCAACGGGCGGGACAGGATGTATCGCGCTGGGAGGTTGAATATCACGCAAAGATCGCGTTCCCGTTCGCGAGCGTCATCATGATCCTCTTCGGTGTTCCGTTTGCGTCCAATCGTCCGCGCACGGGAGCCGCGCTCGGCATCGGCATCTGCGTAGCGATCACGTTCATTTACATGATCTTCCTCAAGGTCAGTCAGGTGTTCGGCTACAATGGAGATCTGAATCCGATCCTCACCGCCTGGATGGCCAACATCGTGTTCTTCGTTGCGGCGGTGGGAAACCTGGTCAGGGTGAAGCAATAGACAATTCTGAGTTCGGAACGTTGAGTGGGGAATTCACAATTCGAAAATCGGAACTCAGAGTGCAGGATCACTCGTGCGGTTCACTTCTGTAGCAGCATCTTCTTTGTTATCGTCCTTCCTCCTGCCTGCAGTTGGCAGAAGTAGACCCCGCTCGCAAAGCCAATGGCGTTCCAGGTTGCAGTGTAATAGCCGGTCATCTTGAACTCGTTCATCAGCACGGCAACCTCCCTTCCCAACAGGTCAAAGACAGCCAGCTTCACGATCCCGGACTCCGGAATCCGCACTCCCACCTGCGTACTCGGATTAAACGGATTCGGCCAATTGTTCTCCAGTTCGAATTCCGCCGGAACAGATACGGCTTCCTTCCCCACAGCTGTTGTTGGTGCATAGCCGACTTCATCGACGAATGAGGTCCAGGCACTGGATCCGTTGGGGGCATAGAACATGACCGCGTCCAGCGTGACGGTTGGCCCGATGACGACCGTGTCGACGCCTGTCGTGAACACCTTCCACTCTGTTTCCTCGAGATCCCATTCGTAGAAGTGCCACTCCCCATCATTGATGACCGATAGCCGTGGAGAGCGAAGGAGTGTTGCGCCATCGTCCACCGCGATCCCGAGTTCCGCCGACGGCGAGGCCGTTGCGGTCTTGAGCCAGAAGCCGATGCGTCCGGGCATTGTGACGGCAACGTTTCCTGCCGCGTTTCCGGATGCGGAGAGAAGCCGGACATTCCAATCGCTCGTTGAAGATGCGTTATCGACCAGGGATACGAGGAGTGCTCCTAGACCGCTTTTTGCGACATCGTTTGTGAAGACCGCATAGGAGGACGTCGCAATCCCCGTTGTTGAGCCGCTATAGGTTGGCGAGCGATCAAACCGTCCGACGGATGCTTCAAAATCATCAAACACGGACCTTCCGGCGATAACGGGTTCGGCGAACTTCGCCTTCAGCAGGCGCCAGAGTTCCGGCTCGGTGCCGTCATATCCCAGGGCCCACATGCCGGTCCCGCCGAGATTGCGGGAAGCGACCAGATCGTATTTCAGCGCGAGACTCGCCGAATCATCGTACCACGTTTGTCGCCAGCCGCCTGCGGTTTGATAGCGATACCACGGAACGCTGTAGGTGGCATCGAAGAATTTGTTCGATGCGGCGATGGTGTCGATGTAGTTGTTCTTGACGGCGGTGTATGTTCGTGAGTTTGCGGAAGCGGTCGCCGCGGCCATGCGTGCATCGCTCACGACGGGCCAGTCCAGTCCATAGTACGGATAGCCCGCGATCAGTTTGCTTGCCGGATACCCAACGTCGAGATAGTAGTCGATGCTCTTTGTGACGTTGTAGTTGGCGACACTCAGCGGAGCGACAGGACCGGCGGTCGAGCTCCCCGACCAGTAGTAGTCATAGAGCATGATGAAGTAGAGGTCAACGACCGGGTTGGTCAGGGCGAGGAAGGATGAGCCGAACATCGCTTTGTCCTTGCTCCAATCAACAGCCGGGAGTTCTACAGTGAGTTCTTTGCCGGCACCATGCAAAGCGACGCCTAGGTCATAGATGAATGATCTGAACTGCACGGCGAGCGTGGAATCAATTCTTTCGAAATCGACATTGCATCCATCCGCATTGCGCCGGTTGATCTCGATGAGAATGTTGTTGATCAGGTTTTGCCGCGCAGTGGGACTGTTGAGGAGTTTCGCATGGCCGCCGAACAGGGTGACCGCGAAGTGGACCTTCGTGCCGTACCGTTGCGCATCGGAAACAACGGAGGCCGTCGCCCAATTGTGGGTGGAGGAGAATCCGCCGGTGGAGTCGATGATATCGCCGGAAAAGTAGACGAGATGGGACAGCAGGCTGAAGGCGTAGTTCGTCTCCGAGCCGTTCTGCCAATAGGGATGGAATCCGTAGACGGCCTTCTTGAGCTGGACCGTTTCCTGAAGGTCGGCGGGGAGTGCTCGTTTGGGGAGAACCTTCGGCTCCGCCAGTTCCGGATGGGCGGAGTAGAAGGCCGATTCGATCTGGTGGATCGATGGAACGGGGTCCTGCGCAAACGCAGGAACCGTCGCCAGCATGAGGAAAATGCCGATGAGGGCGCGGAATGCATGGAGACGATGAAGGGTGAAGGTCATGGAGAAACGCTGCCCAATCAGTGAAGAATCATCCCGGATAAAACCCCGGATAAGTCCCCGGATAAAACCCCGGATAAAATCCGGGGGCATCCCCCGGAACGCCTTCCCCAAGGAACGCAATACTTCCCACTTCCTCAACTTCGTCGGGATCACTCGAAGCCGACCCTCACTTCACCATCACCATCCGCTTCACGATTCGCTGATTCCCGCTCTCGATCACCGCAAAATATGTCCCGCTGGCAAAGTCGCCCCCGTCAAACTGCATCCGGTACACGCGGCCTGCTTCTGCAATGCCATCAAACAGCACTGACAGTTCGCGTCCAAGCATGTCGCAAACGACCAGTTTGGTCTGATCCGAACTCCGGACTCTGAACTCCAAATTGGTCGAAGGGTTGAATGGATTCGGATAGTTGTCGCTCAGCACCAGACTCTGCGGAAGTGCATCGATCTCAATTTCAACATTGCCGAAGTATTCATATCGTCCGTCGCTATCCACCTGCTTCAACCGGTAGACATAGCGACCGGTGCCGACGTTCGAATCTTCGAACGCGTACGGTTTTGGCGTCGCACTAGTCCCCGCTCCAGTGACAAAGGCGATCTTTTGCCAATCGCCAACCGCCAATTGCCGCCGTTCCACCTCAAACCCCGCACAGTTCGTCTCCGTCGCAGTATGCCACTTCAACGTCACGCCATTTTGGTTCGCTTCCGCCGTGAATGACGTCAACTGCACCGGCAGTGGATTCGACTGCGTCGTGTCGGTTCCCTGCGCGTCCCCCGGAAGGCGAACCGATGAGATGCGATACTTCGGATCCCCCACAACGACATCCATCCAGGAAAGATAGTACGATGCCGCATAGTAGCTTTCGGCGACCGTGTATCCGTCCGCATACATCGGGAACAGGATGCTGACATCCGCCATCGCGCTGGAGTACGGTTCGTAGGTATATCCCTTCACGGCGGTGACCCCTTCCGCGATGAGGTCCGCGATGACGGACTGACCGTAGACAACCGGCGACGTGAACGTCCGGCCGGACGTCGAAACGTAGGTCTCCGCGATGGCGCCATTGACGTAGGTGTTCTGCGGAATCGCGTTCGTCGTGTAACTCGCCGCATTCCGGTCATTGCTCCCCCAGCTCACATATCCGAGGACATTCGTCTGCTGCGTGAGGTAGAGCGTGGTGGAATCGGTCACTACTGGCAGCGAACGATCGCTCAGTGCCGCCGCCGCCTTGGTCATGTTCGAGTTCAGATATGGAACCGATGCGGTCCAGGTGGGATCCTGATCAAGCACGAATGAACCGTTCGCCGGAACGGTAGCAGGAATCGTCTCCGCGCGGTCGATCAGCGCCTTCACGTCCGCGACGGTGTAACCGTCAAGCCGCGTCACCAGGTACAGCCCGAACGCGGCACGGGTGAAGTCCTCGCGCTTGCCGTAGTACGGAGAAACGATGCGTCCGTAGCCGCCGATGTTGCTCGCATACGGACCGAGGATGAGTGAAAGCTCGCTTTCAACAGAGGAGTTGTTGAACTGCGAGACCCGCTTCACCTTCAACGGAACACCTTTGGTCGTGACGATGAAGTTGATCTGGTCGGTGAGCCCCCGGCCGACGAGGATGCTCTCGACCTGTGAGCGAAGGTCTTCGAATTGCAGGCTGTCGATCTCTTCGGAGGTTGGGACGGATATTCGCGCGATGTTCTGCGACGGGATGCTTCTCGCGGAGGCGAAGTAACTGCCAATGCTATCCGATGCTGCGCTGTTCTCATTGATGACCACAAGCACGTCGGAATAGGTTGCTGTCTGTGCGAGCGCCCGTGTCTGCACCACCAAACTCGCCAAACCAGCCAATCCCAGCAAAAACGTAGACCTCATTTCCGTTTCCCTTTCGATCTCCAGTCTCGTGAGGGACATCACGAGTGCCAGGGGGGAAAGGGGAAAGTGGGAAGCGGGAAAGCGGGAAAAGTGGGGAATACGTTGAAAATTAGAGGAAATTAGGTGGCAAATGGAAAGGCTACGTCAGTGCGTCATTGTAATTTCTACAAAAGCCTTGAATCGAAACGGAGCAAGAAAAGGAAATCCCCGGCCTCATTCGCATGAGAGACCGGGGATCAGAATTGCGGCGTCGTCATTACCGGGTTCCAAACTGCGGACTCTTCACTCCGCACTCCGGACTCCCAACCCCGAACTGGGATCGGTTATTTCACCAGCAGCATCCTCCGCACCATCCTTTCACTGCCGCTTTGGAGCGCGTAGAAATAGATGCCGCTTGCCAGTCCGGTTGCCTCAAAGCGAACATCATAGAATCGCTCGGCTTGCGCCGGACCATCGAAGAGAGTCTTCACCTCGCGGCCGATCGCGTCGAAGACGCGAAGCGTCGTGTGGGCATCTTCCCTCACGGTGAACCGAATGAGCGTCGAAGGATTGAATGGATTGGGGAAGTTGTCAGCCAGGGAGAATTCCCTCGGTGCGATGCCGACTTCCACTTCGGCATTTCCAAAATACTCAAACGTCCCATCTTTGTCGACCTGTTTCAGACGATACACGAATCGCCCCGCTGAGACGATGTTATCACTGTAGGAATATTCCTTCGGCGTCGAGCTGTTTCCAGCACCAGCAATGAAGGTGATCTTCTGCCAATCGCTAACCGCCAATTGCCGCCGTTCGATTTCAAAACCTGCGCAATTCGTTTCCGTCGCCGTCCGCCAGGAAAGCGCCACCCCGTGCGTCGTCGCAGATGCCGAGAATCCGATCAACTGCACCGGCAATGCCCCTTCCATCGCGATGCAGAATGAACCGAGTGTCTGCTGCGCAATCGTTGTGCTCGCAATGAACGGTCCCGACCCACTCAGCATGACCGGAGAAACCTGGAGCCAGTTCGACCCATCATGTCGCCACGATGAAGCAAGGAACCGATCAAACGTCGTCCCTTCATCCGACGCATTCCATTGGAAAGAAAGCGTCGCGTTGTTCCCTCCGGCCGTGTTCTCCTGCAGGATCCAAGTCTTCCCGACAGCCGACTGGTCGTTTGATGTCCCAGGGACGATCCCGCTCAGAACGCGAACCCGGTATGTCTCCGTCGGATCTGACGCATTCAGCGCGATGGTCACGGGAGTATACGAAAGAGCATCTGGTGCGACGGGGAAAAGGAACGACCCGCCCCCCGCGATGCTCCGTAGGACTTGCCCCGTTCCGTTCGTGATCACACAGCGACCTGCATCGGCTGTTGTGAAGGTTGCGGAAGCGCCGAGCGCGAGCGCCAGCGTGTCCAGGAACAAGTGCCCGGATGAGAACGCGACCGCTCCATTCATCGTCACGTTGCTCTTCAGCAAGACTCCAACCGGATTGTTCACCTCAACTGAATTGAACGGACCCGTCCCCGAATGAGTCAGCGATTGGAGTGCGCTCCCCGAGAAACGCATGGTCCCGGTCCCGGCATTGAAGGTTCCACGATTTTCCCAATCGCCACCCACGGACACACTGCTCGCCCCGCACGTATACACCGAACCAACACCGACCATCATCGGTCCAGCCACTCCGATGGCTCCCGTGTATCCATTCGTCGACCATGTGACTGTGCCGACGCCCAGCGTCCCGATTCCCACGGCTCCTTTGACCGTCAGCGGAGCAGTGCCTGAGGTGAGATTGATCGTCATGCGTCCGGAAGTGCTCTCGAACAACAGGTTCCCGTAAGTCCTTCCAGGGAAGGCGGTTGAAGGCGTCAGCGTGGAGCGCCCCCGGTAGATCATGTTGGAGCTGTCAGCGAAGTTGACGCTCGCCATTGGGGTTGTGATGGCCGTGGTGGAATTATGGACGAAGCGTCCCCCATTCGCGATCTCGGCGACGGCTCCGGGACGAAAGGCAAATCCCCCCAGATTGAGGAACTCGCCGTTGACAAGCAGATCACTCCCAGGCGCGTTGTTCATCGTAAGCGTCATGGACGCCGCCGTTCGCAGGACTCCTCCGGATTCGACGATCAACTGGTCCGCTGAGGTCGCCGCAGTGATGCTGACCGTGTCACCCTCCAGGATCGTGATGGCGCTGTCCAGGAGGTATGGCACGTGCGTCGCCGCGTTCCAGGTGCTTCCATCAAAGGCTTCCCACGTTGAGGCAGACGTGAACGAGCCGCTGACAGCCGAACGATACGCGATACCGCTTTCTCGGATCGGAACGTCAGATGTGATCTTCTCAAAGTATCCTCCGCGCCCGGGCGTCGAGGATCGTCCTGCATTCACAAACAGGGTATCCGGCGAATACACCGCAACAGAAGCATTCACATTGGGCGTCGCGCCCGAGAGGCCGAAGGTTCGACTTGCGAGCCGCAACCCGGATCTGCCGTCGAGAACGTAGAGCTGACGATTTCCCATATCCGTGATTGCGATGTAATTGTTCTCGGCGTCGAGGAATGCCGCTCCATTCACCGGGCGAACTGTGTATCCACCGGGGACGAAGTTGGGATCCCGCATCCAGGGACCGGATCCGACAGAGTCGAACTTCTGCATTCCCGTCGTGCTGCTGTATCCGACATACACGGTATGGGCATCATTCTTCTTGAGCACGCAGTAGACAGTTGCATTGCTCGTTGTTGTCGAAACCAAATAGAGTCGCTCAATCCAGCCGTCACTGCTCGGCAGAACCTCGTAAATGCTCTGCGAGCGGGCCGATGTCGATCCATCACCATAATAGATTCTTGTGTTCTCCCCGGAACCGGTGATACGAATGGTGCGGGGGCGCCTCGTGAGCACAAGATCCGTCACTCCTCCCGGTTGTTTCAACCACGCTCCGCCTGTTCCGTCGCCGTTGTAGCGTGCGATCTTCCGGTTCGTGTAGTCTGCGACATACACGTATCCGTCTCCGTCGACCGCGATGCCGTACGGGGCCGATGCTCCCCATGTTCCTGTCGGCGGCGTTGCAGCAAACGAGCCATCCGGTGTGGTCGAGGGTGCTGTCGCGTTCTGCCATGTCGTTTTGTCATAGTAGATCACTCCGAGCGTTGTCGCACTGCTTGTCATATACACTCGGCCATCGTAGACACCGCCCGTCGTATTGACTGCCACGTCGCGGAATTGATGCGAAGCCCACGTTTGCCCGGCCGCACCCGTCGGATTCCAGACGTTCGTCAGGATCTGTGCGTGGAGCCCGGCGATACAAGTCACGATCCCGGAAAGGATGATCGGGGCAATCCGCGTCATACTCATCAGTACACTCCCATATTACTTGAGGAACAGCATGCGTTTGACCGCATGGTCGGACCCGGTTTGAAGCCAATAGGAATAGAAACCGCTGGACAACGAGGTGCCGTCAAAGCGAACGTCATAGTATCTGCCGGCCTTCGCCCAACCGTCGAACAACAGAGCAACCTCCCGTCCTAGGAAGTCGTACACGCGAAGGGTTACTTCCGCATCCTCCCGCAACGAAAACCGAATTGTCGTGGCAGGATTGAAGGGATTGGGGAAGTTATCAGCCAAAAAGAATTCCTTCGGCGCAATGCCGACTTCCACTTCGGCATTCCCGAAATACTCGAACCTGCCGTCGTTGTCCAACTGTTTCAGACGATACACAAACCGCCCCGGCGTGACCGTGTTGTCGACGTACGTGTACTCCCTCGGCGCGACGCTATTCCCCGCCCCCGCCACGATTCCGATCCTTTGCCAATCGCCAACTGCCAACTGCCGTCTTTCAACCTCAAATCCTGCGCAATTCGTTTCGGTCGCGGTTGACCAGCGGAGGAACGCCCCATTGCTTTCAGCAACTGCAGTGAACGACGTGAGCTGGACGGGCAACGCGACCGCACCGATGGTCACGTCATCGATCCCGACCCATTCATCGTTTCCCACCGCATTGGCGGTGATGATGCGTATCTGGACGACGGGTTGATTCTCCGCATCGAGAGGAAGCATGGCGAAGACGGGAGTTGCGAGAGAGGCCTCAGAGGGTCCTGTCGTCGCATCCGCCACATATCCGGCCGGGATATTGATGAATGACCCCGTGGTCCCGACCCGATATTGGAGGGCAAACGGTTGGACGGCATTGTCCAGCGATCCGTCGATATCGCGAAGCACGTAAGAGATATTGAGGTCGATGCGATCGATCGTCGAGATCGTGAGTAATAAATACGGGGCATCCGCGGCATTGGATGGCTGGAGCGCGACAACGGGGTTTGCGATCTCGAATTCCGCACATCCCCCATTCAGCAGAGAATCCGGATACAGCTGGTTCGCGATCAGATCGCGGTCATTCGCCTTCGTGCTGACACCCGTGATCGTCTGCGGATCCACTCCCGCAGTCGATGTCAGTTTTTGTCCGAGATAGCCCTCCATGCCAGTCATCTGCGACCAGTCGTTGTCAACTGTCAAGAGGGAGAGCGCGGAACTCCAGTCCTGCGAGTACGGAAGCGTGATGGGTGTGGCATCCAATGCCTTGGGAAGGAACTGAGCGCTCGCCTTTTGCGTGGCGACAATCACAGCGGCAATCAGAATGATCAATCGGGCGGTCCTGTACACAGCACGTCCTCCTCTTCGATGATTTGGCAGGATACGATGATTGATGTACAATACGATTGAGCCAACGCCTCATGTAATACTCAAAGCAAAGGCGATAAGACTAAGGAAGGAATGACTTGTATTAAAGATAGGGTTTTCTGACGAATTTGTCAGTCAAAACTGGCAAAAAAGCATGGTAAAATTGCAGATTTGAACCAATCAACTGGCGATTTTGCGTCAAAAAACAAAAAGGCGCGGGTGAAACCGGAAAATGGGGCCGGTTTGCCGCGCCTGAAAGGAATTGTGGGAAGTCGATCTTCTCGTCTTCCCACTATTGACCGTGATCATTTTTTGGAGCTTGGACCTTGGATCCCGTTTGGTTCTTGGCTCTTGTGTTCTTGGAACTTCCCTCTTTCCTTATTTCACCATCAACATCCGCTTCACGATCCGTTCGTTGCCGCTCTGGAGCGTGTAGAAGTAGAGGCCGCTCGCCATTCCGGTTCCGTCGAAGCGAACGTCATAGAACCGTTCCGCCTGGGCCGGACCATCGAACAGC
>Ga0105103_10001865_pt1 | contig 11202 bp, 10 predicted proteins | sample PPLLaktember2015_2_FD_79107 | JGI IMG/M metagenome (GOLD analysis project Ga0105103, IMG submission 79107) | Freshwater sediment microbial communities from Prairie Pothole Lake near Jamestown, North Dakota, USA - PPLs Lake P7 Core (6) Depth... | ecosystem: Environmental > Aquatic > Freshwater >...
CTTTTTCGCATTTGGTTTGTATAAATATCGGCTTGTATGTGCGAACCTCCAAAATGAATGATATTTACTTTACGATCACCAAATCGGACCAAACTGTCAAATTTCGCATAGAATGAATTAAAATATGGATTATTTTCAGTTTGGTAAAACATATTGTTCTCATAATTGATAAATGGATAGCGGGACAACCCTATGAAGTAATCGGCTTTTTGAGCTATAACCTTTGAAGTATTGACAGTATTTAGAAAAATAAAAACGTTGAAAACAATAAATAGTAAAAGGTTATGGTTATTGACTTTTTTCATTTTTACCCTCGCTATTCTTTTTGTACAAATTGTACTCGTAAATTAGTGAATTATAAAACATTTGTGAAATAATTTTTGCACCTCTTACATTAAAATGTACAAAATCGGGTGCAGCTAATGGAGGTTCAGCAAAAACCCAGCTTGGCATTGAATTTCGGCCGCCCATAGCTTCAAACATATCCCAGTAAGCGGCATTTGCCTTCAATGCAGCATTTTTTAATGCATCGCGGACCTTTTCAATATTTGGGTATGAAACATATTTATCGTTTTCTTTAATCGACATATCTGCAACTCCAATAACGATAATACCCACGTCGGGTAATAATTCCCTTATCCTCTTCAGTTGTGCATAGAACAATCTTTCATAGTAATCGTAATTATCAACGATATGAGGTACTGCATTGCCACCATACTGAAGAATGATCAGTTTTACGTTTAATTTTTGAAAATGTTCCTTTAAAAACTGTGCATTCATTTTTGTAAATATAAGCCCTGCATTTCCGCGCATTGCTATATTGTCAACCGCAATGCCATTCATTCCATCGAGCGCTATACCATATAAGTTAGGGCTGTGGGTGCCTTTAAAATTTATTTTTATCCTTGAAACAGGCGCTTCAAAAGTCCACCGGATTGAATTTATGGATTCTGATGCTGGGTAGTCCTGGGCATCCGAAAGGGTATTGCCCTGATATAACTCAGCTGTAAAAGGTTGGCTATTATGAGCATAAAATATTCGGCACTGTTGAAATGATTTGGTATTCTTATACGAAAATGGTGAAGGTTCGAATGAAACTGATGCTTCGTATGGGGTTATACCATTATTAGTGGTGTCAATATTACGAGGACTGAACCGACAAAAGCTCGCCATTGCTCCGTAATTATTATGGCGTAAACTGGTATCGCTTTTTCCATATATGGTATACCTAAACCATTGCCCGAAATTCTGCTGTATGATTGAAAATTTAAAATCATATACTTGCTCCAAAGGAACAAGACCAACTCCCATTCCACCAAATTTATCCTGGAGCCGGTTTCTTAAATAGGAGGTTATCCGATCGCCTTCTATTTGCGAATCACCGTAATGCATTACTCTCACAGGTTTGCTACTTTTTGAAGCTTTTTCAAACGATTCAAAAACAGGGTAAAGTATTGAATGGTCATTGTTACTGAACTGTAAACGATATACTTTATTTCCTAAACTGTCGGCATTAGCCCTTATTGTATCTGAGGTTATAATTGAATCGGTTTCTGCCAGGCTTTCAATTATAGTATCATTAATAAAACCGTCGTTTTTAATAATATCGCTAATATCAGCATATTGTGAATTTTTATTTTCAAGTAATTCTTCAGGAGTAATAAATTTAAGCCTTAACGAGCCTAGCAATAGAGTACCGCTTTGTGGAAAAAAGACCGCTATAGCAAATAATAATGTTGATACCGTAATTATGAAAAGCAATACAATATACGGTCTGACAAACATATGCAATTAAAGTCTATTAATTTTTGGGTTTTATTTTCAATTGTTGTCCTGGCATCAATTTGCTACGATAACTAAGATTATTTAGTTTCATGATGTCGTAATCGGTAACCCCGGCATATTTTTGGGCTATTTCCCACAGTGTATCTCCCGATTTCACAGTATAAAAAACATAATCTCCTGAATAGCTCCCCATGCGCGATGTTTGCAAAGGTTCGCTTGTCACAGCTGATTTCCCAATTGATGCCTGTTTTTCAGCAAAAGTCATGGAATCGATTTTACGATATTTGTCAGCTTTGCCTTTGTGTTTGTATATTGCTAGTTTTTGACCGGCTTTTATTGTATTTCTATATATATTGTTCCAATATCTAATATCGCTGGTCCTAACATTATACCATTCAGCAACATATCCAATATTGTCGCCAGCTTTTACAGTATAGTTAAGTTTCACAAAGTCGGCACTGGGTACATATTCTTTAGATGCAACTGAAGAATGGGTGCGGGTGGTTTCAACAATTCTGTTAGGATTAAAATAAACTGAATCTTTATATGCAAAAATAACACTGGATGAATCGATAAAGTCGAGAGTATTCTTTGCCGGAAGCAGAAGGGGATAATTCTTTTTGCCTGCTGGAATAATATCGCAACGGTATTGAGGGTTTAAGTCGCGTATAAATTGAATAGGTATATCAAGTACTTCCGATACTTGCTGTAAATGTAATGGTTTAGTAATTAAAATAGTATCAGAGGTGCTTGGAAAATCAACAATTGTAGGGGTGAGGTTATGTTCTTCGTAAAAATTCATAACATAAGTAGCTGCAATAAAAGCAGGGATATGTCCACGGGTTTCTTTCGGAAGGTATGGATAAATATCCCAGTAATTCCTTTTGCCCCCTGAACGTCTGATGGCACGGTTCACATTTCCGGGGCCACAATTATATGCAGCAATTACTAAAATCCAGTCGTGGTATATTTCATACAGATCTTTTACATACGATGCTGCTGCATGGGTTGCTTTTATTGGGTCGGCGCGTTCATCGACAATGCTATTAATTTCGAGGCCATACATACGTCCTGTTCCATACATAAATTGCCAAAGGCCAACTGCCCTTGTTCGTGAATAAGCACGTGGGTTTAATGCTGATTCAATGATCGACATATATTTCATCTCATTAGGCACTCCATAGTAATCGAATATATCATTGAAAATTGGAAAATAATGATTTGAAAGCCCTAACATAACTTCAACCTGGGCTTTTTTCTTTTTAGCATAAACATCTATATATCTTTTAACTATATGGTTGTATGAAAGCTTTACAGTAGTTGGTATCGATGCTAATCGCGCGATATATACTGAATCGGGGAAGTCAGGCAATAGCTCTTCTTGGGCTGGGGTTTCTCCTTCACCTGCAATACCCATTTCCTCAATATAATATAAGTTCATTGTACTATCGAGATTGGCATCAAAGCTGGTTTCTATAGAATCGTCAAGGTCCATATCGAGCCCCAATTCAATTTCCATCGTATCATCATAGAATGAAACATCGGTTGTATCAGAAGGGTTGCAGAAAGCACTATTAGTAGTTAATGAAAGTAAAAATACAATACTGCTTATGACTAAATATTTTTTCATTCTGAATATATTTAAAATAAAATAAACTCTTTTCATGTGGGCAAAGTTAAAAATTAAAACAAAAAGATACACCATAAGAAAAGTTTCCAGGGGTAAATTCCGGGTATATTATAGCTGGCTTTACATCCAGACTTAGGTCGTTACTTATATCAAAATCTGCAAAATATGCATCAACAACAGCATCTACAACATTTGCAACATATACTAAACCTGAAAATAACAAAAGACGTTCATAATTTTTTCGCGCAATATCTCGATTAGTGCCATATAAAGTAATGTTATTTTCATTCTGTTGGTTATTTGGTTTAAATTTTTCTTCATTAAAGAGCTTAATGTATTTTTGGTAGTAATTGTATTGATCTACACAATAATACACAAGTAAACCTCCTCCTATATATATAATAGGTATTTTCCAATACTTATGGTTATAAGCTTGCCCGAGCCCCGGAATAATAGCAGAATACAACCCTGCTTTTTTTGGCGAACGGTATTTGTGCAACTTCATGGTATCCGTTTTTTCAATTTCAATAGGTGGAGCTTTTGCTATAAAAGTAGTATCAATTACAATTGGTTGCGCATAACTAGTATCGTTTTTTACTAACACAGCAGAATCATTTTCAACTGAATAAGTGGAAATTACAAGTGAATCATTTGCTGATACTTTTATAGTTGCACAAAATAGCAAAGCACCCGTCAGGATGCTTGCTTTTATAGCTTTTATGAAGGCAATTTTACTTTTCACTAATATATTCAAGCATTTAACTTATCAAAAATAGAGATTATTCTTTCCAGATCATCATCAGAACTGAACGGAATAACGATTTTCCCACTACCTTTAGTATCTCGTTTAAATTCTATTTTCGAATGAAAGAATGATTGCAGATGTTGTTTAAGGTCTTCATATTCCTTCGGTATTTCAATGTTTTCTTTTACTACAGGCTCTTCAATTTTTGGTTGGGACATGTTTCTGACCAACTCTTCCACTTTTCTTACTGAAAGGTCATGATCAATAATCTTGCCATATATTTTCAGCTGATCTTTTGGGTCTTCAACATTTACTAATGTGCGGGCATGTCCCATCGATACTTTTTTCTCTTTAATGCCCAATTGTATTTCAGCAGGTAAGCGTAATAAGCGGATATAATTAGTAACTGTTGCACGTTTTTTACCTACTCTCTGACTTAGAACTTCCTGTGTAAGGTTACATTCATCAATCAGGCGTTGATAGCTAATAGCTATTTCAATTGCATCAAGGTCCTCGCGCTGAATATTTTCAACAAGTGCCATCTCGAGCATGTTCTGGTCTTCAGCTAAACGTATATATGCCGGGATTTTTTCCAGGCCTGCAATCTTTGATGCGCGTAAACGCCTTTCACCTGATATGAGTTGGTACTTTCCGTTGTCAATATTTCTTACAGTTATAGGTTGAATTATACCTATCTCCTTAATAGAATCAGCTAATTCATTAAGTGTTTCTTCATCAAATATTGTTCTTGGTTGATATGGATTGGCTTCAATATCATCGATTGAAATCTCGGCAACCCCGCTAACTTTTTTTGTTATGGGTTGACTAACCGGACGATCTTCGTTGTTATCGATTAATGCGCCAAGCCCTCTTCCCAGTGAGTTCTTTTTTGTCATTATAAGCTTCCTTTAATCTTTATCTTCGTTATTGGTTATCAATTCGCGGGCGAGATTGAGGTAATTTACGGAGCCTTTTGATTCAGCGTCGTATAAAACAACTGGTTTACCAAAGCTTGGGGCTTCACTAAGCTTGATGTTACGTTGAACAATAGTTTCAAATACCATCTGTTGGAAGTGTTTCTTTACTTCGTCAACCACTTGATTTGATAGTCGAAGGCGGGGGTCGTACATTGTAAGTACAAAACCTTCAATGGCCAGCTCCGGATTTAATCGGCCTTGTATTATTTTAATGGTATTTAATAGTTTACCCAAACCTTCAAGAGCAAAATATTCACATTGAACGGGTATCATAACCGAATTGGCAGCTGTAAGTGCGTTTACTGTTATTAATCCAAGCGAAGGGGAACAATCAATAAGAATATAATCGTAATTATTTGTTATTTTACTAATTACTTTCTTAAGCATGTATTCTCTTTCTTCCATGTTTAGCATTTCAATCTCAGCGCCAACCAAATCGATATGCGATGGTATGATATCTAATCCATCAATCTCACTTTTGATTATGACATCATTTGGATTTTCACCATCAATCAAACACTCATATATGCTTTTTTCAACATTTCGAATGTCCAATCCTATCCCCGATGATGCATTTGCTTGAGGGTCAGCATCAATGATCAGTACTTTTTTTTCCAGAACCGCTAAACTTGCAGCCAGGTTTATTGCTGTAGTTGTTTTCCCTACTCCTCCTTTTTGATTTGCTATAGCGATTACTTTTCCCATTTAATCGGAATTAGATGTTGTTTTATAATTTATACAAGTATATAATATTTTTTTCATTCGGCTTCCAAAAATACTACTTAAAGCGCCTTGCAATGGCTTGTGCATTTTACTTTTGTGAACATTTTATTTCCAGGTTATCAACACGTTATTAACAAAAGGTGGTCGATAAAATTACAACTAAATAAATATAAGGATATTGAAACCTAAAAAAGAAACCTTATTCAATAATATCAATTTCATATATTACAGGCCAAAGTTTTCCGGTAATATAAAAAGTTTGTGTGGTTTCGTTGTATGCTATACCATTAAGAACATGATCCATATCCTTTTCAATATTTTTTGGGAAAATATTTTCAAGGTCCAGAGTGCCTATTACAATACCTGATTTAGCATCAATTTTTGCAATGTATGGTTCGCCATATATATTAGCCCATATGTATCCATCAACATATTCAAGTTCATTAAGCCGGGTTACTAATCCTTTATTATTACAAACATCCAATTGGCCAAGTTGTGTAATATATTCAGGGTCGTAAAAATATAGTTTTGATGAACCATCGCTTAAAATAAGGCTTTTGTCGTTGTCTGTCAGTCCCCAGCCTTCAAAAGTTTGTAAATCGAAGCTCCTGATCAGCTCAAACGTCTCCGCATTATATATAAATCCTATCTTCGATTGATATGTTAATTGATAGATCTTTTTATCTATCATCGTAATTCCTTCTCCAAAAATTTCGCTATCAAGTTTTAATTCTTTTAATACTTCGCCATTTTTAGGGTTAATTTTCCTGAGTTTTGATTGGTTTGTCCTCCCTGTTCCTTCGAATATATAGTTATCATTATAAAATAATCCTTGTGTATACGATGTATTATCATGAGGAATAGTTCGAAGAACCTTATAATTATATTTTGCAGGTTCTTTATCTGCCAATATAATAATTCTGCCAGATAAAGTTTGAGTTTGATTTTTTAAGTAATAAATTAAAATTCTAAGGTCTTGTCTGCCTACTTTTTTTGAAAGGGTTTCAATTGGGAAAGATAATGATGAATCTTTTGAAGTATAAGTTAGTTCACCTCCTATATATATTTTAATTGAATCAGGTAAATAATTTTTTTTGATACTATTTATACAAACATCAAATTTTTGTCCGACAGTTAAAAGTACATCCTGTTTAGGGTTAACAAGATAGAAAACCTGCTTATCTTCTTTATTTATGGATGATGATAATTGTTGATCAGGTGATTTTTGGCCACATGCGAATAATAATGTTACCATCATTATAATACCAGCAAAAAAATTCTGATTTAAATGGAGAAAGGTTTTTAATCCTGTCATTTAAAGAACTTTTTTAAACGGCTACCCACTGAAAAATTTTCTCTTCCTGCTAAACCACTAAGTTCATTATATTCCGAATCCATGGAATCAGGATTGATGATCTGCCAAATTTCACTCCAACCAGGAAAACCACCAACGTTCCGGTCATCAATAAAAAGATCGACATCAATCTTTCGACTGGCAGTTTGGGGATTAAATTCTTCTTCAGGGTAACTTTTGTTTAAAGCATAGAATGTAATTCCTTTTTTACGACAATATTCAACGGCTTCATCCAACTCTTTTCCATGTCGGAATGTCCAGAGTATTAACTGGTGGTTTAGCTTTTGTAATTGCTTAAGGGTTTCAATTGCAAAAAGCTTTTCTTCTCCAATTTGTGGATATCTGTGTTCTACTATTGTACCATCAAAATCAACTGCAATTCTCATATCGAGATTTTTTAAAGTGGTGCAAAAATAACAATTATTTATCAGTCAATTTAGACTAAATTAGTTGAATTTTTAAAAATTGCATATTATACTATTGTTCAGGACTTAAGTTTTTTATATTTTTTTGTACCTTTAATTATTACAAACACTTTCAGAATGAAAAATCTAAAGTATATATTTCCTAATTTAATAACACTTTCAAATTTAACCTTAGGTTGTGGTGCAATTACTGTTGCATTAATTGGCGCTAATGAATATAATGCAGCCTGGCTTCTTATGTTTGCTGCTGTTTTAGATTTATTTGACGGATGGGTTGCACGCTTGCTAAATGCAAGGTCGGAATTTGGTGTGCAGCTCGATTCACTTGCTGATATGGTTAGTTTTGGAGTGGCCCCATCAATTATATTTTTTAAGTGGTTTATATTAGTGCTTACTAATTCTTCCGAGTTCAGTACTTTTGAACTTATTTCTGCAACTGCAAATGAAAAAATTTTTCTTGCAATATCCTTTTTATTTGCAATTGGGGCAGCTGTTCGTTTAGCAAGGTTTAATATTTCTCCTTCAACAGGACAAATATTTAACGGACTTACAACAACCGCTGCAGCTATGATTGTTTCATCAATATGGATAATTATCGATAGTCCCAACAGTGAGTTTATCAGGCCTGTACTTTTAAATAAATATTTTGTGGTTATACTGCTTATTACTTTAGTAATATTGATGGTATCAAACCTGAAGATGCTTTCTCTTAAATTTAAAGGGTCTTCTTTTAAAAAGAATATTTGGCAATATATTATTATAGGTATGACGGCAGTTCTTCTGATTATATTCAGAACTGAGGGTATCTTTTTATCTTTATTAAGTTATTTGATTTTATCAATAGCACTTTCATTTTTCCGTCCTATTAAAGAATAGTGATTCGCATAATAAATATTTTGCAAAAGCTTAGAAACTGTTTGAATTTTGTTTTTGAAATTTTTTATAGCAGTTTTTTTGTTTGTATAAAGCAAATTTTTAGCGAATAGTAATACTTTTTAAGAAAAATTTAACGCAATACGGGCGAAAAAGATGCATAAAAACACAGAAGGATAAAACTCAAACAGTTTCTTAAAGCTATTGTTTTCAAACTTCTATTAGTATCAGTATAATATAGCCCTGGAATTACTTTTTTCTTAAAGTCATTTTTAATTACTGAGCAATTAATTGAACCCTGCCAGATTTTTTCTTATGTGTATTCAATGTTTTTAGCTCTTTGTAACTGTTTATTGATAATGATGAAGAAAGAAGATTATATTTTTTATAATAAAACAAAAATATTTTTGGCATAAGTTGTTTTTTTTAAAAAAACATCTACCTTTGCAAGCCGAATTTAGAATAGTATATAAAGATTTGTATGCCAACTATACAACAATTAGTAAGAAAAGGAAGGAATAAAATTGAGGATAAGAGTAAAGCTCCTGCCCTTGATTCATGTCCGCAACGAAGAGGTGTTTGTGTTCGTGTTTATACAACCACACCAAAGAAACCTAACTCAGCAATGCGTAAAGTTGCCAGGGTAAGGTTGACAAATTCGAAAGAAGTGAATGCGTATATTCCTGGTGAAGGTCATAACCTGCAGGAACATTCAATTGTTCTTTTGCGTGGAGGCAGGGTAAAAGACCTTCCAGGTGTTCGTTATCACCTAGTTCGTGGAGCTCTTGATACAGCCGGTGTTGACGGCAGAATTCAGAGACGTTCAAAATATGGAACTAAAAGACCAAAAAAATAATTTATAAGGTTGAGTAAGAAATGAGAAAGACAAAACCTAAGAAGAGAATTTTGTTGCCGGATCCAAAATTTAGAGAATCGATGGTGACCCGGTTTGTAAACAACATGATGTATAGTGGTAAAAAAAGCGTAGCATTTGGAATTTTTTACGATGCTATGGATATAGTTGTTCAAAAACAAAAAGATGGTGAAGTTTCTGCACTAGATATGTGGAAAAAAGCTATTGAAAATATTACACCTCAGGTTGAGGTTAAAAGCAGACGAGTTGGAGGTGCTACATTCCAAGTCCCTACTGAAATTCGCCCCGACAGAAAGCTGTCGATAGGCATGAAAAACATGATTTTATTCGCCCGTAAACGAGCAGGACATTCGATGAGCGAGAAATTAGCTGCTGAGATTATTGCTGCTTATAACGAAGAAGGCGGTGCTTTTAAAAAGAAAGAAGATACCCACAAAATGGCTGAAGCTAATAGGGCTTTTGCTCATTACAAGTTCTAGTGGGTTTTTGACATACGGATAATTAATAATAGTTGCTAGCTGATAATTAGTGTTAAATGAGTTTGAGCCTTAAAAATACAAGGAATATTGGGATTATGGCCCATATTGATGCCGGAAAGACTACTACTACCGAAAGGATTCTTTTCTATACGGGCATAACTCACCGAATTGGTGAGGTACATGATGGTGCGGCCACGATGGATTGGATGGTGCAGGAGCAGGAGAGAGGAATAACCATTACTTCGGCAGCTACCACAACTTTTTGGAATTACCACAATCAGGAATACAAAGTTAATATTATTGATACCCCGGGTCACGTCGACTTTACAGTTGAAGTTGAACGTTCATTAAGGGTACTTGATGGAGCAGTTGCTGTTTTTTGTGCTGTTGGTGGTGTTGAACCACAATCAGAAACAGTATGGAGACAGGCAGATAAATACAATGTTCCTCGATTGGCATTTATTAATAAGATGGATCGTACTGGTGCTGATTTCTTTAGCGTTGTTAGCCAAATTAAAGAGAAATTGGGATCAAATCCTGTACCAATCCAAATACCAATTGGTTGTGAAGATCATTTCACCGGATTGGTTGATTTAATTGAACGTCAGGCTATTATTTGGAAAGAAGACGAAACTTTAGGAATGAGATGGGAGCATTGCGAAATTCCTGAAGAAATGATCGATGAAGTTGAAGAATGGCGTGAAAAATTAATCGAAGCTGTATGTGAAACAGACGATAGTCTGCTTGAGCAGTTTTTTGAAGATCGCACCAAAATTTCTGTTGAAGATTTTATGGAGCATACACGTAATGCTGTTATCAATCGCAAAATTGTTCCTGTATTATGTGGTTCTGCTTTTAAAAATAAAGGGATACAACGTTTACTTGACGCAGTTGTATCATTACTTCCTAGCCCGCTTGATAAAGGGGATATTGTAGGGATAAATCCTAATAACGATAAAGAAGCAATTCGTAAAGTTGACCCAAAAGAACCTTTAACAGCTCTTGCGTTTAAAATAGCTACTGATCCATTTGTAGGACGATTGGTTTATCTTAGGATATACTCCGGAACTTTAAATGCTGGCGATACTGTTTATAATCCTCGTACTGGTAAAAAAGAACGTATAAATCGTTTGTACCAGATGCATGCGAATAAACAAAATCCAAAGGATAAGATTGAAGCAGGTGATATTTGTGCAGGAGTAGGTTTTAAAGAACTTATTACTGGAGATACATTATGCGACATTAAGAATCTTATTTCACTTGAGTCCATGAGCTTCCCAACGCCTGTAATTGGTATAGCAATAGAGCCTAAAACTCAGGCTGATATCGATAAATTA
>Ga0105103_10001868_pt1 | contig 11183 bp, 11 predicted proteins | sample PPLLaktember2015_2_FD_79107 | JGI IMG/M metagenome (GOLD analysis project Ga0105103, IMG submission 79107) | Freshwater sediment microbial communities from Prairie Pothole Lake near Jamestown, North Dakota, USA - PPLs Lake P7 Core (6) Depth... | ecosystem: Environmental > Aquatic > Freshwater >...
CTCACGGGGACGCGCCTCGTTGACGACCAGGGCGCGGCCGTCGAACTCGTACTGGTGGAACTGCTCGATCGCCTTCTGGGCGTCTTCGTCGTTGACCATCTCGACGAACGCGAAGCCGCGTGCACGGCCCGTGGCCTGGTCGCGCATCACGCGCACGTTGTCAACGGCGCCAGCCTGGCTGAACAGGGTATTCAGGTCTTCGTCGGTGGTCTTGTAGGGAAGGTTGCCAACATACAGTCTGCGGCCCATGGAGCGCTCTGCCTTTTCGCGCGCGGGTCTCCGAGATGCACCAACCAGCGCGCGCGAGGTGAGTGCACCAGAAAGCGCTCGCAACGGATGGCCTGTGGAACCGTCACCGACACCAACCTGCCTGAACCTGCGGGGCTTTCAAACGCTCGCGGAGTATAGCAGGACACCGGCCGGCATGGCGCTGTCAAGTCGGCCCATCGCCCGTCCCCGACCGGGCCGACCTCGGCCGTCGCGCGGGTGCGGTAGAGTCGTCTGATGCAACTCCGTGCAGCCGCGCTCCTCGGATTGGTCCTGATGGCCACGGGATGCGCCCGCGAGCCCGAGGCCGCGACCTATCAGCTCTCCGGTCAGATTCTGCTCATCAACCCAGAGACACAACAGCTCGTCATCCGGCACGGGGACATCGTCGGGTTCATGCCCGGCATGACGATGCCCTTCACGGTTCGGGATCCGCAGCTGCTGGCCGGCCGCAGCGCCGGCGACCTGATCACGGCCACGCTGACGGTCGAGCCGGAGACGGCGTGGATCAGCGCGCTCACCGCCACTGGCCACGCCCCGCTGCCAGCCGATGCGCCGACGGCCCTTCCCGCGGCCACCGGCGTCGAGGTGCTCAATGTCGGCGCCCGAGTCCCCGAGACGGCCCTTCGCGGCACGCGCGGCCCGGTGTCGCTGGTCGCCGGGCAGGGGCGGGTGACCGCCCTCACCTTCATCTACACGCGATGCCCGCTTCCGGACTACTGTCCGCTGATGGATCGGCGCTTCGCCGAAGTGCAGCGGCAGGTGAAGGCGGACGCCACGCTCGCGCAACGCGTCTCGCTGGTGTCGGTGAGCATCGATCCGGCCGCCGACACACCCGCGCGGCTCGCCGAGCATGCCGCCGCGCTCGATGCGGATCCCGCGATCTGGCAGTTCGCGACGTTGGCGGATGAGCAAGACATCGCCCGCTTCGCCGCGCAGTTCGGCGTCAACGTGATCCGCGAACAGGACGGCACCATCACGCACAACCTGCGGACGCTGGTCATCGATGCCTCGGGCACGGTGCGCCAGGCGCGCGATGGCAACACGTGGACCTCTGACGAGCTGGTGGGCGACCTGCGCCGCGCGGTCGGGCGCTAGGACGATGCCGTTCGCCGCTGCCCCGCCCTCGCCGCGCAAGCCTCTCTCTGCCGAGGAGCGAAGGCTGATTCGCACCCTCCGGACGCCGGCCGCCGTCCAGCGGTGGCTGAATGCGCTGGCGTACAACGTCGAGACCGACGGTGAGAGTCAGCGCAGCTTTCGCGGCGTGGTGCGCACGCAATCAGCGCACTGCATGGAGGCGGCGCTGTTCGCGGCGGTGGTGCTCGAGCAGCACGGCTATCCGCCGCTCGTGATGAGCCTGGAATCACAGGACAACCTCGACCACGTGATCTTCGTGCATCGCACCCCCGCCGGCTGGGGCTCGGTGGCGCGCTCGCGAGACCCGGGGCTGCACGGGCGCAGGCCGGTGTTCGCCACGCTCCGCGGGCTGGCCTACAGCTATCTCGACGAGTACGTGGATTACACCGGCCGATTGCGCGGCTACGGTGTGGCCAACCTGGCGGAGGCCATGGGCCGCTACGACTGGCGCTGGACCACCGGCAATGTGTGGAAGGTGGAGCAAATGCTCATCGACTGGCCGCATGTGAAGCTGCCCAGTTCCGACGCCCGCTATCGCGCCCTGAAGCGCAAGTACCGGCAGTTCCGCAAGGCGAACGGGGACCGGAAGCCGCTGTTCTATCAGGGACGGGAGAAGTGGAGCCCGCTACCGGCGGAGTACAAGGGAGGTTGAGCCGCGAACGCCGGCCGGGCCAGCCGGCAGCGGTCAGTCGAGGTCGAAGCCACGCAGGGGCTTGGTGATGGGCTCCTCGTGCGCCTTCTTCAGGGCTTCCTCGAAACGGCGGGACAGGGCGTCGCCCTTGTTCTTCTCGTCCTGCACCGACTGCGCGAAGAGCGCCTCACGCCGAGCCGCTTGATCCGCGAGGATGCGATCGGCCTGGCTCAGTTCAGGCCGGTGCGCACTGGGCGGCGCGGCATGCGAGATGATGCGGCCCAGATTGAGGTCGACCACCAGGGTCGCCCCGCAACAGGGGCATGTGAGTTCCCGCTCGCTTGTGAGCTTTGGCATTTGCCGTTCCCTCCGCCTTCCATCAGACTAGTGACAACGGAGCGATGGCGCAAGACGAGTCTTCCCGCAGGACGCATACGATTCGCGTCGCCACCTACAACATCCACCGGGGCCGTGGCCTCGACGGACGCACTCGCCTCGAGCGGATCGCGGCGGTGCTGGCGACCATCGATGCCGACGTGGTGGCGCTGCAGGAAGTCGTGGGCGCCTCGCCGCTCAAGCCCGGACAGGCCGCGGAACTGGGTGCGGCCCTCGGCATGGGCTGGGTGATGGCGCCGACCCGCCACATGCGCACCGCGCTCTTCGGCAACGTCGTCCTCAGCCGGCTGCCGGTCCGCCAGCATGCGCAGCACGATCTGACGTGGAAGACCTGCGAGCCACGGAACGTCCAGCGCGTAGACATCGAGATGGGGTCGCACGTGCTGCACCTCTACAACGTGCACATGGGCACGGCGCTGCTCGAGCGGCGGCACCAGGCGGCGCGCGTCGCCACGCTCGTCCACGACAAGCGTGTCTCTGGACCGAAGATCGTGCTGGGGGATTTCAACGAGTGGGCCCGGGGGCTGGCCACCGACATCCTCGCCCAGCGGCTTCACAGCATCGACCTGCGCAAGCACCTGCGGCGCGTCCGCACCTATCCCGGCTTCTTCCCCATCCTGCACCTCGACCACATCTATTACGAGGGGCACGTCGAAGTGCTGAAGGTGACGCTGCCACGGGATCGGCTGTCGCTGATGGCCTCCGACCATCTGCCGCTCGTCGCCGACCTGAAGATCGGGTTCTGATCGCGCGCGGCGCTACTCGCCGATGCGGCCCAGGACCATGTGCACCAGCCCGAGGTTGCGGGTGCGGAATGCCCCCTCGCAGGACGCCAGGTAGTACTCCCACATCCGCACGAAACGGTCGTCGAAGCCGAGCGCGCGGACTCGATCCAGGCGCTCGAAGAAGCGCTGCCGCCACGCCTCCAGCGTGCGTGCGTAGTCCAGCGGCCGGTCCTCGAGGCCGAACAACCCCAGCTTCGTGTGCGCCGCGGTCACCCGCACGACTTCACCGATGGACGGCAGCAACCCGCCCGGGAAGATGTACTTCTGAATCCAGTCGCAGTGGCGGCGGTAGGACGCGAAGTGGGTGTCCACCATCGTGATGGCCTGAATCCCCGCGCGCCCGCCCGGCGCCAGGATCTCGTCGATCTTCGCGAAATACGCCGGCCAGAACTCCTCGCCGACGGCTTCGATCATCTCGATCGACACGACCTTGCTGAACCGGCCCTCGACATCGCGATAGTCGCAGAATCGGAACTCGACCAGTTCATCCAGCCCCTGCGCGGTGGCACGCGCCCTGGACAGCGCCAGTTGCTCGCGCGAGACCGTGATGCCGGTGACGCGGCACCCGCGCGTGCGGGCGGCGTAGAGCGCCATGCCGCCCCAACCCGACCCGATCTCCAGTACGTGATCGCGGGGACCCAGGTCGAGCGCCCGACACCAGTGCTCGAACTTCTGCAGTTGCGCATCCCCGAGCGTGTCGTCCGGCGATCGGTAGACACCGCTGGAGTAGGCCATCGACGGGTCGAGAAAGGTCTCGAACAGGTCGTTGCTGAGATCGTAGTGCGCGCCGATGTTGCGCCGGCTGCCGGCCGCGGTGTTCTTGCGGCGCCAGTGACGGATGTCGTTGCCGATGTTGAAGATTCGCGCCAGCGGGGATTCCACGGGCATGTGCGGCTGGTTTCGCAGCACCAGTTCCACGAACCGCGCGAGGTCGTCGGTGCGCCAGTCGCCGTCCATGTACGCCTCGCCCGCGCCGAGGTCGCCGTGCAGGGCGAACTTGGTGAAGAAGGCATCGCGCTCGATCCACAGCACCGCGTGCGGCTCGGCTCCCGCCGCGCCGGCCGTCGCCATCGTGCCGTCGGGAAGATGCACGGTCAGGCGGCCGACGCGCCACTGCTCGAGTGCGGCCAGCAGCCGGCGGCGCGCAAAGGGCGCCACGATGCGATCCAGCACTCCGGGCGATGCCGCCTCCGGCGCCGCGCTTCCAATCTCGATCCCGGCCTGTTCCATGAAGGGTTAAGACTCCGTCGTGCGCCTGGCCGTTTCAGGGTCGTAGGTGGGTTTGTGATGCACGCGCACGCCCTTCCACCACAGACGCAACGCCTCCCAGTGGATGGCGCCGACGATCTTGGCGGTGATGAACGGATAGCGCAGGAGCGCAGCCGCGACGCCGCGATCGGTCAGCGGCCGGCGGTCGAGCGCGAGCCGCGACACGAACTGCGGCTTCCCGGCGCGATAGAGATCGATGCGGGCATCCACGTGGTCGGGTGTCACGTCGAACCGAAACCGGTAGCTACCGTCGAGCGTGAAGAACGGCGAGACGTGAAACACCTTCTTCTCGAGCCAGTCACCGCCCCGCGCCTGCGCCGGCAGGACGTAGGCGTGCGACTCCCCGAAGGTGTTGTTCACCTCGCAGACGACGGCGGCCAGGCGCTGGTCCGAGGCATAGCAGAAGAAGAAGCTCACCGGATTGAACACGTAGCCGAAGATGCGGCAGTTGGCGACCAGTTCCACCCGCTCGATGCGGTCCGTCACGCCCTCACGGGCGAGCAGCGCCCGGACGTCGGGCAGATGATCGGCGCGGCGGAACGACACGGGCCGCGCGCGGTTCACGCCGAACAGCCGGAGACGCGCGTTCAGCGTCTCGAGCTCGTCGAGATCGAGCCGGTACATCGCCAGGCGGTAGCGAAACCCGTGCGACATCGGCTCGAGCCGCCGATGCATGACGTGCCCGACCATGAGGGACGAGCGCAGCGGGTTAGAACTCGACACCGAGCCCCCGTGCCACCACCACGGCCGACGCCATGCCGTCCTCGTGGAACCCGTAGCGCAGGTGCGCACCGCAGAACCAGGTGCGCCGCTCACCGTTCATGCCGCTGATCAGCCCCTGCCCTTCGATCGTCGCCCCGTCGAGAATGGGATGTGTGTAGGTCATGCGCGCGATCGGGTCGCCCGCCACGGGTTCGATCGGGTTCAGCGTGCACAGGAGCGCACGTCCGGGCCGATGCCCCTGCAGCCGGTTCAGATCGTAGGTGACGGAGATCGGCGAGTGCGGATCGCGGCAGTCGGCGAGATCGCAGTTCCACGATGCCCGGGCGTACGGTTCCGCGGGGAGGAAGCGGTCGTCGGAGTGCAGGCACGTGTCGTTGGCGGAGTATCTGAAGCGCCCGAGGGCTTCGCGCTCTCGCGGTGACGCATCGCCAAGAATGGCCAACGCCTGATCGGCGTGCGTGGCCACCACCACCGCGTCGTGTTCGCTGACCGTCCCGTCCGCGGTCGCGACCGAGACGCCCCGGTCGTGCCTGATCACGGCGCGCACCGGCGTGCCGGCCCGCACGCCCGTTCCCAGCCGCGCCGCCAGGGCGGAGACGTACATGCGGCTGCCACCGAGAATGGTGCGCCACTGCGGTTGCCCGGCGGCGGTAAGAAGGCCGTGGTTGTCCATGAAGCGCAGGTAGGATGCCGCCGGGAACCCACGCATCTCCCCCGGCGATGCCGACCAGATGGCGCCGCCCATGGGCAGCACGAAGTGGCGGGCCAGTTGATCGCCGAAGCCGTTCTGGTCCAGGAACTCGCCAAGCGTGCGCGTCTCGAGCCCGCCGGCCAGCGCCTGTCGTCCGAGCCTGAAGAATTTCAGGATGTCGGCCAACAGCCGCCAGTGCCCGCTGCTCAGAAGTCGCGAGCGCTGCGCAAACAGCCCGTCGAGGCCGACGCTCGAGTACTCGATGGCACAGCGGCGGCAGCGGACGCTGAACGACATGTCACTCGGCCGGCTCTCGACACCGAGTTCGGCCAGCAGTCGGATGAAATTCGGATAGGTGTGGGCATTGAAGACCATGAACCCGGTGTCCACCGGGAACGTGCGTCCGGCGATGACCACGTCGTGCGTATGGGCGTGGCCTCCCAGCCGGGCCTCCTGCTCGTACAGGGAGACCGTATGGGAGCGGGCCAGCAGATAGGCGGCAGAAAGGCCCGAGATCCCTGCACCAACAACCGCAATTCGCACGTCAGATTGGATAACCCCATGACCGCATCCGATATTCCCATGTCACTCCCATGACCTTTTCCGGCCAGCGTGTCTGGCTCACCGGCGCCAGTTCCGGCATCGGTGAAGCCCTGATCGACCCACTCGTCCAGGCGGGTGCCCGCGTGGCCATCAGCGCCCGGCGCCAGGAGGTGCTGTCTGCGCTGGTCGAGCGCTACCCGGGTGGCAAGGTCATGCCCGTTCCGGTCGACGTCACCGACCGGACCGCGGTCAGCGCTGCCGTGCGGCACATCGAAATGCAGTGGGGCGGCATCGATCTGGCGATCCTCAACGCCGGCACGCACATCCCCGTGAACGGCGCGGCCATCAACGCCGACGACTTCGAAACGCTGATTCGCGCGAACTATCTGAGCGTCATCTACGGCGCCGAAGCCGTGCTGCCCGGTATGCTGGCCCGCGGGAAAGGGCATCTGGCAGGTGTCGCGTCCGTGGCCGGCTATCGCGCCCTGCCGACGGCTGCGGCCTACGGGGCATCCAAGGCGGCCGCCATCCTGGCGCTCGACGCCATCCGCTTCGACGTGGAGCCCAGGGGCGTGGACGTCACGGTGATCAACCCGGGATTCGTCCGCACCCCCTTGACCGACAAGAACACGTTCTCCATGCCGGGGTTGATCGACGCCGACCGGGCCGCCGCGATCATTCTCCGTGGACTGGCGCGCCGGAAGAAGGAGATTCACTTCCCCGCCACCTTCTCGTGGACGATGAAGGCATTGCGGGTGCTCCCTTACCCCGTCTTCGAGCGTCTGGTGTCATGGACGACCCGACGCTGACCGGCAGTCGAGTCACCACGCGCACGCTCGTCGGCTATGGACTGCCGGCGTTCGCGCTGGCGCTGTTCGGGGTGCCCGTCTTCGTCCACCTGCCGAAGTTCTATGCGGACGTGGCCGGCGCCCCCCTTGGGGCATTGGGCGCCGCCATCCTCCTGACTCGCCTCGGCGACGGTGTACTCGATCCGCTGGTGGGGGCGTGGAGCGATCGCACCCGGACGCGCTGGGGCCGTCGCCGGCCCTTCCTCCTGCTGGCGTCTCCGCTCCTGGGACTGGCCGTGATGGGGTTGTTCTCACCGGTGGCTGACGGAATGGAAGCGGTCTGGTGGTTCGCCATCACGATGAGCCTGGCCTTCGCCGCCTGGACGGCGGTGCAGATTCCCCACGCGGCGCTCGGGCCCGAGTTGACCAGCGGCCATCGCGAGCGAACCAGGCTGTTCGCGGTGAGGGATGGGTTGTGGATCGCCGGCACGCTGGCAGCGGCGGCGGCGCCGGCCCTCGCGCGCACGGCATTGGCAGCCTCGGGGGAGACCCCGGACGAGCGGCTTGTCTTCCGGGTGCTCGGCGTGGTCTACGGTGCTCTGCTGATCGCGCTTCCCTGGGGGTGCGCGTGGAGTGTGCGCGAGCCGGAACCCGTGACCGTACCCTTGCCCCCGGCGCGCCCGCTGGCACTGCTCCGCGACGCCTGGGCCAACCGCCCTTATCGCCGACTGCTCATCGCCTATGCTGTCGCGGCACTCGGCGGCGCCCTGCCGGGGACGCTGCTGTTCTTCTACGTCGAGCACGTACTGGGCGCATCGTCCTCCGCTGACCTGCTGCTCGGGTCGTACTTCCTGTCGGGCTTTGCCTGCCTGCCCGCGTGGGCCTGGATCGCCGGGCGGGTGGGCAAGAAGCAGGCGTTCATCGCGGCCACCGCGCTCTCGGTCGGCGTCTTTGCCGGTGCGCTGTTCCTCGGCGCCGGTGACGTGCGCTGGTTCGCAGTGATCGTGGTGCTGAGCGGCGCGGGCTTCGGGGCCACGCTGACGCTCCCGTCCTCCATGCTCGCCGACACGCTCGATTACGAGGAACTGCGGACCGGTGAACGGCGCGAGGGTCTCTTCATGGGTTTGTGGGGAGTGACCATGAAGGCGTCTGCCGCCATCGGCGCCGGGGTGGCGCTGCCGATTATCGGGGTGGCCGGCTACGCCGTGGGCATGCCGGCGCCACCCGCAGCCGTGATGGCGATCCGGCTGCTCTACTGCGCCGTGCCGTGTGTGTGCTACGCCCTGGCGCTCTCGGTGATCTGGGGCTATCCCATTGATGAGTCGGCACATCGCTCGATCCTGAGGGCTCGGGACGTCCGCCGGACCGGGCTTGGCGCGGCTGATCCGTTGACAGGCCAGTTGATATGAATATGGTCCTGAGATTCGCAGGCCGGAGGATTCTGCCGTTCGAACGGCCCTTTCAGCCATTCGACCGACGGGCCCGAACCAAACCGCCATGGCTCCGTCTATCGCAGTGTTCGTCATGCCGGTTGATTTTCGCCTTTTATTCGCACTAAAATCCGCGCTTCGCCGACGGACCGCCGCGCCGTCGCCTCTCACCCAAGGATCTCTTCAGTGATGGATACGACTGACGACCTGTCCGCGCTGCGGATCGAGCGGACGCCCGCACCACCATCGCGGCGTTGGGTGAAGTGGGTGGTGCTCGTCGTCCTGATGGCCGCCGCCGGGGTGGGCGGGTGGTGGTGGATGGCCCGCGAGCGGCCGGCCGAGGTGGAGGTGGCGGCCGTCACCGTCAGGGCCGTCGGCGCGCAGGCGTCTGTGCTGAACGCGTCAGGCTACGTCACCGCTCGGCGCCGGGCCACGGTGTCGTCCAAGGTCACCGGCCGCATCGTCGAAGTGAACGTCGAGGAAGGAATGGCCGTCCGCGAAGGCCAGGTCCTCGCACGTCTCGACGATGCGAGCGTCCGCGCGACGATGGGCCTGGTGAAGGCGCAGCTCGAGGCGGCACGGCGGGCGATCCCGGAAAGCGAGGTGCGACTGGCCGAGGCGCAACTCACGCTGCAGCGCCGCGAGCGCCTGCGCACCGATGGCCTGGTCACCGAATCCGACCTGGACCAGGCCCGTGCCGAAGTGAACTCGCTACAGGCGCGGATCGCCGCTGCACGCGAGCAGGTGACGGTCGCCGAGCGGCAGGTCGCCCTCCAGCAGACCGAGCTGGACAACATGATCATCCGCGCACCCTTCAGCGGGGTGGCCATCTCCAAGGACGCACAGCCGGGCGAGATGGTGTCTCCGGTGTCGGCAGGGGGCGGCTTCACCCGCACGGGCATCTGCACGCTGGTGGACATGCGCTCGCTCGAAATCGAAGTCGACGTCAACGAAAGCTACATCAACCGCGTCACCCCCTCTCAAGGCGTCACCGCCATACTCGACGCCTACCCGGAATGGCAGATTCCGGGCAAGGTGATCACCACGGTGCCGACCGCGGATCGACAGAAGGCGACGGTCCTGGTCCGCATCGCCTTCAACGAGCTCGATCCGCGCATCCTGCCCGACATGGGGGTGAAGGTCACTTTTCTCCGTGACGCGGATGACGCGGCGACGGCCGCCGCGCGCCCAGTGGCGCTGGTGCCGAGAAGCGCGATCAAGACCACCAACGGCGCGAGCCACGTCCTGCTGGTGCGGCAGAACGTGGTGGAACGCCGGGCGGTGCAGACCGCGGGCACTGACGGTGACCGAGTCGAGGTGGTGGCGGGGCTGTCGGCGGGCGATCGCGTCGTGGTCTCGCCGCCCGATTCGCTGGCCGAGGGTATGCCGATCGTCATCAAGTAGGAGACGCGCGCTCATGAATCCAATCGTTCGAGTCAGCGGCGTTCACAAGTACTTCACGCGCGGCAGCGAGCGCATCGACGTGCTGAAAGGCGTCAACCTCGAGATCCCGCAAGGCGAGTTCCTGGCCTTGATGGGACCATCCGGATCGGGGAAGACCACGCTGCTCAATCTGATGGGAGGCCTCGACGCGCCCTCGGGCGGCGTTGTCGAAGTGGCGGGCACGAACATCGGCGCGCTCTCCGGAGGGCAGCTCTCCCGCTGGCGCGCAGACCATATCGGCTTCGTGTTCCAGCTCTACAACCTGCTGCCCGTCCTCACCGCCGAGCGCAATGTCGACCTGCCACTGCTGCTGACGAAGCTGTCGAAGGCCGAGCGGCGCAAGCGCGTCGCCCTCGCCCTCAAGGTGGTGGGGCTGGCGGACCGCGCCAAGCACTATCCTCGCCAGCTCTCGGGCGGACAGGAACAGCGCGTCGGCATCGCCCGCGCCATCGTCACCGATCCGGCGCTGCTCCTGTGCGACGAGCCGACCGGCGATCTGGACCGCAAGTCCGGCGATGAGATCCTCGATCTGCTGCAGGCGCTCAACCGGCAGCACGGCAAGACCATCGTCATGGTCACGCACGATCCGAGGGCCGCGGAGCGCGCGACGCGGACCCTCCACCTCGAGAAGGGCGTCCTGCTCGGAGATGGCCAATGAAGTTCATCCCGCTGCTCTGGAGCAGCCTGTGGCGGAAGAAGTTCAGGACGACCTTCACGCTGCTGTCGATCTTCGTGGCGTTCCTGCTGTTCGGCCTGCTGATGACCATTCGCACGGCCTTCAGCTTCGGCGTCGAGATCGCCGGCCTCGATCGGCTGGTGCTCATTCACAAGGTCAGCCTGATCATGCCGCTGCCGATCTCCTATCAGGCGCGGCTGCAGGCCACCGAAGGCGTCACGCTGGCCACGCACAACACGTGGTTCGGCGGCGTGTACCAGGATCCCTCCAACTTCTTCGCCCAGATTGCGGTGGACCCCGAACCGTTCCTGAAGCTCTATCCGGAGTTCAAACTGCCACCAGAGCAGGTTGCCGCGTGGCTCGGCGATCGGCAGGGTGCGATCGTCGGCGCCGATCTGGCCCGC
>Ga0105103_10001869_pt1 | contig 11182 bp, 14 predicted proteins | sample PPLLaktember2015_2_FD_79107 | JGI IMG/M metagenome (GOLD analysis project Ga0105103, IMG submission 79107) | Freshwater sediment microbial communities from Prairie Pothole Lake near Jamestown, North Dakota, USA - PPLs Lake P7 Core (6) Depth... | ecosystem: Environmental > Aquatic > Freshwater >...
ACCTTGTTAGCTTTTTCAAGCGGTTCGCCTGATTTGCCCACGTTCAGGTTTACAACAACCTTTTCGATGCGGGGTTTACGCATTGGATGTTCTTGCCAAGATTTAACAAATGCTTCCTCAGACACTTGCGGATGCCTCCAAAGTATTTACAAGAGGAGCGGTTTCGCCTAGGGCGAAAATAAAGTCCAGAATAGTTTGGTAACGTGCGCCTGTCGCGTCTTCTATTACCACTAGGGCTTGGCGGCGTTTTTTAGCTTCGGTTTTCTCGATTTCAACGATTTTACCCATTTTGCCGACGTTTTTGCCGCCAGTGATAACTGCTATGTTGCCTTCTTTAGTTTTAAGCACCTGAGTTACTGTCTTGTCTGGATAGTTCACTTTAAGCACATCGAAAGTTTCGTAGGTGACTTCAACGGGTTTTTTGGGGTCAGCAACTTTGACTAGCATAATGGAACCCTCGTGTAGGGCGATTTGGACTCCGTTGTGGACGGTGGATTTGTTTTCAACACGGAGCAAAGAGAAACTGGATTCGTCTTTGCTAATTGGCGCCAAGTAGAGTCCTTTGTGTGAGGGCATGACGCGGTAGTATGTGCCGCTTTCAGGCATAGCTATAACGTCCATTAAGCCGACGGGGATGTCGTCTTTTCGGTAGACTTTTCCGTTGACTAAGACTTTGCCCTGTGTAAGGATCAGTTGGCCTTCTTTACGGGTTTGCGCCACACCTAGCATGTCACGTAAAACCACTGTTAGGGGTAGGCATTTTTCGAGTGAGTGTGAACCTGATGCTGGCTTGGTTACCCATGGTAAGTCTTTTCTGTGAATCGGCCAGAATGCTGGCGCGGGCTTACGTTTCAGCCTTGCGGTCTTTCCTTTCTTTCCCAAATTTATTCTCCTCCTTTAGCAGAGGCTTGTTTTGCTCGCGTTTTAGGCGCGGCTTCTTTTTCCTCTGGTTCTTCTTCTTTCTTTGCGGCTGCTTCTTTGGCAGGTGCTTTCTTTGTTTCAGGTAGAGTTGTTTCTTCGCCGGTTGCCGCTTCTTCTTTTTCTGCTTCCTCAACGGGGGCTTTTTCGGCTTTCTTTGGTTTAGCTTTCGATTTCTCAGCTTTCTTGGCTGTCTTCTCGGGCGCGACTTTACGAGCGAGAATTTCTTTGCGGTATTTGTCGTCCAAGTTGAGGTTGCGTATTTCAACCTTTGAGGGGTGAATGGGCAAGAAGATGTTGGTTCCGTCCACTTTTTCGCGTGTTAACCCTTCCATGTATAAGCGGTACCTTTTGAGGTCAACACGTGAAATTTTGCCTTCAAACCCTTTGTTGTCTCCACGCATTATGCGAACGGTGTCACCTTTGCGGACTGGCAGAGTTTTTGCTCCTTTGGAAGCTGAGAGCTCACGTGAAAGGGGAGCTGCCATCTGCTTGTGGCGTATGTGAGCGGGAGCGTTGAATAGGTTTTTGCGTTGTTTACCAGGATTTTTAAGTTGCATTTTGTTTTCTCCTACACTATTATGCTGGAGGCGCTTGCAATACGTGGCCATCTTTCAGCTGCCTCTCGTGCGACTGGACCACGGATTTCGGAACCTTTCATTTCGCCTTCAGGGGTAATAATAACTGCTGCGTTGTCTTCGAATTGAATCCAGACTCCGTCGACACGTCGGAATGTTTTTCTTTGGCGTATGATAACGGCTTGGAAGATTTTTTTCCGCATGTCTGGTGAGCCTTGGCGTACGGAGACTGTAACTTTGTCGCCGACGGTTGCGGAAGGATATCGACGTAGTCTGCCTTTGTAGCCCATGGCTTGGATTAAACGCAGAACACGTGCGCCAGTGTTGTCGGCACATTTCATTTCGGAGCCAGACAATAAACCGCGGCTGATGTTTTGTCCGTGACTAAGCATGCCTTTTGCTGTAAGGGCTCTCTGCTTTGCCTTCGCTGCACACATTTTAGCGTTCCTCTCCTAGTTTTTCAACAACCACGAAGGAAACGGTTTTGCTGATTGGTCGGCATTCCACGATTTTTACGCGGTCGCCTTCTTTAACGTCTATGCAAGGTGGGTTGTGTGATGCGATGTGGCCGTGGCGGCGTTCGTAACGGACGAATTTTGTTGAGAACTGGGTGAATTCTCGGTCAACTATGACTGTTTTATCCATTTTTGAGCTGTGAACGATGCCTTCCAATACACGTCCGCGGACAGCGAGTGTTCCGTGGAATGGGCAGTTGCGGTCGTCACATGTCTTTTTGGGTTGCTTAAATGTCATTGACATATTACCATAACCTCTTTATACTTTTTTTAAGGCGGTCCTCGGACCTACCGACTAAGAGTTTACCATCAATTTCTACTGTTGTGCCATCGTTGAAAGTGAAGTCAAAGACGGCTGATTGTTTGATTATACTTTTGGTTTTGCCTTCGCCCTTTAAGGTGAAGGTGTTTCTTGTTTCCCCTATGACTTCGCCGCAGACGCCGACATAGTCTGCATGTGGGCTGCAAGCGACACAAGCATTTGTGCCAACGAATTCATAACGGATGATGTCAGGGGTTACTTTCATTGAGAAGTTTGCTCCTCAGGTTTTGTTTGAGGTGTCTTTTTTGCTGGTTTTTCTTTCTTTGCTGGTTGTTGGGGTGCTTTGCGTATACCCAAGTTTTCTTCGTTCGTGATGGTTAGGATTTGGGCGATTGTTTTGCGGAGTTCTCGTACGCGGCTTGCGTTGTCGACTCTGCCACCTGCGTTGATCATGGTTTCTATGCGTGCGAGTTCCGCGCGTAAATCGTAGAGTTTTGCTGCTCTGTCGTCAATGGACATGCCAGCGATTTCTTTTAGTCTAATTATCGGCATTACTGTTTTGTCTCCTCAGCAGGTTTAGTTTCTTGAGTTTGGGGTACCGGAGCTTCAGGTTTTGGCGCGTCCACTACTTCCTCAGCCCTGACGGGCGCTTCTTCTTCTGGTGCAGGGGTTGATGCGGGTGTTGGAGCTGGTGCTGCAGTGACTTTTGGCGTCTGGATTTGTTCTTCTGCTGGTGGTTCTGCTTCTGCGATTTGAACTTTGTCTGGGAAGTATGCGTCTGCAGGCATGATTTTTACGCGGACCCCGATGATGCCGGGTTTAAGTAGTACATGTGCTTCAGAGGTCTTCATGGCTCTGAGTGCAGGTTCGCCGACAATGGGGAAGTGTCCGGCTTTGAATTTTTCGAAGCGTGCACGTTCGGTTGTAAGTTTGCCGCTGATGACGATTTCAGCGCCAAGCGCGCCTGCTTCCATAACTTGATTTAATGCCCAGAAACCTGCGCGTCGGAAGTGTACGCCTCGCTCAAGGGCTGAGGCTACGCGGTTTGCAACGACGTGGGCGTTGAATTCTGGGATTTCGATTTCTGAAACGGATATTTGGGGGTTGGAAACTTTGAAATTTTGTTCTAGAGCTGAAGCGAGCTCTTTGATGGTTTCTCCGCCGCGTCCGATGACGAGTCCAGGGCGCATGGCGTAGATAACTACATGGGTGCCCAGTGGCGTTTTTGAGAGGTTAACTCCACCGTATCCGGCTCTTTCAAGTTTTTTCTGTAAAAACTCATCGATTTCGGTGCGTTTAATTGACTCTGTGATAAAACGTTTGACTATGCTCATTTACTGTTCTCCTTGGGCTGCTTTCTCTTCGAGCACGATTTCAACGTGGGTAGTAATGTCGTATTTTGGAGATGCGCGTCCATGTGCTCGTGGGGTATAACGTTTTAGTTTCATGCCTGGGTATGCTGCGGTATGGACAATTTTTAGGCGATCAACGTCGAGACCTTTGTTTTCTGCGTTAGCTTGAGCTGCTTGGAGAACTTTTAGGAGTTGCTCTGCAGTTTTAGTTGGGTACCTGCCGACGCATTGTTTTTGCATGCCGCCTTTGTGACCGAGCTTTTTGGTGTACCGAGTATATGGAACGGGCTTCTTTTTAGCGATTACATCGCGGAGGAAATCTTTTGCCTGGGCAAGTTCTTTGCCTTTGAGGGCTTTGGCAACTTCCCGTGCAGCTTTGTGGGATACTTTAAGTTCTCTTCCGCTGGCTTTCGCTGTTTTATCTGGATTAAGCATTTCTTCGATTATTGAGTATCCCCATTTTGGCATTTTTATATCTCCGATGCGCAATCAAACACGTAAAAGCGATTTATATGGCTTTCCGTATCAGAACTAAGATTTTAGTCCAAACAGACTAGACGGTGAGTGTTCCGGCGAGGAACTATTCGAACGCGTGAGGTGTACAGTTTCACGATTACGTTTAGCCTTTTATAGTTTATCCATAATCACCCCGCATGAATGGAAAAAGCAACCACTTGCAGAAAGCTTTATTCAAATTTGCAGAGAAATTTCTTTTACCTTTTAGTATAAATTACGAGGTTATGACATAGATTTAAAAGCACTAACCTGAAATATCCATTTGATGGGTAGTTTGAATTGGCAATCTTTCAAGCATAACTCAGCTAGAAACTTAGGGGTAGCACTCCTGATTCTACTGTTTATTTCGTCAGGGGCAATGATTTACTTCAACTCTCCGCCGCAAAACCAAGACATACCCATAAAAATCACTCCAACACCTACACCTAATCTACCTACACCACAGATTTCAAACCCTACTTCCACGCCTGCCGTAGTTGTGTGGCCAACTCCGACTGGAACTCAAAATCCAGAAATTGCACCAACACCAACTCCAACACCCCAAAAAGGATTACTTGACGATTTATCTCCCCAACAAAAAGTTGAGCGTTACGCGGCGTTTCATTCGGCAAGCGGTAACTGGTCCACCGAGTTCCAGATTGCGCCGCAAACATGGAGTGGAGGCGAAAAAGTCAGACTTGCAGCAACCCTCAACTTTTCACAAGAATTACTCAACAATTACATGTTAACGTATCCCAACAATCCAAGCAACGCCTGCCTTCTTATTACGGGAGAACGGGATTTTGATGCTTCAGGTAACCAGCATACACCATGGCATGAGTCGGTTTCCACAATTCTTACTCCTTCAGGGTTGCCTATTGAGGGAGGCGGAAGCGCAGCCATATCCAGCTACACAGGCTACACCCAAAAAACGCCAATAGACATAATGGTTGAGGTACCATTCACAAATTTTAAGCTGGACAGCCAAGGGGTATGGAACAAAGGAACATTTTCCACTAACTTCACTTTGCCCCAAGATCTGCCCCCGGGGGTTTACCGGTTAAGGCTGGACTTTGGGTTCAAAACAGGCAACACCCGCCACAACTTCAACAATAACAACTTTGGTGCCCGCCCCCAATACCTCAACAACATCTCGTGCGTTTATTCCCCACCTATACCTGCAAATGGACTTGACGTTAGTGGAAGATGGGTGAATGGCTCACAAATCAATCGCCACAGTTACTGGGCACTGCTGTGGGACTATAACTCTAATGGTTACCGAGGCGTCGTAGCTAAAGAAGACCAGACTAAAGTAGCGATTTCTCCCCGCAACCTCATTCATGATGAAATCATCTTGCCCCGTTTCAGCACAAGCGGAACTTCTCTTAGTTACAATTTGGAGCCGATATTTCTTCTGGACAACGCCAACTTACAGCGAAACATTCCTTGGCAGTACAACCACGGCAACTATTCGGTAAAGATAACCTACCCCAACGGCACTGTAAAAGACTTAGGCACAGCGGTTTTTATGGCGAGGCGAGGTAACGGCGCAACCACACAAAACGCCAGCTTCACTGCTTGGAAGCCTCCAGCATACGGAAACTACACTATCGAAGCTAAGGGGTGGATTGAGGACATCTGGGGAAACCGTTACTACGGCGGCGGAAACTATACTTTTTGGATCGCGGAACGTTTGACATTGGCGACTGCGACTTTTCAGGGGCAGGCCTACAATGTAGGTAACCGTTATGGCCGCGATATGGCTTTTAACCCACCTTGCCCAGCCAATGTAACCGTCAAAGCGTCTCTCTACATAAATTCAAGTCCGAATAATGTAAGCACGGTCATCTCCACTGGGCAAGCCACGCGTGGAGGAGTTTTCGGCGCAGCACAGGGACTAAAAGCGCTCTCACTAAACGCCCCTGGAGAATACTTTGCAACTGTTATTGCCACCTACTGGGACCCCCAGGGCACCTTTTGGGTTTGTGCGATGAAGCATGCCGGTGTCGTTTACCCGTTGGATTCATCGATAGAGGCGCATGGCAAAAAAATCACGTTGCAGAATGGTTCGATTGTTGATCGGGGCGAGAAACGTTGGGAAGGCTACGTTATGGCAAATGGTACTTCTGTGCTTGACCACATAAACTTCCCCTACAATGCCTATGACATGCTGGAAATCGCCAGCGAACATCAGGGAGCAAACAAAATCGAACCCGTCCTAACCTACGCGGCAAAGGGCAACACAACTTATGACAAAAACTTACAATCCATAGGCAGATCGAACCTCATCATAAAAACCAGCAACAGACTCTCACCAGAAATGTTCCCAGAATACATAACCGACCTGCAATATTGGTATGGTTCCGCACCGCGTCCAGGGTTCAACTCGCGATTCATAGTTTCCCATGACAACATCCGCGCACCCTATTGGCCAACAAGTCCCAACAGTTTCGGCGGACAAATTGGCGCCTCAAACAACGGCGATCTACCGGGTGACATCTACCGCTTACTAGGTGGAGTAGTCATAAGGAACAATGGGCAGACACCGATGTATGCGGGTTACCAAGCCAGCGCCTTCATACTGCCCAAAGGCACAAACAACAACCGAATAGCTGCGGCGGGCGCCGAAAACCTGCCCAGCCCAGATGGAGTCCCTGCACGCTTCTTCCTTGTCCCAATCCGTCCAGGCATGGTTTACCCAGTCGGTGCAACCTTTGGCGCTGTGCTGCAAATTGACCCCGTGGTTCCCTGCAGTGTAATCTTCAAGCTTACGGCACCGAATGGCACCACATTCACTACGACAGGCAGCGGCGACCAATACGGCTACTTCATAGCAACCGATCGGTGGGCACTCGACAAGCCAGGGCTATGGACCTACACGGTGAATGCTACTTGGAACGGTTACCAAGGCAAAGTTCCAGGGTTACCAGCGGAGGGAGGATGGATATTCGTCATCGAAAACACCCCTGCGCCTGCAGCAGGTTTAACGCTTAATTTAGCCAGAAGCCAAACGTTTTCGCCAACAACGGGAATAACCATTACTGGAAACTCTACAGCATCCAGAGTCTACTATGCCGCGATCATCCCAGGCGCGGTGCTGGAAGAGGGCTCCGTTCCAGTCAACAACGGTGTATTCCAGTACAAGTTTGACCCTCAGCAGATGGCTGAGAAGATAAAATCCTACGACATCATCAACCTTGTCAACGGAAAAGCTGAAATCGGCCGAGTGGTGCACTTGACGCTGTTCTCGGAAGAGCATGGACCTGATGGAGATTTTCACTCATTTGCACGTGTAGTGCTAAGAGGAACCACAGCAGTATACATTAAAGAGAGATAGGCTGGTGCAGAGTGAAGAAACAAGCAAAGAAGCAATTAATTTTTACGGTATTTTCGTTGACAGTTATCAGCTTGGGCGTTTTTTTAGCTGTTTGGGCCGGGTTTTTAGCTTCAAAACCTCAAACGTTCGAGCCCAATTACCTTGCTCATCAAGGGGCAGTTAGCAGAATCTATGTTGCTTCGCAAACCACGAGTTACGGTTATGCAGAAAAAGAGTACACTTCGTCTGATGGACAAACAGTCGCCGTGGGAAGCGGTGTTTTCACAATAAACCTAACATTGCGAAACGACTACTCCAGCGACAATCCGCCGCCCACATCAGGCACACCCATAACGCCTATTGACGGCACAGCATATATCCGCCTCAAAGCCGAACTATTCAACAATGACTTGAGCATCCCAACGATAAACGTCAGCCCATCAGACTTCGCCACGCCAACGGACCAATTGGGGGTTGTGTTGGCCAGTGGACAAACCGTCAACGTTGAATTTCTCTTAGCGATTAACCAAACCAACATCACAGGATACACTATTACCTTGGAGTTTGTGGGCGACAGCATCCCAAGCTGAAGTTTTCTCCATAGTTTTGGGTGCGACACGGTTATTTGTCTCATTTTGGGTAGTCTTTTTGATGCTAAAATGGCAAGCGTCAGATCGGAAGCCTGTGTCAAGTGAAAGCAAACTAAATCAAATTGCTTTGTCGCTACCCTTAAAATTTCTGCATAGGTCGGGTATTAAGATCCAAATATGATAGGTTCGAGCAGTTAAACGCGAGAGAACTGCTTTTGTTTGGGCATGGAGGGTTTGTTTTCTCGACACGATTTGTTTATGTTTTACTTCCAAACGTATTAATGTATCATAACGGGAAGCAACCGAGTTGACCTCCAAAAACGAAAAGATCACTATGCTGCATGGTGCTGGCGGTTCAGTCATGCATGACCTCGTCAAAAATTACGTCGTGAAATATTTCGGCGGATTTGACAACGCAGCCGAAGTTCCGCTTGAAGCCATGGATGACGCTGCAGTCGTAGGCGACATCGTTTTCAAAAGTGACTCGCATGCTGTGAAGCCGATCTTTTTCCCCGGCGGCGACATCGGGCGCCTCTCAATTTCAGGCACAGTCAACGACATCGCCTGCTTGGGCGCGATGCCTTACGCGTTGGCTTGCGGGTTAATTTTGGAAGAGGGCTTGGCGATCACGGATTTAGAGCGTATCCTAGCCAGTATGCGGGCAACCTGCATTGAAGCGGGCGTAAGCATCGTTACAGGCGACACAAAAGTCGTCGAGAAAGGCGCGTTGGGCGGCTGCGTCATGAACATGTCAGGCATTGGCAAACGCACCAAGGCGTTGGAGAGCAACCTTGAGGTTGTCCGCAGATATCGTGCGCTTTCAACCCGCTGGGCACTCGACTCCAACATCATTGCAGGAACAAAAATCATTCTCTCAGGAACCATAGGCGACCATGGCTTAGCGGTGCTCTCAGCTCAGCAGGGACTTAAATTCGGCAGCAAAATCCTCTCCGACGTAAAGCCCCTTAACAACATGATACAGAACCTGCTCGGCACGGTGGGTGGAGTTATCGCCATGAAAGACCCAACTCGCGGCGGACTCGCTGATGCACTCAACGAGTGGGCGGAGAAATCCAAAGTCGGCATCTTAATTCACGAGGAAAAGGTTCCAGTTCGAAGCGACGTGCAGACAGCCTGTGAAATGCTCGGCCTTGATCCGCTAGAAGTGGGCAACGAAGGCAAAGTCATAGTCGGCGTCGTACCAGAAAAAACCCAAGAAACCTTGGAATTCCTCAAACATACTCCTGAGGGCAAGGATGCACAAATCATTGGGGAAGCCACAACCCAATTCAGGGGCGTCGCGATGCAGACCGCTGTGGGTGGCAAACGCATAATCGCTAAGCCAGTCGGCGACCCCGTCCCCAGAATCTGCTAGTTTTGGGTGGCAACATTTTTTGCCCATACCCGGCAGGTGCCTTCGCTGCTGACCATGCATGCACCGACGGGTTTGGCGGGGGTGCAGGCTTTCATAAACATTGGGCATTCTTTGGGTTTGATTTTGCCTATGATGACTAGGTGGCATTCGCAGCCAAGAAGGATGTCTTTTCCTTCTTTGATGTGGACACCAAATTTTTCTCGGGCGTCAAACTGGGCAAATTTTGGTCGGAGCTGATAGGCACTGTCAGGGAGCCGACCGATACCTCTCCAGTTTCCCGCGGTGATATTGAAGGCTTTGTTTAGCACTTCGAGGGCTTTGGGGTTGCCTTCGGGCTTCACTATGCGGCTATACTCGTTTTCCAGTTTTGAATCGCCTTCGCTTACTTGCTTCACAATCATGTATATTGCCATAAGCACGTCGTTGGGTTCAAACCCCGCTACGACTGTGGGCATACGGTAGACTCTTGTGAACAACTCGTAGGGTTTAAGCCCGATTATAGCGCTCACGTGTCCCGGGGCGATGAAACCGTTGATTTCGAGGTCGCCGACGCCCAGCAGCAACTCCATGGCTGGCGGAATGAGGCGGTGAGAAGTCAAGAAACTGAAGTTTTTAGGCAAATCCCCCAGAACCTCAAGTGCAGTGATGGGTGCCGTGGTTTCGAAGCCGACTGCATGGAAAACGAATTCTTTCTGCGGCTCACGCCTCGCCATTTCCACCGCGTCAGTAACTGCATACACGATTCGGACATCGGCACCAGCGGCTTTTGTTTCTAAAAGTGAGCTTTGACTTCCAGGCACTCGCAGAACATCGCCGAAGCAAGTAATGACTTTGCCCTGTTTCGCCAGCTCCACGGCTTCGTCGATTTCCGCGGCTGGAACAATACAGACGGGGCAACCTGGACCAGCGATAACTTCAACGTTTTCGGGCAAAAGACTCCGTAAGCCGAAGTGGGCAATTGTCCATTCGTGGGTTCCACAGACATGGCAGATCTTAATTTTACCTTTTTTTGGGGTTGTGACATTTATTTTTGCAGCTATGCTTTGCGCGAGTTCAGGGTTGCGGAACCGCAGGTTGCCAGCCACATTGCCGCTCAAGCCTGCTTACTCTCCAGCCACCAACAAGTCTTTCCAGAGCTGCAGGGTTTCGAGGGCTTCTTTTTCCTCAACCAGTTGAATCGCGTAGCCTGCATGAACCAACACATAGTCGCCGACTTTAGCATCAACGAGGCTTACATTGACTTCGCGTAGAACTTTTTCTCCGAAGTCTACCCGTGCTTTATCGCCGTCTAAGCTCATAACTTTGGCAGGAATAGCTAAACACATAATTATCAGTCTACAAAAGACTGATTAATCGGCGATAAAAACAGATTGGTCAAAAATCTCCAAAACCAGCAACGATAGCCTGACCAAACGAAACCCCTCCGTCGCCCGGCGGCGCTGCTTCGTGCAGCACAAACCGCAAACCCGCTAACTCCACCGTTTGTCGCATCAGCGTAGCGAGAATCTGGTTGCATGCGGCTCCACCTGTGAAACCAACCGTTTTGACACCTAAAACAACAGCTTTCTCAACGGCGAGAGCAGCTAAACCTTGAGCAAGGTATCCGTGGGCACTATAGGCTAAATCTGCCGCGGAAACCTTACCTAAACTGTCAAAAATTGCCTTAACTAAGCCAGTAGTATCGAGAATTCCACAACTAATTTGGGGTTTTAGCTTCAAAGTGTCCTTGCCAATCACTGCCACTGATTCCAGTTTCATGGCTGGTTCTCCTTCGTAGCTGC
>Ga0105103_10001870_pt1 | contig 11182 bp, 8 predicted proteins | sample PPLLaktember2015_2_FD_79107 | JGI IMG/M metagenome (GOLD analysis project Ga0105103, IMG submission 79107) | Freshwater sediment microbial communities from Prairie Pothole Lake near Jamestown, North Dakota, USA - PPLs Lake P7 Core (6) Depth... | ecosystem: Environmental > Aquatic > Freshwater >...
AGATATTGCGTTCCCATTTCCCGTAATCGCTTTTTATCGATCTGTGCATCGTCGAGTCCTTCAATAAAGCGCTCAAACTCGACCGGCAACGCTTCAATCGCCGCTGAGGCGAAGGCGGTCTTCCCCGGGTCGCATTTGCGATAAAATTGTTTTTCGAGGATCAGCACATTGGGAAAAATTTCATCGATCACCCGGCTCTCCAGACGGAGAAAAGTCTCGGTATCGATTTCACTCAGCGAAACCTGCACCATCGCACCGTCGGTCACACTTTTTTGGAATTCCTGCAGACGATCATAGATGTTCTGCACAGTTAAATCCGTGCAGTCGATCGTCGGCGCCTTGATCATGGGGCGTGATTCAATTTCATGATAGACGGATTGATGAGAATCCAAGTCAACCGTCAAATATCCGCAGGGGGCATTGTATTCATTGAAACTGGTTCTTTCAGTTGAACTGGAATAGGCGATGTTTGATCTGATCTGCACATGTCTGTGATAATGGCCGAGCGCGACATAAGCGAAAGGAGAACCGGTGATCTTTTCGAAATCCGGCAGACGCTGTTCATTGAATTCGCCCATGCTGTAGGAGGCTTTGCCGCTCCAAGCCCCATGGCTGACCAGCACATGAGGGCCGGCGTTCTTTTGTTTTGCGCTTTTCAACTCCTCAATGGCCTTTTCCAACTCCTCGGTGAGTGAACAATGGGGGAGGGCAAAAAAGGTGACATCCTCGATGGAAAAGGTTTCCAAACGGCTGGAAAAGGCTGCATAGACATGAGGAAAAAGGGCGAGCGATTCAAAGATGGAACCTGTGGCCCGAATCCGCGGCGTTTCATGATTGCCCGAGATCAAAACCAGCGGAATTCCCGCGCTGCTGATCTTTTGAATGCCTTCGAGTGCGATGCGGATCGCACGGTTGCTGGGTCGCGGCGTATGAAACAAGTCGCCCGCATGAATCACCACGTCGGGATGATGCATAAAGACAGCGTCAATCACCTGCTTCCAGGCATTGTAAACATCCTGTTCGCGTTGATTGAGTCCGGTCACCGGATCGATTTTGGTGTATTCAGAATATCCCAGATGAGTATCGGAAACGTGGAGCAATTTCATAAATGATCCTCTGATTACGCCAATATAAAAACAATCCTTTCCATTGTCAAGTCTGCTGAAAATTACAGAGTTGCAATTGAGTGACAAAAAATGAAACGAGTGTGGCTTGAACTCCACACTTTTAACCGGCTTACTAAATACTTTATCAATTACAAGGTGGTAATTTTCTAAATATATTATTAATATTGAATTAAGGGATGAACTATTGAGCGGGTATTTGTTCTCATTTGTGACTTGAAACGGCATAATATTTGAAGCAGGTATTATCAAATAAATCGGCGCTATGAACAGGAGAGGTGTGGTGGACAATCGCACAGAGCAGACCGAATTAAAATTTGATCCGCTGGTGGGTGACAGCGATGCAACAGAACGGCTCAAATGGATGATCCGCAAGGTGGCGCCGCTGGATGCGACCGTTCTCATATTGGGTGAAACCGGAACGGGCAAAGAGATTGTTGCGCGCATGATTCATGAGAACAGTTCGCATCATCTCGAACATTTTGTGCCGGTTCATGCAGCCGGAATACCCGAGTCATTGCTGGAGAGCGCGCTCTTTGGACATGAGAAAGGGGCTTTCACCGGCGCTTATAAAAACCAAAAAGGTTTTTTTGAAATGGCGGATAACGGCACGCTCTTTTTGGATGAAATCGGCGAAGTCAGCATGACCATGCAGGTCAAGCTCCTGCGCGTCCTGCAGGACGGCCTCTATTATCGCATCGGTGAGAGCGAACCGCGGGCTTCACACGCGCGCATCATTGCGGCAACGAATAAAAATCTGAAAAAACTGGTAGAACAGGGCAAGTTCCGCGAAGATCTCTATTATCGACTGAATGTGATCACGCTGGAAATTCCACCCCTGCGCGAACGTAAAGAAGACATTTCCCTACTGACTCGTCATTTTCTGCGCAAGTTCATGCAGAAACACAATCGCCTGGGTCTCTATCTCAAACCGGAAACGATCAATCTATTGACGCGCTATTCATGGCCGGGCAATGTGCGCGAATTGGAAAATGTGATCGAGCGCATTGTCGCCCTCTCAGATTCCGACTGGATCGGCATTGATGAATTGCCGGCTGAATTAGTGCTACCGGCGCCGTCATGGACACAGGAGAGCGATCAGTTTTTGCCCTACGCAGGCGCCAAAACTCTATTTGAACGCGAATATATCGTCGATCTGCTGCGTCGCAGCAACGGCAACATCTCCCAAGCCGCCCGCATCGCCCAGATACCGCGCCAGAATCTGCACATTAAAATTAAAAAATATGATATAAAGTCGCGGATCGAAGAATCCGATGACGATCGCGACGATTATCAAAAATGGAATTAGCCCTTCTCTTGTTTCCTCCTCGAAAAAGGCGTTCAGGTTCTGAACGCCTTTTTTTTGGGGCCCCCTCAGTGCGTCTCGAATAGCCGTCCCTCTCTGAGCATTTTGACGACGTTCATCAACGCCCGACTGGTGTGATAGGAACCCTTCCAGCTATGGGCTTTCATGTCGTCGCGCGACTGCGGACGCGTATCGAGTCCGAGGGAATACCAGCCGCCATGCTCCCAATCAATGACATAGGTTTTGATGTACTCCCATTGGCGAAGAAAAGCCTGGTGATACTTTTCCTCGTCCGGATAGAGCTGCGACATCATCAGCAATGAATTGAGGGCTTCCGCCTGCGACCACCAGTCCTTGTCGTCGCGGATGATCCGTGGTTCTCGCTCTCCTTTGAAATAATATCCGGCATGATAGATTCCGCCGACCCGATTGTCCCATCCGTATGTCAACGCATGATCGACCAGCAATTTGGCGACAGCTGCTGTTCTTTCATCGTCATGCCATCCGAGCGCTGCAGAGGCCTCCAGCAATAAATATCCGGTTTCAATATCATGTCCGAACGAGACATGATCCAAACCGTAGTTTTTGCGGATAAACGTCTCGGAAGAGTCCTGCAGCGAGATGGGACGCCAGTCCGCGGTGAAAAATAACCGCATAGTCCCCCGCGGCTGGGTGATTTTGTCGCGGACGAGCAGCAGCAGTTCGGTCAGGCGCTGACGCAGCAATGAGTCCGGCCAGACGCGATACAATTCGCTGTAAGCTTCGAGCAAATGGATGGTTGGATTTTGATCCTTGTAGCCGAATTGCAGCGAATCGCCGGCTGTCGAAGGATATCCCTTGCCAAACGTTCTTCCTTCACGGCTGATGAATTGGAAATAGCCGCCGTTTTGCCGATCATAGGCGGTGGCTTCTATCCAATGAAAGATCTGCTGCGCGAAATCCAACGCCTGCGGATCACGAGTCAGCTCGTAATAGGCGGCTGCAGCGTATAATCCAAAGGCGTTGCCGTAAACCCGCTTTTCATCGCGATAGCCGTCGGTCAGCGGACCGCCCTGGCGCGTGCGCATTTGATAAAAGCCGCCGAATTCATGATCCCACATGTATTCAGCCAGAAAACGAAATCCTGCATTGGCGGCGGTGCGGTAAATGGGGACATCGGGATAGAGCTGCGCCGCTTTGGCGGTGGTCCATACATGTCGCGCCTGGGTGACGATCATCTTGTCCTGTGTTTCTCCGGGTTGCCACAGGGCGTCAAAGTTGGTGAGGAAACCGCCGAATTGTTCGTCGATCGTGCGGGGATACCAGCTCTTCAATTCGTTATCCACCAGCGTCCGCTCAATTTCGTCGGCGAGACCGCTCATGTTGGTATTCGGGTGCTGTGAATAGAGAGATACGGTTCCCAATATCATCCCCATAAGAATCAGACGTTTCATATGCAGACCTCAATTCAAGGTTACGACGACATTCCCCTCGTCAAGCTTTGCATCCAATCGAGTAAATATTTGACGCAGCAGGCTGAGCAGGTCAGTGAATCCCGGCAAATCATCACCATATTCAAAAGTCACGCGTTTTTTTTCGGTTGGATAGGCGGCCTGAATCCATTCGGCGCCGCCGTCGGCACAGTCCGGGCAACCCAATGTGTCCGGCAGACTCTGAAACTCCGTCCAGCGAAACGATTTCACCAGTTGCGCCCATTCTCCTGCGGCGAGATTCTCGCTCCATTCCCGGTCGGGCAGCGCATTCCTGGACGATTTGACGAGTACGGCTTTCCCCGACGTAATGGTCAAGGTGCTGTAACAATACCCCATGCAATAGCCGAATGAATTGCCGTAAGAAAAGACCGGCTGTTCGGCGGAGGGAAGATAAGGGGATTTGTCGCTGGTGCAGCACAGAAACAACACACTGCAAACATAAAGCCATCGTTTATGCATTGAATGCCTCCAGGTTTTGAAACCGGCTGTCAAATGGCAGGCCTGTCGCGGCTGCTGCACCAATGTAATTGATTCAGGCGAATCAAACAAACAATTTCGCAGAATTGATGTAATACCTCAGTCATGGTAACCTATGCATCCGCACCTTCACGCAGATCTATACGCAGCTCCGTTGACGAACTGGAAACGATGCACGCAAAAACGCAGCCGCAAAGAATCGCCAAGATTAACCTTAACTCTCAGCCGCTGATTGTTTTCTTCGTTTGAAAATGATATATTAACGAGGAAGGAGATCAGAATCATGAATATCATGGGCAAACCGGCCATTAATCCTTTTTTATTTTTCAGCGGTAAAATAAGCGGCTATATGGTCTGGACGATGCTGGCTTTAAATCTGTTGCATATTCCCACGATTCATGGGATACAAATCGCCGCACTTGAAATACCATCGCTGATTTTGTTGGCCGTGGGAATGGGATGGGCCCTGCTCGGTCTTGGGCATCTTGGGAAATCGACACGATTCGGCCTGCCGGTGGAATCAACAAAATTCAAGACCAAAGGAATTTATCGCTTGAGCAGAAACCCGATCTATCTGGGATTATTTTGCATAACCCTATCTGCGATCTTGAATAATGTCAATGTCATTACGATTATATTGGGAATGTACAGCACGATCGTCTATCACTTTATTATTCTGGGTGAAGAACGGTTTCTCGAACAGAGATTTGGTGAAGAATATAAAATGTATAAATCAAGAGTGAGAAGATACCTTTGAAAACCCCTGCAGGTGGACAGCGGAACTTTGCAGGAACAGTCAGAGTCAGCGGGATGGCAGTGTCAAGTGATCTTTCAGGACCAGGACGGAAATGATCTGGCGAGATTGACCAAGCCGCTTTAGAAAACAGGACAATCTGGCGTGAGTCCGGTATCATTGCATTTTTTGGAATAGGAATCAAAGACAGATTTTTCGTCATTTATTAACCATTGAACGATGAGGCGGCAATGAAGAAACAGATCAGATTGTGCATTTGGATCGGTATGATGGCGGCTCTCGGACAGCCGGTTGTGGGACTGCCTCAAAGCGACGGCAGTCGTGTTCTGACGCTGCAGTATAAAGCGCTCAAGTTGGATTTCGGTTTTTTTGATCACAATCGTTTGCGCCTTCTGACGATGCTCCCCGGTGATTATGCTCGCACCATTGAGCCCGCGCCGGTGGAGGAGAGCGCCGGAAACGAGGTGTTCATCCACCTCACCGGGGAAAACCGCAATGCTCATCACGGCAGTAAACTGACCGGCGGACTGGCGGGCAGCAGACTTTTATTCGTCGATAAAATTGAGAATCCCATACCGACCGGCCTGCAGGTTATTCTGGTGCAACGCGATCCCGTGCGCAACCTTCGCGTCGAATCTTTTTACGAATTTCATCGCGCCTCTCCCACCATTCGCCGTTACACGCGGGTCATTAATGAAGGGGAAGAAGCGGTGGGCATTGAATATGTGAGTTCGGCGGTGCTGCATAATTACAGCAATATCATGCCGGGCTCCCCGGATGAGAATATCCGCATCCATTACGCCTACAACAGCTGGAAACAGGAGGCGCAGTGGAAAACCGCCCGACCATCGGATTTGGGATGGAATGATAACGACGCATTCAACTTGAACGGGATTTTTATGTCCAATCTCGGTTCCTGGTCAACGATTCAATACCTGCCGATGGCGATGATCGAGCATGTCAAAGCGGGAATAACCTGGTTCTGGCAAATCGAGCACAACGGATCATGGCATTGGGAAATGTCGAACGCCAGCAGTTGGAGCGCTCCTCAAAGCACCTACCTCTATCTGGGCGGTCCGGACGAAGACCACAGTCGAGCATGGAAACAATTAATGCCGGGCGAATCCTATCAAACCGTCCCCGTCGCCCTGGGTTGCGTCTCCGGCGGATTCGATGCCGCAGTTGCAGCGCTGACGCGCTATCGCCGCGATGTGATCATCAAGCCGCATGAGGGTTATCAAGCCTGCCCGGTCATTTTTAACGACTATATGAATTGTCTCGAGGGAAATCCCACCACCGAAAAGGAACTGCCGTTGATCGAGGCGGCTTCCCGTGCCGGATGCGATTATTTTGTCATTGACGCCGGGTGGTATGCGGAATTGAATGAGAGCTGGTGGGATGCTGTCGGACTGTGGCAGCCTTCGCAAAGCCGTTTCCCCGGTGGACTGAAATCCCTGATGGCTGCGATCAGGGACAAGGGCATGATACCGGGATTATGGTTGGAGCCCGAAGTGGTCGGCATCAAATCGCCGTTGAAAGACAAGCCGGATGATTGGTTCTTCTGCCGTCACGGACAGCGGGTCATCGATAACGGCCGTTATCTCCTGGATTTCAGGAATCCGGAGGTGGTGCGTTTCGCCGATTCGGTTGTTGATCGGCTGGTGAGCGAGTATGGCGCGGGTTATATCAAGATGGATTATAACAACACGGTTTGGGGCACGGAAATCCTGGCCGACAGTCCGGGTCAGGGACTGCTGCAGCATAACCGTGCGGTGGTGCAGTGGTATGGCAGCTGTAGTGATCGATATCCGCAGCTGGTGATCGAAAATTGCGGCAGCGGCGGCTGCAGAATGGATTATGCCATGCTGTCACAAACCCAGCTGCAGTCATCCAGTGACCAGACGGATTACAAAAAATATCCGGCGATTGTGGTCGGGGCTCTGGCAGCCGTGGTTCCCGAACAATTGGCAGTATGGTCATATCCCCTGGCCGCAGCCGATCCCAAAGAAGCGGCGTTTAATATGGTCAATGCCATGATGTGCCGAATTCATCAAAGCGGCAATCTGTCACAATTATCTCCGGCAAGCTATGATCAGGTCAGAAAAGGCATTACTGTCTATAAGACCCTCCTGGCGTCTTTCATCCCCACGGCACATCCGTTCTTCCCGTTGGGTATGCCCGCCATGGCGGATGAAGTCAATCCGGTTGCCGTGGGTCTGCGCCACGGGAATCAGGATTACGTGGCCGTGTGGCGGTTGCAGGGTGAAAAAAGAGTGATCATCCCGATGAATTATGTCGGCGTCGAACTGATCTATCCTCAAGACCTGGGCATTAAAGTCGCGAAAGGGAAAAATGCGCTGCAGGTGGAATTCCCGGATGAATATATGGCCGCCATCATCAAAGTGACTCATTGATGAAATTTGCAGGCTGGTTGATGATATATTTTTTCAGAAAAGCTGCGTCGATCGGCAATGAACTTTTTCATTTCAAAATAAAAGGTAAATCCATAGCCATTCAAACAATTGAATCAAAAGAGGAGAATTAACATGAAATCGACACTGATGCTTGCTGCTGTCATCTTGATAATGGTCGTTTTGAATGCAAATGCCAGAGATCTGATCAAAAATGGTGAATTCGACGCCTTTACCGGCTGGATGGAATGGAAATACTCGAACGACATCATTTATACCAAATCAATTGACAATGCGGGACTTTTATCCGGCGCCAATTCCGCCAAATTTGAAATCGAATCGGGCGGTGCTTTGGACTGGTATATCCAATTTAGTTACAACTGTCCCATACAGCAAAAAGCAAAATACTATATTCGTTTTATGGCCGGGTATGAATCGCCTCAAGCTCCCTACACCGTTCATTTCACTGTCCGCAGTCCCAACGATCCGTGGCCGATTTATTATCAGCAAACCCCTGAAGTTTTGGAATTTGAAGGACTCGGCCCTTTTGTATTCGACTGCGATACAACTGACGGCACGACCCAGCTCAATTTTTTCATCGGCGGCACATCACAGTCCAGCCTCTGGCTGGATTCTGTCTCTGTTGTGGAGGAGGGACCCTTTTGGCAAAACAACACATTTCTAAATATCGAGGACGCGGCGGTTTTAAAATTCGATGTTTATCCGGACAGCGCCTTTAATGGGATTGTCGGATTCTCCAAGAATAAAGCTTTAAAAATGGAGGATCTTGTTGGCGCCATTCAGTTTCATCCCGATGGAACCATCAAAGTGGCGGACGCGTCAGGTTTTCGCGCCGATGCGGCGGTTGAATATGAATATGATGCCCGCTTTGCCGTGACCATCGATCTCAATGTGGCCAAACAGGCTTATTCGGTCTCTGTCAAACCGCCTAAAAAATCAGAAATCGTCATCGCGTCACGTTATTCGTTGATGAACCCAGTCGATGCCGTCAACAATTTGGTGGCTCATGTGGATATTGATCCGCTGAATGGGGGACGTCCCTACACCAGCCTGGCGGTGAAAAATGTCAAGGTGACCCCCACAACCGCAGTAGATGAGGAGAATGAAGGCATCCCTGATGATTTCCGACTGTCAAATTATCCGAATCCATTTAATTCAACAACCACCATCAGCTATCATGTGGAAAAGACCGGCAGAGTCGAGTTGGCGGTGTCGGATATCACAGGTCGACAACTTGTTTCTCTGGTCAATGGCTTTCAAACAGCCGGTCTACATAAAGTCAATTTCGATGCGCAGGAATTGCCGTCAGGTATTTATGTCTGTACATTGAAATCCATGGATTCTATTCGGTTCAGCAAGATCGTTCTGATCAAATGAAAACCGGAAAATCCCTCGAAATGACAGGTTGTTTTGATGAATTCAACAGAGGAAAAGGGAATTGTCTATGTCAATAAATCATAGCGCCATGAAATGGTTCATCATCCTGATGGTTGGCCGCGTGCTGGTCGCGCAGGACGCTCTTTTTACGTTAGGGGAGCCGACTATTGTCAAAAATCCAGGAGTGCCCATTTATCCGTGGTACCCGGATGGACATATTTCATTTTTGCAGGACGGAGATCACCACCAAATGTATTGGGTCGGAGACATTACCTACCGGACTTTGGGACAGGATGTCATCAGTATGCAAAAACCGGTCATTGCTGTCCTTGGTAAAGGCGAAAAGGGGTCCTTCGACAATGGCGGCGCCTGGCTGATGTCGGTCTTCCGCAAGAACGAGAACGAACTCATCGGCTTTTATCATGCCGAAGATCGCGAGTTCGATGCTGATCCGACATCCCAGTTCATTTCCTGGAAATCCATTGCCTTGTGCACATCTGTAGATAACGGCGTCAGCTGGACAAAGCAGGGGCAGATCATTTCCAGTTCAATTCCTAAACCCAATGTGCCGACATGGGGTGGAAACGGCGACCACTGTGTGGTCTGGGATTCTGTTCGCTCTCGCTGGGTGTGCTTTTATCAGGAGCACTATCTCATGCTGGCTGTTTCGGAATCCGCGAATGCTGAACCCGGCTCGTGGTTCAAGTATTACAACGGCGAATTCACCGAGGAGGGATGGGGAGGCAAAAATTCTCCCATACCCTCCCTCATGACTGTTCCGGGAGGCAATCCATCGGTGCACTATAACACCGCTCTGGATCGGTGGGTCATGATTTGGCACTCTTGGGAGGGACAGTCGTCTTATTCCAAAAGCCTGTGGCTTTCCACCAGCGAAGACTTGATGAACTGGACGCCTCCTCAACCGGTGCTTGTTGCGGAAGAGATCGAAAAATATTGGTACCCGACCATCATTGGCGAGTCCGATGTGCTCGCCGGGCAGGACGCATGGTTGTATTACGCGTACTGGCCTGATTTCAATAATTGGCAGCGCCAATTTATCCGGCGTTCTATCCATTTTGAAAAATCGGTCGGTATTCAAGCAGAAGGAACTGATGCCATTGATGGTTATGGATTGGAACAAAATTATCCCAATCCCTTCAATGCCTGCACGCATATCGCCTTTCAGCTGAGCAAACACGAAGAGGTTAAACTTTCCGTGTGGAACATGAGGGGGGAGAAAGTGGCCGAGCTCGTCAATGAAACCTTGCCGGCAGGCAGACATTCGGCGACATTCGACGCATCAGCTCTGGCGAGCGGAATTTACTGTCTTTCAATGACTACTGGAACTTTTGCTGAAACCAAGAAAATGCTGCTCATCAAATAGGACTCTGATGCGGTCGGCTTGCTAATTTTTGCTTTTGGTGTTGTGAAGAGGATTGGTTTTTTGTATTTTGAATTAGTTAGAGCTGGAACCGATAAACAGCTCAAACACAATTGACTATGGTTGGCCGAGTCTATTATCTCGCCGAATTGGGCGACGCATGAGGACACATGGAGACAGGCAGTAGAGCGATGAAAATATCTTTCCTCCCGCCGGCAAAATTTTTAGGCAACCAGCTCAAATGGCTCAAAACAAAATTCTCGCAGGTCAAGCTTGCCGGAGCTGATTTCGCGGGCGTCGATCTGTTGTACGCTAATTTGGCGGGCGCCGACCTTGCGAGCGCGGATTTGCGTTATGCCAATCTCACAGGCGCAGATTTATGGAACGCTCATCTGGTCTACGCCAACCTGGCGGGCGCCGACCTCTCTTTCGCCAACCTGCAGAAAGCCAATCTGTACGGCGCGAACCTGCAGCAGACCTGCCTCCGCGGCGCTGATCTTCACGCCGCCAACCTTCTTGACGCAGACCTGTGGGAAGCGAACCTTCAGGATGTCAAGAATTTAACCCTGAAGCAGCTGCAGGAATCAAAAAACTGGGAACAGGCCAGGAATGTTTCTGATAATCTGCTATAAAGATGTTAGCCAAAACAAAAAAAGGAATTTATATAATATGAATGATATTGGCCCACAATACGAAGAAGATGATAATTTTAAAAAGTTAGCAAGACGCCATCAATCGGAATTTCGTGCCAATATATTAAAGGCTGGTTACCATGAATACGGCAACAGACTAGACGAAATCGCTGCTCGAGAAGGATTAAACTTTTATTCAGGATTTCCTGATATATTTAAGAAAGTAA